>Ga0209367_1006892_pt1 | contig 15676 bp, 8 predicted proteins | sample WorMetLIZISLAND2_FD_187412 | JGI IMG/M metagenome (GOLD analysis project Ga0209367, IMG submission 187412) | Marine gutless worms symbiont microbial communities from Max Planck institute for Marine Microbiology, Germany - Olavius geniculatus... ... | reverse complement strand
ACGGGATAGACTTTAAAATGAGAATCGGCCTCAATTCAGGCCCTGTTGTTGTGGGTTCAATCGGAGATGATCTTCGGATGGATTACACTGCCGATGGAGACGTAACCAATTTGGCCAGCCGGATGGAGAGCAGCGCTGAGCCGGGAAGCATAGTTGTATCCGGAGCGACATATAAGCTGGCGAGAGACTTTTTCGAATTTAATCCATTGGGCAAGCTCGAGGTAAAAGGCAAAAATCAACCACAGGAGGCCTATCAACTTTTCAGGGTCGGCGAAATTGAGACCCGCTTCAGGGCTTCGGTTGCTAAAGGCTTAACGAAATTCATTGGGCGTAATAATTCTTTGGCAACCCTCAGGGAAATCTATGAACGAGTGCTATCCGGCTCCGGACAAGTAGTGGGTATTGTCGGCGAAGCGGGAGTGGGAAAATCCAGGCTCCTTCTCGAATTTATCAATCATCTGTCTCGGGGTGAATACACATACTTTGTAGGCGGCTGCTTGCACTACGGCAGTGACATGATTTACTTGCCAATAATAGAAATTTTAAGATCTTATTTTGAAATCAAAGAAGAGGACCGGGAAATTGTTATCAAGAACAAGCTGGACGAAAAAATTCGGCAGTTGGACCATCGACTATCCGGTATTTTGCCATCATTTCAAGAACTCTTGTCTGTGAAGGTCGACGATGAAAAATACTTACAGCTTGATCCCGGGGAGAAAAAGCTGCGGATATTTGAAGCCATTCGGGATCTTTTCGTTCAAGAAAGTGAGCAAAAACCGCTGGTGTTAGCCATTGAGGACCTTCACTGGATCGATAAAACTTCAGAAGAATGTATAAACTATCTGATCGAATGGTTGGCCAACAGGCGCATATTGCTGATTCTACTTTATCGGTTAGAATATACCCATATATGGGACAGCAAATCTCACTATACCAAGGTCGGGTTGACGCAGTTGGGTGCAGCTTCAAGAGATCGACTGGTGCAGGCAATTCTTGAGGGCGGTGAGGTGGTGCCGGAGCTCAGAGAGCTTGTGCTGAGCCGTTCAGGCAGTAATCCTCTTTTTATAGAAGAGTTGATCTATAGCCTGCTTGAAAATAATATAATTCAGAAAAAGAATCACCGATATGTGTTAACCCGCAGCGCGTCGGATATTCATGTGCCGGATACGATCCAGGGAATTATTGCCGCACGTATTGACCGCATAGATGAAAGCCTTAAACACGTGATACAGGTAGCGTCAGTTATTGGTAGAGAGTTCGCCTTTGGGATCCTACAGACCATTTTGGGAATGAGAGAAGATCTCAAATCCAATCTTCTCAACCTTCAGGGTTTGGAATTTATTTCTGAAAAAAGACTCTTTCCAGAGTTGGAATATATTTTTAGGCACGCTCTTACCCAGGAAGTGGCTTATAACAGTCTGCTTCAAAGACACAGAAAAGAGATCCATAAAAGTATAGGAAGTGCCATTGAAAATCTGTATCCGGATAGACTCGAAGAATTTTATGAACTGTTGGCATATCACTATGAGCAGGCTGAAATTCATGACAAAGCAATCCACTACTTGATCCGCGCGGCGGACCGTGCGAAGGCGATCTATGCCAACGATGAAGCCATTGCCAACTATCGAAAAGCGGCCAATCAATTGGGTCGGCTTCCGAGCAAAGAAGGAGAGTTGGAGGAAGAATGGCAAAAGATAGCAGCTCAACTTTACGAGAGCCTCGCTGAGACATTGGAACTGACCGGACAGCACTCTGAGGCACTGAAAACCTATGAGAGTGCTCTGATCTATATTTCAAATCATGATTCTGTTTGGCAGGCTCACCTTCATCGTAAAACCGGCAATGTCTGGCGTGAACAGCGCTGCTATGAAGAAGCGCTACACGCCTATAATTCGGCTGAATTCGCATTGGGTAAGGAGCCAACCGAATCAGCCCATGATTGGTGGCATGCGTGGATAGAAATCCAAAGCGACCGAATGTGGTTGCATTACTGGCAGGCAGAGTTTCACAAGATAGCTGAGCTTGCGGAGAAAGCCCGTCCGGCCGTTGAACAATACGGAACTCCGGATTTGCGGTCCAGGTTCTTCCAAGGTCTCGTGATTATGGCCCAAAGACGCGATCGCTACTTAATCTCAGAAGAAACGATGTCCCATGCTCAAGCCTGTTTGGAGGCTATCCGAAAATCTGGTAAGCCGAGCGCGATAGCCCTCGCTCAATTTATGATGGGTTTCAGCCATCTCTGGCGCGGCGAACTTGATGAGGCCGAGGAATACATGCAAGCCGCCTTGAAGCTGGCGGAACGAATTGGGGATATAGTAGTTCAATCACGCTGTCTTACCTATTTAACCATTCTATATCGAAAACGTGGACAGTCAGAAGAGGTTCAGCACTATAATTCTCGCGCTTTGGATGTAGCGACGGCAGGAAATATGCTTGAATACATCAGCACTGCCAAAGCCAACTTGGCGTGGCAAAAATGGTATGAAGAAAACATGACTGAAGCACAAGAAAATGCCCGAATTGCTCTGGATATGTGGCAACAGGCTCCGCTCGTCTATCCATTTAAGTGGACAGCTCTTTGGCCTTTGATCAGCATAGCGCATGGTCAACATCTGGTTTCAGAGGCGGTTGAATATACTCGCACCCTACTCGAACCCACGCAACAACGGCTTCCTGATGCCCTGACTGCTCTTCTCGAAAAAGGTATTACGTCTTGGGAAGGAGGTGAATCGGAAACAGCACACACCTATCTCAATCAAGCAATCGATTTAGCACAGGAACTGGGATGGTTTTAGCGAACTTTCCCCAAGTTAATAATCCCGATAGAATGGAGCTTAATACAACATAAATGACCTAAGAAGACGAATTAGTGGTGAAACAAAGTTGTAATTATCATGAAATTTAGCTGGGTTGAGTAGATAACCGTATCTGTCAAGGGGCTTTCATCTCTGCATCAAATAAACATAAGCAAAGGAGGTATCACTATGGTGGAACAATTAGAAGGCAAGGTGGCTATTGTGACAGGTGGAGCTTCAGGTATTGGTAAGGCATCTGCACTAACCTTTGCAAAAAAGGGGGTCAAGGTTGTCGTTGCCGATATAGATGTGGAGGGCGGTGAAGCGACGGTGCGCGCGATCAAAGAAAATGGTAACGAGGCCATCTTCGTCAAAACCGATGTTTCAAAAGCGGCCGATGTCGAGACAGTTGTCAAAGAGACTGTTAAGGCATACGGGCAAGTGAACTTTGCGCACAACAATGCTGGAGTCGGAGGAATTCGGGGTGTTTCTCCTGCACCAACCGCAGATACGCCGGAAGACAGCTGGGACTACACCATCAATGTCAATCTCAAAGGTGTATGGTTGTGTATGAAATACGAAATCCCTCAGATGCTCATCCAAGGTCACGGCTCTATCGTTAACACGTCATCAATGCTTGGATTAGTGGGATTTCGTGCCGGATCGGCCTATGTTGCAAGTAAGCATGCTGTGATTGGGCTGACTAAAACAGCCGCTTTGGAGTATGCTCCAGCAGGCATTCGTATTAATGCGGTGTGCCCGGGTTTTATCCCCACGCCGATGGCCGGACGTCTCCTAGAGCACTTCAGTCGAGATAACCCGAAGGCAGGAGAAGAAATCACTGCCGCACACCCGGTTGGGCGCTTGGGGACGCCGGAAGAAGTGGCTGAGGCTGTGGTTTGGTTATGTTCGGATGCGTCATCGTTTGTAACCGGACACACAATGGTAATGGACGGAGGATATACTGCTCAGTAATTTTTATGGTTTCCAATTCTATAGTTCAATGCGGCATGGGTTGTTCAAGTTGACAAGTGTAGTGTGAGGTTCTAAGTTAATATGCATGCGCTGCTTACCGTTGCTCGCGTAGCTGTTGCACCACTTTTGGAAGAATAGAGGAGGAAAATGAAATGAGATGCGTCCCAGTCACCGAACCAAACGGTCCACTGAAGGTTGTGGAGCGGGAGACTCCCTCGCCGAAGCGCGGCCAGATCGGAATCGCCGTCGAGGCGTGCAGCGTCTGCCATAGCGATGTGTTTGTCACCTCCGGCGGCTTTCCCGGATTGGAACTCCCACGCGTGCCTGGCCATGAGATTGCCGGCAAAGTAGACGCGGTCGGCGAAGGCGTCACGGCATGGAAGGTAGGCGACCGTGTCGGGGTTGGTTGGCATGGCGGGCACTGCTTCAAGTGTGGGGCATGCCGAACCGGAGATTTCTTGAACTGTGCCGAGCAACGCATTACGGGTATCTCACACGATGGTGGGTGGGCCGACTATGTGGTGGTCCCGTGGGAGTCTGCCGCGCGCATTCCTGATGAGCTCCCTGCAGCCGATGCCGGACCGCTGCTATGTGCCGGAGTTACGACGTACAACTCTCTGTGCAACAGCGGTGCGCGTCCTGGTGACCTGGTCGCAGTGCTCGGCATTGGCGGACTCGGCCACCTCGGCGTGCAGTATGCCGTGAAAATGGGCTTTCACACTGTCGTTTTGTCTCGTGGGGCCGAAAAGGAACCGCTCTCGCGCGAATTGGGCGCTCATGATTATATCGACACCACCACAAAGGATCCCGCAGAGACGCTCCAAGTCATGGGCGGCGCGAAAGTCATCCTCGCCACTGCGCCCAATGCTAAGGCCATCAGTGCAACTTTTGGCGGACTCAAGGCACGCGGCAGGCTGGTCGTCGTCGGTGCGACGCCGGATCCGCTCGAGATTCCTGCATTCGACTTGCTCAGTGGTCGGCAGGTAGCCGGCTGGCCGAGCGGCAGGCCGATCGACTCGGAAGCGACGATGCAATTCAGCACGCTGACCGGTGTGCGGGCACAGATCGAAATTTTTCCCCTCGAGGAAGCCGGCAACGCGCTCCAGAAGGTCCTCGAAAACAAGGTCCGCTTCCGTGCAGTTCTCGTCCCCTAGTCCGCGAGAACGCCTGATTCAGTCTACCCATGTATTAAAAGGCGCCCTTAGAATGGTCGCGGATTTTGGACCCATAAAATTATAATTTTCATGTCACAAAAGGAACCGTATTATAATTCAATGGGTTTCCCCGACTTCTCCGTCTATTTATACTCCTATGAAACTACAAAAAATGACGAATGAAAAATGAATAATGACGAATGATGGAATTGCTTGGGGCTTCGCTCTTCGAGCTACGACCCCACACGTCGCTCTGTCTTTTAAAAATAGACAGAATCCATTATTCGATGTTCGATGTTGGACGTTCGATGCTTACAGTCCGCCTTTGGAGGATTCGACGTTCATTAGTTTCTATTCTTTGATCAGACTGGCCGTTCTTTTGGCCAGAGGCAGCGCTCTTTTGAAACTAAATTAAAATCGACCTGCAGAATTTAAAAATCCCCCCAGCCCCCTTTAGAAAAGGGGGAGTTCCAAGTGGATGTCGCTTGGGGCTTCGCTCTTTGGGCTTCGTCGCGCGGTATCGCGGGACCCAACACGTCGAGCTACGACTCCACACGTCGCTCTGTCTTGTAAAAATAGACAGAATACATTATTCGATGTTCGATGTTGGACGTTCAATGTTCGACGTTCATTAGTTTCTATTCTTTGATCAGACTGGCCGTTCTTTTGGCCAGAGGCAGTGCTCTTATGAAACTACAAAAAATGACGAATGAATAATGACGAATGATGGATTCGCTTGGGGCTTCGCTCTTCGAGCTACGACCCCACACGTCGCTCTGTCTTTTAAAAATAGACCGTTCGACAAAAAGCTCACGACAGGCAGAATACATTATTCGATGTTCGATGTTGGACGTTCGATGTTCGACGTTCATTAGTTTCCATTCTTTGATCAGACTGGCCGTTCTTTTGGCCAGAGGCAGTGCTCGTGTGGAACTGGGGTCGAACCGGTCGAACCACACTGAACGCTCTATAATTAAGGATTTATGCCAGAATTAATCCTGATTTCGAGGCCTAAAGTGTCGTTCCAGGCGATATTCGCCAATTACTGCGTTGACATTACGATCTTCTGTCATTATATGAGTCTTTATTGGATGGTGTCGGGTGGGGCTTGGTGCCGCATCAGCCGCGGCACAATTTTTTGCTACTCATCCCCAAACTACACCCTAACATTGCAATAATTTCTGTTATCCAGCCTAGTCGATATGCTCAAGACCCTAGCGTTTTCCGAGCAGATGCTGGATACTGGATACTTGATGCTCGATAACCTCCAATACACAATCGGTGAATTCCACTGTCATCCAGTATCCAGCCTGCCGGGCCGAAGCTCTGAAAGAGCGAAGGCTGGAAACCAGAATCCAGGATCAGTCAGTGTCGGCAACGGTTTCCATTGCAGCAGATAAGTTTGATTTCAAAATTTTACGCAACTACGGGGTACACACAAGCCAATCTACCTTGATTTTTTGCTTGTTTCGCTCTCAAAAAGCGAGTACTGATCCTTCATAGTTCAAGACTTATGATTTGGAAATCCCTGACACCTGAAACGCTGACACCAGTTTGAGATCCCATACGGAGCGAAGTGCAAGCGGGGAAACCATTTATAGATTGGCCTGCGGCAGAGCCGGTAATCTCTAACCCTCGGCGCCGGGGTTTTCAATTTCAGAGTAAAACATGGACTTTTACGGACTGCTTGATCAAATATCTGACCTCCTTCGCAGCCGGAACCGCGTGTCTTATCGCGCGTTAAAGCTCCAGTTTGGAATGGATGAGGAGTATCTCGAAGCCATCAGAGAGGAACTTATCGAGGTCCAGCAGGTTGCCATCGATCTGGAGGGTAAGATGCTGGTCTGGACGGGTGAAGATACGGATTCATCCAGGACTGCTCCGGTGCACCCGGCAACACCGGCAGATCGTTTGACAACCGCCGAACAGAATCGTGAACCGCTATCTTACACGCCGCAACATCTGGCCGAGAAAATTCTGACCTCCCGCACCGCTCTTGAAGGCGAACGAAAGCAAGTGACCGCGTTTTTCTGCGACCTGGCCAACTCCACCGCCGCCGCCGAGAAGATTGGTCCAGAGAATATGCACACCCTGCTCAATCGGTTCTTCGAACTGGCGTTGGAGGAAGTTCACCGCTATGAAGGCACCATCAATCAATTCCTGGGCGACGGCTTTATGGCTCTATTTGGAGCTCCCATCGCGCGGGAAGATCATGCTCGCCGGGGCGTACTGGCCGCATTAGCGCTGCAACGCTCTTTGAAAGATCATCTTGCCGAACTTGGGCAGTCGTACGGCATAGAAACGGCGTTTCGCATGGGACTCAACAGTGGGCTGGTGGTGGTCGGTAGCATTGGCGATAATCTTCGCATGGATTATTCTGCTATTGGCGACACCACCAATCTGGCGTCACGCCTGCAGCAGGCCGCCGAGCCCGGGATGATACTGGTGAGTGAAAATACCCGTCGATTAGTGAAGGACGATTTTCGACTCAAAGCCTTAGAGCCCCTTCAGGTTAAAGGAAAAAGCGAGCCTGTTGCAGCATACGACGTCATCGGAAGCAGACCACGACGGTCACCGATCATCAGTCGCGGAGAGCACGCTTTGAGTCAATTTGTGGGAAGGAAGCAGGATTTAGCGACGTTGCAGGAGTTGTTGGCCCAGGTGGAGGCGGGACAGGGGCACGTCGTTAGTATCGTGGCGGAAGCGGGTGGCGGAAAATCCCGTTTGCTGTATGAGTTTCGTCTTCGATGTCAGAAAAAACGGGTGACTTATATTGAAGGACGCTGCTTATCTTACGGCAGCAGCATTCCCTACCTCCCAATTATAGATATTTTGCGCAATAATGCAGGAATTGGGCAAAGCGACAGCCCTGAGATTATCGCTGACAAGGTAAATTTCGCCCTTCAAGAAGTGGGGATGGATGCCAAAGAATCGGCTCCCTATGTGCTACAGCTTTTTGGCATGAAAAAGGGGACTGAATCCCTCGCGAGGTTGACCCCCGAAGCAGTCAGAACAAAAACCTTCGAGATCTTGCGGGAAATGAGCCTCAAGGGCAGTCAACAGCGCCCGATCATTTTTGAAATCGAAGATCTCCATTGGATCGATAAAACATCAGAGGACTATTTGGCCTCATTGGTGGAACGGCTTGCAGCAGCTGCCGTACTGCTGTTGGTTACCTACCGTCCCGGCTATCAACCGCCCTGGATCGGCAAATCGTATGCCTCTCAGATCGCATTGCGCAGTCTTGCGCCCCAGGACGGCGTCGCCATCGTGCGTTCGACATCCAAGCAAGACCGGCTGCCGTCCGCCATGGAGCAGCTAATCCTCGCCAAAGCGGAGGGCAATCCGTTTTTCCTGGAAGAGTTGACACGGGCCGTGACGATGCACGTGGGCGCCGCAACCGACCTTAATGTGCCGGACACGGTTCAGGGCGTTTTGATGGCACGCATCGACCGTCTGCCGGAGGATCCTAAAGGTTTATTGCAGACAGCGTCCGTTTTGGGTCGGGAATTTTCACTGCGATTGTTAAAAGCAATCTGGGAAAGACCGGAAACATTAGAGGCTGGTCTCATTGGGCTGCGACAGCTGGAGTTTCTCTACGAGCGCATGGGAACCGAAGGGATGCGATATGTCTTCAAACACGCCCTAACCCAGGACGTCGCCTACGACAGCCTTCTCACCTCCCGCCGCCAGACATTGCATGCCGCCGCCGGCCAGGCAATCGAAACGCTGTATGCTGATCGCCTGGAGGAAGTTTACGATCGGTTGGCCTACCACTACGCCAGAACCAGGAGGGCAGACAAGGCGGTGATGTACCTGTCACACTTCGCCGAAAAGGCCGCCCGCAATTACGCCCATGCGGAGTCCGAAAATGCTTTACAGGAAGCAATATTACACGTGGCGCACTTGCCCGCTGAAGATCAGGATCGGCGTCTGCTCGAATTGAAACAGCGGCAGGCGCATTCGCTCTATTATCTTGGCCGGTTCCCGGAGAGTGTTGACCTTCTGGAAGGGGAGCAGGCCCGTTTGGAGCGCGTCCAGGATCCGGCACTCACAGGGCCCTATTTTTTCTGGTTGGGGCATATGTACAGCCGGTTAGGCGATCCCGAGCGTGCCGTGCATTTTGCGCGACGCGCAGTGGAGGAAGGGCGGCAATGTGGTGACAAGTCCACCATGGGCCAGGCATATACGGTCTTGAGTTTAGAAGGTTACTGGTCCGGGCAAGCCGAGCAGGGGATCAAGGATGGTCGCCAAGCCATTGCCCTCCTCAAGGGTATGCCGGATCAATACTGGCTGGGGATGGCCTATTGCTTTCTGGGCTTTAATTTCATCCTGAAAGGAGAGTTTGAACTGGCCTTAGAGGCAGAGGCCCAGACCCGGAAAATCGGTGAGACTATTTCCGATCCGCGTATTCAGACCTACGCGACATTTACGATCGGATGGATCAAGGCCATGGTTGGCGACTGCGAAACGGCGATCGAGGTATGCCAGAGCAGTCTCAGAAGTGCGCCGGATCCAACCAGCACGGCCTATGCCTCGGCCTTCCTGGGTTATGCCTATCTGGAACAGGGTAACGCCATCCAGGCCCTGCCTTTATTGGACGAGGCCGTACAGCGCTTTACGCAATTTCGCTTTCCCCCGTTCGAAGGGTGGTATACCGTCCTGTTGGCCGAAGCCCACCGCTGTTCCGGACAACTCGATTCGGCACGGGAGCTGGCACAGCGGGGACTTGAAATTGTCAGATCTATACCCTATTGGTTTGGGGTCGGTTGGGCTCAGCGCTCTTTAGGCCGCATTGCCCTGGCAGCCGGCGCACTTTCAGAAGCAGAAGCATTTCTCCGGAAGGCCGCTGAGACGTTTGCCGCGATGCCGGCACCTTTTGAGCTGGGTCGATCCCGCTTGGATCTGGCGGCCCTCGCCCGTATTCAGAATCGCCAGGAGGCTGTCGGCACCCATCTTGCCGAGGCCTATGAACATTTTAGCGCCCTGAAAGTACCCACATATGTTGAGCGCACCGAGCAGCTTGCCAGAGAATATGGATTTTTCTTGACAGGTAAGTGTTAATAAATTAAAAACTTTAACAATTTCAAATATCTGATTTATTTTGCGCCGAATCATACGCCTCACTCAGAATCTGATTTGCAACTGAAACATTTGCTCTCTTTCTCTTCCTGAATCACATAGCCATTTGACCTCCACCGACCTGGGAACTGAGCTCCGTTTAACATCTGCCTAAATATCAGGTGAAATACAATGGAGACCCCCCTCAAATTGTGCCTACCACGCTCCTAACAGGAGTATTCTTACCCTGTTTGGAGTGCGTTCGAGGTCCTTTCACCCAAACCACCCCTGAAACATGCGATAAGGAGGATATTATGATTAGAACTACTATGGCAATTCTACTCGCACTACTGCTGGTAATTACCACTGGCGCTATCAGTGGTGCAGAAATGGCTAAAGAAGGAAGCGGAGATTATCGCAGCGGTAAAACCGGCACATTCACGTTTATAGCTATGGGAAAAGAACGAGGTCAAATGAATTTTGAAGAACTTGGTGTAGTGGTTACAGCACCAGAAAATAGCCCTTTTCATAATGCTACATTTAGAGATATTGGTACTATGCACTTTATTAAAGGCAAATCTAAAGGGTCTGGAATGGTAGAATATACTTGTGTCAATGGTGATAAAATATATGCTACTTTTGAATCACAAGGTGTCACGGGCGGGCCGTCCAGTAGCGTTCTTACGCTTGTTGGGGGAACAGGAGCCTGCACCGGCATCACAGGCACTATCGAACTTAGGGGTACTCCAGGAATTAAAACCTCAAAAAAAGGGACTTGGCAGACCATCTCTGTTGGAACATTGAGCTGGAAAATTCCATAGTTTCGGCGCTAACCTTTTCGACCTACATTTTAGAAGCAGAGTTAATGGACTCTGCTTCTTGTTTTTGAGATTCAATAATCTATATTTTCTGAGACTTTCAATTACTATCAAAATTGTGCTGACTGCTATCGCAACTCGGGTGACATTTGGTTTTTGCCATATGATATCACCAACTGCCAGAACTTTTGATAATGATTGACTAAATCCCACCGATTTGTTTATAAATGCAGTTACACGATCTTTTAAGCACTTATTTCACCGATCCTGCTGCTGTTTTCTAATTGCTGAATCGAAACCTACCGCTCATCGGATACTGCATTTCCGTTTATGATCCACCTGCTGAGTTCCTAAGTTTGAATCCTCAACATGGGGGAGCTGCCATGGCAGATGAAGGCTTCAAGCGTAAACTCACCGCAATTCTCCGTGCAAACGTCGAAGGCTACAGTCGCCTCATGGGTGTTGACGAAAAAGCGACCGTCCGCACACTAAAAGCTTACCGTGAAGTGTGCTTCACTCTCATCCAACAGCACAACGGCAAAGTGCTGGATTCCCAAGGTGACACATCCCCAAACAAGGATCCGGCCGACAGAAAGCGCTTGATTGGCGCTTTGCGCAAGGCTGGGCTCATGTGATTTAAAAATATTTTGACCCATTTAAACGCCTAAAAAAAGGGGGAAACAATGGCGAACAATACTTTCAAGATAAAGTCAATCTTGGCCGTATTTGTTATATGCTTTTTATGCGCGGGTCAACCCATCGGAGCGGCATCCCCGCCGGCATCCGATATGACGGCCAAGCCGGTGACTCCAGAAAAAGATGATTCAACGGGAGCCGGCGACCAGCTGGCTGTTCAATTCAGCGAAGAAGAAATTCAGGCGATCGCGGAGGTTTTACCCGACGGTGAAGCCAGGCAGATATTCAACCAAAAGGTCGCTAAAGGTGAGGGGCTGAATGACGCTGCCTTTGATGAAGAATCCGTCAGATCGGGAGAGGAATTTGCCGTGCTTATAATAGATGGCGAAAAGGCATTTTCCCGTGCGCAGGAGCGGCTGGTTTCGTTTTTCACCCAACCCACATCCACCATCGATACGCGTGAATGGGCAGCGGCATTAAATAATTTAAATTTGGGCAGAGGTTTCGGACACCTGGTTCTAACCCTTTTTATCGCAGCTTTGTTTATCTTCCTCGGGCTGGCCGTTGAGTTACTGGTGGGACGATCAACCGAGAACCTGCGGCGTCAGGTCCTGGACACGGCTCCATTGGGACGTTTGCACTTTCTGGGGCGTGTGCTTTCACGCCTCCTGTTGAATATGCTGGGCATGGGTACGTTTATTTTGACCACCTTTGTGCTGTGGGCCATATTTTACGATGATGGCGATCCCGGGTATTCCCTTATTTCCGGCGTACTCCTGCCAAGCTATTACATCAGGTTTTTTAACCTGGCCGCCAACCTTGTCTTATCCCCCGCGGCTCCGGGATTGAGACTATTCCCCCTAGAGGACGAAGATGCCAAATTCCTTTACCGCTGGACCATTGCCATCGTTGTAACGTCGATCGTCATCGCCGATATTGCATATCTTTTGCAGGGACAAGCAATCTATGGACACGCACAGGGAGCCGGACTCAGCGAGGAGAGCTTTCTTTTCTTATACAGTTTGTCGGGGCTTAGCGTTTCCGTATTGATGGTGGTGGTGATCTGGCAAAGCCGGCACAGAGTTGCCCGGGCCATCTGGTCGGAAGACCCCACCGGCAATAAGGCTAAATTTTCTATGCGCGCAAAATTTGCCGGAAGCTGGCACTGGTTTGCCATATTATATGTGATCGGCATGGGTGCCTTCTGGTTCATCAGAGGGCTGGCTGAGGGGCAAATGGCGTTCCTGTCGACCATCGTCAGCGTTTTCCTGATACCCCTCTTGATCGGTATTAGCAGCTGGGCCGAACGCTTGCTGGACATTGCCGCCGGTGTAGCCCCGTCAGAATTTATTTCGCCGGATGCTGACATTTCAGAAAGTCCGGCTGATTCAGAGACACCACCATCAGAGGCAGACGACGATCTGACGGCAGATCGAAAATCCTATCTGCAACAACATTTGCATGTGATAAAAATTATCCTGCGCACTCTTCTGGTGGCCTTGCTGTTTTTTGTGATTCTACGATTGTGGGGCATCGACCTGCCGGTGGGCAGGCTTTTTACGTCCACCGTCCTGAACATCATAGGAATGCTGCTGCTGGGGATCGGTGTGTGGCAATTTACCAAAGCCCGCATTGACCGGAAAATCAGGGAGGAGATGCCGGATGACGATGAAGAAATGGAAGAAGGCGGCCGCCGCGGTTCCCGTATCGGTACTCTGCTGGTGCTGCTGCGAAAATTTGTATTCTCGGTTCTATTTGTGATCGTCAGCCTGATCATGCTTTCGTCCATCGGATTGGATATCGGTCCCCTGATCGCCGGTGCCGGGGTCATCGGCCTGGCCATCGGTTTCGGCTCCCAGACTCTGGTCAGAGATATACTTTCAGGCGTATTTTTCCTGATAGACGACGCGTTCCGGGTCGGTGATTATGTCGAGACCGGTGGCATCAAGGGCATGGTGGAGCATATCTCATTGCGCTCGGTCAAGCTGCGTCATCCCCGGGGGATGGTGTTTACGATTCCGTTTGGGGATATGGGCGCGGTCCAGAACTTCAGTCGCGACTATATCATCACCAAACTGGATGTGCGCGTGCGCTATGATGCGAATGTCGAAAAAATCAGAAAAATAGTTAAACGCATCGGCAAGGAACTGAAACAACATGAGGAAATCGGTCCGGTGCTTCTCAGCCCGGTCAAGTCCCAGGGCGTCAGAGAGATGGATGATTCGGCCATGATTTTGCGGGTGAAATTCAAGACCCCGCCGGGAGAACAATTTGTTGTGCGCCGCGAGGTGTACAGGATGATCCAGGAGCGCTTTAGAGAACACGGTATCGAATTTGCCCATCGCAACGTCACGGTTTATCTGCCACCGGAAGTCACCGGCGCAGCGACTGCTGAGGATCAGGAGGACGGCGCTGCACCAGGTGGTGCATCAAATAAAACCCTGCTTGAAGCCAGCGCAGCTGCCGCCCTGGCGGAGGAGGGTGAGAAGAAGCCAAAAAAATAAGCATGTATTCAAATTATATCTTTACAGAGTTCGAAATAGAATTGGTTTCCCATAAACTTTAACCTAAAAAGCGAGTAAAGACTATATGGAGAAGCCACTCAAAATGTGCATGCCTTGCTCCTGACGAGGCGATAGCTTTGTTGGGAGCCTTAACATCCTATCTGCATTTATCCTATTAATTCGTTCAAGAAACTAGGTAAATCCATGGGCGCGACGGTAGCAGGGTTTTATCTGACGCCAGGTAGATATGACCTTTTGATGATCGTGGATAATCCCAACTCTGAGCCGCAGCAAAATTCATTTTCGCGACGACATCGAGGGGAGCCAAAAGCTCCGAAACGCTTCCTGCTTTTACAGAGGAACAATTTTGGAAAATCATCTCCGGACTGCCGGAATAGATATCACTAATTTAAATGGGAGGGAAATATCATGGGAAAACATCTTATTCATTGGAGCTTAAATGACGCAAAAATACCAGATGATCCAAAGGAACGGGGTTCTGGGTATGAATTTCTTATGGCTATGGTTAAACAAGATATCGAAAAAGGTCTTGTTAAAGATTATGGAGCATTCCCCGGTGAAGGCAGAGGATATATTGTTGTGGAGGCAACTAATCTGGAAATAATGAAAATGGTTGATCAATATACGCCATATGTTGCATTTGAGGTCCATCCTGCTTCTTCAGTTAGTGAAGTCGATGAATTCATTAAACATCTGACTGAATAGAGGCGTACAAGGCAGGGTCAAAAATGACTCTGCCTTTGAATCTGCTATTTATATCAAACGGTGACACTGTTGGACCCGTTGAGATATACGAATAATATCTGAAATTTTTCTGTAACAACTGATAGTTGGACTTTAGGCAAGGTATCTGGAATTTGAGACATCACATTTTACAGCCTTGCTGTATATTATTTCAATTTACATAATAAATAGGACTGTATAATCACCTAAATAGGGCCGTCACTTCGCTCCGATCCAACCCGGGGCGCGGGTAGCATACAGGAAGGCCCCGAAGTGCGGCCTATCCACCCGGTTCAATTGAAATATGGACCGAATCAGCAGTGGAACCATTTGGAGAAACACCTTCTGAGCTTCGTGAAGATATGAGGTTTTTCATCAAAGCCTTTCAGAAACCAATATTAATTGAAAAGATAAAGGATGGTAAAGGAATCCTAGTTCCCAATGAAGAGTATTCAGAAATAATGCAAAGCCATTATTCTGAATTTTTAGATCGATCATGGGTTGCTATAGATTATATTTATCAATTTCTTGGTTGCCATCCATTGCTGAGAAAGGATAAAAAGCTTCGGGATATTTATTCTAAAGCAGAAAAAGTTTTATCTGATTTATATCATGAGGTTGGAAAGATGGAATATGGTTCAGAACAAAACCGAATCTATCAAGGGGATGAACCAGACGGAGAAAACGATGCCGTTTAGCGCAAATTCAATACCAGCGTGATAGGCATCAGATACTATCGTTATCTGCAATTAAAACTGAATACCAAAGGAGACTAACATTTAAATTGTGCTTTGTGACAAAATATTCGACTGAATCAACCTTTTCAGGAGACTGGTTATGCTAGCTTTCATTCTTCATAAAACGGGTCTATCTACCATTTAAAGGATTAATTTAAGGCGATGTCTTCGAGTCCCCATGATTTGGTTCTGCGTAGCCGGATTCCGGAAAGCCTCATAATGAGGATAATCATCATATCGATAGTGGGGATC
>Ga0209367_1006891_pt1 | contig 15677 bp, 9 predicted proteins | sample WorMetLIZISLAND2_FD_187412 | JGI IMG/M metagenome (GOLD analysis project Ga0209367, IMG submission 187412) | Marine gutless worms symbiont microbial communities from Max Planck institute for Marine Microbiology, Germany - Olavius geniculatus... ... | reverse complement strand
TTATTTATACCATGCATGTTATAACTCGCAAATTCAATGCTGGTAGCCATAGTTACTGATGCTGCTCCTCTTCGTGATCAGCATTTGCTTTCGCTTTAAAGTACCAATCACGAAGCTTGACACCTTTGGGCCAAACACGTTCATCATAAAACAGTTTTTCATTGCTGTCTGCTACAAGACATGAAACACAGAAAGCTGCAGTTTTGAAGTGTCTACCAGTTGGTGGTTTCAGTTTTGTACATTTGACACCTTTTAGTCCAGATTCAGACAGAAATGACATTAAATCTGCATCTGTTGTATCAATGTGGAGTCTTCCAACGAATGCTGTTAATCGTCGTGGTACTGTCTTAACCGCTGGACTGGTCACCTTTTTGGATCCATAAATACGCGTCGTTGTCGGACGTGACTTGATCTGCGAAACAGAAGGTTGTACAACAGCAGCACTAGCATATGAACCTGACATCGCACTCGCCTGACTGACACCAGATGGTGCATAGACTGCAGCCGGTGGTGGTCTAGGTTGAACATTATCAGCTGTGTTATCACCATCCATCGTAGCACCAATGTTTGGTTGTATATCAGTGCGAGATATATGTAACGACGATAACTTCTGCATTACCTCCGTCATTTGGCCATGTAATAATTCAACATTCGCTGCCAGTGAACAAAAGTCGGTAGCATCAGGTTGAAATGGTGGAATTCTTGTTAAGTAAAGCGCAACAAAACGCGGCAGGTCATTTGTCGTCAGCGTCGTGTCTAATGTTGCGTAGTAATCGATAATGTCACCTGTGTCAAGACGTCTTTTGTTGTCACCAGGACGTCGAGTTGTGAATCTCGGTAGGTCGTCAATATGTAGGTCATCACGTGAGGTGTACACTCGCTTTACAACTTCGTACAATTTACTCTTTGCAACAGTTATTTCATCAGCTGTATAAAATCCACTAACAGTCGTTTGCAACCCTGACGAAATAGAACTTGCAAAATTATTCTGAACGCAACACAACAGTTCATTTATTATAAATGTTTCTCCGGTTGTTGTGTTTTCCTCCATCATAGAATATCTATCATGTCCGCTGGATGCGGCCGACCGCTGGCTCTTGTTCTGTCTTGCAAACAGCTTCAAATCCTTCACAGCTGAGATCGAAAGTTGACCGAAAGTCGCCGTCATTCACAGGATAAAGTCGCATAACAAAAAATCTGTAGGCTACTTATAGGATACCATAAGTCATAATAACCTAGGCATAATCATCTATCATTATACTACCGAGGCTTTAGTCAGGGCAGTGCGTGGAGAAAGTGGGCTAATTTTTCATGCAGACAGTTTGTTATTATACCGTATCAGCAATCAGAAGGCATTTAATGGCGCTAGCACTCAGAAGTATAGAACGCGCACTGACAAAGTACAGAGCTCACTTACAGTACATTATCAACAGTAGCCTACAGTACCCAGCACCCACATAACCCTGGGAGTGGACAGACCACCTAAGCAGACCTCCATGGCAGAGCCCAGGCGGTGAACGCATGCACATGACTTTCAGTGCAAGGGTGGCCTGATTATATGTCAAAACACACTCAGGGCTCTCGGCCACTGCAGCAATCAGTAAGCCTATATTCGTTCCAGAGTTGGACAGATACGGCGCCGGTGGCCAAAGGCACATGATCAATTGCTGATGCCAACAGTCGACCACCGACCAGTGAGAACCAGAGATTATCAGAAACAGGTGCCCCGAGACACATCACCACGTCAACCACAACCACGAAAACACAGTTATCAATCGCAGCGACCTGATGACACCAGACCAGCTTTCGAGCCAGCGAAATGGCAAAATGGCTCCCAAAACCAACCCAGGCATTACTTCTTACACGCACAGTCTACAATTCATCAGCATTTTAACGCAGTGAGGGCTATGCCTGGACACTGGACAGAACAACGCCCTCCTGCATGCATTGCTGAAATGCTATAGCGCCCGAAGTGAAGATAAGAAAGCCGCATGTCACATTGTTCCTTAGTTCTTACGCCTTGTGCTACCCTGGTCGGTCGCTCCGTCCGTCAGTCCGTCTGTCGTCTGTCGATCCTCCGCTGTTCTATCTTTCGCCAATCGCCTTCAACAAAGACGCTGAAATACACAAAAAACTGACACGAAATCGAACACTCGTGTATTGAGTAAACAGACCTATCATGACATCTGTGCCCTTTGTCAGCGGCTCCCCAAAATCTCGACGCCCGCCCCTGGATGGTCGGCTGCAAGGAAACAAATGAGTAAAAGGACAGATGACGCTCATTCCGGGGACAGACACTGTGACAAAGCGCAGCGGCAACGAAGAGTGGAGTGGACAGTCCGCGGTACAGTACGTGCACTAATCTGCATCTTGGGGAGCTCGCTGATTGGCAACTAGTGCGTTAACAGGTGCCGCTGCCAGTGTCACATTAAAATGTTTCTCCATAAAAAAATCCGCCCTGCATGGGAGAAAGGATCATGTGTCCCGTTATTGAAATATCGCCGGCCCCATAAAAATGTCTCCTCATTATAGGATCGCCCCCAGAACCGCCCGGGCGGGGCGGATCTTTACCGGTAAATTGTCGGCCGGGGATACTTTTCTGGAGGGGCGATCCTATAATGGGGCACCGGCCCGATCGTTCTAATGCACCGCATGCGGTCGGTAGGGTCGATAATGCACGCATGCATATTTCAGCATCGATTCTGTGGTACATTACATTGACGACACGTCCGTAGTCCACACTCCAGCCAATTAGCGTCCGGTGCTATGTGCATGCGTATACATGGGGGGTCTGCACCTGCAATATATAAAACTGAAAGCAAATGAGCACTAAGAAATAAATTTTTCATTCAATCTTTCTGAAAGTGGGTTGTTTAAGATATTTAGAATTATATCAACCTTCAATCTAGCACGATTTCACGTCGAGGATGTAGAAAAAATCGACAGTATATAGTGCGGGCTTAGCGCCTTGGAGACCGTTAAAAGCGCTGACACAGCGCTCCTCAGATCTCTGACGGATTCAGTCGTGGACAGAACCCAAAAAATAGGGGAAAGGGAGAGAGGTATGGGGACAAACATTGTGAAGAAGTGCAAGCCTGCAAGTGCTTGAGAAGGAATAGATTTTAAGAGTATGATATATAGGATATCATTGGACAGTAGTACTCGTAGTATGAGCGTCGTAGCAAGGTACGCTGCAGCATATTTCCTGATATTGACTAGTTATTAACTCATCATCGAGCGATGGGCGTCACGCGCTCAGCGGGCGTCACGACGGACAAAAGCAGCTGTGGGATGATGAACGAGCACGGTCGCAGCAGCAGCAGCAGCCCGTGGGAAAACTGTCGTGTCCAGACTCCCAGATAACCAGCCTCTCCCAAAGAAACTGAAACGCTGCAGGATGATTGTCTAATTACCGGGCACTGTGTCGTGACACGACTTGACAGAAATATGCCAGTTCACACACGGGACAAATGCGACCGAGAAATAGAGATATGAAGACATAAATATGTATAGCGCCCATCAAACGGATAGATTCCTCGAAGGCGCTAACAGCAAACAGAATGGTTTTGCATTTTTTTGCGAAATAGTCGTAAAAATCAATGCCTAGAAGTGCACACATTCAACGTACCAAGGGAATAATTAGCCTACACTGGCGCTAATAGTCAAATGGCGGCGATCAGGTTATAAAGCGGTGGCAAACGACCAAAAGTATGACAGAGTGAGAAAGAAACGAGCTGAAAAAATAATGGACAAGGTAAAGCAAGAGCAGCCAGAAAAATGTCTGGCACGACTTGAGTAGGAATAGAACACTAGACAACAGTCACTGCAGTGGACTGGAGAGACTGTTGCTGCCGTAAGCAGCTCAAATTAATTACTTCTAAGAAACCCGTAGCATTCCATGCATTCAGCCATAAACTGCATGCGAGTCAGCGTTAGGGCTAGCGCTAGCCGCTTCTAACTCGTCTTGGACGACGAAAGTTACACGAACTTTTATATCGACAGTTTACAGCAGATCTGCGATTTCTAGAAAAAGTTTAAAGTTTTGTATATGTAGCTCTTCATGGGAAATCCATCTCAGAGCTACGGAGCGTCACCTGCCATATGGGACCACACAGTGTTACCTGCCATCCGACAGGTAAACTCGCCTCACCTTAAACCCAGTTATACAACCCGGTACTCGACTTACCTACCCCGGAAGAATGAAAGGCTGAGTTGACCTTGCTGTTGGTTACAGCCTGAGGCGAGATGGTTTACCTGTAAAATCACTTGTTACCTGTCTGCAGACAGTCATCCATCCATGTAAAAACTACATGATAGGGACCCGACCGAGAGTTGAACCCACCACCTCTTGATCGTAAATCGGACACCCCACCGTTTATATACGCCACCAAAGCACTTCTTGATACATGGAAGCATATGCACAGTTGCACACTGACACGATGTGGCATAATCAGACTGTAGCTGTTGTTGCTTTCTTCGGCTCTGGCAAATTTTCAAAATATCAATCAAGAATAACGGCATACCACGCTCTATAGCTATAGGCCGAGTTTGCTCACGAAGACTACAGGCGGACTCGGCGTAACTGAGTAACAAGCAAAACATGCCTGTGAGAAAAGCATTTTTTTCTTGAATAGCACATGCAGTGTATACGCATGACAACGCCCCGTGAAACGCTGGGAATTTAACGTTCTGTATATATTTCCGGCGAGACAACGCCGCGTGATGACGTAATGCAACGTCAGACGAGCATTCACATTCTCAAACGACGACGAAAAGTAGGCCAAAGTTCACCACAGTTAGTTGGTCGTCATAACAAGACGATGATTCCATTATACAAACACCGTTCGTTGCGAGAGGTTACTACCATGAGCAGCGTTTAAGTTAAAGCAGCAACAAACACCACATGGGGCTTATACTTCACACTTAATTATACCGGTAAGCAAACTCTAATAAAGACAAAAAGGTTTAATGACTCCAAAAGTACATAAGCTTATTCTACAGGGAATCCATTCTGCACGTGAGAGATTATGGTGAAGCTAAAATTCGTGAAACCGTCACTTCGGTGTCAAAGTGAACTGGCAGTTATCCAGAGCAAATTAAGTATGATAATTATGATAACACACATTCAGTGGTTGGGCAGAATGGAAGATCTGGACATCGTTATCAGTAAAATGCAAATAACATCACATGCACATGAGTAAACCAATAAAATTCTGCAGGCAAGTCACATGCGCACAATGTTGGCAAAAATGTTGGCCCGATGGCCCAAAGACATCATTTGACAACCAATAAATCGTCAGTTCATATACTCATAACCGTAATCGCCGTCACAATCACAACAAAGCTCACCCTTGCACGGTATTTATACTGGATGGCAGTGCTTAAATAATATAGGCCTAAAATAATACAATAAAGAATCTAAAATAAATCCCAAAACACAGCATAAATCAGTACAAATACTAATTCTCATACACCTCATTAAATAAAAGTGTTTTCAGACGTTTCTCGAGAACAGTGCGTACACAGCTATCCCAAAAGCGATTCTGATAACCTTTTATGATGCATAAATTAATTATTTCCGCATATTAGGGACTGTTGCATGGTTCCTCTGCTATAACTGGGCTTCTTTTCATTAACAAACGTAGAACGTTAGCACTGAGTGTTTTCCTTTCATTAACGTCAGACATTCGCGTTTTATTTGTCTCCGGTACATAAGCAGATTACCGCGAATCCCGAGTAAAGACGCAAAGCAGATTGGCCGCAGCAGCACCGCTGGCTGGCACATGGCAATTATATTATGCAGTGGAAACTGGAGCCTGGCAGCCAATATCTGGTGTTTATTTCTATGCACGGATCAGCTGGATACAATACATGCGTCTATCGTGACCGCACCAGTATGCAGGTGCGTCTAACGGTAAGCATGTCCGAACGTGCAGTAGCCAGTAAGTAGTGGGCCGGGGAACCAGCCAGCCAGCTAGCCAACCAACCGTTCCATTCATCAGTACGGTAGTGACGTCATAGGCTAAGCTGCAGCTGCAGCTGCCAGCACGGCTGATCATTGACTAAATTCAGACTGCAGCCAGCTGCCAGATAGGTACATGCACAAAATTGCACATCAGCCATTCATGAAGTAGTACGTACATGTCCATCACCCATGCACGCAGACTGAATGTCAGCGTGTTATGACGTTATGGCTACACACCCAGGAACACCCCTACTGAATAATCCGGCAGTATTTAGACAGTCCAGTTTACTTAGAGATAATCCCTACAAGGCTACAACTGCTTCCGTTTCTCGCCAGTCTGTCGGCCTCCACCAACGTCAGTAATTTCGAAGCAGTGGCCAGCGGAGAGTGGAGCACATTCTGCGCCTTCCTCAGCACCCAAAACAAGCAGCGCTGCTATACGGAAATCGCATGCACAAATGTCCTGCTACTTTGTAAGTTTTTAGTTCTCCGTTTTCATATCTTGCATTATTATGAATGTGTAATATTAGCGCCTGAAAGAACACAGTTGAAAAATCAACATTGTATTAGCATTCGATGACAGAAGTAAGTGCTTCTGGTTACATAATGCCGCAGAAATAACTAGATAACGAGAAAAAAATGCAATAGGAGGACCGGTCGGCACGAACGAAGTGGATGAATAAAGAAGGAGTAAAGCGTGGTGATGTCACAGCACAACAAAGAGCGCGTGACGAAAAGTCGTGTCAGCAGCTGTCAGCGACAGAGGGTCACGTGGCACCAGAACATCTGCTGGTGGCACTCCATGGTCGAGAGCTTACTATACAGCAGGTGGTCGACGTACGGTACTGTGACCCCCGCATGGAGCGCTGCACCACTGCCTCCTATGCTGCACACCAACTGACCCACGCAGCGCTGCACAGCGCGCGTTAAAAGGTTACGAGTAGCTAGCGGCAACGGCTGCCTGCTAATTGATTTAGATACGACGTATTGACAGGACAAATCTCCCTCTAGCCGCTGGTGTGAAGGTCAAACAAAGGTCAAGAACGGGATGAAATTCGATGTCGGTAGGCGTGAAGATTGCGTGCCAGTGGACAAAGCGAGCCGTGAAGGCATTCCGTCATGATTCGGTCGCATCGCTCAACTGTCAAGGAACGCTGGGATGCCAGTCGGTGCCCTTATGTAACCTCTCCATGCACGCTCTCCTCTCACTGCCGGGCAGATCCCATCAGCGAACGTCACGTTGCTTCCCTGCTCATTAACTTTTCATACTTTAATTCAACCGGCTGGCGTCGTCCACGCCTGCACTCTCCAGGAATCCTTCGGCTTCCGCTACGAACTCCCGACCCCCTCCGGATTTCCCACAGAGAGACACTTTCCGACTTGCACCGGATTGCTCACATTAGTAATTTGCATTTCTTTGTTCACTCCACCAAACCGTCTTGATCAGTCTACAATAGCGAGACCAGCGCGCTGAAGGTTAGAGGTTATATAAAACAGTATGCGCTACACAAATCTTACGGTTAATCTAAGTTACCGTACCTATTTTGCCTAGAATGAAGACTAGCTACCAATCATTTTGTGTATTATACAGTTAGGTTTGACAAAAAGGAAACAATCTATATAGTCCAGTTCTGGCATGCTCGTCTAATTTTGTCTCGGACACATCAATTCCGGTGGCACTATGCAATATGCAAATAGCAAAATTAATCACAAAGTACTTCTTTCTCTTAACAGATATGGCAGCAGTGTGCACAACGTGGGTGGCACACGGTGGGGTGGCTGATCATATAATGTGAGCCAGTTAATGAGCAGCCAGTGCAGAAGTATATGCTAATGCTAACAATTCATTCCTTCACGCTGCCACTGGAAGAGAACAATGTCAGAGAAACTAAAAAAACGTACATACGGGCAGTACAGAAGTATATCAGTAGCTTCTATTCTGTACTGTCCGTACGTTTTTAACTTCAGTTCTGACATTATCCCAGTACAGCAATACGCCAACGCCACACATTGATTCTGCAGTCAATGAAACGGTGTTGCCAAGGGCAACCAGACGCTGGGTAGGTACAGCAGTCATCAACGCCCACCCATTCACTTCGATCTGCTGTTGCTCAACACACCAGGGCAAGTTCGGCCCACACATGCCGGGCCCACACATGCCGGCAATGCAATGACCAGAACTATCTACAGTCTAATTCAGCTTAACGGCAAGCATCCAGATTCCAGAGGCATCATGAGGTTTCATGGAAGCATTCAGCGATACTGGTAGCATTAGCGTTGTAATCTGTCATACTTCAAACTAGAAACCAGTGGTCACTGGCACCTCAGCATTAAGAGGAAATTGCATATAGAAGTCATAAGAAATGGCACCATGTTATACATCTATAACAGTTGCTAATGACTGACTGTACGATTAAAAATAAACTTCTGATCATGTCGATAACAAATAACTATTAAAAATTGGTTGACATTAAGTTGTCAAACTGAGCCAGTTACGAAAACCAGGATACAATGTATATTGGCCAGGACAGGAGGTTGGTGCACAACGTGAGTTACGTGATAAGTTACGTATTGCATCCTGCTTGACAATGGTCACACCTACAGCAACCACTAGAAAACATTCATAGGCACCTAGCATGCACAAAACCGAACAAAAATCTAGAAAAAAGCAGAAAAAAATCAATGAGCTGTCTAGATTAGTGTAAAACATGTTTTCAACCAGTGACGGATCACAGGAGTCAGAAAATGATAGGTTGCATTGGAAAAAATATTTTATATGAACGTCAAAATAATAAATAAGATGTAATTTTTTCCCCAAAAAACCATGCAAGACTCACAACACACAGAAGAGAAAGTTGTTACGGCAGTAAAGTATGTTTATTTCAAAAATAACTGATATGAGAGAAAGCTGGGTGCAATTTTTAAAAAATTCAGCATAAGCTTAGTGCAATAATTACTTCACTAATGTCAGGAAGCGACATACCAAGAGATAACCGTATTTTAAAAACAGAAGATAATATTGCAAATTGCCAAAAAATACTAAGGTGTGAGACAGATCAATGACGCTGATGACTGCAGAAATGATGCCCGAAAAAAAAACAAAAAAAAATTCGATTTCATCACTGTCGAGCTGCCTACACAAAAAAAATCTACAGCAAGAGAAAGCTAGTGATACTGGAGGGATGAAAAAAACACACTAAACCAGAAATGATTTTTTTATCAAACTAAAACAGATAGCCTGCAGCAGGCAGGCCTCCAGGATATAAAAGTCAAAAAACACCCACTCATTTTGCAGCAAATGACGAGGAAATGAATAACCAGCTGTGACAAAAACCGGCAGAAAATACTGGCAGTTCCACTATTCACAAGACACAAAATAGCAATCAAGCTTCACACTGTGCAATCATATTGATCAAAATAATGGCATGTCCATTCACTGTTCATGCACAATAGAGCTGCAATTTTGTAACAGTTAATGTATGGTGACAAAGTGAATGAAAAAGTAACCAATAAACACTTTAGTCCAGCTTACGAAGCATTCTGCAGTACCATGCTATCTGCATACCGATACCGTAAAACTAAATAGAAGTCTATGAGAAGCCCCCAGCTTCTATTATGCCTACAAGTTGTCTTGACCGCAGGCCTGTGTCCAGCATGGCAGCATGGCTTTAACTCAGTAGGTATGTCAGATAGGAAAAGCGTGGCCCATGCATACTCAGTACTGAATACACATAGACCTAAGCAATAGGGCACAGCACAGTCTAAAACCTTCAGCCTACGAATGATCCAAAAAGCTGCACACATACCTTGCTAGTCATATGGTGATTTGCTCAATTCATCTAAGTTCAAGATGGCTAAAATGCCACTGGTACTATGACCCAAAACAGCATCTGGTAGATATTAAGTACTGAAATAATAATTCCAAGAAGTTCATTCTGAATAGAAAGCCAACTTTAGAGATAATTCAGTTGAAAAATGGCCAGCTTAATCAAATAGCAATTTATGCAAACTTCAAGAAACCAAAAGCAGCAAAAAACTTCACAGTAATTTGTGACAATAAGCTTATTCAAAATACTTAGTCAGAAGGCCACATGTGGGCACTCACCCAACCACCATTGTCATGTATCCACGAGGCCAGGTTGGCACTGACATAGGCAGTTGTCCAGTTGATGACTTGGTTGACAAGGAATGGCATCTCCTTCTCAACACACTGAGCCGCTAGTGATCCGCTGAATGCCAGCAGGGCCACAACACGTCCCCAGTTGATAATGCCGTCTGAGAACAGACTCCGTAGTGATGCAAAAAACATCGCCTGCGCATTGCTCGGCGTTATGAATATCTCGCCACAGGTTTCACGAAATGCCTGCACACAAAAACACATGCATGCCATATTTAAACCCCAATTTGTATATCTTATTGACCTGCCAGCATTAGTCAATGTACAGTATTTACGATGTTACAATATTGTTACGGTAATCTGGTTGAGAGAGGCAATGAATAACATCTTAACATCAGTACACAATATACACCAACGAAGTTATCTGGTGAAGTAGATGTCCAGAGGTTAAATTTCTCTTAGGTTCAATTAATTCTACTGCTATAGAGATGATGAAGTTAGACTTGAGAGTACTCGAATCCAAACAGTGTTGAAGTTCAACTTGATAGCAAACAAGCAACTAAAGTTCAACACTTCACATCAGGTCGACTTCACTCACTGAACAACGACGATGCCGTGTCAACTTGCCTGTTCGTAGCGCTGTTCAAACTCCTTCGACAAGACTTCGACAGCGCGTTCAATGCCAGGCGGCAGGTCGGACGTCACAGCTCTGCCGTCCACCCCCGACATCACTGTGCCGCCGTCGATGCGATCCTCGTCGTCAGTCGGTGGTCTAAATCCATTCCGTCGGCGGCTCGGCAGCGACGACCGGTAGTTGACATAGGTCGACACGACGCACCGGATGCTGTCCGTGCTCACAGTTCTTCGACGGAGACCGCCGGCGGGGTTAGCCGCCGCTCGACCTCCCACTACAACATCAGCGGTCGTCATGTTCTATCATCGACCATAAACAGCCGCTAGCAACGTCATCTCAAGTTCTCAACGATTTCGTTTGTTATATCGAACTTCTCAACGGCACACTTCCCCTACGCCCACGCTTGACCGATCCTTTTAACAGCACCGGCCGGCCTGCACGTGGCCAAGCCTAGAGCTCGGCCCAGTGGGCCTGCCTTGCCGGCGCATCTTCCGTGTCATGAATATTCATAAACATTTACTTCAATTTCGCTCATGAATGGTTTCGCTAAATCGACGACGAATAAACTACATTTTACATTCTCTTTAACTCCAATACTACGCAAAAAGGCTTATTTTTCAATACGAAAAAAACTAGCACGTGACGTTTGTGACACGGACTGTGATCATGAATGAACTAATTTCCTTAGTCTGATTCGTGTACTGTTACTTATTTTAAATATGTTCAATCAAATCAAAAGTTAACTTTTATGTGCATTTTGACCGGATGCATAAAGAAGAGTATGTGTGGATTTAGCTGATATTTTTTGTTTATTATTGATAATTAGTGAGATCGCTAAATTTTTGTTGGTTTATGAAAGATTGTCCAACATGTGTTCAACACTTCCAGATGTTAGTTTTTAGAATATGTAGCTTTGGTGTAACTTAACAATGTATTCTGTGTTATGATCTGGATTTGGTTCTGTGATAACTTGTCACTGTCAGAGGACCTACTACCAAACCGAGACTCATGATACCTCGTTGTTCCTCAACTTAGTGTCAAAAATCTGTTGTTGCCTGAACTATCGCTGAGTGGAATTTACTACTAGATTCCATCACTTCGTTGGCTTTGGTACCATCCTTCAGAAATCAGCTGTCTGCTATATCATGCCACTGCCCGTATGTGTGCACACTCAATTGTCGCAGTATCCAGCAGGAGATTGGCAGTTATTATCCAGATCTAGGATCTTGTGAAAGTTTAGCAGTTTTTAATGTTTTTTTGTAACAGTAAGATTTTTAAAAATATTCTATTCCTATTTTTCGCTTGGTGCGAATAAATTTAGTGTACGGTGTAGTTACGCTATAGTCTTGATTGAAAAAGTGAGTGCTAAATGAACTTCTGTAATCGCACATGTGCTGTCCATTTGTAGTACAATGTCTTCAGTGGTAAAACAGGTTGATATCTTCATGGGTGCACTTTGCATAGTTCAATGCATGACAGTGTAGGCTTACACTGCAGATCATTGGTGACTGCAATAAGTGGTTAAAACTACTGTCTGGAATACATAAATTCATTTAGCACTTACTTATCCAAGTGGTCCACTTATTGCTCTCCGCACTTTGCTTTAACACACACGTACACATATTTTAAATTTTACTGTTTCAGATGCCTATATTGCTTGCAACTTTTTAGAAATGTACACCTGTGAACGCTCTTGAATTTTGTATTAATCAGTAAGTTGTGTGAAGTAAATACAAGTCAGTGAGTACTGTTAATTGTGGCAGCAGATGATGGAAGTTGACATATTCTCATCAGAACCAGATGTTCTTATGTCTGCTGTCAAGTAAGCTGTTCTTTTTTGAGTAATCTGGCATATCCAGCATAAACAGTTAATGTCACTATTACAAAGTTGTTAAGTGACAGTAATATTAATTATGGCTGTGAAATATTTTGTGTGTGTGTGTGTGTGTCTGTTTGTCTGTCTGCATGTTCTTATGCATCTGTGTATGTCTGTTATAATTCAAGCTGAGTTGCTTGAAATAAATAAATTGCAGAATTGTGGTAAGCAAGATATAAGTAAGTCTGCACTATCTTTTCATAGAAATGTCAGAGATGTTGCAAGTACTGAAGCCTCAAGTACAAGTACTAGTGCTTGAAACTAACTGTCAAGTACAACTCAAGTACCCGCTATAGCTAAAACAAAATGTTCAAGCTAAAGCACAAAGCTTGCACTTACAAATATTAGTTTAGCAAATAAGCAATTATCCCTAACTTTAACCCAGGTCCTAACAGTGTTTTTGACAAGGACTTGATTTGCAAGGCAAGGCCAAAGACTTGACCTCAAGTACACGTTCAATGACTGCTTTAAAATGTTTTCATTACTTGATCTCTGTCTTGCAAAATGGAGTTTAAACTTTAACCACAGTTTTTGCTTAAAATCATTATTTAATTAAAATGTGTCGTCCTTAAATTATTTTCTTAGTTTTTGTGCTTCCTTGCACCAAATCTAGCGATGCCACTGTAGCTGTAACGTTTTGCCAGTGTTACTGTGCATAACGTAAGCCTATTAACTAGATAACTGCACAGGGACAACTTTTGGTCCCATCCTTAATCGTCACCATGGCTATTGTCCTCATTTTCACCTTATCTTTACAGCTTTTAAAATACTATTTCCACCCACACCCTATACGCCAGCGTTATTTGCGGCCCGCGACATGCTCTCTGAAATTCTTTAAAAATTGGGATAAAAATATGTCGTTTTATTTATTTTTGCAGCATTTTTTTCTAGTAATCCAGCAAAAGTACTACTTTTTTTACTTTAGCGGAGCTGCATGCTAGAGCTGGTAGCGATCAGTGAAGATGGGAAAAAAATCAGAGTTCTAAACTATACTGTAAAAGTATATTATAGTTTTGTCATTTGTATTAATTCCTGTATTTACTGCATTTTGTCCTTTCTAAAAACAAACACCAGGGCCGTCTTTTGCCAGTGTGAGGCCTTGGCACTAATTTACCCGCAGGGCCCTTAATACCATAATAGTGCCTTGTGACCAAACTACACCACAAACTGTATATAGATTAGGCCAGAGTTTGTAAAGTAGGCCTTTATCAATTTCGCGAGCAGAGCATGCTAAAACTTGGACCCTAGATTTTAGTTCTCCCTTCCCTTCCCAAGAAAGAAATTTTCTACAGCTTTTAATTGGGTTTAAGTTGTGACTATGATTCATCCCTAAGGCGATGAAAATAGATTAGGTTGATGATCTATCGCCCGTGCGGCGATCACCACCGTAGCGCGGGGCCCCTGCCCCTTTGGGGCACGGGGCCCTTGGCACAGTGCCAAGGTGCCACCCTTTTAAAGACAAGCCTAAATGCGGCCCATCGACTGAGTGATGTCTTGCAGCATGGCCCGCACTCTGAACTGGAATGCAGCAGTGAATCTTTGACTAATGGCAGAGTTGGCTTTGAAGCTTATCCGTGGCACTTCAGTTACCTAAAGTAATCTGCATGATTTTGTTTGCTATTGTGAATTTAGTCTGAATTGAAATTATTTTTACATTTGCTGTGAATAAAGTTGAGATCAAGTTGTTGCTAAAATCTCTTCACCAGTTTTTTCTTACATTAAATATTGTAATTGCTAGAAAGTGGCATCTGTTTGCTCTTTATTTCTTTGCAGGGACATGAAGAATGCTGTCATTGGAAATCGAAATCAGAAAGAAAAATTTGTCCAAAGCCAAATTATACCCAAGTATGTGGATATCCATAATTAAGTTTACCTTAGTCCATAGTTTGATAGAATTCTATTTTCCTCATATTTTGAAGGTAAGTGAGTCATTAAATTTGGTCCTTTTTGTACTTAAGCATTTAAGCAAGTAAAAAGTCTTCTTTATGGGAAAGAGATGATCTATTGTTAACAATTTTTAGTTTATGCAACAGAAATGAAATGTGTGAATTATGATATCAACCACCATGACGATTACATTGGCTGTCCATTCCTAAGCACGTGCAGTTAAAACTGTGCTGTGTTGCTGTCTCCATTGTCTTGGTTTGGACGAACTGCCTAGCAGCTTCATGACAGTATCCATCTCGTCTCTGTCCTGTGTTTTTAACCATCATTTGGAACGAGTTTTTAGCAAGCTTTTTGACCTGATAATCTGGTCACTATGATATGATATGATATTATATTATATTAACAGAGCAGTATGCTAATAGCACTTGTCTTTTAACTGATGAAGCTATAATATATGTTTAACTTAAGCTATGCAATTTTGGCCATGTGAGTTGCTATTACTCCAATGTTTAAAGCTGTAATGGTGTGACATTTGTCTGTGATTGTGGCCATCCTTTGTTGCACAAGATTATTTGAACTAACATGCTCTTTAGTTTTGGCACGTTATTAGTTAAGTCCGAAACTTAAAAGGTGTGAAATGCATTACATTACATTACATTACATTACGATTTTTTAACGTGGCCTAAGTAAAAAACCTAAAGGTCCACAAATAAAACCACAAGTCACGACAAACTATGTATGACTGTCTGAAAACCATGACAGTGTGTCACGTGCGACAATGTCTGGTGGCCTGGCGAACGTCCAAGACATACGGAAAACGCGGCTGCCAAAGTAGCGGCGCCACACACAATCCACATCTGAATGGCATCTCAGGCAAACGTCGCAGGTCATTCAGCAAACAGCGGCAAGACGATGTCAAGTTGTCGATCAGCTCATCAATGGGCAGTGGCTGCAAGTTGGTGTTGTCCTCCGCAACGGCCGCGGGGCCTGTACCTCTCACGCCCAAGCCTCGCTGACCACACCTGGCGGCGAGTGACGTCAGTGAAGCTGTACTCGGCTTGCAGCCATAGCCCCAGCAGCTGACCACGACTGTAGACTTGGTCACGCATGGCTGAACATGTAGGACACACGGAACATGGCCGCGGCCAACAGTCTAGCTAGGCTTGAGCACGAAGCAGGTTTTCCAGGCGAAATATTC
>Ga0209367_1006889_pt1 | contig 15680 bp, 8 predicted proteins | sample WorMetLIZISLAND2_FD_187412 | JGI IMG/M metagenome (GOLD analysis project Ga0209367, IMG submission 187412) | Marine gutless worms symbiont microbial communities from Max Planck institute for Marine Microbiology, Germany - Olavius geniculatus... ... | reverse complement strand
CAGCAGTGTACATAATGAACAACCGTGGGCCGAGTACCGAACCTTGCGGCACAGAGCACGTGACGTGAACAGTATACGACGTACTACCGTTATAAACGACTTGAAATATTCTGTCACATAGATACGACGGGAACCACTTTAACACAATGCCACGCAAGCCGAACTGACGCGCGAGTTTCAGTAACATGAGGTCGTGGTCCACGGTGTCAAAAGCTGCTGTGAGGTCAAGGAGACAGAGGGCGGATACGTCCCCTTCATCAGCGGCCTGCAGCAACTTGTCGAACACTTTCGTGACAGCCGTTTCAGTGCTGTGATACAGACGGTAAGCTGACTGTCTTACAGGCATCAACGCGTTGTCGTCTAAATAGACCTGAAGTCTTCTCTGTATAATCCTCTCCAATACTTTGGAAAGAAAAGACAGGTTAGACACTGGTCTAAAATTCTTTGGGTCACTGACGTCAAGTCCATTCTTTTTTAGCAGTGGACGAACCACTGCATGCTTAAAGTCAGATGGATAAATTCCAGACACCAGCGACTTATTGAAAAGCAGCGCGATAAAGGGCGACAACAGCTGACTTACGTCCTTCACTAGCCAGGTTTGAACTGGATCCAACTGGCATGTCTTGCTTAGTGCCGAGCCAATCATCTTCTCTACTTCGTCGTGTGTCATGGCAGTCCACTGGGAAAGTGTTGGCGTCACCTTGAGTGGAACATCATACAGTGGCGTTGTCGCAGTGAAAGCTCGAACTGCGTCGACTTTGTCCTTGAAATACGTAGTGAACTCGTCAGCAGTCTTGCTACCAGTCTCCTCGGTTACCGCTTCACCCAGTACTCCATGTAGTGTACGCCACAGCTTCTGTGAGTTGTCACTGTTTGCCAAGATCGTGGTGCGCCAGAAACTTCTACGTTTGGCTTCATATGTCAATGGATGGAGAAAGCATCTCTTTGCCTGTGTTCGCATAATGGGTCAACACTTCAAGCAATTTTACTGCAGGCAGTTGAAAAATGAACAACTTGATGAAATGTCAGCCAAAGTGTCAGAAATGTGAACAGAATGTGTTTTTACTGGTTATGTTAATTAAGCAGTCATATCGCATTGGATAAAAAAAGTGATATTTCGCTGGTTGTGTTTTCCCTAGGTAGTGCATAGATAAATGCTGGGTGAGGTGGAATAGTCATTTGATGGCAAGTTGTGTCAAGAATATTTGTACCAAAAATTATCAAAATCTGGTAATTGGTTTTCAAGTTACAGTCAAAAATGTCGGGGATGTTTTGTTTGAGACACAGCGTAGTTTGTTGACTGTGTGTATTGTACAGTTATTTGCTGGTCTGCGGCATGATGCATATCGGGAACAGTGCTTTCATGTTCTGGCAACACTTCTGCTTGGCTACCGCTACTCACCATATCTCTTTCACTCGGTTCGTAGCATGATTATAGAACTGTTCTGATACACCGTGGTACATGAAAAACGTGGGTGGCACTTTACTTTTGTCTATATCTTCACCAACTATTGACCAATTTTCATAATTTTTTCACTCGCACACTTTGCAGACATTTTACAATAACATGATTATTATATATCCCACCGCACCATAAATGTGTCTCTACACTACCTTGTGAAATATAAATGTAAGAAAAAACTAACGATAATAACAAACATTCAGATAAATGGAAAAAAACTAAAGACCAGCATTGAAGTGAATGATCCGTATGACACTAGACTGTGTTAGACCCACACAGTCTAGCGTCATACAGATCATTCTCCACAATGTTAGTTTGAAATGTTTTTTTTTTGTTTATTTACTAAAATGTTTGTTATTATCATTATGTATATTTTACTTATATTGCACATGTTAGTGTAGAGATGCATCTATGGTGTGGTGAGATATATAATAATCACATTTTTGCTAATTGTTTGCATAGTGTGCCAGTGAAAGAATTTTGATAATCGGTCAATAACTGGCAAAGAAATAGATAAAAGTAAAGTGCCACGTCTTTTGGACCACCCTGTAGGTGATAGCACTTTAACTATCATCTTAAGACATGAGAAATTAACAACGATAAAGAATTAACTATATTCACGATAATGTAGGTTGCTTTTCTGCCCATGCCCATATATTCTACCATTGAAGTGTTTGTTTAGTGACTGGCTGTGAAATGGTCTGGGTGCTACGAAGCTATAATGATAGCAATGCATGAGGCAGTGATCTAGCTGCGCATCTGTGCCACGTGTCTGATTTGTATTACCAGACAGCCACATGAGTAACAGTAGACGTTAGATGGATCATTTGGAGTGATGTTGAAAGAAAAGACTTATGGAAAGTTGAGATATATTTTGATTTGAAGGATGTGGTATTTCTTGTTTTTATTACGTAATTGGTAACTATTTTTTATACTTGGTTTTTTTCTTACTGATAATTAGTAATCGTGCATATTGCCCAGGTGGTGGGGGTGTAATGAAGAAGTGACATATGGCTAATATTTATTGCTAAGAGCTGAGTATATAATAGATGTCAGTGTGTTTATGTGATATGATTGTGTTGTAGCTACTGCATGAACTACCGAGCACAATCAGTCGTCTGTACAATGAACAGCGTTTCGGTCGAGTGAGCGCCTGCATACTGCCACAGCTCATCGAACTGCTTCACTGCCTCATGTTTATGCATCCCGGGTTTCCCGAGATGTACCGGCCCGTCGTCGCTGCCATCAATGTATGCTTTGACTGCTCTCTTGGGATTCATACACAGCACACAAAGCAACCTTTGTTTATTAATTTGTGACAGAAATATCTATTTATCGGAAGCAGCAGTTTATAAGGTTTTATACTTTTGTACGAATATTTGTATTCATACATAATTTTACATGTCTTCAGGTCTGTAGCCACTAGCATGGCATCACTCAGGGCTTTGCTCTAGACTTCACTAGACATGCTTCCCCAGACATCGTCACCCAGCCGATTAATGGAGTGGCCCAGTGGATAGAGTCAGACTCATTTTTGCAAACGTCTGGTGACTCTGGTTACAGCATTGCATCCAGAATGTGATTGCTGATTTGATCCTGCATGTCATAGTTACATGAGTATCAATCTTCAGGCCGAGCAGTAATAAGCGTGACGGTGAGTGTAGTTTTACTACGGCTGCCAGTTTTGGTGGATGTGAAGCCCAGGCTGATTGGCTTGCTCCAAAAGTCAGCGGCCACCCAGCACTTGCGCCACATTCCGTAAAACAACCAAAAACCCAGAAGCTGATACTTATTTTACTTTATCGCTGCTACAAACAAGTAGATGAAATGGTCTGGGTGGTGCAAGTTGCTAGCTGTTACACCATTTTGTGTTTTGAACAACCTGAAACCTTTTGGCCAGGTGGTTACTCTAGCATGAGTTCCATTAAAACCGTGCTGCGTGACTCTGGTCTACACTCAGTCAACGAACGACCTGTCGCAAGCAGTGGCATCACGTGATGAGTGGCATGCCATCTGCACTGGGATTGACGTCGACAGCACCACTGCGATTTAGAGCAGAGAAGAAGAAGTGCTACATTCATCAAACAAGAGGGCGCGGCCGTTGAGGGGCCGCCCACTATTGGGCCGTCCTTGCAGTTGAGTACATGTTAGACGGAGGGAATAATATTTCAATATTTGCCCATCACTAGCTAATATCGCAAAAATACAAAGTAATCTATGGTTTTGTCAACGACTCTGTGTAAACAGTAAACAATAAACATAGAGATGGTAAAGTTAACAACGCAATTAGCCGCCGTGACCCTGACCTCTGACCCCTTGACCTTGAAATTGGTCCACGGGGTGCTTGTGTCCCAGGGACCCTTCCTACCAAGTTTGGTATTCGTAGGCCTTTTCGTTTTCGCTCTCTAGGTGGAGGCACGGGACAGACAGATGGACAGGATCAACACATAATGGGCATCCTTCTATGAAGGACGGCCCCATAATAAACCAATGGTGAACTCTCACACGCAGCTGCAGTGTCATGACCATAGCACATGACCACATGACCATGTCATGTAATCATCGACCACATTGTTGTTCACTATTACTACTTCTATTACTGTGAACGTGCTGAGTGCACGATGTGCAGATGTGTCGCTATCTGCCGCCATCGGTTGAGATGATCTATGAGCGCCTGAGGCAGCATGCGTGGTCATCAACATCGTCATCATGTAACACCGGTGACATCAACGCTGGTCTGGAGTATGGTCTGTGTGGAACAGCTGACGTGCCGGGTGTCGACACCCGCTCTGAGACAGGCCTCACTGGTCTCAACAATCTCGGCAACACTTGCTACATGAACTGCGTCCTCCAGGCGCTCTACATGTACGACATGTAAGTTAGCGTGTCGTCAGTTACTTATTATTTCTGCCTCTGACTATTTTGTATTAAGAGTAGTAGTTCTTCTGGTTTAGAGTGTTACACGTTACCATTTTGTCAACAAAATAATATTATTTCGGTCACAGTACTATACGTTGTGTGTTACATTATCACCAGTAACCGATTTCCGTGCAGAGTTAGCAAGTAATCATCGCTCAACATACCCGGTAGTAGTTTAACAATTTTAGTCACACTTTCAGTACCTGTCTGGTTTGTGTTGGGTGCCATTATCAAATGACAGAAGGCCATCTTGTCTGAATGTATGTGCTGTGACCACAATTTCTGCAGGCATTCTGACCACTATACACTGTAGATGGTAGGTAGTTTGTTGCAAGCTAGTCCATTTTACTGTCAAGCAGTTTTGTTTTGCTGGCTATTGCCACTTTTTGTTGATAGTTCTGGCATTGTTTAAGCACAATCATTGTGCCATCTCATTGTCATTGAGATGGCCATTGAAGTTGAAAGCAAGCTATGGATGAGTAGTTTTCATCACTGTGTTAAAATTTACGACAACGTTTATCAGTCAATCCGGAAGCGATAGCTTTCGGAGCAGCCATATTTTGCTGGCATTTTTTCCCCTTGCAAGATCTCGTGTGGCTCGGTAGTCTGACGGTAACGTGTCGGACTTGTAATCCTGAGGTAACTCAGAGGCGTAGGTTGGACTACGCGCCAGGACACTGCGGGGTAACGACCTTAGGCAAGTTGTTCACACACATGTGCCTCTGTCACCAATCAGTATAATTTGGTACCGGTCAAAGGGCGGTGATGCCCCGAGGCTGGGAAGGTAACCGTCGCACTGGCCGTGCGTCACGGACTCAAGTGGTCTATCCACCTACGGGCTCAACAGCCGCGAGTGGGAGATGAGCACCCCGCCTATGCCCCAGCTGGGGCATGGCTTCGCTTTACCTTTAAGATCTCTGAGCTCCGTCGGTCGATCACCACAATATTTTGCACCATGATCGGAAGTGTATTTGATTATACAATCCCAGTCCAAAATTTTGGGAAGACCTCCCAAAAGAAATTTTAGGGACCAAAAACATGCAAAATTTGGCCCGATTTCGAAAGACTTCAAAATTTTGCAGCATATATATCCAGAACAGATAAAGATATTTGACATCAGACAAGAACATTTTCTACTGCAATTCCTTCCGTGTTCGGCGAAAAAAATTTCGGTGAACTTTGGTCCACTAATCACGGAGTTTAGTGGTGAAATCATAACCACCCAAATTGACTTTTTTGGAAGACCATATTTCAGCCCATAGGGGTGCTGCACCCCCAAATTTTTACACGCGCTGGAGAATGACCAAGTCTTGCAAGCACACCCCCCACCTCGGACGAGGGTTCCCCTTACAATTTTTTTTAAAATGGGGGTCAAAAATTGTCTTAAAATGTAGTAAATGAGCACTTATAACTTCACATGTAGGGAGATAGCCCAACGAAACTTTGGCATGTGACGTGCCGCTATCTGGGCGTGATAAGGTGGGTACAAGGTTTTATTGCCCCCTTAAAATTTGAGAGAACAAAAAACGTCCAAAATTTGGCGTGATGTCGGAAAAAATTAGACTTTGAGCGCAAATGTCTCTGGAACGGATGACCCAGATATCGATGATCTGTAAACAGCATTAACAAGCAAGATTTCTCACGTCACGAAGGTCAGTGCGACCTGCTTCTGCCATCTTCGTCAACTTTGACATGTCCAGCGTACACTCAGTACAGAGTCTGCTATGACACTGGTGCACGCCTTTGTTATGTCTCGAGTCGACTACTGCAACGTCGTTTTCGCCAGGGCTCCAAAGGCTAACACTGACAAGTTGCAGCGAGTGCTGAACACGGCAGCTCGTGTGGTTACTGGTACCCGGAAGTTCGACCGCAGTCTGAAGCAGCTGATACATTCTGAGCTCAATTGGCTTGATGCACCTGAACGCATCAAGTATAAGCTCAGTATGTTTATGCGTCGCTGTCTGGATGGAACAATATCTCGCAGCAAACTGCACCCCAGTCTCTGCGACTGCCTCAAGACATCATCTTCGTTCTGCTGCCAGTCATCAGTTTGTTGTGCCGTCTTACCGACTGAGTTCATACGGACGTTTGGCTTTCACTGTCGCTGGCCCAATGACATGGAACTCACTACCGAGACATTAGCATGATCCTATTCACACCATATCTGTTTTTGGACGATTACTTGAGACATTTTTCTTTTCAGAGTACTAACGTATGCAGTGCATTAGAGGCTTTCGGCGTTGATGCGCTATATAAATTTACGTTTTACTTACTTACTTACTTACTTCTCTGGCATTGAACAAAAAACAATTTGTAAACTTTGATCCACTAACAAAAAAGGTATAGGCGCTCATGTTGACCCACTCTTAAGTCGACAATGCACGTTCTGTGAAAGCTAATGCATTTCAGTATGGGCCATGTGACTTTACTGTCAGGGGGATTTCAGCCCCTGAATATTCCCGCCAGTCGGACTTATGGCGCCGGGTGGACTCATGCTGGGCTTTGTCCCAAATTTATTGTTTCTTTGCAAAATTATAATCCGTTCTTTGATGCATTAGTTCATTCGTCAACGTATTAATTGGACAGCTTATCCAGCTAGTCCAGGTTTGCGTGAAAAGTCATGTCTAAAATGTTGTGTGCACATCTGTGTGTTTGTCACTGACAGTTTTCGCCATGGTGTTCTGACGTCGACGCCAGCGACCGAGCAGACAATGCTAAACAGTCTTCAACGAGTCTTCACATTTCTCAATCTCACCGAGGTCTGAATTTTCAACAGATTTTTACGCGCGAAAGCAGGTACTGCTTTCAGTGTGTCTTAGCCATCGCAATTCTGTCCGTCTGTCTGTCTGTCTGTCACACGGGTGGATCAGTGAAAAATGGTCCAAGCTTGAATTACCAAATCTTCACCGTCGGCTGCCCGGAAGACTCTAGTTTCAGGAACCATAAAGCTTTTCCATAAATACGAAGGGGCTCACCGAACTAGGGCGCTAAATGAGAGGGGGGTGGGCAAAATTTGCGATTTTTGGCCAATAAGTCGCTGTATCTCGGTAACGGTGCGAGATAAGGCCTAGGTTACTACTAATAGGAAATCGTATACTGGCTCTCGATTGGCGCCGAATTTAATGACCTTGAATGCCAAAATAGGGGGTTTAATTATTTTTTTGCTGATTAAGTGCTGCGACACAAGTCTATATCATTCACAAGGTGGCATCACGGTACTGGCGTTGTTGGCATGGCGTAGTTGGTAACACGTTTCGGCTGAAACGAAGTTACTCTACGCTGGGCTTGGTTAGTACTGCGATCGGTGACTGCCTGCGGGCAGGAACTGCTATAGGCTTTCGCGCATCCCATGAGAATTAGCTCAAATTTCTTGTTTTGATTTATCCACAGCTGATGTTGTCATGGCGAACCCATGGCCCCTATCAGGCCGTTGCCTAATGCCTATATGGGCATTACAGGCAGATGCCCCAAGCAGATGCCCAGAAGAGATTAGGAACTCCACTAGGTTTTCACTGTCCTGGAACTACATTCCACAGCTTTAAAGATAATTTTTGTTGGCAAGATTACGTTTCCAATCAGTCCTCATTGTGTAACTGCAGAGGAGGCTGACATCTATGATGTCACTCGAGTCACCAAAATAATGCGGGCATTCTACTGCCAACTTTGGACAGAAGAGAAGTAAATATTATGCTGTCTTCTCTGCAGTTACACAACGAGGACTGATTGGAGACGTAATCTTGCCAACAAAAATTATCTTTAAAGCTGTGGAATGTAGTCTGTTGAGCCTGAATTGATGGATGTGGCATAAACAACAAGTGAACTCACTTTTTGTCTTACAAACTGGATGCATAACAAATTAGTAATTGACAAAACTTGTTGAACAGACATGTTGTGAAAGGACTGTTATTAGCCATAACTTGTGCCATTTAAGCTACTAAGTATTGCTCCAGTTGCTACTATACTGCAAGTTATTTGCTAACCAAAACAGGAGTATGCTGACTGTTGTATTATTCTTTTTGATGTTTGATCATATCTGTTGCCAAGATATCGACATAGTTTCTGCTGTATTTTTCTGTGCTAGCGACCGGCGTATTATCCTGAGCAGTTCCTGAAGGAGTCAAAGCCACCGTGGTTTTCCCCGAACGTCCAGCACGACTGCTCGGAATTCCTCAAGTACTTGCTTGATCAGCTGCACGAGCAGGAGCTGTCAATCAAGCCGCCGCCCCTCCCACAGCCACGCCCAGGCTCCGCCTCAACGCTGAGCAAGTCCGACAGTCTGGTGAAGAAGAAGCGGTCGATGGGGAAGGGGCTGCTCAAGATGCTGACTCTGACAAAGCGACACACGGTTTGTGATCTGGAGACTGAGTCGTCCACCGGCCCACCAGTGACCCTCGTTGAGCGGACGTTTGGTGGCAAGATTGTCATCAGCTACATCTGCCTTCAGTGCCGGACCGAGTCCTCCAAGTCAGAGACGTTCACCGATCTGGCACTCGCCTTTCCCGAGGACTCTGATAGTCCTGCTGCTGAGAACAACAGCTCATCGGTGGGCATAGGGTTCAAGGCATCCCGGCGTTCCAACGGAGCTCGGCTGCTACCAGGTGGCAGTGCCACGGAGACGGTGTCAACCCCAGCTGATGGTAGCAGTAGTGATGGGGGCCCCGGTTCACCCACAGCATCTCTGCCCATCGTGAAGTCAGTGTCCTTAGAGTCCCTGCTTGAGCACTTCCTACGGCCGGAACGTCTGGTCGGCAGCAACCAGTACCAGTGCAGCAAGTGCGGCGGCCTGCGCGATGGCGAGCGACGTACTACAATCGCCTCCGCCCCTCCGTGCCTCGTGCTGCCTCTCCTTCGCTTCGCTTACGACACCCAGACCGGCCAGCACAACAAGATCTGTACTGACGTCTCGTGTCCGCTGACTCTCCGAGTTCCGGTCAGCACCGAGTCCCTCAACCGCAAGACTTCAAAGTCCAGTGGTGCTGCCACCCGGAGTGTGGACTACACCCTGGCAAGTGTCATCGTGCATTCGGGTCTGTCGTCGGATGGCGGCCACTACTACTGCTATGCACATCAGCCGGTCTACGAGGCCCAGTCAGCCGGTCGTCAGGGTCGCGGCAAGAAGGACAAGGACAAGTCATCGGATCCGAGCGTGGCTCATCCATGGTTTATGTTCAACGACAATCGTGTCATGTACTCGTCATACGATGCCATACGAACGTTGACGCAGACATTTGCTCGTGACACGGCGTACGTTCTGTTCTACCGCAGGGTAGAGGTGGACTCTGGGAAGGGTCAGAGGTCGAGGGTATTGTTAAACGAAGATGTGATTCCTGCGACGGCAAGTCTTCGACTTGCTGTGGAAGAAGGCAATCATCTCTATCGTGAGGTGAGTACTATGAATGATTATATATCAATCTTTATTCACCGAAACACGGTAGAAACCACAGACAGAATGACAGATATATACAACAGAAAGAAAGAAATTTAAAAAACACACACACATACGAGCACATAGACCTATTGACTGCATTTAGTTTTATGTCTTGTGCAGTCACTTATGTAGTTTTTGAATATTGTCGTGATTTACTTGTGTCACGTTTACAGTGGTGCTTTGACATCGAGGGCAGTTGTCTTACATCGTTCACATGATTCGTGTCATAGCTAATGAACAGGACATACTTTGTGGTCGCGGATGGGCTGTCATCCTTGCCATATGCTTAGTGCCACAAGGTTCCATCCTTGGGCCACAGCATTTTTTTCTCTACACAGTATACCTGTTATTACTTGACTGTTTTTTGTGGGTTTTCTACATTTTTGCACTAGTGTCACATTTTTATTTTAGTTTGATTTAGGATACTTTTAGATTGCTGGTTTATCTGCAAGTCAGTTACTTATACCGCTGTGTATCGTATTGCTTGACATTAGTACTTTGATGCTCAGGAGTGTGCCAGTCGAGAGGCGCAGTCCGACCAGGACACAAGGACGGACAATGCCATTGAGCACACGGCTTCGCTGTACTTCTGTGATGATGAAGATCTGGATGATCCGTCTGCAGCTGCTAGCAGGGAGAATGAGTACGGCAGCTACCCGCTACCTGACTACTAGCAGGCTTCTTTCTATTCACTTCATTCTCCTGTCATGGTCGCTGTTTAGGCTTATTGTTACGTTTCCTTGTAGTCTTAGGACTTAACGCCATGCTAAAGTTAATTCGTCCTTCATCATCATCCTCATCATCAATATTTGTTCCGCTTCACTAGTGTCATTGTGGCAAAGCGGAGGGCGCTAGGGGCCTTTGCTCTCCCCCCCCCTAAATTTTAGCCACTTGGAAAATTTTATTTTGTTTGAAAATTTATTTTCTGAAGGTGCAAATTCTGGGGCAAGAAATCCCCCATTTTCGGGAGAATTTAGGGACAGAACTGAAATTTTGCGCAACTGTCTGTGGGAAAATTGCAGTCTGTTGCCTCTCGCCAATTTCTCTGATGCTCGATGCCACTGGGCTTGGGGCTGCATGCCAGCTGGTTACTTTGTCGACTGATCGTTAATTTTTTGGCACTGGTTTTGCTTGCGTTAAAACTCAGTCACAAGGGGGAGCATTTTGATGTTTTAGACATCAGTATCTGTATGATAGGGCTGCGGGTCTCCGACAATTAATTTTTTTCATTGATCGTTAATTTTTTGCATTTTTTTGACATTTTGGTATCGCAAACAGTAATTAACATATAAAAACTTTGAATTTGAACCAGTTTTCCAAACTGACTGGAGAACTGATATTGTACTTTGGTTAGGTTATTATTGATAATGTGCAATTATAGAATTGTTGGTGGAAAATTGTCATAGTTTCATTTTGTTCAAATCGTTGCCAATCTTTTGACAGCAGTACAACAGACCGCAGTTCGGACTTTCCTTTTTCATATTAAAATGAAGATCTTTTTTGGAATTTAAAAGTATTTGTTGATCTTCTGTGTGATCAGTCAGTTTAGAAATATATTTTTAAATTATGAAAATGATTAAAGCTGATTGATTAAAAAGCCCGAGCTGTAACAGCTCTTAATTTTCTTATGTTTGAGTCCAGTATATTATGAATAAAATTATTTTCCACTTTTATTGACAGATAATGTTGCATTGTATCCGGAAACTAGTCCACCACTGGTTCTCAATTTCATCGCCAGCTTGTTTTATGCACAATGTACAGATATGTAAATATATTCTCAACAGACAGTGCTAAAGTTGTACTGTCATCGCATTTGTCCATGACTATCGGTATAATAAGTAATTTGCCCTGGAGACTTTGCTGGACTTTGATGAGCCTGCGAATCAAAAGCCGGAAGTAATAATTTATGCTTTTCAACATTAATAAGTAATCAAGAAGTACTCTGTGTGCACTGAAGAAGTATGCTTAGATGCATATTATATTTCCTACGCATTGTGCGGATGGCACTGTAGCACTGCATCGAATTCTATTCCAAGCCGAGTGCAGTTCTCCGTAACAGTTTGCCTGGTCGTGTTGGTTGCTGAAGGGTATGATCGTTACGAAGTGTTTGTAAACTGTTTTATACGCTATCCTGTGAGTTGCTGTAATATCCACTTGCCAGGGCTGTGTGGAATGGTTTTTTAAAGTTTGGTCTCGGTTCAGTTAAATTAAAAAATGCAGTTTTGGTTCGGAATTGTTGTGGGTGTGTTTTTGTAGTTTCTGCTAGGAACTGCATTACCATATAACAAAATGTTATTATTGAGTTCATGTGAAACTTGATTTATTGGCTTTCCAGCTTGGGTGCATATGTCTGCACTTTGCTTGTTGTTTGTTCAATGCAATGCATAGCAATGGACAGATTCTAAAATCACCTGAGCGTCCGTGCATGCATGTGTTCGTGCATGTGTTCATCCAACTTTCAACTGAGGCGCCATATCTCCATAACGGTGCAAGATAGACGCATGGTCACAATGGACCACCCATAGGAAGTCACCCACCGCTTGTTGAATGGTTACGTGACCGATGACACCGCGTGACCCCAAATGGTCAAGGTTGTGCCCCTGTTATGTTTGAGGCAACGATTAAACTTTTTAATTTTTACCACTGGGCATTTGACTGCAATTCCTGTGGACAGCCGATTGGGTGGTTTTGCAAATGCTACAGCAAACAGTCTGAACGGAATTGAAAATGCTGGTTGACTTGGTGTTTTTATAAACCAAATTGCTTGGTTTTCTAAACGCCAAAACCAAAGACTGAACCAAAACCAAACTGTCTTTCGTTTTCGACACACATCTAGCGCTTGCCCAGCGACACATTTGCATGTACATTATGCATATTCACTGTCAACTGCTGGCATCTAGCTTTCTGTCTGTTAATTCCTGCTTGAGCTTTATGTTGTCGATGATTTCAGTCTTTGATTTTTTTGGTTGTTTACTCACCATGAAATATTTCAGTTTTCGTTTTTGACTACTGCTAATATACATACGTCGTGTTCTTGGGCTTATGAGAAACTGTGGAAATAGAATTTTTAACAAGCCTCAGACGGAGATGGGCTGATATCAAATTTGATACGATATTGGTATAACATGTTGGGCTTGAAACAGTTTATCGATCATAGTTTGATTATTTTACAGTCAGTTGCATACTTGTTGACCTCTGAACCTTATTAAGTGTGTCCTTTTCGGTATAGTCCTTGATAAATGTCAGTCAGTATCGTGTGATAATGAAGAATGTTTTCACTGAGTTTCAGAATTGTGAGCCGTCCTCTCATCCACTGTTCATTTGTGGTGAATTTGTGTTTTGGTGGTTCAGCTTATTTTGTCGTTTTCCTTGCTTATAACCTAACATTAGTGTTGCACCTAATCCACCCAGTCTATAGAGGTTGTGGAGCCCCAAATTTAAATTTAAACTGACTGATAGAATACTGCTCTTTTCGGCTGATAGGTATGTATGAAAATGTAACGTTGGGTGTTAAAAATTCCTGTCGTTTTGGTTGCCATCTGTCCTTTAAATTTTCGTTGGACGTTAAAAAATATTGGTGGTTTTTTTTGTTTGCTTCCAAAATTTTACAGGAAAAAAACTGTTTTCATTTAGTCTGTTTACCTTTAGTTTGCATGCATGTTGTTCAGTGTGCCAATGATGTTTTTATAAGTTACTGTGTAATATTACACGTCATATTATGTAATAAAAAAATACAGAATTACTTATTTCTACCATTTTGTATGTTGCATGCTGCCTTATAGAGTACATGACACTGGTGTGCATATTGCTTGCATAATGCATACACGTATATCGCTGAGTGGGCCTCTTCTTCCTGTGCAGTCAACCCAAAACTATTGTGTCCATGTTTAGAATGCAGTCTTACAGCTTTGTTTATAGTGCTCCACGTACACATAGCTTTGATCGTTTTTGAGTTAATTGACCTTCTGCAACGTTTCGTTACTATTAATTTATTCACAGTCATTATTTTGTTGGTACCTCTGCTGTATATTTTGTGGCATGTTACACGATTGGATTACTTATAGTTTTGTTATTCTCGTTCAAAATACTCGTTTGATTCTGCTTTAACAATTCTGTGCTATTTTTGATTACTGTACAGCAAATGTAACATTCGTTTGTTACTGCGTGGCGAGTTTTTGTTTGTTTTTTTTTCTCAATTGAGTTGTAACGTCTTGCTAATGAAACCTAGTTTGTTTACAGCATGCTGTCCATTGCACTAGGTGTGAAGTGATTTTACCAAGTTGTTATATTTGATATTCGTGTATATTTCATTCTGTCGGTTCTGGTCAGTAGCGAAACTTTTTTAATGCGTGTAAGATCTTTTATGTGTGAGGCAAAAAATTTAGCAAGAATCTTTTAGAAGAAAACTCGGCAGAGTCACATTTTGATGAGAAATTGTGGATATGTATATGTAATAATGTTTCCTTTGGAAATGTTTCATTTTGCATTTATCCATGGTTTTTCTTCAGAGTGAGGTCAATTCTGCTGAAAACTGCAAGATCTGTGCAACTTTTTTATGTGTACAAACGTCGTGTATGCAATAAAATAAAGCCCGGTTGCATTATTGGCATTTCAAGTTGTGAAGTCGCAATGGCAGATAAGTTCTGTTCATTTACTCTATGTACACTGTGGTCCATAAAACGTGCCACTTTTATTTTTTTTAATAGCTCCGTGAAACATTGGCTGATTTTAATAATTTTTGGCACACGACATCAAGAAGAAACTTAACACAAGTGACTGTAGTTTTGGCTCACCTCACTTTAATACTGTCGCTACACTACCTTGTGAAATGCAGAAGTCGTAGTTTGGTCCTTTACAACAATGAATTCATACTGGATAGCGCACGCGTCGGCTCAGAAATGATTGACTGAATAGCGACAAACATGACTGGCAACTATTTTATCTCAAAAAGTCACACGTGCCACATCACATCATCTTTATTACAGCATGTGCTCAAAATGTCCTCCTCCAGCACGAATGCAAGCGGCAGGCTCATTAACCTGCATTTCACAAGGTAGTGTAGCGACAATATTGAAAGGAGGTGGCTAAAACTATAGTCATTTGCGTCAAGTTTCTTCTTGATGTTGCGTGCCAAATATTATTATAATCAGCCAATGTTTCATGAAGCTATTCAAAAAATAAAAGTGGCACGTTTTTTATGGACCACGGTGTACATAGCTTTATCTGGCATTGGCTTTGCCATAACGTCCACTGTCAAGTCTTTCTTTTTGTCTGAAATGCTTGGTCAAAATACCAGTTTATGTCCCGTTTTCACGCCTGAATAATGAACATACTCGTGAAAACGTAAGCTTTTTCAAGCTACTTGGTCCATACGTTGAGAGGATGGGGTAGGGGAGGTAAGCTACCCGTTCCCCCGCGACGTTTGTGGGCCCCGCCGTCGGCCAGAAATATAAAGTACGCCAGAATGTACCATTTTGAAAAGGAAAATTCAAAAAAAATTCTCCCCAGAGGGGCCCCATGAACATGTTTGGGGGCCCCGCGAGAATGTTTCCCCGTTCCCCGTGCTGTGGCTCTAGACGGGCCTGCACTTTTGTTTTAGCTGCGCCATGATTAATTCACAGGTGTACATCATCAGCTTTGCACGGACTCATAAAGCCCTCGCATAATATTGTCCGTTTGATACTGTATAGGGATGTTGGTTTATAGCGGAGAATTTTCTTAAAATATGCAGAAAGTTTGGAGGCAAAATATGCGGAATTTGGCAAAATAGGCGGCGCATATATGCTGCATATATGCGGCATATTTTTCCGCATATTTCCGGCATATGCAAATTCGAGTGACAAAGAATCAAAATTATGGTCATTAATAGGC
>Ga0209367_1006888_pt1 | contig 15682 bp, 12 predicted proteins | sample WorMetLIZISLAND2_FD_187412 | JGI IMG/M metagenome (GOLD analysis project Ga0209367, IMG submission 187412) | Marine gutless worms symbiont microbial communities from Max Planck institute for Marine Microbiology, Germany - Olavius geniculatus... ... | reverse complement strand
TGATGTTGCTAATCAACAGTTCGTTCAACTTCAAACGTTGGCGTTATAACATTTAATGATTTCGTAACTGACGTTGTTGGTTCGTTGGAGTACTGCAGTGCAGTTGCCTCTACTGTTGGTACCACAGGAAAACCTCAGCTGGTACTCTGTTCTTGAAATTTCTCGCAAAGTAACACATGCTATTAAGTGCTGATTCTCTAACGATTATTTTTGTCAAAATCTATTGCTATTGAACCAGGACTGTTGGAGTTATTGCAAAAGGTAGCAGGGGTCTGGTTTTTTTGAGACACAGTGTAGTAAATGCTCACAAGGGTCAATGTTGATTAGAGTAGCCTTCAGCGTCAGGTTATTTGTAAGGACGCTGTTGGTTGCCGTTAAGCTTATGAAGTTCGAAAAACTGATTCAAAGAGAAATTTAAATAACCGGCAGTCTGTTGCGAAAAAATTACAGGAATCAAAAACTAACTATTTTTAAACTTAAGTTTGTTAAAACATGCCCACATCGGCAGCAAAAGTTAAAAAAAACGAAAAAATGCTATACTCGTATTATTCGTTGCATTATTTGACACTATTCTGCTTTCCCAGATAGCTGCTATACCCAATTTATATACGCCACAGATACGCTCGTATATGCAATGAACCAGCTGTCGCTTGCGTCCAAAAGCTAGCAAATGTGGACGTAATTTCTTACTTATTTACCTAACTTCTGATCTACAGTAAACTTTTGCCAACGTTTCCAACTCTACGTGCGTTGCAAATTGCGGCCATACTGCTGCAGTTACTATTGACAGCCTATAAGAACTTACTAACACACTGGCTAACGGTACTATTACCGACGCCTTACGACGTGCCATTTAGCCGTAATGCATAGGCCTACGTTGCAGACGACACAGAGACGGACAGCAGATCGTATGGTCGGTAAAAACGACAGCCGTAGTTGCAAATTGGTTTATTTCGATAACACTTGCAGACGCAGCATTCTATGTGAATTGTCCATGCAGATTGTGTAACTGTTCTCCGTAGCTTTTTTCTCACTTGTGCATTTATTTAGGCCTAGTTTTTTTCTACAGTTTTGTTCTTTTTAGGTAGTCCTATACTGCATTCTGTGCTGCATTCATTGGCGCAATAAGGGACCGCTTCATATACGGCGTCAGCGCAACGAGGCAATTAAAACTAGGCCCGCATTGTGAAGGTCATATAAATGACGGTCGTATACCCGCCCTAAAGGTTTATTTGACGAGACTCCGGGTCATGCAGAGAATTGGTGGGTGTATCGCAGCAAAGTAGTGGCGTAGCTGGAAATAGTGTGAATTGGGGGCCTCTCTTCATCCGTCTTCCTGTTTCTGCCCCTTTTCTTCTGCTTTTTCTTTCTCTTTTTCTCTTTTCCTTCCCTTTTTTCTTCCTCTTCGCTTACTTTTTTCCCATTTCCACTTTCCCCCTATTAAAAGTAAAGCTTTAAAAATCAAGCTATGGGATCGAATTTGGTGCATTATAGCTTTAAAATATGCGATCTGATAGCAACGATTTCAATTATTTTTTTAAGAATCAGTTGACTAAGTCTAAAGTTTATAGTGCAGTTTAAACGCGTGATTATGTTTTGTTACGGGATTGGGAGTATCCCCCTTGTTTACGCCACTGACAGCAGGGGAATCAAGATTCATTAAACGGGTTAGCGTCAGTATACGCCTGTATAACTCCAGGAACTAACTGTTGGTCATAATCTACCGCGAACCAATTCCGACGACGAAAACGACAAAAATAAATCTGCATGGCGGTTTGCGTGTGCGTGTGTGTTGGATGACAGGCGATCTGCAGACGCAACGAGTACGTCGAGAAAGAACGAATTCACAAGGTAAGAGCGTTACGCAAGAGTTCCACGATGATTCCAGGCATGTACCTGGCCGGGATAATTCCCCGGACAAAATCCCTCTGAACAGAATCCTTCAATCCCCTTCCTAAAGGTCACATCTACATGTAGGACAAATCCGCCCAGTACTCATTCTTAGTTATTATAGGCCTACTTATTGTGAAATCCTACAGTATACTATTCGACGCAGTATCAGTCAATAGTGTGACGTTAACGTACAAACGGTACAAATATCAATCTAACAGACTGCCAAGCTTTGCTCAGTCTAAGTACTTCTCTCATGGAGCTGCAATATCAGGAACACAAAAACACCAAAAAATCCCATGTGACCTTGACTTTTGATTTATGACCTTCATATTTATTAGGCTTCTATAGAGGCTGTCAAGATACATGTTCGTGCAGAATTTCATTAAGCTAAATGCAGCGGTTCATGAATTATCGTATTAACCGGGAAAAAGGAAAAAAAAACTTAGGCCTGTCAACGACGCCGAAAACAATGCTGCCGTCCTTTTCGTGGGCAGTAAAAAAGAAACAGTGATTAGCCTATATTTGGAGAGAGATTTGTCTGTGTCCGGTATTCGCCTGACCGTCGCTGTAAGGTCATAATGTCAATGCTTAACCCGACAGCCACGCGACGTTATTGCAGACGAAGGAACCAGGAATCCGTAATGCAGGGAAGAGAATCGATTAATTATGCAGCACTGCGGGTCGTAAGATCAGCAATAAACCTAACGACTCAGACTCGGTCACTGCAGCCGGTCGAGCAATAAAAACTACACGCCGCTTTGTCTAGCAGATTTCGGATCTTTTTCGTGCGGAAATCTTTACTTTCCAGCTGCGACAACAAACAAAAAATCTGAAAATTTGAAAAATGAAATGAAGAACGGAATGAACAGGATGCGTCGTGCATATATAAAACACAGTTTACAGCGCCGCACTCGTACCAGGTTTTAAAAGAGTAGCAGGAAGTTGCAGTTTTTTTATATATAGCTGCAGTTGTGCGGCTGGGGAGATTATAGGTGTTCAAAATATCTATTTTGTCCGAAATTCCTTCAAAATGGGACATTTATAGATTAGTCCCAAATTTCGTATTTTTTGACGAAACTTGCAACTTGCTCCAGGTTTTAATCAGCCGACATGGACCAGTAACTGTTTCTGTAGGTTCAAGTGGTTTTTTACCACTTGAACCTACAGAAACAGTTACTGGTCCATGTCGGTTTACAAACTTGGAAGTCAAATCGACTTGATTAAAAATTGACGGAGAAGCTAAACAGACTAAATGAAAAACTAGAAACGAATCTCAAACACTCAAAACATTACTTGTACTTCACAGTCTTATTACGAAGCAGTGCAGCGATTGAAAATCGAAACCCGGCGACGCCTCGACTGGAAGAATGGACAACGCCTTGTGACGACCGTTGCGTCAATAAAGCCATTGCACGATACCCGATCAATGTTGCCTTTTAACAGACTGTTGGGGATTCAGTGTGTTTTTACCGGACGGCGTTATTTATCGGGCTTGTAAATTGATCCGGTTACCGTCGGAAACTATCCAGTAGACTCACAGAACGGAAGGCGCCAAAGCACGCAAGACGGGTCAGCGTCAGGGGGTCTCCTTTGAGACTCACTTGACAGAGACCCATTTGCGTGTCCATTCTAATACGTGGATACAACTGGTATAGCCGCGGCGGCATGTCGCACGATTAGAGAAGATATTTTAGTTCCGAAATTGATGCTAGTTTGAACTGCTACACAGTTCACTATATGCTAATCATAAGTAAGTAAGTAATAAAATAAGTAAATTTATACAGTGCACAATGCCACCAGCAAACACGCCGAATCGGTGTTATAGTAACATAGCTTTTATGCAGTTTTAGTTTTCTCGAAAGACTTGTATGTTATAAACTGTCTTCAAAAATATACATTTTATATACCGGTAGTAGGCTTATAGCCCTAGTTTAACAAAACGCTTTTACAGCTAGCAAGTTGGACTAGTTTGACATTTTAAAACGCCAGCACTGTTGTCAATTTTGTTGTTTTGGCGGCGTGCAATGTGGTTTTGCTAATAATCAGCTGAGTCGCATTGTCGCATCGTTAATGTGCCTGCAGTCTCGAAAGTCACGAATGTTTCACCGTTTTATGCGGAAAATGTAAACTGCCGTTTTGCTATTGTATAAGCTCACTGTAGGTCTAATTGACATTCGTCATCAATGTCTTGCTCTTTGTTCGTTCTGTCGTAAATAATTTTCAGTTTGAGTAGTTATTTCTGCCTTCCGTAATTTTTTTTCGTTTATTCGTTTTTCGTTTCTCATTAACCTAAAAAAAATTCAGTCTACGCTGCTTTCGCAAAAGAAAGACCAATAATTTCTGTTTCGTTGTCGTTCTCGTTCTGTCAACCGGTACTAGAATATCTCCGATGGAGTGTTATAGCCGGACTAGTTGTGGTATTGGACAGAGCCTGATAGCCAGTGTGTCGTTGTGAGTGATGACATCACTTCTGCTGCTGCTGCTGCTGCTATTGCATTGGTCAGATCATCTCATCAGCGCCCCAGCGAACATCCCGCCATAGCATGCATCGGCGCTGCAGTCACAAATTCATGCAACCGGCGATGTTATTTATCACGCTAGACACGTCCGTTGTGCTGGAAAAAATCCGAGATGTCCCCACAAACGCGAGATGCGGCAGTTCGTCTTTAGCTGTGCACATACAGCACTTAGGCCTACTTGTCGTTGGTTTCAACTAAAATTCCACTTTTATGTTGGCTGGCGTCGCGACCCGAATCAAGGTCTGGATTCTGGACGTAAAACGTAAACGGCAGACTAAAATGCATCTGCAGCGCAGACGCCCGCAAAATCCCCCTTTCGTCCAAAAATGCAAAATTTTGACTTGAAACCCCCCATTCGGAAGAAATTTAGAAGCAAAATTGAAATTTTGAGCATCCGTCTTCTTCTCTTTCCTAAATTCATAGAAAATTGCAACTTTCTGTCTCGCCCACTTTTGCTTCATAGATGTAAGAAACATTTTTATTTTTTTTAATAAAAGCGTAACAACATGTTTATGTTTTTTTATTTTTTAGTGTTTTTTTTATTTTTAATGTTTTTTAATTTTTAAAGTGTTTTTGTGTTTTTAATGTCGTGTTTTTTGTTCTTGTTAAAATATAAACGTACAAAATTACAAATATGATTTATTTCTCGCGGACAAATTGCGTTCAGCTGGTTTTTTTGGATCTGGACATTCAGTACATTTTGGTTTTTAATCTTCACAAATGGTAGGTTTTTGTTTTTAATTATCTGAGTTGGATATTCTTTGCGTGTATAGTGGCGAAAAAGTAGCGATTGGAAACATCTGCAGTTTAATGCTTTTATGCATGTTTTTATAATGTTTTTACAAAAGAGAAAAAACATGTTTTTTAATGTTTTATATTTGAAAATCAATGTTTTTAACATCTATGATTTGACCTATACGACGCCGCTGTAGCATATTTGTTTCTGTTTTTGACATGCAGACCACGACTTGGTATTTAGGGGCCTACATGACATTTTTGTATGCTGTGTCGCCGCCGATATTTGAATCGATCTTGCTGCTGTGACTCTAACCGGAGCGCGGGCGGCATCGATACAGTCATGCTGAATGTATTAACTTACGGTGTTCTGCCGCATCAACCGCCAACGAACGTCTAGTCGGGTCTCGGCAATTGCTGTGGTCCAGATAAAGTCGTTCAACCGAGCTGTAATAAAATTGGGCGACCGCGGTGATCGGAGGACGCTCCGAATCATCGGGGGTTCTGCGACAAGAAAACCCCAAAACAAAACCCCCTCTTTTATGCTGAATTTCTGTCAGCGGAGTCGTGTGTTAAAAAAGTAGGCGGTGTTGGAAGTTGCAATTTGCCGACAGACGCCGCAGGTTTTCGACAAAGGAGACTGAGTATTTAAAATTTTTGTTTTTGCCTCTAAATTTTCACAGAATGGTGGTTTAGCGTTAAATTTGGCATTTTTGGACAGATATTTTCCGACAAGAAGAAGATTTTACGACAATTTCCCGAGAGTCCGAAATTTGCAGCGGGAGGGGCAATTGTCCTCTCCCCCTGCCACTCGACGCCACTAATTCTTATAAACAAATTTCTATTTTTTGTCTATAAATGATTCTTTTGTTAGCCATAACAGCGTCGAACAATAAACTAAGTTTGCGGCCGCGAAATTTTCTTACGACTAGTAGGCCTAACCTAAATTTTTAAAGGGGGAGGGGTAGACCTACTCTTTTGGGCACAGATAGACTGGATTTGTCGTATAGGGGAGTTCGACAAAAGGGCTTTTTGTCGTACTCTCTCGTGTGCTGAAAATTTCACGGAATCGGATCTACGGAACATTCAGCCATGACATCGGCATCTAATGGCAGCAGTAGCGAGGGAGACGCGAGTGAATATAGTTCATAAATTACGAATCACGAATCACGAGTAACGGGGTTTCGTATTCACAGTCACGCACATGCAGGCTCTAACGCCAAGCATTGCATGGCAAAAACCAGAACAAATCTAACACTCTCCGCCGCACTGTACTGTGCTGTACTGCACGGGTATGTTTCGCAATTTCACTTTCGCAGTTTCACGGAATGCATGTTTCGTGATGCGAACATATTTACTGCCCTCGGAAGTGACGGCAGTATTGTTTTCAGCGTCGTCGCTATCGTTTATTTGCTAATTATGGGCCAGCGCAGTCAGGTAGTACTCTAACTCGGCAGAGGACTCGCGTCGCGAATTGTCCCGAGATAGGCCTACCAAAACAAAGTGATCATAAGATTTTATCTTGCGATATATTTCACGATATGTCGTAAAAGTGTTGCGCGAATTACCTGACTGTTTTTGTGTGTGTCCATAGGCTCGCATAAAGCACTTGGTGCGACCGCAGGAGTCCAGTAGCGGGTCGCGCTCGGCAAAGCGTCAGCGCTCAGTGGGTGGTCTACTCAATCTGATGGAGCGCCGCACCACTAGTCGTCAGATGTCACAGGTCGACGTCTGATCACCTGATGCATACTAATCCATCCCGTCGCTTTACACAGTGGCAGATCCAGAACTTGGGATTGTCTCTCTCCGCCGAAAATTTTTTTTATAATTTTAAGCAAAAGTAATGCATTTTTGTGCAAAATTGTCACATTCTTCAGGCAACCAGTCAATAGAAGGGGGCGCCCCGCCCCCTCTTCTTGAATCCGCCACTGGCTTTACATAATATAGACCTACCGTTAATCTTTGAATTAACTGCGGCAAATCTTTCAATATGCCTACCGTACTGTAACACTGTTACACCGTGAGCCGTGACCACATCAGATCTTCACCAAACATTGTTAGTTTTGCAGATTGTTTATCTCACAAGGTAATGTAGCGACGCAGTTAAGGTGAAGTGGGGAATTAATCGCGTCGTTGCAAATTTTCCGCAGAATGCGTTGGCAAAAGATTGGTTCTCATTTGGCGAAGATATGGACAAAAGTCTGGTGGCACGTTTTTTATCGAGCCTCACGGTGCATTATATTGACAAGTGAGTGAGTGAATGAGGAGCAGTTTTATGGCCTAAAAATTCGTATGCTCTCGGTTGCAGCTGGCGAAAAAATATGGATTGGGGCAAAAGGAAATGATTTTTATGTTCTATTTTGTTGTGACATGTCGTCCTATAGGCCTACACAACAACTCATGCATATGACAGTGAGATCGAAAGTAAACATAGTCCCTACCGCAGGCTGGATGCAAACACTTTTCTGCCAACAAAACTTCGGAAACAAACTGAATAATGCAAAAATATTTCTGAGAGTCGAATGAAAATTTAGGGAAGCAGTTTTTTTAGGAACGGACGGCAACCGGATGCACAGAATTGATCTGATCGTGACGCGCGTCACGGGCGTTAACGCGTGTTAACGCGCGCTGAACGCGGGGACTATCTCAAGTGACTGTTCAATTAAGTCGTACCTCACCCCAGAAGAGCGGATACATAATTACTGAGATGATCCCCGCGTTTAGCGCGCGTTAACGAGCGTCACAAGCGTTAACGCTCGCGCGCAGTGAGAACGCACCTTTGCCGTCTACGACGTTTACTGGTACATTGCTCATTATAGCGTATTCGTTTCGTCATAGGCGTACGCAGAACGGCGGATTTGGGGGTCTCTCGGTTAAACGTCGTATTGGAAATTTTTACCCCCGGTACCTGTCTATTCTTCAGGCCTACGTACTGCAAATGTGTTACTTAATACTTGCCCCCTAAAATTGACTAAAATGCGTTTGGTGGCTGGGACCTACAAAGAGAGATGGAAACTTGAACTGGTCTCCTAATTGCATTGCAAAAATCTGCATACGTCTGCGACGCTTTTTTGTCGTCTGTGTTTAGCCAGCAGTGAATGTAGCTTACGATATAATACGTGGACCATGGGTCTATCTCTTCCACAATCAGTCTCTACCTTTCCAGTTGAGGCGGCTCGCACCTCGTGATTGTATGTAAAATTTCCAGTACACCTGTTTATTTTTATCAGAAGATTTTAACCAATTATCCGTCAACTAGTGGCAGTTTCATTAGAAATTTTTTACTAAATTTATTTCAGAGTTTGTCGATGCTCATGAAAAAAATAACATAAACTTTAAGACGTGCAGCTTGCGACAATAAAAAATTCACAGAGGCTTTTGCAGTTAACTCGAATCCGCGATGCTGTTTCATTATTCCAAATTATCTTCTGCGAACAATTATTGCCATTTTGTGCAGGAAAAAAACTGCCGGTGTTGTTTATATGGGTTTTTACGTCAAAGTTCAAATCCGTCTACTAACATTAATGCCTACGTCATACTTAAATTTAAACTATTTTATACAGGGTAGGCCAAAAAACGTGGCACTTTACTTTTGTCCATAATTGTCTTTGCCAATTATTGATCGATTTTCAAAATTCTTTCACTGGCACACTCCGCGGACTGTTTGCAATAACGTGATTAGTACATGTCCCACCACAACGTAAATCCGTCTCTACACTACCTTGTGAAATATCAGTGTAAAATATGCATATATAACGATAATAACAAACAAACATTTTGGCAAAAAAATTGAAAAAAACACATATGGGGGACCAACATCACAGTGAATGGTCTGTATGACACTAAACTGTGTGGACAGTGAATCTAACACATTCTAGTGTCATACGAGTCATTTATCGCAATGTTGGTCTGAAGTGTTTTTCATTTACCTAAATTTTTGTTATTATCGTTAGTTTTTGCTTACATTAATATTTCACAGAGTAGTGTAAAGACGCATTTACGGTGTGGCGGGATATATAATAATCACATTATTGCAAATTGTTTGCGGAGCATGAGAGTGAAATAATTGTGAAAATCGGTCAATAATTGGCAAAAATATGGACAAAAGTAAAGTGCCACGTTTTATGGTCCACGTTGTATGCACTGCCTATAAAGGAAACTCCGCTTTACAGGGAGCGCTTGCAAAACCTCATGTCGTGTTATCCAGTTGCGTACTTGCGCAGTGCTGGAAATTCAGCTTAACTGATGCTCAGTATAGAAACGATTTAAGTCATCTAGTCAATTTAGCAATGTTGTGTCGTATGTCATTGTTGTTGTTCGAATAATCGTGTTCCTCATACACTGTTGTAATTTTTAGTCAATTACCGTACTCCAGCTCAAACGATTTCGCCTATAGCTACACATGCACATTTCTCCGTAACGTGGTCTGTCGGTCTGTCGCCTGTCGTCTGTCACATTCGTGCAATCTGCTTAAACCGTTCGCCGGATTTGGATGTCATTTGGCAGGTACACTAGTCTTGTAGTGTCAAGTGACACACCATGTTAGGTGGAGATTTCTGGCCCCGGGAAAAGAAAATAAGTGAATATAAACGAACGAACGATTTTGCCTTTTCCAGATTACTTTACTTGTTGCAGGTTACATTTTTATTCATTTTCACCCCAGGCTCAAAATGGACCAAAGTTCAGTTGTGTTTCCGTCGAAACGCAAAACGTCAGAAACGCAACAAACGATGGACGCATTTACAGATTCTTATTCGCTCATTCAGCCATTAGGCCATCTAACGTCGAAAGGATGCCGAATTAATGACGCGAATTAACCAGACAGACAGAATGTAGGTTAATGTGCGTTGTTCGTGTTTTAGTATGTGTGAAGTGTCCTGACATGATGTCGCGATGCTGTACATCACATGGGCGTAGGCCTGCTACGTTTTCATCAAGCGTGCATGTCACGTATCGTGGCTTCATTAACCCTCCTACTACCGTGGGGTCAACGTTGACCCTAGATGCCCCGTACATGATAGATCCTCAAATACTATATAAATAATTATTTTATGTGCATTTGCATATAACATATATTTTAAGTAAACATCAGAAATGTCGTTTGTTGTTAATGGTAAATTACATCGTGGTGAAATAGTGTACAATGCTGCTCAAGTTCGTCAGATTTTGATGAGTGAACTATCAGATGGTGACGACAGTCACGATGATGTTGAAGCTAATGACGGTGAACAGTCTAGCAATAGCGGAGAAGTAGATGTTCTCGAAAACCTTTTCCGAAGCTGCAAGTGACAGCGAATGTAAAAATTCAGCAGAAGTCGAAGTAGATCAAGGTCCCACATACCGCTCAAAAAATAACCAAGAAGCTTGGTATGAAAATCCTCAGCGCAACACCGAAGGCAGACGTGCTAGAAGAAACATCATGCACATCACTCCAGGACCGACGAGGTATGCTGTTCGTAACGTTGATACAGCTGAGTCCGCATTTCAACTGTTTCTTACACCGTCACTGCTGCAGCAAATAATTGACTGGACAAACAAAGAAGGGCGACTTGTTTACGGACAGCAGTGGGCAGATGTTGATAACATTGAAATGCACTGTTACCTTGGACTGTTGATTCTTGCTGGTGTCATGAAGGGCCACAATGAGTCCGTGATGTTGCTGTGGAACGAAGAAAATGGTCGTGCTATTTTTAATCGATCGATGGCGCGTAACAAATTTACAGCCATATCCAGATGCATCCGGTTCGATGATGCGGCTGCACGTCGTCGTACAAGGAGAACTGACAAACTAGCTTCTATTCGAGATGTTTTTGAACTTTGGGTGAAGTCCTTTCAAAATTGCTACATACCAAACGACAATGTTACAATTGATGGGCAGCTCGTTACCTTTCGCGGTTAATGCCCGTTTCGTCAGTGTATTTCTTCAAAACCTGGCAAGTATGAAATCAAAATCTGGGCTCTGTGTGATAGCACGACAAGCTACGTGTACAACATGCAAGTCTACATTAGACGAGAAGAAGGACAAAATCGAGAAGTGAACCAGGGGCAGCGAGTAGTGTTGGACTTGATAAGTGGACTGGAAAAATTATGAAGAATTGTTACTTCTTAACTGTTAATTGTTAACTTTTATCGTAACGTTTCTTTGACTGACATTTTTGTTTAGCATCATGCTTGACAGCTTAAGCCAAAATGATAACAGAAAAGCAACGTTATCATGTTGTTTAGTGACTGATATTTTGCATATTACTTGAATAGCAGATGAATAACAATTGATAATTTGATACTGTAGCGAGAAGCTCTATAATGTCGTTTACTTGACTATAGGTTCACTTATGCACAACATTTAGTCGTAGAACAATACTCACCTTCCACATGGCGTCTGACAATGTGCATTATATTTTATTCCGCCTACTTCCCACAAGTGCAACACAAAACTGCTGCAAAAGTTGCTGAAACAGATGCTGTAACTGAAAACATAGATCCAATAACAAACAGCTAATAGTAACAATTATGATTGCATCAACCACAAATTGTTGTAAAAGTTTCGCCACGGTTGCAGCAACAGTTACAGCAAAAAAACTGCGGCAACAGTTGCAAAAAGTTGCTGCAACTGTTGCAGCAACAGCTGCTGCAACAGTCGCTGCAACTATTACAACAGATGTTGCACGTACAGTAATAACTTATGTGCAAAATAAAGTTGATATATTTAGAAAACAGACTGGGGTCAACGTTGACCCCAGTGGTATCGGATGGGTGTAAAAATTTGCGGTAGTAGGAGGGTTAAGCGTATAGCAGCTGGCCGGCGCCAGGTAATTGAATCTCGTCATTGACTAGCTGCTGAATCAAGCGAACGCCGACAGCAAAACTATATGCTGCATACTGAAGCCCAGCAGAACACTAGCAGCATCCAGGCAGTCTTGTGATACCAACACAATACCCTCAATACAATACAAGTAATTTGAGCAATAATTAGTTAAGAGCAGTTAATATAATGTATTAAAAGCAAAGTCAAAATACTTGTTAAGATCAAGGCTATTAAGCTAATGTAAAAACAACATTATATACGATTGTAAAAGCCGATATCTTTAACATAAGCGATGATGTTGCGAGATGCAACATTTTCAAAAACGTCCTTGAGTGTGGCCACTCCAAAATATCTCTGACGTGCTGCACTGTAACGGGTGCAGTCTACCAAAAAGTGCTTAACTGTGAGCGGAGAGTAGGTTAGCAGTAGAGATGCAACACAGCAACGTCACATGATATCACTGCAGTTACAGGACACTAACTTTACTGCTCAGTAGTACTGCTTACATCACAGTTACACTAAGTGATAGTATCGTCTGCTTTTCTTTACAATGCAGTTAAACTGCTATCTGCCCAAACACATGCTAGCAGCACATAGAGCAACATGTAAGTTTTACAATATAAGTAAGCAAGGTGACGAAAATTTTCTAGCAACTTCATTAAAGCCTGACAACTTTATCAAAGCCTATTAAACTGCTGACAACAGCGAGTTGATAAACAGAAAAGAATCTCCAATAAAAATCAGCACTATTCTCCGATAAATAAACAATTACAAACTCCTGCATTTTGAGAAAGTTATCTCTTTCCAAGTGATGCAGCCTTCTTCAGAGAACACTGTGCATCTGTGCAATTTATGCTAACAAGATGTGATAAAGTGACGAAAAATAACCAGCAGCAGTGGCATTTGGAAAAAATGTATAAAAAATGTAATTGAGAAAAGAAGCTAAAATTTTCCGACAGACGCTGCAAATATTTGACAAAAATTCCGACAGACAACTGCAAATTTCGACAGAAAAAACTCTGAGTGCACAAAATTTCAATTTTGTGGCTAAATTTCATCACAGTTTGGTTGTATAGCCACAAATTTTGCATTTCTGAATAAAAATTTTTTTCGCTGAAACAAATATTTCCCAACAATTTTCCGACAGCCAAAAATTTCGAGTGGGCAATTGCCGCCTGCACCATGATGCTGCTGTAAATGACAGACAACTACACGAGGTAATTACCAACAGTACGTAGGTGAAGTTGTCGAGTGTGTCGTGTGCGAGCAACAAAGCAGACAACGAAGACAACGAGAGCAACGACCAACAACAGCACGACAGCAACAAACAACATTATCCACCAATGAACGCTGAGAACACCGTTCCCATCTGCATCGGCCTCCTCTGTACAACACAAAGCATGTTCGCTATGTGATCAACAGCATTGTGTTTAACCTGGTCTGTGGCTTTGTCAGTGATGGCAATTACATGAGTACATTGGTACTGAAGTAATTGAGTACTACACGGCGTTTCATAAAAAAGAACCCCTTGTTTTTTCTTTCATAATTCACTCAAATGATGATCAATTTACACAAAATTTGTACCAGTTGTAGCTGAAAAAATACTAATTCAAAATATTGCAACAAAATATAGCAGTTGATTAAATATTCTTTGCTAGTCCCGACGTAATGCTGACGTCATAATGTGTCACGGGTACAAGCTGGAGAGTCTCAACTGGTGCTGTCAGTTGCTACCCTGCACCAGTGGTAAAAAATCTTGTTCATTTATGACAAATTTTTGAAGTTTTACAGCTACAGTTACAAAAAACGTGCAAATCGATTGCATTTATTGTGTCTGTGGGGATAGCTGGACTTTCACATGTTCGAGCAAGACAGTACACTAGCACACCAAGCTTGCAAAATGGTTGCGTTTTTGGATCGCAATGTGCCTGATTTCACGTCCCCATCACAGGCTGAACGGTAGTTCAAGCCATGTGTTAACGGCAACTTCTCTTTCTTATGGGAAAGCCAAAAATTCGACCCCCCACAGAATCAAAACCCCTGACCCGATTGAGATAAAATTTGGCATGGTTGATTACGTCGGTGAGGGGACCCGTAATGCAAAATTTTATGCAAATCCCTCCAAGGGGGGCTTCTCGACAAATAGGTGAAATATACGCAAAAAATTTTTATAGTTATCCATATACCTTTTTTTCCCTTCAACTCACCTACAGGTCAGACCCTGAGGCGGACTTTTGCGTTCGATGGCTCAAACGACGCAGTCTCATGCAAGGATGTGCCTTTTAAAAATTAAAAAATTTGAAATTAATATTTAACGATATTTAACGTATTTATTCAAAAAATTCCAAAAAATTACAATGGGGCCTATGGGGAAAATAAAACAATTCTTAAAACGGTCATAACTTTGGCTGTGTATAAGATAGAGTCGTAATTTTTGGTTCTAGGGTATGGTTTTCGGGGATGGCCAATCTAAAGGTGTCATTTAATTTTACCCCGGACCCTCCCTGGTTGCCATGGCAACGAAATTTAAGACAAAATTGGCTATAACTCCGCTTGTGTTATGAGATATCTGCGAGATTTTTGAGTCTATAGGGGGGGGGGTTCGAGGATAGGCCATCGAATGCTGCCAATCACATTTTTCCCCGACCGACCCCCGTTGCCATGGCAATGAAATTTGGGACAAAATTGGCTATAACTCGGCTTGCATAGAAAATTTTTGCGAGATTTTTGCGCATAGAGGGGGGTTTTCATGGATGGGCCATCGAATGCTGCCAATTGCATTTTTCCTTGAACGACCGCCGTTGCCATGGCAACGAAATTTGGGACAAAAAGAGCTATAACTCGGCCTGTGTACGAGATATCTGCGAGATTTTTGCGTTTATAGGGGGATTTTTGGGGATTAGCCATTGAATGCTGCCAATTGCATTTTCGCCCATCGACCCCCGTTACTACCTTAACCACAAAATGGGGTGGGGCTTGGGGAGGGGGCAGCGCCCCTCCTCACGAAAATAAAAATGTGATGAATTGTTTCACTAGAACATAATAACATGGTTCGGAAAGTGCACTCCAGTAATAAATTATTCAAAACAGCACAGCTCTAATGTGGCGAACTACTTTAGTACACACGAGATATCACTGCGCTTCGCTACAGTGAAGGATGGCGAATTTTAACAATTTTCGACCTAAAACTTCACTCGTTTAATCGTTGTATGAAAAAATTTGATTGAAAAACAAGCGGAATATGTTTCTTGCTGGTTTGTTCATCATATTAGGCTATAGTATTGTGTGGCTTATTCATCTGTACTAATTACAATCAAACATCGTCAAACACAATCAATGATAAAAGGCGGGTCCAGTCATCTCCACATGTCCCTAAATTAGCACTATTGAAGTGTTTTTCAGGTCTGTATTAAACGGGTCCTGCGTGCAGTATTAGTTTGTTTATTTATATAGCCATTTTGTGGATATAAAAGGAATTTTGTTCAGTACTGTCAGCAATGCAGGCCAGCAGTGACGTCATGCCTGACGCGTGTCATCTGGTTTGTTCAGTCACGCCATTAGGTAGTAAGTAACAGTTGTAAGCGGCTTGGCTACTGTAAGAAATAATCTGAAGCGCAATATCTTTGTAACTGATCACCAGTAGGAAAACAGTATTTTAGTAATAAAACAGCAAATATAAATGTACAAAACATTAGTTTATACACTTGTTAACGGCAACATTTAAGGACTT
>Ga0209367_1006887_pt1 | contig 15682 bp, 8 predicted proteins | sample WorMetLIZISLAND2_FD_187412 | JGI IMG/M metagenome (GOLD analysis project Ga0209367, IMG submission 187412) | Marine gutless worms symbiont microbial communities from Max Planck institute for Marine Microbiology, Germany - Olavius geniculatus... ... | reverse complement strand
TTCTTGGTTTATGCATATACTTACTGTGTTGAGTAACATTTTGGCATATTTGCATTTTAGGCCTATATTATAACGTACGCTTCCTATGCACGACATTCTTCAACTCTAAGGCATTATCAAAAATAAAAAAAGAAAAAAGAACGTATTGATTAGGGTTATGGTTACGAAATCGTTTGGCCATTAGGTTGGTGGCGGGGCTAAGCGGCCGTCTACGACCGCCTCGCCCGTCGTGTTTGGTTAAATACATTAGCATACTGCTGCCTACTAAATGCGGTCAAATTTTATATTGGTGATCTTTGTCTGCTTTGTCGTCTTCAGGACGGCTCTGCGTTCAGTGCCCTGCTAAAGAAATGTAGCCTCATCCTCGCATACGTCGCTGGACTCACGGATCAATGCATGGGGTTCCGTGAGTGACCTTCACGCTTGCGTAGGGTTCCGCGGCAACAAAAAGGTTGAAAAACACTGCCCTATAGAATCAGAGAAATGACTGTAGGCCTACGCGAAGTGTCGGGAAACCGAGTTCAAGAACGATATAAACGTAAGGTGCGTATAGGTATGATATGAAGCTGAGATTATGTAATACTTTAGGCAGATTAACTTTTATCCATCCTCTGTTATCTCAACGATCGAAACGAATATTTGATCTGATAGCGCACCCGTTATGTGTTCTAAATCGATGCGACTGGTTCTTTTGCAGGTCTAAGAACAGCTATAGTATTTCACCCGATTTTGTAACATAAATTCTACAGCTGTGAAAGAGCGGGCGAGTACCAGTGTACACGGAAGAGAAATGCAGGCGCATCGAGTGGATTGACGCACCTGACTGCTGGCTAGACTATTTGGTATACTTTGTCATTGCGATCACGGCTGCTGGGCCAGTGAGCCATCTAGCGAGTGATGAGTGCATCGTAACCGGACACAGACAGCCAGACAGACTCGGCACCTGTTGTTAACTGCTGGCTGTAGGGCGGGCCGCTCAAAGCCGGAACAAACCTGCAGCTTATTCACGTTAGTTACTCGAGTTTAGCAGCACTACTCCAGAGTCCAGACTCCAGTAGCGTCACTGACATTTTTTCTCAGACGTCTGTAACCTAATGATCTGGCCTTTTTGTTAAGCTACTAAATACAATGCTTTTTCACTTTCTTGTTGCCTAACTCATACACTGACGCAGCGGTTTAACAGTCGAATTCATTCAGTGCTGAAGATGTGCATATCGCTTAATTTGCAAAAGTACTTTTTGTGTGCAGACTGAAAATTGAGCGATGTCCAAAATGCAACTCAGAATAATTCTCGAAGTCTGAATCACCACCGACTTCAGTCGAATATATTCGTATTTGTTTTGCCCATCTCTACCAGTACCAACTATAGCTGCCGATGCGTGTTTGTCAGTCAACCTGTCGGTGAGAAATGACCGCCCTTCTCTCCACCCGGTAATCGTTGCACTTTTCACGTCTACCCGCGCCGTCCGTTTGAGGTTTTTTGTGTCCATTGTGGTTAATTGTATGCTGGTAATGTTCCGGCGGCGGCGGCGCTACTGTAACCTGTAGGACATCTGTCGGTGAGTGACAGATGTGATTGTGTGCTTAGAACTGACGTCGAGTGGAGTGCAGTGGAGGACTGGATTGGATGATGTCCGCGGAGTGACCGTTATTCCTGACGTGTCTTTGTTGCGACGTGGGTGGCCCGTTATGTCTCTGTCCGTCATCCGCTGACAGCTGACAATCACCAGCAGTGACCGTCGACCACACATCTCATTGACAAAATTAATTCATTTGTCACAATTTACGTCATAGTGGCATGATCAGTCAATAAGTAGATCAGAGTTGTCTCAATAACCACGGTGATAAACCACAGGCTCTGGTCGTACTCACCGTCCATAATATTAAAATCAGCTGATTTTGGTGATGATTTATGGGTAGTCTCTGAAGAGTCAAGTTTTGATATACACGAAAATATGAGAATTATATTGTGTAGAAATGAAGTCTGGCGAGTACAGTACGCTCATGCAGGCACGTGGTACTATAGTATAGAGAAAGGTAGGTACATAGTACACAATTGTCTGAGCATTGCTGTCAATATACGCTGACCGAGCGCATGCGTCGTCGCATGATGCACGCGCTTGCTCACAGTCCGCAGTGTCTGTATATACCTGCTATAGGCTGAGTACTGACTGCGTTAAGTGCGCTCGTCAGTCTTGTCTCGGTACGTTGTGTTGAAGATGGACACGCGCTGGACGTGACAGATACAGCTGCTGTTGTCGCCGCATGCTTGTTCATGACGCCTGCATTGCTAAACGAGTCCTATATAATAGCATAGGCCTTCATGCAGTGCTCAGCCTCAGTCGCTCATCTGCGCTCTTCAGTCGTCGTTGTCTGGCTGGAACAGGCGCACACTTCATCCGTTGTTGTCGTCCGTCGCCTAATCACGCTTTGCTTCATACTGCGTTAATTTTATCTTGAGACGCATTCTATGCAATACATACGCCACTTACATGGATTTATAACTAATTATAACGCGGGACATCGTCATATCATCGTTCTTGTCATGGAGTTTAACGTGAGTTTAAATAATAAACGTTATTTATAAGAGCACGCGAGTAGAGTTCGACATGCAATGATGCGACTGAATTACAATGTTGTGGTACAAAAGCATCATCGGTTATCTATCCATTCAAGGCACCGATTGCCAAACAGTATGGGCCTATTAACGGATCCGTGAAAATTGACGCTCTATTTTCTGTTCATTTACAGTTAGTTCACAATTTTCACAGTTTGCCTGTGCATAGCTAGCGTTTGACCAACTTCCTGTTACTGTTACTTGTGCTGTTACGGTGACAAAGGCGACCGGCTAGTCACATAATGGCGCCGGCAGATAGTAACCATGAGTCGCATATCTTACAGTACACATAGAGCCTATACACGACTGATTTTTGACTGTCATTTTGCTGACGACTTTTAAATATCAAAGTGAAACTGCAGAGTACAAAAGAATGTTGCGAAAAACACCTTGCTTAACCTCATATGGCTTTTGAGCAAACTTATACTTATGTAGAAGGTACTTGAAAGATGAATTATTGTGACTTTTATGTCAATAACTTCATTTATCAACTTGCTATACCGGTTGCTGTAGCTTTTTTCCACGGAGACAAACACAAGCGACTTGATGACAAACAAATTAAGAACTTGCTGTGAACGTTCTGTTTGCCAGTCGATTTCTGTTCAGCCACGTGACGCCATGTCGTCAATAACAATCTACTGCCAGCAGCATACCGCGATGTATGGCGTGTGATCCGGATGGGCGTGCGCCGTGCAGTATATGCCGGTGTACTTACCTGCAGCATGCGATGACTGATGAGGTCCTGTAGGTAGTCATGGTGATGACGATGACGTGACGTTGGGCATACGTCATCACACGGCTGTGCTCATGACAAGTTGATTACTGCGGCTACTGCATGCTGGCGATTGCGTTCAAACAGAAGCAGCAGCAGCAGTACTCTATAGCCGCCTGTAATTATTACTCCACGCTGTTGTCGCTCTGCTTGCTGTTCATTGTATGCTCGCTCATCGATCTTTTGTCATTCTCTAATGACTCACTCTTAGTATTACGCCGCATGCTCGTCACTGTCGTCAGGCCTCCAGTAATCGGTATTATTTATTGCAGACATTAATTAATATTTAGTCGCCGTCTGCGGCGGCTGCAATATGAAAAGCGTTAGTGAGTGTCGTCATCGTCATCGACCATCATCATTTGTTTCCGCAAAATGAACACGTAAACTGAAACAGTTATAAGTGCACAGGACAGCCCAGCACACAAGTGTTACTCCGTGTCCTTCACCTCCCAAGAGCGACTTCTGCTGGTGCCGTCATTTTGTCAGCGTAATCAGCATACATGGGTTGGAAGGTCCGTAAATAATTTTAATACAGTCAGTCAGTGCATCTTGCCTACCTATTGCTTTCTGAATCGTGTGCACTGTGCATATGTGCAGTCTTGCTGTTGCTCAAGCAAGGGTCTTGGTTTTGTTCTTTGCTTCGAATACTGAGTGGCCGCCGCTACAATGCAAAGAGGTGGACATATGTGACAGCGTTTATTTACTACCCGCGAAAGCGACGACAGTATTGTTTTCACCATCGTCCAAACATTGTCAACTCGGTAACTCGTGAACCGCTGCACTTAACAGTTCTCACTGCTTGTAATTTGGCTTTGCATGAACACGTACCTTGATAACTTTTAGAGCCCTGTTGACTACCAAGACCATATAGGTTAAAGGTCAAGATGTCATGGTTTTTGTGTTTTCGCACGGGCATAATTACTGCTTGAACCGGTCGGCCTGGATTAATGAAATGTTCGCTATTTGTAACCTAAAAACGAAGCCTGAAATTGTAGCAGGGCGACATTGTGATTGATAATGGCAGAAGGATGTCCAAAGGCCAAAGCACGGCTGAAATTATTACTGGAGACAATTTTATTGAACAGTTCGTCGTCGGTGCTTGTGATTTGGCATCCGTCGTTGAGAGGCTGGCAGTCTGTACTCCAACTCAGTACGGTAGGAGAGTAGATGAGCATCAGCAGCTGACTGACTGTTTAGTCTGATGCATCGATACAGTTATAGACTCACTCACCAAGTGCATGCAATCTCCACCCACATTGTCCCCTCCCGTCCGTCTTCTAGCCTATCTGTCCTGCTCGACCTAAATGCAGTCTTCTTCTCATTTGACTCAATTGTCAGCCTCGTTAAGTGCTATTTACTGCAGATTGCTCTTGCTGTTAGAGCATGCAGTCCAGCTTTTGGTCGTGGTACGGCCCTGAGTCGCCGGCACGACCCGAGTGGACCGTGGCACCGGGACGATTTCGTCCTCGACACACAAGAGTGATAAATTGAGCTGCGGCGTGAAGGTGCCGGGCGGCCAGGTCGGCGTCAGCTGTTACCACGGCAACGGACTCGTTATCGACAGCAGCATCAACAGCCGCACTGCAGTGACACGCGCGGGATGAAGAAGTTGATAAGATAGCGAGTCATCTATCTGCCTGTCTGCCCGTGTGTGTGTGTGTGTGTGTGTGTCATTCGATTGGACCACGGCTGCATCCGTCACTCCACGGCAGATAATTCTACACTGTGTCCCAAAAAACATCTCCGACATTTTCGACCGTAACTTGAAAACCAATTATCAGATTTTAATAATTTTTGGTACAAATATTCCTGACACAACTTGCCATCAAATGACTGTTTAGTTTCCCACCTCACCCAATGTATGCTTCTGCACTACCTAGGGAAAGCAGATCAAGCGAAATATGCGTTAGAAGCAACAGAAAAACCTGAAAAAACATTCTCAACATTATCGATCGTACCTTGTAAAAAAGATTAGCAGATTTTAATAATATTTGGCAGAAATATTTCTGACACAACTGGCTATTAAATAAGTGTTTTAGTTTTCACCTCACCCAACGTCTGCTTTTGCACTACCTGGAGAAAACAGACCAGGCATAATACGTGTTAAAATGAATGGAAAAATGTCAATAAATTTCATCTGTCCTAATTTGTGGGCCTCAACGTCAAGTCTATTACAAGCTTTGACTCACTTGCAGCAGTGTGTCCACCAGATAAAGTTTAGGAATGTTTGTAAACTCAGAAGTGACTGGTAGAGCCTGTATTGGTCTGGAGCAGAAAATTATCAATACTGCTGTCAAGTGAATAGAGAAAGTGTCACCTTGCCTGTGTTCGCATAGTGGGCCAACACTTCAAGCATTTTTATTGTAAGCAGTTGAAAAATGGACAACTGAATAAAATGTCAGCCACAGTGTCAGAAATGTGAACAAAATGTGTTTTTACGCGTTATGTTAATTAAGCAATCATATCGCATTGGGTAAAAAAGTGATATTTCGCTGGTTGTGCTTTCCCCAGGTAGTGCAGAAACAAACATTGGGTGAGTTGGGAAACTGAATAGTCATTTGATGGCAAGTTGTGTTAGGAATATTTGTACCAAAAATTATCAAAATCTGTAATTGTTTTTCAAGTTACAGTTGAAAATGTTGGGGATGTTTTTTTGGGACACAGTGTAGTTCTAGTGGCGTTTTAACGATGTTTGAGTTTGTCGCTGCATCCCGTCCACAGCAACATGCAGGCAGCCTCAGGCGTCGACGGTAAATTAGGCCTAGTTTGTAGTCGGCGCCTGCACTTGACCCGCCAACTGTCAGTAAGCATCTACGATAGATATGCAACACTTTTCCCAGTTTTTTGAGTGCTGACGTCCATTGGCTTAGCGTGTCCTTTAAGCATAGCACTATGTCAGCCGTAGATCGAGTACTGATATAATAAGCCTATTACGAATAAGAGAAAGCACAAATGCGAAATATTCGCGAATATTTACAAATAAGCTTGTCAAAATCGACAGACAGACAGATAAGTCAAACTAAACGAAAAAAATGCAGAGTAGTGAGAGTATAGTGTAGGGTACCTCACAACGCACATTAAAGTTGCCTTATAGGGTGTTTACACGATCTAGCAAACGTCCAGCATTAGCACGTGTATTTTGAATACATTTGCTGGAAGTTTGCTGGACGTTTGCTAGATCGTGTAAACACCCCATTAGACTTGTCTGAACTCTGAAGACGCGTGACAAATATTTGTACGAATATGTCATGACGTTGACAAATATTTAGCCTGTGATGAAGCAAATATAGCGTGCTTGCAGTACCTTGCGTCCTGTTTAGGCTGTTTTAATTTGTAATTTGTTTATTGGTTTGCCGAGTTCATTTATGTAGATTAATTTTTATTATAGGGCTTAATACCCTCGCTGTTTTCAGACTCAAGACCCATCTGTTTGAACAGTAGCTGCGGCGTCTGTGATTTTGAATAGACGTCTTCAAATGTCCTAACTAATTCCCCGTTTAAACGATCGAGCAAACATCGAGCAGACCTGATGGAACTCCGCCACTGGCTCAAATGTAGACCTAGGCTTAGCCCACAGCTGATCACGTGTTATATAGGCCTTCCGATTACAACCCGCCCGCCCTCCTAATTAGCATGCTAATTACCTTAGCTGGTCGAGCTAGCTCGCTCGATCGTGTAAACCGGGTATAACTAACTAACTAACCCTGCGGTAAACTGGCCCCTGTTCAGTTTTCGAGCGCAGGATATAGTGCTACGGTTGCCTATAATTATGTGGCTATAATCAGCAGATGGCGCCTCTAGACGCCCAGTCAACCGTGCGCTGATACTGCCACTGTTACCGTAGGCCTACACTGTACATCATTCATTGATCACGACTAGGTTAGCCTTTCCGTGTAGTGATTCGATCGATATTAGTCGGTTTCTGTATAACAATGTTGTCCATAAAATCCGCTTTTAAGATTGCAGCCTGCTTTTACAGTTTATCGTTTAAAAGAATTATTTGATGAAATGAATTCTTCTTCTTGTCTCGTGGGCAAAGGTTGTTGAAGTAGCTCCTACAAACTTCTTATGCGCTGCTCTCGATCTTGTGTCTTCTTCACGGCATCTCTTACTTTAAGACCAGTCCTGTCTGCAATGGACTGTTTTGGACAACAACCGACTGTCTAGACTGTCGCTGTGCATCTTTCATGACGAGTAGAACTAGATGAGCATCTCTGTGTAGCGATCGACTTTCTGTGATAGTTCAGAGTGACGGCAGTCCATGATCTGTCATTGTGGCAGATATTTACTAGTTCTGCATATACATCGTTCATCGAGCGAGGCCTTGTTTTAGCAGTTTTGGCAGATTTTACCGGAATTAACTGGCCGGTTTTTAAGCAATAGCCTACAAGACTATGCTGTATTTGCTAACTGTGAAGATTTTTTTTGTATTTTTCTGTGCTGGGCCCTATTCAGCAGCTGCATAAGTCCTGTTTCTAAGAATACCTAATGGCAGCCTTTGCACGCTAGTTGGCCTAACGAGAAAAATAACTGACGGCGTATGGCATTCAACTTTGCTACTGATGCTGCCTGTGTTAATTCACAGGCCACGCCGATCTACCAAGTTGGTAGTACCAAGACGAGTTTAGTGTATCGCACACTGGGTGTACGACTAAATACGAACTGCCGGAAAAATATAGCCTATAATCTAATACATAGGCTAGTGATAATAATAAGCCAGTAAATACGAACATCTTTATGTAGCGATCGACATTCTAGTCCAGTAGCTGAGCATGCGACGCGTTTTGTATGTGATATCAATGCCGTGATGAGGTCTTTAATCGCTATTGTCTGTCTAATGCTATGCATACCATTGGACAGAGTATAAAATCACCGGAGTGTCCGTGCGTCCAACTTTTCTTAAGTTATCTTGTTTGATTGCAAATTTATTTGACCGCAGAGTATATCGGTGGAAGAATTTTGAAAAAAACATGTCAGTAAAAACTCAGTATTTGATGCAGTTATGACAAAAACTTTTCTTTGGGCCACACCGTGGAGATCTGAATGATGAAAGTATCGTCGTCATCATATCATGAAGTGCTTGACGTGCGACATGACACCTGCTGTATAGGCTACAGTGTGAAGTAGCCTCGCCGCGGTGGACTGCAGTGCATGACGTCGCCGAATGCCACACCGCGTTTGAGTATGAGTGACGGTGGTAATTGACGACGACGACGACGACGACCAAGGAGTGAATGAATGAGTTTATAGTGAATAGTTATGATTGATGGATGCTGCGGTGATTTACTGCTCCTGCAACCGTCCATTATTGCGTACATGTCATCTGCATCATCTTGCAACAACTTGCACTCATTTGCCGCCGCATCCATTTTGTATATATAGCCTGTAATTGAGTGCTCTTCTTCAGTAGTATGAAACTTCAGACAGAAATGCCGCCCCTCAGATATGTTTCAGATTGCAACTGCAGCAGCAATGCTTTTCTTATCGCTTGTTTTTGAATTTTAATCTAGAAGATAATTTTTTGCATATATAGTGTGCCGCATAGTATATATGCGAAAAATTTTTCTTCTAGATCACACGCATAGTCTATGCATAGGCCTAGGATCTCATCTTTTTACAGCGGGGGTTCAAACCAATTAAGCTATCGTGCAACACTAGTCGGCTATAGGTGGCCGGCTTACATATATGTCTATCAAAATTGATATAAAACAATTACTATCTGTACATAAGTAGGCCTATAATAAATCTATACTAAATATATATCATATTATCAATTATTTTATTAATCGTGACAGTTTTCGCGCGCTCTCTATACGTCTTCCCAGAAATTTTGCCTATCTGCTAGGCTTACTCAAACAAAATACGGCTGGCTGCTGCTAAGAGATTTTTTCTAGAGTATCGTACGTGGAACAGATGTGATGCGCATCTAACTGACATGCGCACGTGTCTATGCGGCCTCCAGCTAGTCATCAATCATAACTGCAATGTTCAATGTTCAGTGTTGGATGTCGGTGACGTGACAATGACGTTTTGTGCTGCTGCATGCTCCAGTGATGTGACGTCGTCATTATTCTAGCCGCCCAGCGAGCGCCAAGTCGCCCTGGGTGGGTGCAACTGAGCAGTGATTGACTGATTGACTGATTGATTGCCGTGTGGTGTCTCTATTGTTGTGACTCGGCGACTGAGTGATCGTCTCTGCGCGGGCGCGCGTTCATCGTCGTTGTCATTGTCTCTCTAGTCCTGCACTGCACTGACCCATAGACTCTATGAATCTAGGGGTCCAGGACTGGCTCTGCACGCCGCATCAGGACGCTGGCAACAGATGCACGAAGCACTACGCCGGATATTGCAAGTCAATCTGTTCCAAACACTTACAGTGGACACCCCGACTGATCAAAAAATGCTTTAATATTAATTATTTCACTGTAAAGCAGACTCCCAGATTTTCAGTATATAGCGATTTGATAAAATCCGTTGGTTTTACGGCATATAGAGAAAGATCGTGGCGCTGCTGGTGGCATCGAGCTGATAGGCCTAACGTTGTCGTTATGTTCATGCCACACGACCCGTCAGACACAACTGTCGCCTGTCATCGACGGATATTATTTTAATATTATTGTTCATGCTGAAATTTGTGTAGCGGCACACTTAACTGCTCCAAAATGTATCAATACCTTTTTCGTCTTATTCTTTGCGTCAAATCTCACAGCAAGAGTAGTAAACAGTACACTGCTTTCTCGTGATCTCTGTTCTCCCAGGAAGCATTGCTTATCTCGTGTTTAGCAAAAATACTTCGTAATACACTGGGGTCGAGGTGTTCACATGCAATCTGTAATCACGACGATGCTATACACCGTGTGTTTATGTCTCTCTGAGGTTGTTTTCTCGTCTGTCCGTCTGTAGCCTATCCGTAGTCTGTGTCGTTGTCTCTGTGCCTGTTTGCAGTCTTATTACCGCAAGTCCACACGTCATTCTGCTGCGAGAGCTGAGACGAAACTCCACTTACTTCGATTTGTGGTGGAATGTTGTGCAACAAGTCATACAGCGAGCTTTACTCAGCAAATACACAAGTTTATACATTTGTTTACTGTACTAATTCATTCAGCATATAACATTCATAGACACAAGTCAGAGCACCGAGAAAGAATGACAGGCCAGGATATAAAAAGGCTACAAAGTAGCACTAATAACTATATAATTAGACAATACGTCCAACAAGAAGTCCTTATTCCACAACAAATCGAACTAGTGGAATTGCGGTTTAAGCGAGCGAGTGTCGACGGGACAACAACGAGTGATATTTCAGAGCGAGCTGGACAGCACAGTTAATTGCGTCCTGGCCGGCGTGCGCCCACCCTGCCCGTGCGGCCTTGCCTGGCGCGTAGGACCACACACGTAGTCGTCGCCTGCGCCGGTTATCTCGTTGACGATGGACGCCAGCGCGCCGCCAGCCGCGTCACTAATGACGTCATTCTGCTAGGAACAGCGCCTCGCCGCCGCCGCCGCTCAGCAGCCCGTGGACCAGTGATGAAATGAGGCTTGGATGCTGCTGCCTCTGATGATGATGATTCCGTGTGTCGCAAATAGCTGCATCGCCACCTATAGAATCATCGTCACTACCCAGTAGGCCTATACAGTGTCATGTACACCTTGACTCCCGTGTTCTGGCTGGCTCGTGCACTACTGACGCCGTTGTCTTGTGCAGTGTGGCTGGTGTCACGCTTTACTCCATTGACATTATTCTATTGGTATTGGTAAGCTTGTTGTCTTGATTCACTGTACAGCTTGGAAGCAAAAAAGAGTAATACAACTTCCCCCATTCAGGTGGTTGTGGAACAACGCACCCGACCACAAGTTCACGCCTCTGACGCCAGGTTTCTAAGTTTCGTGACATCTCCACGAGTTTGTCGGAATGCGTTTCTTTCTGTGCTGGCTTTTATCGCATTGAAGACGTTATTGTTCGGCATCTATTGTTAATTTATATCTGTCGCTGGATGACGTAGTCCGTTAACAAAAAATGAAGCGTTGAGTTGAAGATTGTCGTAGCCTAATTTATGGTAAAGTGCGTAACGCAATCTGGCTGCAGTTTCGTTGTGCATTCACTCAGCAATCGCTTCTTACACAATCGAAAGAGAATGAGAGAGAGAGTGACCACTGAGCATGCTTGCGGAAGTGATGACGTAATTAATGTTGAAACACGTGCACCGCCGAGTCCGCTAATACTTCCGGGATTGCGTGTCTTGTTTCAAGGTCCATGGGCGCGACATCGCCTCTGTGTGTGCGTTCTAAGACTCATGGCGACCTGCAGCCGTATTCGTAACAAACAAGCATTTACGTCTGTCCTTTGTAGTTGTTTGAAATTTTACTACTGGCTATATTCCCGATTTCCCGTGAATGACTGAACAGCGTCGTTTCCAATTACTTAGCGGTTACCTGCATGGCTTTGCCCGGGTGCTTGGTGCCCGCGTGAAATGCTACACCTGATTGCTGCTGTTTCTTCCCTCTTTTATCACATATATGAAAGTCGGTCCGGTGTTTATTTGTTGTGCGTAAGCTGGAGTGACATTTCTGTTACAACACAACGATCGCGGGCTTTTTCGCGGCTAAGGCAACTGTTTTAAATTTATAAAAGGATAGTTTATTTACTAAGGGAGTTTGATTACGTCATGTTTGAAGGACGTTGGGAGCGGTCTCTCTTGAAGAAAAGGTTGGCAAGTTGTGTAATAAATTCAGAGGAAACACCAGAATACGTTTGGTGAAGCTTATATTCGGCACAGGATTCTGTGCAATGAATTAGAAGTGTGTGTCGTAGGCTTCAGATCATTAAAACAGCGCTTGCATTGTGACAGCTGTTGTGATGTGATCAGCGTTTCTGTCGACTTCTGGTGGTTTACAGTTATCACGAAGTTTTCGAAAAAAAAATCTAGGCCTTGTCAGTCACGTGCAGTATACGCTTTGCAATGATTTGCTGACAGATGATCAGACATTAGAACGTTTATGTGACTGTCAGCAGCACGCAGCCATAGGCAGAGGCAGTTCAGCCGCTGTACCTGCCTGAATGACGTCATGCGTGCAGTTAATAGCACTTCACTGGATGTCACAAGACGTCAAACTTTGTATTAGGCTTATGTGCATCTGATGCGTCAGAGCTAAGCGTGCTCAGTTTGCGGTGTAGCCACATACAGGCAGAAATTCGTTATTGTTTCTGCGAAATGGCCGTTGTCCATGCAGTGTAGTGTTGATGATGAAATCATCAGGTGAAGTTCGCAGGAATTAGAAACGACTGTAGGCTTGACATAATTATGCAGCGCGTGATTTGTGGACTAAGAAACTAGACACGCATTCACTACATGTCCTGTCACCTGCATGTGCTGCTGTTGCAGCAGCTGCTATAGGCTATACAGCGTTAACAACTCGACTCAACTCACGTGTGCAAAACTTACTTCCTGATTGCAGTAATCCAACCATATTATGATGTTCACCTCTCGTCGCCACATATATTTGGGGCCAGTAGTTACTGCTGTTACCAGGCTTGCCGTGGATATGAAATTTCCCATCCATATCAATATTCATATTCACAGATTTTCGTGGATATCCATGGATATATCCATATACACAAATGCCTATCCTGCGTACATGTAGCCCCCAAATTTTCACAAAATACAGTGGTGCAAGAGCGTCCATAACCCCCACCCTAACCTTTTCTCTCCCCCAAAAAACATGATGCCGACATTTCCCGCTTGAAATTGGTGAGAAATACACACACACATTTGCATTGAAATATGATCTTAGTTAAGTATTCCAACTTTCGTGAAAAGCTACATAAACTTATTGCCTCTGTTTTTGCCCGACCGGTGGGTTGAGCGTTGGGTATATGATATGTCGTCTGTCTGTCGTTTGTCTGTCCGTAACGCATGTATTGTGGCTAAACGGTACGTCGAGCTTCGTAGGGGTCGGCGATAGTACGGTTGGATAGGGCGATGACTGTCAAAAGTAACCATGTTGCTATCTGCAGCGGTTTGGCCGCAATTTTTAAATGCAATGTTGCTATTTGCAGCCATCACCCACGTGCGTCGAATTATCGTATCGTATCTTAGTGTTGATCCCAGCGTTTGATATAGCTGCGTCACCATAGTGTGTATGGGACTGTAGTCACTTTGGGAAATCGCTTTCTTTCCGCGACCGGATGTCGAACGCTGGCCTCCGGATATAGGCAATACGGTCGGCCCACTCTACCGACAGCTGCGATACTTGTCTTCTAAGATGTAGATTGCATTTATCTATGCCTGTAGTATAGAGTGGAATGGAAGCCTTTGTAGGACACTTAATTTGTACTTCCTTTACTAAGCAAAAAGCGTTTGTTGTTTTGTTACCATTTGATACAAAAAAAATTAAAAATAAACTCGCAAATTGACAGACCTTTTGTTGCCTAACCAACAATATTAAAACACCGAAGATTGAAATCTGTTGCTGCTATAGTGCTAATAAATTGATTAGGTTAACTACAAGCTAAATAGTGCTGATGTCACTCATTATTCATTTGACTCAATAAAATAAATAAATGAAAAAAATAAATAATAAAAGCGACAGACAAGAAAATTTTATAGACAGACAAAGCATATAAGTAGGCCCTATTCAGTTTGATTACCAGGTGCGCCAGCATAATATGCATGAATATATCCACAGGATGGCTTAAGCCTGATGTCCACACATGGATATATCCATGGATATCCATATCCACGGCAAGCCTGGCTGTTACTGTTAGAAGACTTTTTGTGAGCTTTGTGCTTTTATCAGTTTTTGGTTACGGCGACCCATGCGAGGTTCTTTGCAGTAGTAGGCATATAGAAAAGTGCATGTCATAAAAGGGTTAGAAACTTAGAACTATCTGCCGGAAAAGACAACTACATCTCAGTCACTCTCGATGCTTTGCCAACGTCTCAGCACATCCGAATCTTCAGAAAGAAACTCGTATCCATACTTTACCATTTTAACCGTTATCTGGCAGACCTCATTCTTCATAAACTTCTAAACAGTGTAACCTCGAATTACACGGAAGTAGTTTTACTGCATAGGCAGTTATGTTTGATTGATTCAGAATAATGGTAGCGATAGCGCTCGTGCGAGTAGCAGACGTCGTAACGGTGTGCATGTATATACTGTATATACGCTTAGCCTATATTATGTCGAGGCTTAGAGTTATAATACGGTGTTTACTGCATGCATCACATTGATCAGTCGCTATCATAATTGTCTGTAGCCGTGCATGGCACACGGGGCCGTCAGGCGCCTGCAGTCATTGATCTTATTCGCTGCTGTGTTGTGCATGATGCGGGCCGATGCTGATAGGCCTACCAGCGCCACTGCATGACTCGTTCGTCCACTCGCGGGCATTATCTGTAAGCCTGCTGGCGGAAGTCGACACACCGGCCTTCTGGCCACGAGGTAGGCTACATGCCGATAGACAGCCGTAGGCGACCAGACTTTTCGAATTCACTCTGGGGGCGACTTCATCTTCCCCTCATTATCGTCATCATCATCGTGCTCTAAATGATAAGCATCATTTCTACGATCATGCCAACAACCTCGAACGAACGAAAAACTGTTAAAGAGGTTACGAACCTTGGATTTATCATGCACTAGGAACCATTAAGAAGCAGTGCAAACATGAGACAGCCCGGACTTAAACGACGAAACAGGAAACGTGCCTGAAGACAGAGAGTGACGGTGCACAGTGTACGCGAACCCGCCAGTTCTTTCCATTTTCCATTCTTTGCATCCCCTTTCTACCCTTGTTTTCTTTCCTCTCTTTTCGTCCTTAAATTGCAGCTATGCGGGGTTTGCACTCTGCAGAAGGATTGCTGAATTTTTTTCAGGCCAGTGAAAACACAAATCAATGCCTTATCCTGCACGTGAATTGTGCCCAAAATGGCCAAATCTTTTCGTGGTCGGGCTAATCGGGGCAAGGCCTCCAGCACTGCATCACCTGGGCGTGTAGTCGGCGCCGGCCTATGCAGGGGTGTGGCGTGGCAGCCTGCGTACGTGCACAGCGCTGGTTGGTCATTGCACGGCGCCTGTCTGCGCTGCTGCTGCTGCTGCAGTCGCCGATGCCACATTAAAATGTCTCCCCATAAAAAATCCGTCCGGGAGAGATAATCACAGAATTGATATGTCTCCCCTGATTAAAATGTCGCCGGCCCCATGACGTGTCTCCCATTAAGCCCCCGGGCGGGACAGATTTTTGCCGGTAAATTGTCGGCCAGGGGGGAGACTTCTGGGAGGGGGTAGGGGCG
>Ga0209367_1006886_pt1 | contig 15682 bp, 6 predicted proteins | sample WorMetLIZISLAND2_FD_187412 | JGI IMG/M metagenome (GOLD analysis project Ga0209367, IMG submission 187412) | Marine gutless worms symbiont microbial communities from Max Planck institute for Marine Microbiology, Germany - Olavius geniculatus... ... | reverse complement strand
TGTTTACTCGTATATATCGCTGGTTTTCAACTTAATTTGTGGTCGTTTGAACTTATGCACTATACTCTCTTTTTGGTCTTCTGTCTGTAGTGTAAAGTTAAAGTGTAAAGTTAAACTTCATTTGTTTTGTTTTCCGACGTAGTGCAGAAGCAGTCGTTGGATGAGATGGGAATTTGAACGGTCATTTGATGTTCAGTTATGTGAAGAAAATTCATGCCAAAAGTTATCAAAATCTGTTAATATGTATTTTTTTTATTGAAGCTATAATCGATAATATTACGGATTTTTTTCTGAAACACATTGTACTATACTGTCAGGCATGTGCATATCAACCTATACGTTTGTAACGCTTGCATTCATGCAGGCGAAGTAGCGTCACTTAGCTGACAAACCATGAAGACATATTCAATGTCACTTTCGACTTCTAACTTTATGCGATTATTTAGTTTCGTACAGAGAACTCAAGTTGTTATGATTTTCATGGCATTTTAGCATAAATATAAGTAGACTTTTTTCGTTTAATCAGATCACACATGTCCCTTTTGATGCAAACTATAAAAAGCAATTTCTATGCCTGTATAGGGCCTAGTCAAATTTTGCACATAATTCTGTGTTAAATTATTGTGTGTGACAGTTCGTGAAGGAAAAAGAAAATGTCTACGTCTTGCGCGACTCATATGGTTCTTTTTCAGATGTTACGCAGTCGCCATTCTGGACAGATTCATCTAGCTTTCACGAATCCGACACGAATATTACATACTGCGAATGAATTCTGTAGGAAGAAAGGAATGGTGAAATAATGTCAATGTGTTGCAATATTACATGAAACAATCAGAAACGAGTGTTAGCCTACTAGGTTTATTCCCTGTGTTTAATCAGAGTCATTTCTTATTTCTCATTGTCGCTAGTTACTAAGTTATAATACCTACATACTGGGCGGATTTGCACCAAATTTTGCACAACGAGTCCCTTCACCGACGTAATCAACCCTGCCAAATTTTATCTCAATCGGATCAGGCGTTTTGATTCTGTGGGTGTCAAATTTTTGGCTTTCTCATAGAAAAGAGAAGTCGCTATTAACACAGGGCTTGAACTGCTGTTCAGCCTGTGATAGCAAAGCCAGGAATGTTACCACGCCATGTAAGGGCACCGCGCTTTATATCGTGACTGTTTACTCGTATATATCGCTGGTTTTCAACTTAATTTGTGGTCGTTTGAACTTATGCACTATACTCTCTTTTTGGTCTTCTGTCTGTAGTGTAAAGTTTATGACAAACTCCCCTTGCCTTCAGTCTTCAGCCCTTCAGTCTTCTGCATCTTCCTTCAGTTTGCAACCAAAGATAAACAGATTAGTATCATCAGCAAATAATTAAACTTCCGATCCTGGTACAGCATTACAGATATTATTAACGAAAATTAAAAACAACAGTACCGTAGTCCTTGCTTGTGAGCATTTGCAAACGCTTTCGTTCTTTTGTTGCTTTGCCCAACATCCTGCTGTCCGTTATGTCCCGCAGCAGTCATGTCTTATCCATTTGAGTTTGCGCTGCCGTACAGTGAGTTCAGGATGTTCTTCTTCTCTTGGACTCTCTGCAGCACTTTATCATTTGTTACTCTGTGAAGGAGTATCCAACAGAAAATCAAGACCCCGTTTTAGAGAAAATCTACAACGCTTTGATCTGCCATTAGACCTGCGAGTCGCTGAGGTACAGAAACGTGACCCGACTTGTGGCTAAAATGATCCAAATTCGACGGCGGTCGACTTTAGCACATTCGACTCGACTTGACTTGACGTGGCAGCGGTATGTCGACTTGAGTCGACTTCAAACGACTTGAGACGTTCAGAAGTTGTGATGAACTTGCGTGAACGCTTTAGCTATACTGTAGGCTATAAGGTGTCTTATTCTTTCGGCGGACGTTTTGTTATCGTCATTTTTTAAAGAAGTTCATACAAACTGTTAAATGCTGTGCGTTATGTGACTGTTTTCAGCTGACCGTATACCTACTTACAGTAAGTAACGGTTGAGCTATTGGCATAGTTGTCGTTCGTTTGTCCGTCTGTAACGGATGTAACCTACAGGGTGGTTCAAAAAACGGCACAAAGTTTATGGCACCATAATTTTGCAACCGTTCATCACAGAGTCATGCGGTTTTCAGCAAAATGTTCCGGAAGAAATTCTTTTCATGACCAAAGTCATTATTTGAGTACAGCAATTAAATATTAAATCAACATAAAACATGTTTTTCCTAACAATTATTACAAACGTACTCGTAAATCTTACTCGTAAATCTGCATGAATCTTTGTCGTCAGAGGTTTCACAAAACCCCTTCTTGGCCAGTTGCGCTTATATCACACCGTTGCATCTATTGTGCCTATTCGTTTGTCAGTCGCATACCTAGGCGTACTTAGCTACTTCCAGTAGGCCTAATGTATGTTGTCCAGTTGAAGTATGCAAATAGCACTTTGTGTCCCAATGTCAACACAAATGTTTTTACTTTACTCATTACTTACTTTTTCACTTACTTACATGCTTACTTTTTTAACTAACGACACTATCACTTTATTTTATTAAGTTGCGTGCGTCTGTTTGTCTATCAGCCTGCCTGTCTACAAGTTTTTTCTAGTTGCTAGGTTTTCAATTAGTTTCCATATAAATAAATATTTTACTCGTATTTTTAAGTGCATTTCGCTACCTTGCCGATACCATATCTTCATGCACCACAGTTAACACGTCAATGTTTACCGCTACGATATACACTTTTTGTTTTTCCCCTCTCATTTTAACCCATTTCCCAGTACTGTTGACCTGGCAAGCTGTTAGCGCCCGTAGAGTGCTAACGAGTCGGTAGCAAAGTGGCAAAATAGCCGTTCACACGTCCTCATTATCGACAAAACGCTCGGCGAAAGGCGCAGTGAACACTATATCAGACAGTGAGAAACACGCTCGATGCCGCTCAGACGACGAAAGACCTGCTGGAACCGGAAAACAAGCGATGAAAGTTTACGATGTCGCTGAAAGAGATCAGTAAATACTACATACCACAGCGGGAAATTTTCCTAGACGCAGCCGACATGACTCACTCCATAACCCTAGGTCGCACTCTATCGCGATCGTCAGTCACAAATTTCAAACTCTCCTTTTGGCGTAATGTGCTAAAATAGCATCGGATTTTACCAGAAGTTTTTCACTCAGCTTGACCTTAATACCAACAGTCACAACGACGCATGTCCGACGAGCGACGTGCATGACGACTTTTTAGACATGTACACAGACGATAAATAGCACAAGTAGGTAGGAATGACTAGCTCCTAACTTGGACTCCAATGCGACTCGACAACACCAGGTTTCAGACTTTCTGTCCGCCTACTTATGGAATGATCATAACCCTTATTACATGCACGATGCGGTCGACATCCAAGTCCTGGAGAACGTCGTTAAGGGACTGTTAGAGGAGCCTGCTAAAGCTATGAAGGAAAAAAGGACAGCCGACGAGAGTCCAAACCAACACCAACAGCACTCGGCGAAAGACCTTGATTGATGTCAGGACTGTTACCATGCAGTATCTTTCAATTAGTCTGCAAAGCAACCTTAGACATAATTGCATGACCTGTGCCAGTCTTTTTTCACGAATGCCTGGTTTAGGGTTAGGGTTATGTTAGAGTCTTTTCCATGACATCATCGTTACGACACGACTAGGCTGGAAGATCAACGGGGAATTATTTAAAGTATGAGCATACTATTGCGAATTGTTTCCATTAATAATCTTACTAAAAGAAGGCCTGTTTCTCGTAAAATGTTGACACCGTTTTATTTAATGAACTTAAGTGAACAGAGCCGGCGGCACATCCACTGGTTGCCATTGTGATTCACTCAGCATCTGTGCTGCTTTCCAGTCTACTAAACTTCCGCCGCCAAGTTGCGGATGTAGCACGCATCATGCACCGGCGCCGTTGTCATGGCAACGGTAGCTATGGAAACCGTCCTCCTGCATCTCGACGACGATTTCATCTGTTTTTAGCACTCACGTGGTCGATTCAGTTGAAATATGTGACACCAGTACAGTTTATGTAGATTTTGTTTTATTTTAACGCAACAGTTTCAGTTCTGTTGTTCTTTAATGTATACTGTAGGCCCCTATATCGAACTACGAGCTACATACAGATTTCATCATCATCATCATTTATTTGCCAGCAAACCATAACATAGTGCACAAGGTTGACACAAACATATAGTTGGCAAGACATACCAGGCTCATAGAGCACTTACGGTAGCCTTCGTAGCAAGATTCGTAAAAATTAAATGTAAAAATAATATATAGGCCTATTAGCAAACTTCTGCCAATAAGTATGGCGCTCGATAATTATGACACACTGTGTATACTGTATATACAGAAGGTGGCATAAATGTAAATAATTGTCAGTAATAGATCGTATAGCATTTATGTTATGGGGACATGTTTCCAACGATATCTGCGTCATACAGCTAGCGCCTATCAGCATAATACGCATAATAAAGCCCAAACTTTATTACGCTGACTTTGCGACTAAATCCGCGTAATAAAGTTTGAGATGCCTTGAAAGCCCGAAACTTGCAAGTGGCATTCCCATTTTATGGTCTGGGTCCGCGACTTTCACCGAAACTTCACCGCGTTTCGGTATAAAATTTGGGCTTTGAGACCAATTTAGTGCAAGTTAGCTGAATAGTGCACGTCTGTGGGTCACATAGAGTTCGATGTTAAGGTCAGTGAAAGTTATTGGTTCAACAAACGGTCTTGAAAGACGGAGATTCCATAAATTTTTGTGATGAAATTTACAACGACGACGACGCCGATGACGTCATGATGATGATGATGATTGAGTAACGCCCACGACCACCGCATCAATCTCGATATCATGCAGGCGGGCCAGAAATAGACCAACCGTAGGACGTTTATGTGACCGTCCGATTTTAGCCGGAGATGATGTCGTAACGGCTGCCCACCTTCCGGCGATAAGGACGCGAGGTGACTTTGATCGCAGGGACTCCGGCCGGTCGACATGCTGCGGCTCCAGACGCGTCGACACAGACGATATGCCGCAATTCCGTCAATACGTCCGCACGCCAATCCGCCTGGTCCGCAACAACTCGCGTCGGAAATCAGCCTTCGCAAGTTAGCAACGTCGATAGGTTTGAACGACACCGTGCACACTCAGCGATTTATTAACTGCCATAATCACCACGACAAAATATCCTACCTGGAAATATACCAAACACACGGTATTCGCCAAAAAACGGAGGGTTGACGTAGCCCATGTTATTGAAAAATGTAGCTAAGATTTCAAAACATTGTTTAAAGACATTTATTAGTCACGGCCTGTAGTCTACCATGATGAGACGCTCGATTTCGCTGCCTCTGTTCTGAGACACTGGCTTTGGGATCGTTATTTTTTTAATTTTACGTCTATTACTGTTCCCTTATATTATGTAAATCGTTGCGATTTGACAACTTTTCTTCGACAAATATTTCAATATTTATGCAAAACACTTTCAGTTTATATAGGTGTAAGGGTGACATAGTGGTTGTAGATATAAAACAGCACAAATCACAAGTTAAAAATTCAAACTTTGCCATTACACATTCAGCAAAAAATATCAAGGGGTATAGAATATACGAGGGTCAAATTTTGGGTTTTCCCACTGAAATAGCTGGTCGCCCTTAAAATAGTGCTGCGCTACCGCACAACCTGTAATGGATATGAATATGAATATGAAAGTATTGTGGCTGTTAAATAATGCAGAGGTACCTTGAGTATTATGTTTAGGCGTGGGGTAACGGATAGTAGTCACCGGAACCGCCGCCGTTCGCCGCCATAGGAGCGCCGCCGACCGCTAAGGTTCCACGCCGCCGCCGCCGATAAGCTAGCGGTCTTAGCGGTTTAACCAAAAAATAAAATCAAACAATGTGTTGCTTTTACACTGCTGCAAGCAGAGCGCCAGCGTGAGTGCGCGTGTCCTTGTCAGTCGTTATCTTTGGTCGCCACAGTAGTGCCAACTGCCGATGGTGACTGACAATCAGTAATGAATGAATATTAATGAGCATGACTAATGAGCATTAGATTGACAATCATTGGTTGGAGTTAGTGTTTGTACTTTGCACGGTATTCGTAGTTACACGTTTTTGGCCATTTGCTAAACTTCTTTACATAATGACATATTGACGCCATTGTAGGCCTACTGCGCTCATTTCTGCAGTGTAATAAATTTTACTAGTTATTAATGTGACTCCACGAGAAAACGGTAGTTTATTGTATATCGTTACGAATCACGTAAAGGCTGCTGCTTTTGGGTCTCAGAAATACTACCAGTGACCAGGGACGTCGAGAGCCACAGCTGGGCCCGAGGAAAAAACATTCTCGCGAGGCCCATCTGAGGAGAAAAATCTAGAATTTTTTGCCTTTTAAAACAGGGCATTCTGGTGTACTTTATATTTTTGAGCCAAGGCGGGGCGCCCAAACGTCGCGGGGCCGGGGTAACTTACCCCCTATTCCTCTCCTTATCTGGTCGGGCCTGCCAGTGACAGACGTCTTAGCGGTTTGGACCGCTAAGCCGCCGCTAAGGCTTAGCGGTCCGGACCGCCGCTAGCTTAACGGCTTAGCGGTTTAAACCGCTAAGCCAGGCCATAAGGCTTCAGACCAGTCGTTAAGATTTTTGCTTAACGGTTCTGGGGGCTAACGGTTAGGATGCTGGACGTGCGATCAAGAGGTCGTAGGTTCGACTGCTGGTCGGGTCGCTACCAAGTGGTTACTATCTGAATAAGTGACTGTCTACGTCATTTAAAACATCTCTGTATACAACCAACACCAAGGTCAACTCAGCCTTCCATCGCTCTGGGATAGGTAAATCGAGTACCGGTCTGCCTGGCTGGCGTTAAGGCGGAGCGCGTTTACTTGTGTCGGGATAGTGTGATCCCATATGGGAGGTGACGCTCCTTAGCTATGAGATGGGTTATCATTAAAAACAATAAATAGCCTTTAATATTTAACCTTTACACAAGACATGACTGTGGCAGACAAACGGACTGGCTGTCTGACATCATCATTATACCATCCCATCATGCTAAAAGCCGATCAATTTACTAATCAACAGTAACTCAGCACTGAGTTGGAAGCGTAATTCTCGTGTAAATGCAAATCTTTCGGCTAGCAGTTTGCAAATGTTTCACTAGAGCTGCGAAAAATAACGATTTATCACGCTATCAAGCGTTAAAAACTTTAATGACCAAACAATTTATATTTGCGATCAAAGTCGCGCCAATAGAGAAGCATTATCAAGTAGGCCTATAGATGCGGTGCGTCGCAGCTCAGGTGGACAGTGTTGGATAAAGTAGTCAAAAATTCTACTTTAGTAAAAGTAATAGTAGTGGCCCTAAAAATCTACTTAAGTAAAAGTTTTAGAAAGGCCGAAATAAAACTACTTAAGTAAAAAGTAGAAATTGTTAAAAAAAATTTCTTTTCCAGTTGCATTTGTGGATGTACCAACTATCATAAATGTAATAAATGTTTTTATTTTTTTCTTGGTAGTTTTTTATGTCTTAGCGTTTTTTTCATTTTTTTCAACGTTTTAAAAATGTTCTAAAAACATTTAAAAATGTATCAAAAACTTTGAGAAACATGTAAAAAACAGAAATAAATTAATGGACCATAGTGGTGGTAGTTTATTTAATTAGTCTGGTGATATTTGGTTTTATGACAACACGGTTAAATTGAAATTAAATAGATTTTCTTTCTTTTTAGTTTCAGCCACTCTGTAGGCCTATTTACAGCATTAAGCATTAGGTAAAAAATTGGACAAATTGAAGCTAACGTTTTTCGAAATCATAAATGTGCTTAAACAGTGATCACAGTAGTTTTAATCGAAATAAATAAATCGTTCATTTTTTTAAAGTTAACTATTTTTTAATCGTTGTTTGTTTTAGTTTTTATCCACACCACTCGTAGATCACCTTCCTGTAACCATGCAATGTGGACTTGTAGGCCTACTCGTCCAAGTTTTTGAGTACATCGTTTATAATCCCGGTGCCTACACATATCTGGTCACTGGTAGTGTTGTGTCTTAAGGTGCGTTCTCACTGCGCGCGTGACGCGTGTGGACGATCTCAATTGACAGTTCAATCAAGCCCTAATCCAAGCGTTACCTCACCCTAAAAGAGCCGATACATTTGAGATCGTCCACGCGCGTTAACGCGCGTCACGCGCCCTCACGCGCGTTAACGCGCGCAGTGAGAACGCATTTTTATGATGTCGCCGTCTGTGACTTGGATAATTTCATTGTGACCCAAACCTGCGCAATCAGTGTTGACGCTGGCTTGGTTGCAACCGATGTACCTTACCGCTGAAACGTTAGGCCTCCAGCCATTCACATTCAGCGCTAAATATTAAGCTATCTAATGGTGGTGATTTTGATGATAATAATGATGATAACGAAGACCAAAGTAATTCGGTAAAAGGCGCAATCGTTCTACTCTTTGGTATATGCTAGGTGGCAGCATAAACTGACGGTTTGGCTGACATTTGCAATGCTTTGCCTATAGGAGGTTCGACCACTAGGGTTAGGGTTAAAGTTAGGGTTAGGGTTAGGGACCCAAATCTGACACAATGTGCTATTTGACCCCACAAGTGTACCTCGCAAGTGGTGTCTAAATCCGTCTAACGGTTTAAGTAGGGTACATGACTGTGAAAGACAGACGACAGACAGACGACAGAGAGACAGACAGACAGATCACGTAACGGAGCAATGTGTAGCAATAGGTGAAATCGCTTGCGCTGCAAGAGCTATTCCGCTTAGTAATAATAGCTCTTATATGTAATTTTTGACACACTTTTGAAATCGTCTAATAGCTTAAAAAATAATTTTAAAAATAACAACAACAACAACAACAGTGACAATAACACGGTTTATTGCAAATGATATAAACCGGCTGTATTGCAAGGTGCGACGAACTAAATAGAACCACGTTGCATTTTTGTCGAATATATACAAAAAATCTTGACTTAGCTGCTCACTGTCCACTCGTCTAATTGTCATCATCATCTTCATCACTCCATCAGTTGCTGCAGCTGACGCAGGCAAGCGTGCGCTGCGCTGGGCCTACTGCGACGTGCAAACTGTTGACGCTTTCTATAAATAGTTCCTTCTATCTAAGCGACCCAGAGTCGACCGAGTGCATGCAGCCAGTATAACATATTTCATTAAGTTCATGGTTCAAGTCGGTGTATAGTCGCGACCTCAGCGACGATTTCGGTGAAGCGTGGCGTCGGCACAAACAATAGAAGAATGAAAGCAGTCGTCAGTTACGTGCTGACGTGTCTCGTTTTTGTCGAACTCACGAATCAAGTCAGAAGTGTCAGAACCTACTTCAACTGCCAGGTAATTGCATACTGCTGCAGCAACAACTACAACGACGACGACGACTTTAACTTTTCTTCCCTAGCGAATTGAGTACTCACTACTGATGGATTAAAATGATGATGACAATGGCAATAACTTCAAAAACTGTTATTATTATTATTTTTTATAATTGATATTACTAACATTAAGATCAGTGATCCTTATTATTTTTAAAATATGATAACAATAATTCATACCGTAAGCGTTAAATTATAAACATTTACATGTACTCTGCACTGATTTCCAACGAACTAAAACTTTTAACTAAAATCAAACTAAAGCCATCTTTTATTTCTCAATTTTGGAATTTTTAAAAAAATTTCACATTTTTAGTATTAATTTTTAATATTTTATGAAACAAGTTTTTTTTAAACCGATCATTTACAACACATGTTTAAACTGTCTACTTTAATGTTCACAAACTGAGACGAGAACTGTTCCTTCTGTCGACTACAAACAGCAAGCTCCGATCTGAGTCGTTTCCATCCGCTATTTTATTATTATTTTACTACTATTATCATTTTTTGTTATAACATTAATGGCCATTGATCCGTGCGGTTTTCCTCGGTAAAACTCTTGTGCAACATAATAGCGTTGTAGTGCTGAATAAAAATGCATATCTTCTCAAACAAGAAAAAAACTGTTCTGGCGATCGTCACCCGAAATCTGAGATTTTATTATTATTAATATCACTCTTATTACCATGGTCATTATCATTATCATTACAAGTACGGTCGGGTTGCGATAGTGCGATGAAATCGCTTACCGGACACTTTGGACCTAAGACACTTCGGACTCATAAGTGTTTCAGACATTTATAGTGGTCTAATGGTTTTTTTGACTAAAATTAAAGTTAACTACTTAGTTACATGCATAGGCTTACGTCTTGTTGCGTGAGAAAATGATGGCTTATTTGCGGAGTCAATCTCATTTAGTAGAGCTATAGCAGCATGAAACTGATTCAAATAGGCTTACGATATGAGATATGAGAACGTACATTGAATCGCAACAAACGGTCAAGACTGTAGCGATTGATGTGTTTGGCCCAGCACAGCCTATCGTAATAGTAGTACCTGATCCATGTGACTTGCAGTTGGGTGCAAACTGCCAACCTCTTATAAGCTACATGCACTATGCCGGGCTGTGCAAAATAGTTGCTATTATGTGATATGATGTGGTTGTTTTACGTAGAGATTGTTGAAAACAAGTGTTCCACTTTAGGTTGCATTATTGTTCCACTTTAGGGTATGTTTCCTAAAGTGTATCAAATTAGTAGCTCGAGGATTTTTTAGTAATTAGTCGTAATTATCTAGCAGATTATTTACTCTCAACACCATACATTTGTAACACATACGTAATGTTAGTGAGTGACAATGCAACATAACTTCTAATTGTGACCTTTATTAGGAAAAAGACGCATGGTTTTTTAAGTGTTCCACTTTCGGGAGTTTACCCCATACAGCCGTTATTCTCCAAAACGTGTTGCTAGTAACAGAAAAATATATACCAAAAATAGATCCAAAGCTGGTCCAAAGTGTCTCGTACTCTAAAACACTTCGGACTTAAAAATTAAGTCCGAAGTGTCTTAGGTCCGAAGTGTCCGGTTACCATGAAATCTACAGGTTGTTGCCTCGGTGGAGTGAAACGTAAGCTTATACAGTGCGGCGGCTGCCAGTAGGCCTACAGCACTGTGTCGAGCGAAGCAGTCTGTAGGCGGGTGACATATGAAGACGACGTTTTCTCCTGGAGCGAGCCAGCCGCAATATGGACCTGGTACAGCAGCAGGAACAGCAGCCGTAGTCGGCGGCTCATCTGATGTGATCAAACGACCGTCGCACGATCATAGCCTACTCGATATCTGCGCGCACACTGGTCTCTACGGACGCCCGGGCGGAGTCCCGACTCGCCCCGGGACCCATCATTTCTGATGACGTCGACCAGCCGGACCACCCACGCACACAATCAGCGCGGCTATTACCGACCGCTAAAAATAACCCGCGCCGCGCAGGCGCGTGGCCGATGAGTTAGTGATGTGAGAGGACAAGCAACTCAGTCAGGCGTGACGCACTGGCCCTCACACAGCTACCGCTGCTGCTGCTGCTGTAGGTTAACTGAGAAATGACGAGATGACGACCGACCAGTTTACGTTTACGCTAATGACCCGTGTGCGACACCGCCATATACGGCGCGGGCCAAAAATGACGCCATTTTGGTACCGCAATCGAGTTTTGCTAGATTATATTTGCAATTTTTTACTCACATATTATTTTCATTAAATGGCGTCGCTCGTTCGCCGTCTGCCGATGTAAACTACACTGTGTCTCAAAAAACATCCCCGACATATTTGACTGTAACTTGAGAACCAGTCATCAGATTTTGATAATTTTTGGTAAGAATATTCCGTACACAAATTGCCATCAAATGATCGTTTAGTTTCCCACTTCACCCAATGTATGCTTTTGAACTACCTAGGGAAAGCAGATCAAGCGAAATATGTGTTAAAAAAACAGAAAACTTGAAAAAACATTTCTGACATTATCGATCGTAACTTGAAGAAAGATCAGCAGATTTTAATAATTTTTGGCAGAAATATTTCTGACACAACTGGCTATTAAATAAGTGCTTTAGTTTCCACCTCACCCAACGTCTGCTTTTGCACTACTTGGGGAAAACAAACCAAGCATAATGCGTGTTAAAATAAATGAAACAAACGTCAATAATTTCTATCTATCCTAATCTGTGGGCCCCAACAGCCGGTCTATTACAAGGTTTGACTGTCATGCGGCAGTGTGTCAACCAGATAAAGTTTAGAAATGTTTGAAGAGTCAAGAAGCGACCGCTACAGCCTGGATTGGTCTGGAGCAGAACTTTATCCATACTGCTGTCAATAAATGGAGAAAGCGTCTCCTTGCCTGTGTAAGCATAGTGGGCGAACAGTTTTACTGCAGGCAGTTGAAAAATGGACAACTAGATGAATTGTCAGCCAAAGTGTCAGAAATGGAATAATCTTACAAAAAATTATCAAAATTTGATAATTGGTTTTCAAGTTACAGTCAAAAATGTCGGAGATGTTTTTGAGACACAGTGTAGTTCCGTTATTGTGCCAACAAATGTTGTAATTTCTCTGCGATGGCGAACCCTGTTTGGTTCACAATATACGTGTGAAAAACGTCTGATTACGGAAAAATGAAAAAAAGAGTTTTATAGTAAATTAGTACGTTTGAACGGCGTATGATAATAGCAAATGTTGAACTTGTTCAAAGGTGTTTTGCAGTTTATATTTCATTTTTTTGACGTATCGGGTAGCCAAAAAGAGTGTCGTTTTTTGGCCCACCCCATAGGTCGTTGATGATAGTCGCAACGTAACTACCGTCGTTGTCATAAAGCGCAGAATGTCACAGTTCGCCTGCTGTCTGTCTGTAACTGTGCTCGGTATCAAAGGGTCCTGGGAAAAGGCACGGGGTCATGACCCAGTATAAAACTGTGTTCGCCACAGTGTAGGCTACCATGACGCGAATGTTAGCATGACACCCGCACATTGTGCTCGGTAATGTTAGCTTCGCATTTTAGGCGGCATCGCTGAACTGTCCGTCCGTCTGTATGTCTGTTCGTCTGTCACACTCGTGCACCGTGCTAAATCCGGATTGAAATGCCATTTGGCAGAGACACTCATGTGGCCGCGAATTAACGTTATGTTAAGAAGGAGATACTGGTTTCTCACGAGAAGGGAATAATTAAAATCTAATTTTATGCCGGTTATAAATAAATGCGGCCGTAGGACGCAGATGGCAATAATAACACCATGTTCTCCTGTCATTGCTGGCGATATGGAGTGTTTTCGTTACACGTCGCGTCTGCGTAATTGCACACTAATATGATCGTCGCAGAAAATCAACAGAATACGGCGTTTTGGCGGTAAATATAAATGTCTAAATTACATTGTTATGAAATAGGCCCCTGTGTTACATCAATGATTTCTATTGTTATTTTTTTCTGTACATTTTGCCGTTAACGAATAAATTTTACCATGCTTCAAGTTATTTAAATTATTGCTTAAATTATACCTTCAATTCACAAAAGCATTAAGACGTGCAAAGTGTCATTTTTACGGCCGCAGAATGTACTAGAGACATACGTAAGGGTTAAACGGCTGGCGGCTAGTTTGCCGGGAAGTAAATTAGCATGTTGTAACTGGCGGCGGCGTGCTGTGATGTGCAGAATCCGATGGACATCCGAGACGTGAACGGAGTCCGCACGGACAAGGTGCCAGGCAGTCGGATCGAGTACGACCCATTTCCAGGTGGATTCCGCATTATTCCCGGGTTAGTACTGTCCGTCTTATATGAGTGACTTCGCAGACAATCCGCAGTTCTATTAATTGATCCGCATAGATGTTTATACTAACGCTTTCGTGCTGTCAGGTCTTACTTTTACATTAACAAACGAACAAAAAGCATCTGAGATGGCAAGGAAGCTAATAAACAATTAGGTTTACTCGTAACTGAAACATAATTGTGATAATGGTGTTGGCGACAATCAGTTTACAACTTTACATCGTAAGCCAAAAAATAATAAGTTAAAGTGTTGTAGTATATTTTGCAATCACTTTGTTGCACATTTTTTACGGAGTGGGCCGGTGAAAGTATTTTTTTGGAAAATCAGTCAGTATTTGGTGAAGATATAAACAAGAGTTTGCAGCTAATATTTATGGCCTACCGTGTAGGTGCTGAATATTTGAGGCCAGGATGTGACCACAACTTTTCTACCTTCAGTCGCTGCGGATCGGAGTCTGCGAGCGGACTAATCCGAATCCCGCGCACCTTTCTGGTCTAGCGGTCTACTCATTTGCGTCGACGACGACGAAGACGCATTGTCTGCAGGTGTAATGGGCCAGCGACAATAATGAATTGCAGACTCGTGGATAAGATGATATATCAACTGGTGATGGATTCGGTCGGATCTATTTCACGGTACCGCCGGACGGACGATGTATACACGAGTGGGCGTCATTAGCTGGATGTTGCGTAGGCGGACTTCTTCTGTCATCATCTCTTGCACAGTCGCTTTGCTCCGCTAACTACGTCAATCACACGTTCTCGCCCTATTTAATATATCATATATTGTATACTGTGTTTCTTGCAGCATTTAAAACTAGAAACACTGTCAGAGCACAAACCTCTATGTAGGCTTACACTTTTTATTTCCGGATACAAATAAATTGCCAGCCACCAAAGTTTAAGTGCTCGGTTCCTGGGGCAAGTTTGACCATTTTTCACCTTACGTAAAATTTTCATGAAACTCCTGGACAAATCCAGAATCCACAAAAGAATTGGAACGTCTACCAAAACTTAATAAAATTTTTCTTAAGCCATCCATGCACCAAAAAGTTACATCGTTTTTTCTCTCAGAATAAGATGTTTAGTGATTATTTTATTGTACGCTAAATATGACAGAAAAAGGATTTAGCAAATCGGTCAATATTTGGTCAAGTTATATGATAGCAAGAACTTAGTGGTCTACTATTTGGACTTTTCACTCACCGCGTAGGCTACATCTATACATTCGGCATGCAACGGCTACATGTGAAGTCATAATGAAGTTTCGTGTTACGGGCAGCGACAATTTTAACTCGTCGCCTCGAAACAGTAGCACATCGACTTGACCGTCTTCAGCTTGTGCGCAGCATTAAAAATACGATACTCTGGCCATTAATTTCACATTATAATTTGACACAGAAAAACAAAAAGGTGCTATGTGTTTCTTCGTGCCATAGGCTATGCCTTTTTCCTGCATGAGGACCAGTACACCAATTGTAACTTTCTCTTTAAATGATTTTTTCTGATAAATGCAGATAATTGACGAAAATAGAGAAGTGCTTGGCTATGAAAACTGACGCTACAGTGGCGGATCCAAAAGAGGGAGGGGCGGACGTGCGGCCGCCTTTTCCCCCTTGAGCCCCTATGCATAAGTAAACACTTCATATGCTCTGCCGAACTGCTAATTAAAAAGTTCGTGTATCAGGAAAATTATTAAAATTATTGCCACCAAATGTTATATTTTAAGGCTAAAATGCACCGAATTTGATTTCGGCTGGGGCTCCGCCCAAGACCCCGCTGAGGGACCTCACAGCGTTCCCCATGCCCTCTAGCTGGATTCAAGGGGTCTTACTTCTAACGGAAGGGGGAACGGAAAAAGAAAAAGAAAAAGGGAAGGTAAGAGAAAAGGGAAATGGAGGGGGGAAGGGAAGGGAGAG
>Ga0209367_1006885_pt1 | contig 15682 bp, 11 predicted proteins | sample WorMetLIZISLAND2_FD_187412 | JGI IMG/M metagenome (GOLD analysis project Ga0209367, IMG submission 187412) | Marine gutless worms symbiont microbial communities from Max Planck institute for Marine Microbiology, Germany - Olavius geniculatus... ... | reverse complement strand
CCTTATAGGCTCGCGCTCCGCCCGCTCGCCATGGCCCCCCTTGATTGCGGCCCGCCAGCTGGTGGAAAATTGACTAAATGGCCTGCGGCGTCAAAAAGGTTGGACAGCACTGGTCTAGCAAGTAACTGGCCTTAGACACAAAAACATAGGGCCTACTGCATGAAACTCAGCTCAGCTCTTCGTTTCACACACAAAGACACCAGCAACAGCATTGTAATACACTGTATCCACAAAAAAGTAACCCCCCCCTAACTAACACGTGGAAACCTGCACTGATTTAGATACAAGTTTTCACATGCGATGCAACATTTATTAAAAACAACAGGGCAAAATTTTTATAGAAATCTGTCGTTTTGTTGAAGAAATTATCATATGCAGATGCAAATACAGGTATAAAGCAACAAAAAACGTCATATATGCAGTCCATACACAACAAGACGTAACTGTCCAATGAGTAAGCAGCCTCTGACAGACACATCATATGTGCAATAAATTGAACTCTTTAGTTTCACACAGAAAAGTATCAGCAAAAATAGTAACACCGTACACAGTAAACTGCAGGCGTAAATGCAGAAATGTAGCAATACTGAAACGTTGCATATCCACTTCACAGACTGTCCACCGAATACAGGTTATTATAATGTCAAACTGGGGCCAAAGTACAACTGTTGGACAGCTTTCACCAATCCCAAAACTGGGGCTTGTTTCAATTATTAGTGTTTACCGTTTGGCTTGAACGTTTCCGCAGCAGGTTTTTTGTACATCATGGCACTGATGTTCAAAAACAAGCAGAGGTTTAACTACTGCTGGTACTACGTTGATGATCTGATTTGCTGCAGCAGAACGTTTGAAGAACATTTGGAACATCGTAGAAATATATTTGCTACCATCAAAACTAACAATCTGTGCATTAACCGCACGAAAACAATGCTAGCATTTCGCAAAGTAGAATTTCTCGGCCTCTCAGGGCATCAAAATATCGCCCAAAAAGGTCAAGGTCATTCAGAACATCGTACCGCCGAAAGACAAACGAGTTTGCAACGCATTTTGGGACTTCGACAATATTTCAGAAAATACGTACCAAACTATAGCAAACGCACTGCTGCAATGCGTCAGCTACTAAGATCAGACACAAAATTTGTTTGGTCCGAGCAATGCAACACAGGACTTGAAACAGACATTGTCTAACGCTCCAATTTTGAGTCCATTTCAGAATGACAGACCTATATACTTGTACGTAGGTGGAGCCATAAGCGGCCTAGGTTCTTGTGCTATACAGTATGATGACCACGGCATCCCGCATGCCTGTGCTTATATGTCATTGGCCACGACCGATTTGCAGAAAAAATGGACCATGGCACAGCTAGAAACAGCAGCTTTGAGCATATTTCTTCATAATACCATCCATGTTTTCACGGATAACGCGTCTGTTTTGCACATACATCGGTATAAACCAATGAACAGCCGCGAAAAACGTTTAATCAGTTACATCAGCCAGTATGACCTCCATATTCATTATATACCTGGAAGAAATAACAAGCTGGCTGATTGTTTAAGTAGATTACCAGAAGATCTTAAATCTTTTGATGTAGTCCATTTCACGCCTTCCAATACATCAAAACAGGAAGAATTTTTGCTTCCCATCACTGAAGATCAATCGTCGGAAAAAGATTCTGATGGCACAAAACTCATTAACGAGTCGAATGACAGAAGTAACGAATGGATCGGCTACAAGACTGAAATTGGCGAAAGAATTACTGACAAAAACAATGGCCAAGCGTTGAACCCATCGAATTTGTACCACAGAAGCCGTTACCTAGCATCCCACTCGACATAGGCGACGATACCAACCTCGACATAACAGGCAGACACCGATCTACTGACTCACGGAGAGCATGAGACGACATGTCCACTAATCGACCAACCGACTAGACGAAGCGCCAGAATAGCAAAGCATAGAGCAAGGCAGAACGTGACCAGAGATGGACAGACGAGTGACAGAATCCGAGACACCAGACAACCGTCACTAACGAGCCTAGACGGAATACAAGACCAGGACTCGACAGTGGACCAAACGGACAATATGACAGACAAACAAATCAGCACAGAAGAGACGAATGAAATACAGCCCAAACAAAACGATCAAACTGCAAACGACATCTTGACGACTTGGGCAGAGAAAACAACAACTGATAGTGAGAAAACAGACGACGAACGGACAGCTGAAGAAATAATGAAGATGACGAGTAATCTAGATATTGCAGCGGATGATTATCTGACAGACGAGTATTTCAGACCGATTTATGAATACTTGACGCTGGATAAACTGACAGGCAATAATGACATCAACCAGAAAATTATCCTAATGTCTGAAAACTATTACCTTGAAGGTAAGCTGACGTATAAGGTAACGCCTACACGCGGACGTAAAGAAAAACGTATCGCGCTGAGTCATCATCAATTATGTATACCCAAAAGGCATACGTCAAAGTTATTGAATGAATGGCACAGCCTATGAGGCCATTACAGTACCGGAAGACACAGCATGGAGACAGTTTTACTTCTAGTATCGGACACCCATGCCTAGGACATTGCAGACACAGTGAGTGTAATGAATGATACAGCATATTCGACATTGCTAGAAAGCTATTTCACCTCAGGCAAGATATGAGAACCTTGTTACATATGAGACAACGTGATATCAGCGAACTAATCTTAGATCTAGAAAGCCCACCAAGACGTAAGCAAGGTTTAGGAACCCTCATCGGTGGAGCTCTTGGACGGACATTTGGTCTAGTCACAGAGAGTGACATAGACGAAATTAAACATTTGACATATGAGGTCCTGCAAGGAACCAAACAAGCTGTAAACGCCTGGAGTCAAGGCCAAAACCTGGTTACCAGAGTAACAAAGTTGTAACAGAGTAACAAAGTATAGCAAGAGTAACAAAGTTGATGTCGGAAAGATTCCAACATATCGACCAATTACTCAACCTTACTCGTCGAACGCTAGGGACAGAGAACGACAGGCTAAAAGCATTACGTCATGCGAGCCAGACCACTCAAAAACTGCTCAGCAAGACCATCGAACAGACAGACTTAGCCATTAAGCACCTTCATGAATCTGAAAGCTTGTATCTGGCACTGAAAGATTTGTCTAATAACAGACTTAGTCACCATCTCGTGGACAAAGACCAATTAAAAGACAGTCCGACACACTTATCAACTATCGTAAAACAACATACACCCAATGCAGAATTAGTGTATAAGTCTGTTGGTTACTACTACATTGAAAGTAACATAGCGACAGCCTTTTATGCACATAGCAACAGCGAAAAGACCTTGATCGTCATAGTCACAGTGCCCACTACGCGGAATAAAATTGCAGCACCCTTGCCCATCTGGAAAATAACGTACTTTTCCCTGCATTCTATGAAAGAAAAAACTTGTGCACTTGCATTATTTGGCATTAACCTGGAGGAAATCAAAAAATTATGCAAATTTAAAGTTATTTTTGGAACACTGAAACCGGAAGTCTACAGGAGAGGCGAAAACAAAATTCTCTTAAACAACATTTCAGCACTGACAATAAATCGCGTAAAGACCTTCCCAGACTCGAATGCAAATTCTGATCTTGACGCTAGAAACACTTACCACTTCGCAAAGCATATTTAACATTCCATGCGAAGCGAATATTCAAGTTCCCAACGAAATCTTTTTTAGTTCGGAATTTTGTGGCAATTTTTCATCTCAAATTGACACCACCGTCACCTAAACAAAATTTGTTTCAGCCGGTGACTGAAAATTGGTTTTGTGTAGTGATGGGTAGATCTTCTGTCTCTGTGATCTCGTCGTGTCTCGTCCATTTTGACCTCTATGAATCGCATTACGTTGCGACGTAGGGGCTGTCAAATTAATGATATCGATCACATGGTGACATTACATGGTCGTTTTAAGGCACTTTTTCGCTAATAATCACAGCCTGTTAGACAACCTCCAAAACTCAAATGAACTAAATCAATCTATCAACGCCAGACTACCAGAACTAGCTGTAGAATCTGCTGAATTTGAACACCTTATGGCTAGCGAAACGCAGTTAGAGCTCGACTTCGAAGTAGCTCTGAATGCTTCGATATCACAAAAACGGATACAGGATCAACTTGGTTCCGTTCTCTGGGAGAAACTGCTAACAGTTTCAAGTCAAATGAACAATTTCTCAATCTTTCAGTGGCAAAACTGGGTTATACTGCTAAACGCTATAATAGCAGTTTTAAACAGTTTCTTTCTCTTGATCTTGAGTCTAAAATTTAAAGCCTTACTTCTTCTAGTGTGCTCACAGAAAGGTAAAGCTGACTTAATCTTCACCTTGCCACCAAAAGCAACTGTAGTGACAAAAACCGCTGCAAAATTATTTATGAACTCTGGCAATTAATTCAAACTGGAGTAAGTGAGTTCATTGGAAATGAAGTAATGCTTGCTATAATCTGCCTGATTCTACTGGAATTTTTCTCTATGTATTTATACAATGCAGATTGCAGTTGTACATCATATCAAACACGCATCAGTCTGGACATTTTGGCGACAAATTTCCGTTTTGAATGCACAATGGCATATTTGAAATACTCTTCATTTCACTGAGAATTTTAAAGGGCTGGAAGTTTACAGATTTTGGCATTTTGGATGCGTGAAATTACAAAACTGCCTGCAAATTGTGTCAAGACTGACAGCTCTGGGTGAAAATATTCCAGTTAAATTGTATGTCGCCCCTTGGGAAATCAAAGCGCTGGAAAACGTGTTTGTCAACACACATCATGTTTTGGCCACGATCTATGTCCGCAATCACCATGTGATTGATGTTATTAATTTGACAGGCCCCACGTCGCAAGATAATGCGATTCATAGAGGTCAAAATGGACGAGACACGACGAGATCACAGAGACAGAAGATCTGCCCATCACTACACTAAACCAATTTTCAGTGGTTGGCTGAAAAAATTTTGTTTAGGTCATTATAGGTCAGTATAGATCATTTCGGGGACGGTTTTACCAGGCGAAATGCACACAAACACATAATAACAGAACAGTAAGTTTAACCTTTACAGAAACACAAAACACAAAATGCAGAAAAAACAAGCTAAACCTAAAATTGTAAGAACTCCGTCCATTATATGCTGCATATGTAATTAACATAACGGTAGTTCTAATGTATGTCGCCCCTTGGGAAATGGTAGTGTGGTGCACCGCAGTGGCATGGTGCTGGCCTCTGTGCAGCTGTTGTGGCTGCTGCTGCTGACCTCTCCTGCCACACAACTTCTCAATATAATATAATACAACATTTCAGCATCAGAAGCCCTATGAAGAAGAAGAAGATTCCGCATAGACGCATAGGTCCGTTGTGTGGGAGCTCATCCCCTTGACGGCGCTTTGAGCCGGCGAGGGCGAAGCCGGAGCGATGGTTCATCTGCCCGCAGGCAGACACCCACCGCAGTACTAAGCCCAATTAAGCTAGCATACAGCCCAAGTCGGCCGGATGGCCGGCTCAAGTTAACAGCCAGCGCCTTTAACCGACTGGGTCAGTATACTTGCAGTCCTGGCCAGAGAGCCTACTGTTGCGCAGAACTCGCCGTTTCTTCCTTAGCGATGGGCGTGACCACTGCCAGTATTCATTTTACCATCCTACACAGGGTAGAAGGCTGAGTCGACCTAGCTGGCAGGCTTCGCACCGAGATGGTTTACCTGCCCGCAGGCAGTCACCCATCACGGTACTAACCAGGCCTGGCGTAGAGTAACTTCACTTCATCCGAAACGGGTTACAAACTACGCCACGCCACCAACCAGACCTATGACACCCACCAAAATGCACCAAATTCGTCTTTGGCTGTGTTTCAGCACTGGAACGACCTTGCTGCTGGTGCTCCCCAGACGTTGGAACTGATGGGGGACAAGACTCTCCAGGAATCTCACCCCAACATAACTTGCTCTGTTGGGCCCGCCCTTGTGCAATATGTGATGGACAGCTGCTGACAAAACACACTACTCACTCTACTACAAAATAATAAGCAGTTTGCTGAATTACAACATCAATGATCGCAAACAAATACAAAATTAATGTGCAATTTCAAACGAAATGCAGCATTACGTTACGTTAAGCAAAAAATTCTAATTTATCAGTTCCCCGGTGACGTCATGAGCCTAGCTCAGAGACATCATGAATATTAATGGCCTAGTCGGTAATGTAATCAGTCTAAGCTAAGCCATTAATATTCATGATGTCTATTGGCTAGCGTGATGATGTCACCAGGGCGCCTACATGCCAATATGACGGCAGGTTTTTCTACGCGATTTTAGTAGACTGTCGATTTCAAAGGTAAATTTCTCCGTGTTGACAAAACGCTGGATGCCGATATTACTGTCAAAGTTATCACAACATTTTGCACTTTTAGGAAAATAGACAAAATATATACAATTTTGATGTCCATGGACCTTTAATAATGTGCATCTATGTAAACTTATCATTATGCATCCAACTGACAGTAAAAAAGAAAGAAAAATAACACACATAATTTTCCTAAATTTTCATGCAACATGAACGTAGAAAAGTCCTTCCCGATCCATAAAACCCATAGGGCAGCACTGATCTCCATTTCCTCAGTCCTCATCGCAAGACGATAGATACATAACTACTGCATAGTGTGGCGTGCCTGTTTACTTCCCAGCTTTCGCTGGAACTCATTGCACCTACCTATAGAGGGATGGCCAGGCTGAGTTGACCTCTGGGTGGCTGGTTACATACGAAGATGCTTCACCCATCCAAGTACCATTTGAGCCCATCGCTGTTTAACAGCAAGTGGCAACTGCTAAACCTGAACAATATACCTTTTTCAGCATGCGGGCGTAATGCTTCTTCAGGTCCGCAGCTGTTCGCTGCTCGTGGAACCTGAAGGTGTGCAAAATTCGTTGCCAACTGTGCCCATACCGAGCGACCCCAGCCCTCAGATTGTCATCTTCGACTGGGGTCCACTCAACACGCTGACGACGCCAACGCTGAAGACGAGGGTATGCAATCTGCACACCAACAGCCTCACTTCACTACACCATGTTATGTAAAAAACAATCCATTGTATCAAAAAGGTAAAGGTCGTCAATTTGTATAGCGCATCATCGCAAAACACGCCTCTGATGCGCTTTCGTCACTAACCAGAGCCACCTGCCGCATGGCCACCGTGTGCAGCCTGCAGACACAGGCTGGCGCAGCGGCCGGCTAGGCAGTCCCAGTCAGCTGTACCAAGGTCTCCACCTTCCGTAACCCACGTAAATGAGTTACTACTCATTTTACCGCACCAGGGGGGGGGGTTTAGAAAGCTGAGTCGACCTAGAAATGATAATCATAGTCATGACTTCCACCTAGGGACAATAGATAATCAAGGAAACACAGAATTCCCGCGATTTTCGTCAAATGCTGTGATTTTGCCAAAATGCCGCGTTTTAGCCAAAATACTGTAATTTTGCAATTTTTTACAACAATTTTTTTTGTTTCTAATCCTCATAAGTTGAAGTTTATTGCTATCAAAGTCCACGTGCTTTGTCACTAACTGGCTCAATATGTGACTGTGGCATCATCATAGAAAATATACTTTAACGCTCCACAGCGTCAAAATTTTACAGAAGATAATGTTCAACTGCATGTAATAATGGTCGTCAATGCTAAATGTTGAGTTTTATAGATTGTATTGGGCCCGTCATTAGATGCCATGTCTGAGCCGTGATTTTGGCAATTTTCACAAAAGTTTGCCATGTTTTTGCCACTTATGCCATTTTCTACTGTCCCTCCTTCCACGAACTGTGACCAATGTCTAAAATTATTCCATGTTTGACTCGAGGGAAAATTTGCCACAAAACAATCATTTAACATCCCATTGTGCCTAAAAGTGTCGCTACACTACCTTGTAAAATATTATTTTCAAAACTTGCAACAAGTGACGCACAGTAACATGATTTATAAAAACAAACAAACCAAACCATTTGAATTATTTTTTAGATAAGATTCCTTAATCCATTCAAAGTCTAGTTCTTAATAGTAAACGTTATAAATAATTTCTTTGCTCCGTACCGTTTACGCTGTATGTTTATGCAAAGCTTTGACTTTGAGGCCTATCTAGTCACATCGTCAACAGACAATAGCAGCTTGCACAATCTCTTGTAAAACAATTAAGTCGAAGTTAAATAACTGTTTACAAAAAATTAACTAGAAATTTGGGCAAAGCCCAATGTGAGTCTGGACAGCATCTTAAGTCCGATTGGAGAAAAAATTCAGGGGGTAAAATTCCCCCAGTAGCAAAGTCATGTGGCCCGAACTCCAATGCTATGCAGAACGTGCAAAGTTGACTTAGAATGGGTAAACATTAGCTGCGTAATCTCTGGTGTTAGTGGACCAAAGTTCACCATTTTTTTGTTCAACGCGAAAGAGATCATAGTTGATAACACCGTTTACATATTGTCGACATCTCTAAGCTTTCCAGAGATGTTCACGGTCAAAGTCAAAAGTTGTCGTAAATCACACTGAATTTTGGACATTTTTTTGCCTTGTACAGTGACTGCCATCAGCACTGCCCACTAAAATGGCTGTCTGAATTTATGGGCCGTACAGGTCTAAGCATGCAGATGATAATATAACTAGAAATTTGGGGCAAAGCCCAATGTGAGTCCGCCCGGCGCCCTAAGTCCCATTGGGGGGAAATTAGAGGGGGGGGTTAAATTTCCTCGGCACCAAAGTCACGTGGCCTGAACTCAAATGCATTGGCATATGCCGAACGCACATTGTCGACTTAGGGTAGGTCAACATTAGAGCTTATAACTTTGTTTGCAGTGGACGGAATTTCACCAAAAAATTTTTTGTTCAACGCCGAAAAGATCATTCTCGTCAACGCCGTTTAGATTTCGTCGCTATCTTCATCGATTCCAGAGATATTTGCGCTCAAACTCGAAAGTTGTCGCAAATTGCACCGATTTTTGCACGTTTTTGCCTTCCCAAATTTTAAGGGGGGCGGTGCCCCCAAATGTTGTACTTGCGTTAACACTCCAACTTAGAGACACGTCAAGTGCCAAAGTTTCGTCGGGCTACACCCCCTAACTCCGAAGATATAAGCCCTAATTTATTGCATGTTAAGCCAATTTTTGACCCCCTTTGAAAAAAGTTGTAAGGGGGCCCCCGTACCCGGTGGGGGGTGTGCTAGTAAGACTTGGTCATTCTCTAGCGCGTGTAAAAATTTAGGGGTGCAGCACCCCGTAGGGGCCGAAATATGGTCTTCCGAAAAATGCGACTTAGGGTAGGTCAACATTAGCGCTTATAACTTGGTTCGTGGTGGACGGAATTGCACAAAAAATTTTTTGTTCAACGCCGAAAGGATCGCTCTCGTCAACGCCGTTTAGATTATGTCGTTATCTTCATTGGTTCCAGAGATATTTGCGCTCAAACTCGAAAGTTGTCGTAAATCGCACCGATTTTTAAACGTTTTTTGCCCTCCCAAATTTTAAGGGGGCAGTGCCCCCAAAATTTATACTTGCGTTAACACCCCAACATAGAGACACGTCAAGTGTCAAAGTTTCGTCGGGCTACACCCCCTAACTCCGAAGTTATAAGCGCTAATTTGTTACATTTTAAGCCAATTTTTGACCCCCTTTGAAAAAAGTTGTAAGGGGGCCGCCGTCCCCGGTGGGGGGTGCGCTAGTAAGACTTGGTCATTCTCTAGCGCGTGTAAAAATTTGGGGGCGCAGCACCTCCTAGGGGCTGAAATATGTTCTTCCGAAAAATGCGCTTTAGGTGTGTACGATTCAACATCGAGATCTCCAAGGTTACTGGACCAAACTTCACCGGACTTGTTTCGCCTAACGCAGGAGGAATCGCGGTAAACGGAATAAAAATCCGATTTTGAATATCTTCATCCGTTTCGAAGATATTCGCCGCCGAACTTCGAAGTCGTCCGAAATTGGGCCAAATTTTGCATGTTTTTGGCCCCTGAAATTTTTTTGCGGTGCGCCCCCAGAATTTCGGACCGGCATTATAAAATTGGGCCTAGTGCTGACCATCGTGCAAAATTTCACGCCGGTTGGCCCACGCATCTCGGAGATCTCGCGTTGCAATAAATAAATAAAACATCTGGGCTAAAACATAAGCCCGCTCCGCAAGCTATCGCTTCCGGGCGGACTAATAAAGTACCAGTCGCGGCAGAATGTCCGTGGAGTGCTGCTGTCTGCTGCTAGACTCTGAATGTTCCTGGGGTGCTACAACAACCATAACCAAAAGTTTACAGCCCATCTGCTGTGTCAAACGGTAGAGGGGACGTCAAACAATTGACAAAATTGGCCACCAATAAAATCGCTCAACAAAAATCCGTAGTAGATGTCATGCAAAAACAAGCCGATTTTGTCGGCTGATAAAATCACCTATTTTATCATCCAACACAAAACACAATCTAATCTTGATGACAAAATTGCCCAACTTTTTCAATATCAGTCAACTGATTTCTTATGTTACCACGATGATGATTCACAGCGGGACAGGGAGATGAATATTTATTTATGGTAGTTTCCAACTTGGCGTACTTCACTACACAGTTAGCAAATTTAAAAAAATTTCGGAGTTGTTGCAGGGCAAAACTTAAAATCAAACAGATAAGTTTCGTGCCAGCCAACAAACAGCATGAAAGCACTGAAGCATGCTTATACATCAGTTCGATAGCAAACTACAAAGGCATTCAGAGAGTGCAAACCTCCGCCAATGCTATGCCATTTTTCCTGCGTTGTTCACCAGATGGCACACTACATTCAGTTCGACAGATTCTGCCAGTAGTATAGAATCCTTCAATCCTATCTTGGAAGATCACTGCCAAAATCTAATCATCAACGAATTGTCCCAACTGGCACCATTCCTGGATATTTCAGCCCAAGTCAAAGCGTACCTGTCGATTTCAGCCAAATCTGTCTAAATTTTTGCATAATTTTTCCATCAGACGGACAATTAAAACAAATTAAACATGGGGTATTGGACAACCTGATTGACGGAGGTAATAAAATCGGTACCAATCTCAAAGTAGCAGCTGAAGATAAAAGAGCTTGGCAAACATTAAGAAGAAACAGTACTGGTACTGTCCGAATAAACAGAATGCTGAAAAATGGAGTAAAAGAAAAGTCAGCAAGTAATGGTACTGTACTGGCAGTAAAAGCAGCAGCAGCAAATTACCGTCAAAGAGCTCATCATCAGAAGATGATGATGAGACGGCGTCGTTGGCATCAAAGAACTCATCGTCACTCACAGAGCGTCTCTGGACGTCTGGACGTCTCAAATGCTTCAGTAAACATACAAACAACGCAACCATCAACCACGTGACGTAGTGATGACTCGATATATAAGAAAATATTGATAATATATCATTTTCGATATCAATATATTGCATCGCATCTTATCATCCAAAAAATATCCGCTTGTCCAATATATCGCGATATTCAACAATATCGCAATATTTTACACATTTTCGCGATATTTATCACAGATTCTTCACAACATTACTTGACTGGAAAGAAAGATAACGAATGCGGTGAGTAAATCGTGCTGCAATATTATTCAATTACAGTCATGTTACAGTCATGTTCCGACCGATTTCGGCAAATCCTATACAGTACCGATTTTGAAAGTATCCAATGTTTATGGCAATTCATTAACCAGAGAAGATTTTCGAGGCGTGTCAATTAGCCCTGTAATATCCAAGGTCTTGGAACATTGTATACTCGATCGATATGAATTCCTTTTTGAAACGTGTGATAATCAATTTGGTTTCAAGAAGAGACTAGGTTGTAGAGATGCGGTATACACGTTTCGTTGTGTTGTTGATTACTATGTGTCCTGTGGGTCAACGGTAAATGTCGGAGCTCTCGATCTGACAGTTAGACGATGTGATGGTGAATGATATCACCTTTTTATGATTTTTGTCGCGAACTTGTGAATATATCAGAAATGGTGCAAGATAGGGAAAGCCAAGATGACTATTAATCACTAACAGAAAGGCCTATAAGACCACTTAAATGACACCAAAATCAACGACCTTGGATGATCTTGTATGCCCGTAAAACATTCTACTGCACAAAGGATGTGTCTTTTAGAGCTAACCAGTAACCACAAAAATTTTATAAAAAATATGTCCATAGTATCAGACATCATAGCACTGCCGCAGTGAGAGTTCACTAAGTTCATTTGACAAATGTAGAACAGTGCCAGGTTTAAGCCTCAGATCACGTAAACTGGCAACTGCCAAATATCAACCAATTTGCAAGTTCAAAAACTGACACGTATTTTACCAATACACTGAGAGTAGATGCCTGAGTCAGCCCTGGAACTGAGATGGTTTACCTGCTTGCAGACAGTCAACCATCCAGCATGACACAAAGTAACTTTGTTGACGAAACACAACCATCATTACTAACCGCTCTTAAGTCAGAGAACGACTGACTTCTACGAAGTCTGGGGCAGTCATCATCACCATCACCATCACCATTCACACTGTTCACACACAAAACTGACGTTAGACACAGCAGGTTCGATCAATGGTTTACCATTAAGCCATCGACTGCCAGAGTGAAAAAGCCCGGTTTCTTAAAACAAGAAATTTGAGCTAATGCTCACGCGACGCGCGAAAGCCTATAGCAGTTTCGGTTCAGTAGTTTAGCTGAAAATTGAACACCGTTCATGCTAAGTTAATATACAAATACTAAATTCTCTATCTGGATCACATAATGATAGTTCCGTGGCGCCACCTTGTGAATGACGAATGATATAGACTCGTGACACAGCCCGAAATCGCCAAAAAATCCATAAAACCCCCTATTTTGGCCTTCAAAGTCATTCAAGGTCATTGAATTCGGCGCCAATCGAGAACCAGTGTATGACTTCCTATTATTCCTATTCATAGACCCTATCTTGCACCGTTACGGAGATACGGCAACTTATTGGCCAAAAATCGCAAATTTTGCCCACCCCCCTCTCATTTAGCGCCATCGTTCAGGGTGACCCCCTTCGAATTTATGGAAAAGCTTTACGATGAAACTAGAGTCTTCCAGGCAGCCAATGGTGAAGATTCAGTGATTCTAGCTTGCACCGCTTTTGACTGATCCAACCGTGTAACAGAGAGATGGACAGAAGAACAGACGGACAGACAGACGGACGGACAGAATTGTGATGGCTAAGACGTGGTGAAAGCTGTAGCTGCTTTCGCGCGTAAAAAGTCCAACCAAAGGGTTACACCTAGAGTGTTCTAAAAATGCCAAATTTAATGGGTTATGAAATTTTGATGAGCTTTATTTTTTCACAAAGAGCACTGCTAGATATATGCACATGAGACAAATATCCAACAATTCAGAAATTCATAGGCTCAAGTCATCAACTCCTAATGAAACATATATTTATTAGTGGAACAAAAAACAAAAATTATATTAAGTTTGGGTGGGAGAGTGCCTGCATGTGCAAGAAAACCTCCCGTATGATGAAAAAAGGGCGGGGCTATGTACAGTCCGGCTGTCAATCAACTTGAGCTTGGCAGCGATTAACAGCAACGTCACCATCACATGAGACGCCACCAACAATCCTCAGTCTTCTGACATAGGCCTTATGCAAAAACGACTATCGTCTGTTTTTCATTCTTGTAGTGGACTGGCACTTCACGACTGAAGCTGACGTTGCTGCCATGAAAGTGTAGGCCTACCAGTTTTTTTGGGACACGGTGTGGTACCAATACTATAAGTATTATGAACAATAGTACCAGTACCAGAGGCATAATGTGGCACATGTGTAACAGGATTCTGACAGCTTGGACAAAAAGTTAAGAAGTTAACAAGTAACTGCAACAGCATAAACACATTCAGTTTCTGTTTAACTAGATGGACAAAATTTCCCGATTATCCTCGAATTATCCTGGCTACAAGCCTGGATGAAATAGCATCTCAACAAATCTGCGATAAGTTGTTAAAAATTTAAGCACCAGTAATGATTATAAGCAAAAAACACGTTTTCTGTAACGGATCACAATGTAGTTTTTAATCAAAGTTAATCACTAATCTGTCATTACTATCATCAACATTACTTTTTACGTGCGAAAGCAGCTAGTAATTTCAGTGCGTCTTAGCCATCGCAATTCTGTCTGTCCATCCGTCTGTCCGTCACACGGGTGGATCAGTCAAAAACGGTGCAAGCTAGGATCTCCAAATCTTTACCATCGGGTGCCCGGAAGACTCTAGTTTCAGGAACCGTAAGGCTTTTCCATAAATTTGAAGGGGGTTACCCCGAACGAGGGCGCTAAACGAGAGGGGGCGGGCAAAATTTGCGATTTTTGGCCAATAAGTCGCTGTATCTCATTAACGGTGCAAGATAGGGCCTAGGTTACTATTAATTACTACTGGGAAGTTGTACACTGGATCTCGATTGGAGCCAAATTCAATGACCTTGAATGACCTTGAACTCTAAAGTAAGGGGTTTTATGGATTTTTTGGCGATTTCAGGCTGCGACACAAGTCTATATCATTCACAAGTTGGCGCCATGCTACTATCGTTATGCGATCCAGATAGAGAATCTGGTACTTGTATATTAACTTAGTGTGAACCGGAACTGCTATAGGCTTTCGCGCGTCTCGTGAGCATTAGCTCAAATTTCTTGTTATCCCTCAGTACGCCATTCTCCATGTACTCAGTGTCAATAACTGAGTGAAGAAAACTAAACATCATAATTATTTAACAGCACCAGTACTAGCATTGGTAGCAGAAAAATACTGACTGCGGTGCTGCTGCAGCATGCATAGCTCCATTAGCGTCATTGAGCAGCTCTAAATAAATACACACACGCACACACACACAAAATGCAGCTAATCTTTGTTACACCAGAACCATAGGGTTCATAGCAAACTGAAAAGACAAAATTCAAGGACTTTCAAGGAACAAAAATTTCAAGAACCAGAACTATCTCATAAAGACATATCATACTAGCGCTACATCAAAATTTAACAAACAAAAAATATCGACAGAATAAAAGCCACTGGTAAAAGTTCTTACTAGCCAGATATCTTCCATTGTCATCATACAGTTGCAGACGGTTTATAATTGACCACCGACATAAAAACTTTGTTATTGCAATAAAACAGCAAATATAAATGTACAAAACATCAGTTTATACACTTGTTAACGGCGACATGCAATGAGTGACACATCAAAAACAGCAAAAATCATTAAAAAAATGATATTATTCAACAGCACATTAACTGTTAGACAAAGGTGCAGGCAGACAGCATGGCATGAGACAAACTTGCATTATCACTTCTCAGAATGAGTAAGCTGAGCATTCGTCGACCAGACAGAGGTAGGCAGACAGACAGACAGAGACAGAAAGGAAGATCAAACAACACATGCAGAAACACGCACGGGGTCTGGGTCGTAGTTGCTGGTTGAATACAAAGACATTCAGTATCTGATCTATAGTAGCACCTGTTACAATACAATACAATACAATAAAGAATTTGCATTCAAAAACTGACAAACAGACTGTCAGTTTAATCTAGCACATAAACTAAAAAGAACTGAAACGTTTAAAAAAATGAAATGAGAGATACTGAGAATAGAAATAGTGTTAAATGTAAAAATGTAAAAAA
>Ga0209367_1006884_pt1 | contig 15683 bp, 7 predicted proteins | sample WorMetLIZISLAND2_FD_187412 | JGI IMG/M metagenome (GOLD analysis project Ga0209367, IMG submission 187412) | Marine gutless worms symbiont microbial communities from Max Planck institute for Marine Microbiology, Germany - Olavius geniculatus... ... | reverse complement strand
GTGTAATACAGTTCGGGAAGTGAAAAAATGTGCTTGCAACACAATGTTGAAAACATTAATTTGCAAATTAAAAAAAACATAAAAACATGTTTTTTTTTCACTTTTATATGAAACATGTAAAAACATACATAAAACATTAAACTAGATTTGACAGAAATTAGCACAATAGCATGTTTGAAACAAATACTTACCATTTGTCAAGAGTAAAAACCGACATGTACTTAATGTTATTATGTAACGGTAATTATGGTACAGATCAAAAACAGGGCTAAACGCAACTTGCTTATGAGAAATGCAATATTTTTAATGTTGTGCGTTTATGTTTTAATAAGAAAAAATACGCAACATTAAAAATAAAACAAAAAAAACATTTTAAAAACTTTAAAAACATGAAAAAATTACAAAAAATTAAACATATTTTTAAAACTTTTATTTTAAAAAAACATGTTTTTAATCTATGCTTGCAACTGGTGTAGAATGTATAATTTTTTAATTTATTACGTTTTAAGCTTTTACTGTTATGTTACGCTGTTTTTATGTGGTGACTGGTAAATAAAATTCTGAACAGTGCACCTGCATAGCTCGCTGACGTCTGTTGCGCAGTTTTACCAAAGCGTGTACAAGCTGTCCCACCGCTTTGACGCAGTTTCAGCGTTTCATTAACAGTCCGCTTGCAGACGAAACTTTTTGACCTGGTTGCCAGATATATAGCAGCGATAGTGTCGATTCCTTCAATGTCAATGTCAAGCATCAAAATTTTACATAGCGCATTATCATGATCGTATCTGTATTGCGCGGAGTACATACCAATCTCGCGAAAAGTCATTGAAACGTGTCTTAGCAAAGCCACGACACGTTGTAATATTAATGACGTGTCTATTACTATGCTAAACGATTCAAATCCAATGGTTTTTAGTTATACGCATCTTTGTTAGGTCTTTGTACTAAGATCCCCTGCCTGTTTTTGGAAAGAAAAAAATTAAGACTACCTTTAAACCGTTTCCGAATCTCTGTTGATAACCCCCGCGGGAGTCTAGTACAGTCCCAATGCACAGGATATGGTTATGTGAATGCTGGAGTGGTACCTGAGATAACTTGACATTGTATATGGATGGAATAGCCGCTAGCCGATTGTGCGTGAAAAGACTGTTTAGCTACAGTGTAACGCACCATTAGTGCGCGAGTGAATAAAGGAATAGTTTTCCAATGGCACATCGGCACAAAATAAAACATGCAGTACCATAAATCGTTAACCAAGCGCTCCATTAACTACTGGTAGCGTCACAAAATAAGTGTTTCACGTCTCCTAGCAGTGGTTATCACAATGGGGTCTATCGTGCATTCGTGCTATTCTTGCGTCTACTTGTCTCGATTTATTAGCTTCCTGCCAAGAGTCCGCACTCCACTTGTCCGGATACGTTGCGAATTTGCCGTGAATGCAATAGCCGTTACAGTAATTTTTAAAAGCTAAAAAAACTAATAAAAACAACATATTGTAAACGGTGAATAAAAGTGTGACCCTTTTTACCTGACCACATTTTTTCAGAATACTTTTTACGCGTATTCGCCGAACCTTTGTCGCCGTATAAGTCGTCGTATAACCAGTAAATTTTAATGCACAATCTTTTATTGTCTAATCAATAAGGTGTTGGTTTTTGAGTATAAATATTATAAATGACTGTCATTTTTTCTCTGGCCATCCACAGTTTATTGAAAAAACGTTGCAAGAATTAGAAACCGTCAAAACGCGTTTTTTCTAAGAATAATACAAAAAAGTTCGTACACGTTTATTGCAAACTGTACAGTCTGTACATCAAATTTGCAACAAACTGCACAGCGCATATCCACAAAAAACAATCTGCAGAAACATTGCACAAATCCACAACATGTCAAAATGCTTTTTGTCGCCTAATAATTATACAACAAATCAAACTGTGGAATTAAGGCCTTAAGACGCGCTTTAGCGGTCCGTAACCGTCACAAACCCTGATTTCGTAGAACGCCATGGTCCACGGGAGTGGAAGAAAAAACCCAATACACTATCGCCTTACCGTGACCGTGACAAAAAGCATGCGAGAGCGATAGCGACAGCAGTCTTTATAGTGAAAACGTTATGACTTATACAAGGTGGGCCAAAAAAGCACACAATTTTTATACACCAATAACTTTGTCAAATATGAACAAATTTTTAATTTTTTTTTCACTTTCGAAATTAGAAGAAAATTTGTACTAACATTGTCACTAAAGATCCCACCACACCTCAAGTGTGTCGCTACACTACCTAGTAAAATATCAGTGTTTTTAAAGCAACACTTGAAGACAAGGCGATATCTGTAACAATGCATTCTAAAAATTAACCACAAAACAACCTGTTTATTGTTTAAGTTGCTGTCCAAAATTTTTAAAATCGGATGAAGTTATTGGCATATAAAAATTCTGTGCTATTTTTGGCCCACTCTGTAGTTATAGTCACCAAGGACCGTTTAGTCGTTCGTTCTAGCAAAAGCGTTAATCATCGCCGTGCTGCGTTGCGATAGGATTTAAAGAAAACCCTCGAGACTCGATTCCTGTTGTTATGGCCCCTTGCTCGAATGATAGCCTACAATGTGAACATTACAACGATGAACGTATGGAACGTTAGTCTCTTTTACGCACCTACGACGCGCTTTCGATTGGTACTACGGAAATCAGCGTCCTTGAATGACCCTGAAGGCCAATGCGCACGAAATAACGCGGTTTTCTTACGCCCGGCAGGTTACAGCACGACTTTTTTGTATAGGCCCAACTCTGCTTTTGAGAAACAGCCCTTCAAGGCTCGATTATGATGGGTACTGGTAACGTTACGTTATGTTCCAGTGACAGACGCAAACAATGAGCGTTACTGTAGGCCTACATTGTATGCGTGTATCTTCGACGGCGCGGAAGCTTAGGAAGTCACTGGGTCAGAACAGCGTAGCGCCTGCCGGACAATAAGCCCAAATTCCATTATGCCGACTTTTCGATTAAGGACTTTTCCACGTCTTGTCACGAACAAAATTTAGTGTTTGAATTGTGAAAAATTAGCTGGAGCGAGGGAAGGTTGAACTTTTCGACAATTGGAGCCCGACCAAAATTGTGATGTAAATTGTATGTATATAGTCTATAACTGACCCCCTCAGTATATAATTTGACAGTGTGTTAGGGGGTTGAGAAAACAGTTAGGGGGAATTCACCCCCAAACCCCAGCAATTCAAACACTGACTAAATTTCGAGTAAAACAAACAAATTTGTCGCAAACTTGTCACGAACTTTGTCGGGGGCGACTGAAAATGCGAGACTGGAAAATAGAGCACAAACAGCATGATGGGCTAAAAATACGAAACTAAAAAATGGAGCACAAAAATGTTACTGGTTGATATGCGTAGAACTACACTGTCCGAAAAAAGTAACCCCCACACGCAGTACAATAAAAATATCAAATATCAATTTATTACAAGTTAAGCGTTAAAAATGTTTTTCACATTCGTTCATATTTGTCATTTATATTGTACGCTGTCTAGGGGCTTATTTTTTTCGGTCACAGTGTATAAGCGCTATGCAAGCAATGAGCCGAATTCCAACAACACTTGTCGGTCAGTAGGCCTTGTGGTCAGTTGATGGCACCAACTGAAAACTGCCAACAGTAGTGAGGTCATGTCTAAAATCCGGCCTAGACGTCTCGTGGCTCATCAAAGCGGGCCAATATAAGAAACTTACAGTAACTGTTTACTACTGCGTATGAAAAGATGTGTCGAATGACGGACAGTCGTCCAACAGTGACGACGGACGCAGCGCCAGCGATCACAACCCAACATCCGCTTGTGCCGTGTGGGCACCAGCGCTTCTGCGCGTCGTGCGTCACGCAGATACAGCAGCAAGGCAGATGCCCCATCTGCCGCAGCAGCATCAATCTGGTTTTGCGTCTTTACTAGTGACACGTTTTACGTTCTGTTTGAACAGTACATTGACGTCATTTTGCCTACCATGGCATTGTATTCAAACGTTTTAGTCATTGTTGATAAAACAGTTTTACTTGATTTTTATTGCATTCAGTGGTAGCCTTAGACGCATGTTTCATTTTTGTAACTACATTAACCACACGAGTAGCCGTTTGTTTGTTTTTCTCGCACTCTCCGGCTTTGCATTTCTGGTGCTCCATTTTCCAGTCTCGCATTTTCCACCCCCTGCATTTTTGACCGCGTTTGTGCCGCAAATTCCAGTCTCGCATTTTCAGCGCCCTCTTTGTCGGAACCATCTCGACATGTCGAGATGGTTTGAAAGCCGGCGAAACTTCCGCATGACATCCCCGTTTTAAGGTTTGTGTCCGCTATTTTCACCTGAATTTTTTTGGCGAAAGTCGGCGTAATGGAATTTAGGCAATACGGCGCAGAAAGGGATGACGTAGTGCCGTCGCCCGGTGCAATTGTTGGCACGACGGCACGACAACGAAACACTTAGTCAGTTGCCCGTCGCCGGTGTCCAGTGTCCGGTGCAGGGCAGATTACTTCCAGTAGACTCGGCGTCGACTCGTTTAGCAGTAAATCACACACTCGCTGCTGCAGCAGCTGTATAGAGCAGCGCATAGCTGGGTAGAAGTCATCTTAAGCTGGTCGTGGTGATTACCAGAGTTCTGTCATTACGGTCCTGTCGCGACGTTTTATAACCTACTTCATCCTCCTATCTCTCGCTATCTTGTCTATGCGTCAGAGAAACAGAAATAAAATGAAAATGAAAGCCGGAGCACGCGCATTTCGCTTCATTTTAATAGGCAGCTTGGAACGATACGATAGTCCGAAAGGCCTTATGCTTTACAACAGTTTTTATTATCAGTCCGCCCGGAAACAGCAGTTTTCGGAGCGAACTTATATTTTGTTGGCGTTTAATTTTTTCCCGCCACGAGATCTCCGAGCTCCGGCGGCCGATCGTCGCGAAATTTAATTTCTCACCGCATGATATCTGTGACACAAGGCTGTGTACAGCGACTACGGTATATAATTCACCTGGGATGGACAAGACTGCATGAATGTCATACTGGACGTCCGTCACATAAGCCGTGGTTTTGTCGCTGTCCGTCAAAGGTTAACAATCACCTTGTACCCACCCCGTCCATCCGATGTCTTTTCTGTTGCAGCGTTAAGTAATTGTCCTGGCGGCTGTTATGTCGGCTTTCCATTCAATCAACTCGACTCTCGCTCAATATACCACCCCAAACAGTGGTTTAACACACATACATTTTTTACTTTGCCATTAACCTTAGTCCTTTTTGTAACCAGCACATCGGACAGTCCATTTCTTTCACTCTTCTTGGTTTGCTGCCTTGAGACAGAATGATGTCTTCCCACGGATATTTCCATACATTCGACATCTCTCTAAAGCATGTCCCTTTAAATGTAGGCCTATTGTATACTTATTTACTTACTGGCTGTGGTTTAGCATACATAAGGGATGGGTCTGCATGTTTTTTTTTATATTTTTTATGCTCACTGTGTAACTTAATCAATCAACTTGACGGACATGTTGAGTCGAGTGAACACAGGATGCACCTGTTCACTCGTCGACGTTCCCACAACAACGCCGTCGTCGTCACCGAGGACTGTTGTCGCAGCTTTGAGCTTTCTGTGTAAATAATACATACGAGACAAAAGCTCTTCTTGTACGTGTACCCATCACTCTGCGACGAAGCAAAGAAGTCTAGACATAATCTGTCCCAGCTGCGGCCTGGGTTAAAAATTGGGCAGAAAGTTGGGTGCAATTTTTTTTAGCTGTTTTTAGTATGGAGGTTTCCGTGGGCGCGCGTATGAGATGGGTATAAAGACTAAAATCTAACCCACACGGCAGCCGTATAATTTTTCGACAAATTGCTGCAAACTTCCGACAGATAAAATTATGAGTTAAATTTTGTTTTTTAAATTTTTTTAAAATGAGGGATGCCCAGGCCCAAATTTTGTATTCTGTAAGAAAATTTTAAGACAGACCAAAATTTAGGCAAAAGAGACGACTATATTGTCCTCTGGCCTTTTTGCAACGACGCCATTTTTGAAAGCAAACTTCGATCCAATCGACGTCGTCTCAGGCAGCGACAGAAAACTCGGCCTAGGCTTTACAATAATGCTAGACTTTGTTTGCCGTGCATAGCCAGGCGGACGACCGCATATTATCTCGGCGCTGGGACGACATCCAATCGCTTGTTGGTTACGAGTGAGCAACATATTGAGTGTAGAATAGCCAACCTCCTGTCTGTTTTAGATAACGTTTCGAGAAAATTAAAAACAACCGCATTTTCGGACTTTTTCTGAAAAGTTTCTAATGTTTTTTGTCTTGGCGTAGTCAACTGTAAATAACACTGTGATGTTCTGCCATTTTACCCTCGATACGCATTAATTAGTAAGATTACTTACTATACATAGGCACTTTATCAGACACTCTAATAAATATCCAGAGCAGACGCAGGCGGGAGACGCCAGACAAGCCTCTTGTGTCTGCATATTATATCTCGTTAGCCATTAGTCAAGGCTCAGACAGCCAATTCTCTAACCTCCGACCTATCCGTATGAGTCGCGACTTTTCTCCGATCGATTATATTGTTGCCCTGATGTCACATCGCCAGTCACCGATCACGTCCAAGTCTAGCAGACGGCCCCCAAAAGCATCTTAGATTAATTACATAGCACAGCATTCTTGCATTCTCAATATTTTCTCACGAAACTAGACGTCAGTTGATTGACAGTCTGAGTGGCTGCTTGCTTGTTTGATTGATTGATTGATTAATCACAGCGTACTGAAGCCTGCCAATTACGTTTGTACCCCTTTGCTTTCGTTACGTTATAATTTTAGCTCTTTGTTCTTCTTGTGACCGGCACATTGGGTAGTAGGCTACATTTTACATTCTTCCCTGTCTGCCTGTTGCCTTGAGACAGATGTCGTTCCATGGCGTTCCCATATATTATTCGACATCTCTCCAAAGTATGTTTCTTCAAGACTTGCACTGTTTATTCACTTATGTACCAACCGAATTAGCTCTGTCATTTAGAAACACTGTATGATAGATTGACTGGTTGATCAGAACGTAAAAAGCTAGTTGGTCATACCAAAACACTGATCTGCAGCATGCCAGTCTTGCCAGACTGTACGGAGTCAAAAACTGAACCTCATCCTACTCGTTACCGTAAACACCTATCTCTACCCCATTCCCACAGTTTTACATTAGTGAAAGTCGACACCGAGCAATGAGCATCATATAAACAGTAAGAAGTCCAACACGAAATACCAAAAAAGAATAGGTTGGGTTCGTCTTCAGTCTAAAGATTACAAAGTTTGCAGTTTATTTAGGTACAACAAGCCATCAAGAGAGTCACAAGAGAGCACTGTTTGTCTCTCTTTCAGACAGTATAAAAAGAAGACGGTTTAGTCTCACACTTTATCGCAGTATTACTGTCTGTGTCGCTCACATTCGAACAATAATCCCGTTAGACGTGACTGCGTCCCCCACGGCATTACCGTGAATGTGGTCCCATTACCGCGGTTTTCCCACGGTTACCGCGGTATCCTCGCCATTCCCATTACCTCGCAGACCTCTAAAACAGGCACATTGTATCCGTGGTATTGCTTGCGCACAACGCAAGACATAAACTCGGGATTCGGCTGCTGTCACGTTTTACGTCAAACAGAGCCGGGAATCTCATCGATCAATTAGCCAAAAGACACTCAGACATTGTCTCTGCGGACAGCCTCGAATCCAAGCCACGACGGTGACCATAAACTGAATACAATGAATTCTCACGCTTACCACGAAGACGATGAAAAGCTCATCAGATCTGCGGTTATGTGACAACGAACGGACGAATACATAAACGCATAAATGGAAACTCGCAATGGTCAACAACTTGGACAATCAAATACAGCTTGCTCAGCCAGATTCATGAGTTCTTTCCAGGCAAACGAAGGCGTCTGATTTTCTTACGCCAAGTAACACTTGTCTGTCGCCGCCTAACGATTCAAAGGGGCTTGCCTGGCGGACACGAGGAGAACATTAGAGTGGTCACGGTTGAGGCATGACGGGAGTATTAAAAATATCATGCTGATTTTACCACTAAAAATTTTTAAAATCGGTCAATATTTGTCGAAAATATAGTACGGACTATGGTACATCTTGACGTGATTCTCGATTCACGCTGTATAGCGTATCTCTAACGTACGGTAGCGATTGCGTTTAGATACAGTGTTATTGATACAGTTGAATGCTGCTGCAGGTGCTGACGCTATTGCTGATGAAGAAGCATAAGTCTATCGAATGCGTCACCTATCCGTATAGGAATCTTAGTTATTTGTCGCGCATGGTGAAAACCTATAACATTGTCTGTGCAATTTCGTTTCGTGATTTATTTTAATACCATCTTTTTTGGCCGACCGTTATTCTGTTGTCTGTCTGTCTGTAACGCATGCATTGTGAAGGGGCCGGCGATTGTGCAGCTGGATGGGGCGATGACGAGTTTCTACAGGTTCTCAATAGTATGACTATGTCTCTATCTGCAACGGTTTGGCCACAATTTTGAATGAAAGTTGTTGCCACGTGACATCGCCCCGTATCGTATTCTAGCGTTGATTGTAGCGTTCGATATAGCAGCGTCACCACAGCGTGTATGGGACTGTAATCACTCTGAGAAACTATAAAACTAAACGTACTAAAACTAAGGTAAAACAAAACTCTAACTCGAGTGCGATTTTTATGGGCAGATATCTCTGTAACGGTGTTTCTCTGTAGTTTGTGCTAAGTAATTCAATATTTGCTTTAAATTTTAGGTATTTTACATTTGAAAACTGTTTTGTGCATGCACGTTCAATATATGCATTAAATGATTAGTCATTACTTACTTACTTACTTGTGTAGGCACCCACCAACTCCCCGAGAATGCCCCCTAGACAACATCGGCCGAGAGTTTAAACACCCCTACTACAGAGTTTATTTGTTTAGGTCTGTTTGAATTTCATAAAATTATCTATTTTTATACAAAACTTTTCCGGGCCTAAGTGAAAATCGGTTAAAGGTAATATCTGAAGCACAACATTATATAGGCTTTCATACTCACGTTCGTTCGTTGCGTCTAACGTACTTTTTCAGCTTTTCAGATCTCTGCCCGTCTCCGACTGGGTTCATATATTTGTTCCATAATGGAACTCTTGATTTTAAAAAAAACGGTAATGGAGATCCTGCTGGTTTAAAGTTGAAGAAAACCAGGGTACCCGGTCGCGTGGTGTAATTTAGGCCCACGTGCAGCGGGCAGAGCACGGCAGTATATATTCATGAATCTTGGAGTAGGCCTAGGCTATTTGAACGAACAGCCAGAGCAGCCTTCCTTCTCTCTGTAGTGTGGATTGGAAGGTAGGCTACATAAACCATCACTAGTGACCTCTGCCGGATCGCAGTAGACCTAGTGGTGGATTTAGACATTCTGCCGACACCAGACAGTTGCGTATAAGTAGGTTTAATGTCGCCCCTTTACCCGACCAAAGCACGTATGTCTTTAAATAGCCTACAAAGATGTAAATTATTATTTCCTAGCGAGCGTAGTTTTACCTATCTTCACACCTTTTCTCCTTTCTGGCTTAGTTTGATAGATTTACTGTTGCCACAAACGCACCGACCAGCAGCTTGACAAAAAGGGGAACTTAAAAATAGTAGGTCTAAGTAAAATTGACGTCCCTCTAAGTAAAATCCGCCACTGAGCATGTAGACCCCATTATGGCGGCGAGTCCTCGACACTTAGGCCATAACTTCAAACACAGCAGGGTTGGAGAAAAAGCCTTCGCTCTCATTGCATATTGAAACACACAAAAGCTAGAAACAAACAGAATGCAACTTTTGCCAACTAATCGTACTAAAAATCGACAACCGAAATGGCGATATTATTGTAGCCGTTTTGTACACCGTTTTGAACGTCATTGTTAACATATCCAGCTTCAGCGATGTCTTGCCGACAGTTTGATCGATCTGAAGTTAACTGACTCTCAGCTGACCTCCTTTTGAATGCAGTTTCTGTGACTATTTTTGACCCATTTCATACAGTGAAATAGGCTAATAATAATGTTTTTTTGGCCCCACGCATTTTTCTTGTATGAGCAGAGGGGGCTTAATTGTTAATTTGGACCAACTTTTTACGCGCGAAAGCAGCTATGCTTTCAGCGCGTCTTAGCCATCGCAATTCCGTCTGTCCGTCCGTCTGTCTGTCACACGGGTGGATCAGGCAAAACGGTCCAAGGTAGAATCACCAAATCTTTACCGTCGGCTGCCAGGAAGACTTTAGTTTCAGGAACCGTAAAGCTTTTCCATAAATTCGAAGGGTGTCACCCCAAACGAAGGCCCTAAATGAGAGGGGGTGGTCAAAATTTGTGATTTTCGGCCAATAAGTGGCTGTATCTCAGAAACGGTGCGAGATAAGGCCTAGGTTACTATTAATCACTAATAGGAAATCGTATACTGGCTTTCGATTGGCGCCGAATTCAATGACCTTGAATGACCTTGAACGTTAAAATAGGGATTTTTAATGGATTTTTCGGGCGATTTGGGGCTTCGACACAAAATCATTCACAAAGCGGCGCCACGGTACTGGCGTTGGTGGCGTGGCGTCGTTGGTAACGCGATTCGGCTGGAACGAGGCTACTCTGCGCCGGGCTCGGTTAGTACTGCGATGGGTGACTGCTTGTGGGCAGGAACTGCTATAGGCTTTCGCGCGTCCCGTGAGCATTAGCTCAAACTTCTTGTTTGTTTTTGAACTTTGGTCCACAAAATTTTGGGGCGGTAACCAAACTGCCCCACTGCCAATTTTCGAAATTTTCGAAAATTCATAATTAATTCAGGGGATGGCCCAGATAGTTCAAAGTGTATATGTGGGTCAAAGTTTAGACCCCCTACCACGCCCCACACAGGTACCCACTCTACCCCCTCCCCAAAAATTTTTTGGGGGATTACGTTATTTTGCTTACTTATTTTTTGTCATTTTGCTGTTGTTTGCGAGCTCATATATCAACATAGTGCTAACTGACAAGCGCGTTATAATAGCCAAACCAAAGTGCTTTCCAACGATATACAGGAGTAAGGGGTGGTCGTAACTTGTTTTGGGGTTATAGGTCCCCAATTAGTCACGGTATACCTAATTTTTACAATTTTTGACATTTTAGAGCCGCCTAACGAACATTCCTGCTCCCAGAGATTATCCTTTTTGCGAAATTTTTGGCGCCCGGCATTACCCACCTCGACTTCGATCACGCAGAGTGTTGCGCCGAGAATAAGAATCACCAATTAGGCTTAGCACGTTCTCCGTCGGATTTCCGCGAAAATGGACACGAAAAAGGACGTATTTTAAAAACAAGAATCAATCAGTTAAATCAATCAATATTCGGCTTGTTTAGAGTTGGCTAAGTAATACAAAAAGCTGCTAAGTTCACTAATCGTAAGTTGGTAACATAAGGAGTAAGAATCAACATATGTGGCAAAAGTTGCTGTAATCTGCCATGTTTTCGTGCCTGGGATACATTTTTTCTGTCCCTATTTTTGTGTTGTTTGCTGTATTTCGTTATCTGGGCCAAAGGCGTCATTTAGTAAGGGCTGAGGGGTCTGCGGACCTCAAAGAATTTGTGATTTTAATTTTTTCTCTGAGTAAGTCCTTCGTAAACGTCTGACGACTAACTTTTTATCACCGATTGACTTTTACTGTGTTAACTGCATAAAGTTTGGTCAGTTGATTCTGAAGAAAAGCATTTAAATTTTTGCCACCAGATGTCAAATTTAAGCTTGAAATGCATTTAATTTGATTTCATCTAGGGCTTTGGTCCAGACCTTGCTGGAAAAGCTTAAAGCTAGATTTTAGGAGCCCTACTTCTAAAAAAGAAAAGAAGAGGAAAACTGGCGTTGGCTGAGAGCAGGACTGCGAATGAAAACTAAGCTACTGACATAGGCGGGGATGGCGGCGAGTAGCTATCAAAAACCTATATCCGGCCGTCGGGCATCCAGTGTCATTCCGGGATAGTCCGTATAGCGCAAGACCGAAGAAGACAAACGACAGAACGTGTGCGCGAATGGCAAATAAATGCGACGTTGTCGTATACCACCGTTGGAAATAGCCGTAGCAGTGCACCGCCACCAAACCGATAATAACAAAGACAGCGTCGAAATTCCAGTGATTTATCCAGACTTTACGACTACGGCCGGTGTCCCATTATAGGATCGTCTCCAGAAGTCTCCCCGGCCGACAATTTACCGGCAAAAATCCGCCCCGCCCGGCGACCGCCTAGGCGGGGCGAAAAACTTTTCTGAAGGGAGGCCATCCTATAATGGGGATACTTTTTATGAGACCGGCGATATTTTGATAAAGAGGAGACTATGATATCCGTGATTATCTCTCCCGAGCGGACTTTTCACGGGGGAGACATTTTATCGCGACACCGGACCAGTCAGCTCGAAGGGAAAAGCTTTTTCTGCGTGGTGTTAAGCTCTCTTCCAGCTACTTTGATTTGTCGTGGACACGTGTTGGACAAGTCGTCCATGAACCGACGATCCATCAGACTTCTGAATCTTAACAGATTGTTCTTCAATGAATTCAACGCATGCATTTTGTAGCGACATTGTGAGTTACAAATATATAAGTTAGGCTAAAAGTTGCAGCTTTCCGACAGCCACTGCAACTTTTCGACAGAGGAAAATATCGAGCTCAAAATTTCAAATCTGCCCTTAAACGTTTTTTTTTAACATGGAAGCTTCTCAGCACCAAATTTAGTACTTCTGGACGAAATCTTTTCCGACAAGAAAATATTCCGACGGCCCAAAATTTCTGGGAAGGGGGCAATTGCTTTCTTGCCTCCTGACACGGCACCATCTTTTTGTTTATTTTATTTCGATGACTGGGAAGAATAAAGCAGTCTTCAGTAAATCCAAGTCACTTTATTTTATAATGGCCTGGCGTAGCGGTAACGCGTTTCTTTCGATCAACGAAGTTACTGTACGCCGGATAGGGTTAGTAATTTGATGGGTGACTGCTCACGGGTAGGTAAACTATCTTGGTATGTAACCAGCCGCTTAGGTCAACTCAGCCTTCCAACCCTTTGTGGTAGGTAAATCGAGTACCGGCCTGTCTGGCTGGGGTTAAGGCGAGGCGCGTTCACCTGTGTCGGGTGGCAGGTAACACTGTGTGATCCCACATGGCAGGTAACGCTCCGTAGCCCTGAGAGGGGTTCAATCTTTTAAGGAGCTATATTCCGACCTTTCAGTTTCGAAATGCAAAGGCAGAAACGTTTGAGCGCGCACATCAAAAGCGGAATGGCAAACGAGCTTATAAGTCGTTGATGACATATCAAGAAAATAAAAAAAAAACAATATTCTATGAGATGCATTTTCAGTTTTTATTCACTGTTGTTTCACAGTTCGTAAATAAATAATGTACGCATGTATTTGCTTGCCATATTTCATTATTTAATGTGATAGGCTTAAGTATTTAATATTTTGATATTTTACATTCCGAAGAACTTTGTAGCAGTTATTAGAACGTTTTCCTACAAAACTAGGCCTATAGCCGCACAGATACGTTGTTTTGCCGTTCTGTTCTGTCCTGGATTTGTCGTTCCCGCCGCTGACAAATTGAAAACCTGGATGTGACGGGCCCTGTGACAGATAGCCCGTCCCGCGAGGACAATCTGTTTGTTTCGTTCGTGTTATTAGCGATGTTGCGATGTTTAGTTGTTGTCTGCGTGACGACGTGCCAACTCAATTATTCTTTCCGACCCTTCGTCTTACTAGATATCTGCCGCTGTGGCAACATGCAGACTGTTATATACATGTAGCCTCACTGACATGCTATGAGTACGCAGAAATTATCGTCAACAAAATTCGTCGACAGTTAGCACCTGCTAGGCCGACATCCGCTGTTTTCTTGACTGAACGCGTGCAGCACTACAGTTTTATACCCCGTTTACACGATCGAGCAAACATCGAGCTGGCTCGTCCAGCTAACATATAACCAGCTCGTAAAGCCAGATTGATCGTATAAACGGGGTATTACTGCAGTCTTCGTGAACGCGAATCTTTCGTTTTTGCTTTCTTTACTTACTTTCTTTATACTTTTTCCCATTTTCCTGCCGAGTGCTCCAATTTCCCACACGCCGTATCTCATGTCGCTTCAACAGTGCGCAGGCTAAAGCCTTATTGTGCCCGCCATACGCCTGAAGCCACATTACATCTAAATCAGTCATCATCAGGCTGTCAGAACTCGACCAACCTCTGCGAACGTTCTAATAACCGCATTACGGACCTTGCCCGTCCGTCTGCTTGCTTGTCCGTCCGTTTCTTCTGTGCGGGCTGCTCCTACTGCAGCTCGAAAACGAACAGAAGTGCCAAAATTGACGCAAACGTTTCTCTGAGGCGCGAATAATCGGTGTGCCAATTTTCAGCTCCGAAGGTCACGCGTCAGAATAAGGGAGGCCGCACCGTGTGTCGGCAGTGGGCTGACATAATGTAAGTTCGACGTTAAACCGATATAAACGGTTTGAATGCATTTACGTGCGCTTAAAACCGTTTGATTACGGGACACTTAACAGAAAGCAATAAGCGAAACTAATTCAGATGTAAATATTGTAAGCAAACTAATGCACGTAGCCTACAATCACAGGTGCTGCTTCAGTTTTCACGAAATACGATTAGTATTAGTATAGATTAGTATTAGTGCCTCAGATTCGGCCACTGGCTGACATTGTGCACTCTAAATATACACTTACTTACTTACTTACTTATTTATTTGCCACTCAAAAGAAAACGATACATCTGGAAAGAAGTAGGGTCTAAAAGTTTTACAATATCGTTTTTTTTTTGCTTTATATTTATATAGACGTTATGCTTTTGATATGGTATATCATTTCTGCGCCCATCTTCAGACACGCGAATTGACCAATTATCTCTTAAACCTGGGCTGCCGGCGCGCGAAGACCTCGTCATCGTCGCCAAGACATTAAGTCAAGTAAGTCGAGAATTAACCAATGATGAGTTTATCGCAAAAAAACAACGTGGCCTACGTGACTATTATTAGCTTAGCCTCCTAGGCCTATACTATTCTGAGATCTAGGATAATAACACTTGCAGGCAGCATGTTTTCAGAATATCTGCCCATTCTCCCGTTAGTAAGCACACCAGGCACGTATAGCATTATACTTCGATGCTTTTGTCAACGTTTGAGTCGATGACGGCGCGTTTACGCTGAACAAAACATTTAGCAGCCAGCAGACTCTGTAGCAATCTTATTAGGCTTACGTGACGTCATATACAGGGTGGTCCAAAAGACGGACCCCCAGTTTTATTTTTGGGATAACTTCAATAATTCAGCACCGATTTTAATCATTCTTTCACTGTTACAAGCAGAAATTTATGGCGCGTAAACTTGAAGTTCTTCCACCCACCGCACTTTTATTGTGTGATCACATTACCTAGCAAAACAGTTCTCAGTTCGTAAGCCCATGATCAAACAGCGATCATCCTTTGTTATTCTGCCCATATCAAACAATTTATTCTAAAAATTATTACTGGTAAACAAAGTGAATAAACACAATATGACGTAACAATGACGTCACAAGGCACTACTGCGAATAAGTAAGTAAGCTTAACTATTTTATGCTACGAAATTGATATC
>Ga0209367_1006883_pt1 | contig 15684 bp, 14 predicted proteins | sample WorMetLIZISLAND2_FD_187412 | JGI IMG/M metagenome (GOLD analysis project Ga0209367, IMG submission 187412) | Marine gutless worms symbiont microbial communities from Max Planck institute for Marine Microbiology, Germany - Olavius geniculatus... ... | reverse complement strand
CCGGCCGCTGACTGCACGGACTGACGATCGTACCCACCTTTGTATTTCGTAGTTAATTTTTAGGCTCCCTCGGGAAGGAACGGAGTACCGAGGGTAAAAAAAAAATAATAATAATAATACATTCGTATAGCGCCGTAGTGCAGTAGCTTCAGAGGCGCTGCGTACAAAAAGCATCAAGGTTTTCCAATGAATCGCTAAAAGTTAATTTTAATAAGTAATACCAACCTGCGGGCGGGCAGTGTCCGGTAAACACGGCAATGTTGTCGACGGCAGCCACTACGCCAGTTGTCGTCGTTTTCACTTGAAACATCAGCAAACATTTTTCGTAGTCGAAGACAGTGGCCGGCAGATCAAGTTTAAGTTTATGAAGAGTTAAGCCGAGCGGCTGTCGACTGTTGTACAGCGGCCGTTCGTTGTAAGTTCCACTGAACGTAACGCAGACGAGTTTGACGGAGAACTGAGACAGAGCGGTAAACATCAGTTCCAGACATGACTCCACGTCAAATGACGTCGGCGGCGACTGAAGTGTCAGTGTGTGCTCATAACCCAACTGAACGTTTGTTCCACTGGCTTCATTGAGACCAATGGCAAGTGAAACATCTGCCATATACGAAAGTTAACAATCTTTTTATTTCCTTCTTACCGTACTTATTACAAAGTATTTTGCCAAAAAAACAACAACATAAAATAGTACAACGGTATCTGAGTGTGCTTGTAAAAAACCGATGCTAACCCTTATTTTACGGTGTACAGACAATTGCTGGCGCGACAACTGCGCGCAGACAATTGCGCGGAAGGAAATTGATCGCGCGTCAATGAACAGCAGAAATGACCATCAATGGTCATTGGTCAATTGGTCATTCAGTGGTGTACGTTATATATGCCTGTACTGAAAGTCAAACTGTTTTCGTCTGCCGTCCCTGGGTATGGCGGAACAGACTGAAGTTCTGCTATATCCTTGTTCGATGGCACACTTTTCTGTGCTTAATAGAGACACAATCTTCTGGATAAGTAAAGCAGATCTGTGCGATTCTGACTATTTCGCTGTAAATCGATTATTTGTTCGCAATTATAACGTTACTGATACTGGCTCTGGCTTTTAACAGAAAACAGTTGATAGCTTGTACACTAGATCGTGCTGTTTTACATGCGAGACGTACATTTTATAAACTCAGGCTACTACATCACATAGAGCGCTGTTGTTTGACACCGTGCACCATTGACGTGCGAGCGATTATCGGACGAGCAATTGTCGCCGCTCGCCGTTGTCTACGCGCAGTTGTCGCGCGAGCAGATGTCACCAAACCTATTTCACATAAGCTTAACTTTAATCGCTTGTACACAGTTTTGTCCAGTTTGCCGTAATTGACAACTTGCAATTTCAGTTAAAATTTTAGCGAAAATTGTAGTAATTTTGGAGATGTAAGTATTCCAGGTTTCTGTATTCCCATTTTGTTTGTCTTGTGTCGTTGATGTCAGTCGTAAACACGGTAGTAGTAAAAGTGGTAGCCAAATACTTAAAAGGCGCCTGAAAACAAAAATCACTAAAAGACGTTTTTGATTTTCACACGTTAGGAGTTGGAATTAAAATAACAAACTTGTAGTTTTTTTAAACTCTTTCACTTATAGTTTTGAAATAAATAATAATAATTACATATTCAGAGGGTTTACAAAAACATAAACCATTGCAAAACAACAAAGATAACAAAATCATCGGTTTCAGTTATTGCTTTTGACAGAAAAATTAGATTAAATTTTAGCCATAATTTTACAACATGACGAATACAGATGAATTATGTTTCAGCAGCATAATTAGACTAACCACACTGTGGAACGTCGCACGGTTCCCAACGCACTTTCGGATCTATTGTATAGCACCAAACATCTGGCCACGACCTGTCAGGATTGCGACAGTAGTTCTCTGCCGCAGCACGGCTTCCGTCAGGAAACGTGTCATCCGTATACACTGGCCTTGGTAAATGGGGTGTATTCGATGCCCATTTTTGGCAATGCCGTCCACTAATAGTTGTATTGATGTGTCCGATATAGGTGCGTCCTGCTTTCTGTTCTCTACATGCTTACATCAAAATCACACCAATGCATGAGGCATCCATGCCGCTTTGCATTAACTGTTGACGCAACTTCAATAAATCTCACAATCAAGACTAGATAAGTTTTTTAAGAAAAATGGTAGAATTGATTTATCGGGGGGTCAGATAGTTATAATTATAACAATGATTACACTGTGCCTATTAGATAAGAAGCAAATAAACTAACCTTTTCGAGTTAAAATTGAATACGCAATTTTGAAGCCACCTCTTGTTGCCGAGTCGTCAGATAAAAATGTCAAATAAACAGACGTAGCATCCAATGTCAGTATCTTTGGTATTTTTGAATCATCGCCACAATATTTATAGTATACTTTATCGTCATTAGTCGTTATCTGTGCACATGACAATGTTCTTCGGGTATCTGTTGTTTACATTACCAGTTGACGGGTGGCTTGGTGACTTAACAATCAAAACGTTAAACTTAACGGTCAAAAAGTTGAAGTGGCTCGATGTCAACTGGGATAGGTGACCGTCTGCGGATAGGTAAATCATCTTGGTATAATTATAATCAACACCAAAGTCAACTCAGCATTCCATTCCTCTGATATAGTTACATGTATGTCGAGTACGCGTTGTGTGTCAAAGATCAATAATTTTTTTTTCTACGCATGACCCAATTTATTTGATCAGCTTTGTCGTCCACAATATTTTTGGGCAATGATTAACCCTGAAACGTCGCGAAACTCGGAAAACTTTTTATTCCCTATCGACGGGTCGGTTTGTTTTCAGTAGTAAGTGAATTATTTGTCTCTAAAATGCTACAACGTATTGTGTATTTTTAGTTACGATTCCAGCTTTTAATTGGCCGCAGAATTACAGTTTTTGCGAAAAATTTATTTAAAAAATCTGTACGTTGATTTTTTAAAATTTTATCTCTAGCATTTACATATGTTAGGGCCTACTGTATATTTAAAAATATTCAAGAAAATTACAAAAATTAGAAAAAAAAAACATGTTTTGTTTGCAGAACAGTAGTAAACGTTCCGTTTTAAAACAAACAACACTTAATCGCTTTTGCTAGCACTAAATTTGCGACACATCAACACTAAATGTGTACTTGCCGTTAAAGAATCACGGTCGCAAACTTCGTGATATTCGACGTCAAATGTGTCAAATATCAGCACGACTTCGCTTAGCATTGGCGCTATAATTTTGTAAACACGCTTTTCATTATTTCCGTAATTTCTAGGATAGTTTGGCGACAAAAGAGTGCCGATGATATTTTTAAACACTTCCTCGTCTGCGCTTGCAGTTGACACATCTACAACCGACAAAAACACTGCATCAGCTAGCATTAATATTGAACATTTCGAGCCAACTGTTATGCATACTCAACAAAAATGCACACCGGTATACATTGTATCCTGATAGAATGTAAAATATTCAATGCATACCAGTGACTAATTTTTCGACAATTTGTAATATTTTATTATAAACTAACAGTGGGGGCAGAGTCCAACGTGAGGCGACAGGTATCGTAAGCCTGATTGAGAAGATCATTGAAATTCTGTCTTTAGAGACGTCACGTAGCCTGAACCCAATTGCATCACTTACACAGCACGCAAAACGTTGTCTTGGGTAAATCAACAATCAGCATAAACGCGCCTGTAACTTTTCTGTTAGTGGACCAGAATTAGTGTATTTTTCTTCATCCAATAGGAGAAGGGGTTCTGGTTGAACATTTGCTTTTCCGATCTTAGTTATAGCGGGTGCTGCCGCTAACATTTTTACATACGTTAAACAACGATTAAAATCTTCAGCGCACACTTTACAGCGGACGGCGGTCTTCTAAAAATTTTTACCAATTAAAAATTTTTAAAAAATCCAAAATGTTGCTCATCAGGCATAGTAACTTTAAAGCCAGTGTGAGTAATTTCACAAAAGTTTCATATGGCATGTCACGAAACAGGTATGGGAATTTGGGTACAACAAAATTTGTACCTGAGTTTTATGTGGTCAGCACTCCAAAAATTTTGGAGTGCAAATACGTCGTCGCAATTTCGGGCAACTTTTAATTCTGATCGCAATTGTTGCCAAAACAAATCAAAATATCAGCAATCAGAGCACAGCGTTGTCAACTGCAACCCTTTCCACGTTTGACGAATTCGATAACTTTGGTCCACTAACACAACTCATTAACTTAGCGCATGATTATGTTAAAGCAATAGCCTTTATAAGTACAGCGTTGGCGGTTGGTCATGTGCGCGCAATAATTGTCGTTGCTAAGCAGCGGTTTGTTTAGGTTTGCATTAAACGAATATTTTATTATAAAACAAAAAACAGAAACCACTTAGTCTAAATTGTCTTTACATTTGGGCGTAGGGCGTCATACAGTTTAGACACGCAAACATCAAATATTTAATTTTGTATATTGGGCATTAATTGGCAAATTAGACTTACAGTTGCAAAAATATTGCGATCTTTGGCATCAGATTTTTAAACAATAACAAAATGTTAACAAAACTCACGTAAAATAACTGTTTATAACACTTTGTACAAGTACGCGATACACGTGTATTAGAAGAAATTCTGATAGAACTTACCAAGGCTACTGATACCAAATACGTTGGATAATGCAAATCCAACGGACGTATTGCTGATGCTGTAGTCGCACACGGTTTTGATGAAGGAACAGTTGACTGTAGGCACTGTCAGTAAACAGCAGCATATTATTAGAGTGTCTCTCATTATCAACTAACAAAAAAAGTAAAAAATGCTATCGTATTGATCTAATATTAAAATCAACATTTATTCAAAAAGGTAAATTCATTACTGTCGATGCATTTTAAGGTCGGCCTGTGCCTGTTCTTTGAAGAAATAAACTAAGCGAAGGCATAATACGCTTTTATCTATTTTTGAACACATTTACGTTACAAGCTTTTTAATGTAATGAGTACGTTTATTCGCCAGTACGGCAGACAAAAATAACACCAGGAAAAGTAAACTTTAAAACGCAGGCACGCAAGCACACATGCACGCACATACACAGGATTGCGATCAGAGTAGGCGCAAAACTTTTAAACGCGTCTCGTAAGTAAAAAAACTAACCTATATACGAAGTAGGCCAAAAGCGACACCCTTTTAATCACGTCAACATAATGCTAGGCCTACGTTAACTGCAAAACGCCAGATATCTTATATTTAAACAAACTGTGTAAACAATTTTTGAACATTTGCTATTAATTACTTACAGTTTAAAGGTGCTCGTTGATTTAAAAACATGTTCATAATTTTTTTTCGAAATTTCAGCGTTTTTCCGTACGCAGATTGTAACCAAACAACGTTTATCGTTACTTAATCTGAGTCTGATCATGGTGACAAAATACGTTTCATTTGCAATTATAACAACAAATCTTGTTTACATCGGTATATAAAAAACTACACATTGATGACGTGATTTAACGGAAATGATACGTGAGTAAACAAAAATTACAAATAAGGCATCTAGAAAAAGCGGGAAACCCAAATACCAAAATGGCGTTACTTTCCTGGTCTTCCCTTTATGTTAAACAATTTGGAGTGGCATGAATAACTGTTAATTGAACTTCTACGTATATCACTCAGCACAGCTTACTTACTACAAAGCGGAACGTCGCAGTGATCATATTCGTGATATGGATCCATTGTGTAGCACCAGACGCCGTACGTAAACGTTGGATCAGGATTGCGACAGTAGTTCTGTGCTGCTACACGACTCCCGTCGGGAAATGTATCATCCGTATAGTTGATTGTTACTACATGCGGTGTATTCGATGACCATTTTTGACATTGCTTTCCACCCGCAGTCACGCTTACCGTTCCCATGTACTCATGTCCTGCGACAGTTTCTCTGCACTCTAAACAGACCAATATTCAGTATTGTTACGCGTTATTTGTCTAACACCGAGGTAGTGTATTGACGTGTTTGAACTGTGGTGAGCTCTATAATGATCACTGTGTGTCAGTAAACAACGTCGCAATCGTTCAACAAAAATCACAAATATACGACATTCGGATAAATTATGGCGTTCAGCGATCGACGTATATTTTTTCTATGGCTCAACTTTCGTAAATGTAGGCCTATGATTTTCACTAGAAAACCGGTAGGCAAGTTGTTAGTTTAATCTATAGGACATTAATTTTAAAAAAACTAAAACTGTTTAACAAAACTCAAATGAGAGAAAGTACAATAAAAAGTATTGCTATGATACGTTCTGTTACGTTGGTAAGCCAATAAATAAATACCCTTAGCAACCCTTATAGCAAATAGCAACCCTTATATTTCATAAAACGGGGTTGCAACCTTTTTATCTCCGCGGGTATAGCGGCGCTGCATTCACCACAAACAAAAGGCAAAGTGAACCGAAACATTTTGACGTTGTCAGTACTGGTGTAATAAATTGCAAAGTTTTTTCATAATTTGACAAGATTGGTAGAGCCGCTTCCGAGGAAATGGTTCTTTACCTAATTACTGTAATTAGAACAAAATGCTTACCTGTGCTACTGTATGGACTTGAAGTCTGCTCCTTAACAAAAGCTGACCAGCGTTTACTTGACTTTGCAGTCAAACGTTTTTAATGAAATTATTCTGCACTTCAAACATGATAATGCATGTTTAAGTTACTTAAACATTACTTTGACTTTACACTTCCAAGTGAGTTGTTGCTCAAAAGGTACGAGAAATATTTAGTAAAAAGGGTTTGTCACAGTTGTTGCTGTCGATGCGTGTCGCTGTCGGTTGGCCTATAATGTTCGGTGTAAAAGTACGAACTATTCAACTATATATATGAACTGTATGAACTGTAATTAGTTAAGTTTTTTCTTTTATTTTGTATTTGTTTGCTACCTCTCATGGTAAATAAAAATGTATATATAATTTGTATAATGATTAACAAACGATAGTAGAATTTTAAGGGAACAACTTAAAGCATATCTACCGTTAAAAATTTAAAATACTTAAAATGTTTTTTATGTTTAAAAATTGGTGGCAGACTTTAAATATATGACTATAAACATACCCTTGATTTCCTTAGCTGCAGTAGCACAAGACTGGGAAAGTCCAGCGAAGATGTCGTCTAACGCAATGTCAGAGACCAACTGCAGTCCGTGTGTGGCAACAAACGCCAGCCGATAGGTGCCTTTGGGAAGACAAACTGACACGTGTTGCCACTTAGTTCCGCGATTGCCTCGAATCTCAATCAGACGTTTCTCATAGACGTGAAGTTGTGAGTATGTAAACACTGTCAGCGCCGCCGTCGTGTCTTCATCGCTGATCAGCATGTGATAATGGAACGACAGTTCAGTGCCTTCCTTGAATGTTGCCATCGGAGACAATAGCGTTACCTGATCGCCGATTTGACCAACGTCTGATTTCACCGTTATGTAAGAACCTAAAATGATTATGATTACATAAATGCCAATAATGTCAGAAGTAGCGCTGTAAACACAATATTTCAATCGGATCACTTTTGAGCACCGCTATATATGAATTAGTTATAGCGCTGTGTTAACGCGAAACCGAAAACCTTTGATAGTGAACAACATTCAAATAGTTCGTTATTACCGGATACGCAAAGCCGGATTAACCTTCAGGTGGCCCGATGCCATGCGACAATGGGGGCCCGGGCCTTTCCGCAAGTACAGCCCTGCTAGCTTTTGTACGGCATCTTAAAAGCATCCGTTTGACTTTTCACAATTTGTTTTCTATAGTGACATAGACCTACAATTTTGAAACATATTGTCGTTTTTTTCCGGTATGACAAAACTGACGACTATAGGTTTCTTGTACTTAGCGGGCTATAGCCAGTGACGCATAAAATTTTTGATGATTTCTTGGGGGGGGGCGTTAAATTTGGGTATCGCTTAAAAATCGCACTTTTTGCTGCTATTCACCAATTTGGCGTAAACAATGTTGCAGATAAATACATAGGCTACGTGATACTGATCTTCATATCCACTGCGTTTCTAGAGCAGCTATGCTTACATTGATGACTTTAAACGATGCTGGAATCCAAATATTGGATTTTGTGCTTTTTGACGCGTTTCAACTATGCTGTACGGCATCCTTGTCGTCTGTCACTGTCGTCCGTCCGTTCGTCAGCATGTAACGAATGTTCTCTGGTTAACAGGTAAAGTTTAAAAACTCTTTTTACACGATTAATTAACCCTTTGTCGCTGCTCTTTGTGTACAAAATTTAAGGAATGTAGTTTATGGAGATCATTTTCAAATTTGGGTTGAATGGAGGGAGTAGGAAAATGTGCGTTTTTCAATGGAAAACTGGCCTTGTCTCAGAAACGGTAAGAAATACGCCAAGACTACTATTAATCACTAATAGGCCAAAAAAAGTCGCATATTTCCTTTTAAATGACATGAAAATCATTCACCTTAAATGATTTTAAAGGTCAGTACTGCAACAAAAATTATATGCGTTTTTCCTAGCGACAGCTTGGTTTTTTTGCGGTTTCAGCAGTGTTTGAATTGCCGGGGGGGTTGGGAGGTTCGACCTCCCAACTGCTTTTTAGCCTTCCTAACAAACTGTCAAAGTATGTTCTGGGGAATCAACTATATACTATATACATAGGATTTACATTATAACTTTGTTCGGGCTCCGACCATCGAAAAGTTCAATCTCCTAGCTAATTTTTTTGCAATTCAAACACTGAGTTTCAGGCTGCGACACATAGTTCAACAGTGGATTGTGCCGAAATTACTGCATGAAGTAGGGATAGACCAAGACAACATGCGCATGAAATTCTTTTAGCGCAAAATGTAGACTTTAACCGTTTGGATTTTGATCATTTGGGTTCAAGGACTTCTCCGTAAACCTATAAAAGAAGAAGGCAAAGTTGGGTAGGGGCCCACACTTCAAAATGCATTATTAATTTATTGCACGTTGTACACTGATTTCACAGGTAGCAGCACCAATGCTGTAGTAGGTCACATGAGCTTTGCTCAGATTACTTGTTGATAATTTTTATATTTTCGGAATTTTTAGAGTTCAAGCCGTTGTTAGTGCAGTGTAGTGCTCTATCGGCAGTGGCGTAACTTTCGTCCAAAATGGGGGTACGATTTTTTGTTCCGATAGCTATATTATTTTGTTAGGAAGCCATAATGTTCCCCTGCTGCATATGTTTGCAGTTGCAACTGCTAATAGTACTGTTTTTATTGAGTTTTACCTGTATTTGCATGATTTGTGTGTTCCTTGTGTGTGTTTTGCTGTATGTTTTTGTGTTTATGTGTATATGGGCCAAGTGCCTGAAATAAAACTGATGATGATAATGAAATGGCTGCCGCCATCGCTTTCTTTTATTTACTATCAGTTTCAACAATAATATACGTAAAGTACGATCAAGAGAACTATGCAATATAGGCCTACAGGAGCTAAATCTGGAGACTGTCAGGAGACGAAGGCGTTAAAGATTTTTGAAAACCAACGTGCAAACAAAGTCACAGTCGCCAAACTAATAGTGGTATGAAAAAATAATTATTGCCGCCGCGGGGGCCTCTGGTGCGGGGGGACGATGCCATGGCATACTTGGCATATCGATTAACCCGGCACAAAATTAGCCGCGCAGACACATATCCGAATTAGTTACTGCATTTAGTAAAAACACGTAAAGTTAAAACACGGTAAAAACTGGCTTCTGCTACAAGTGACGAAAAAGTTTAAACCTAATGTAGTAGCTGAAAACGTTTTTTGTTTAGTTAATTTTATGACGCACTTAGTTTCATAATATTTCTCACAACAGTTGTTGAAATGCTGTAACTGTTCGTAAGTCATGGTTTTTAAAGCTAGGAAAACTAACCAAATGAATTTCCATGAACATCCGATTCAGGTCCGGTTAGAAAATTGTTGTCTTTGCCTGTTTTTCGCGTCCATCGCCACGCGCCAAGTTCCGACGACATGTAACCACAGATAAAATCCGTCTCTTCAAAAGTGCAAGAAACACTTTTGTTCTTGTCTGCAACAGTTAATTGCAATCATTGCGAGTCATAGTACAAAGCATTCTAAATCAAAGCTCGAAAAACATTTAGGCCAACAACTAGTCGTTCCTATACAAGAGTCATACAGTCATATTACAACATTAGGCCTAATACGGTGTGTTAGCTGTTATCACAAATAGCAACTGTTACAAACTCCGTTGTTTGATAAACGGTTTCATAGCAATAATAAAATGCACGAAAACGAACGCACCGCAAAGTTCGTCAGCCTCGTCACTTCCGTCGCCACAGTGATCATAACCGTCACACTTGACGGTGCTTGGCAGACACAGATTGTTGGCACACTTGAAATCAGTCGCTGTTCGGCATGCTAACAGACAGCGAGCAGCACTAAAATAATCATGCTAAAGCAAACCCGTCTAGTCGAGGAAAGACAGGAAGGTTTCTCAGGCTTTACGACGTATGGGGAAAGCACCGCGTCTCTCAGAAATCTGTTTGCTATATGTTCAATAGCAAACCTTATCATCTGAATATAACTTACGTTATTAGTCAGTTGTTGTGCGGCAACACAAAATTGACTAATGTTTTAATGAACATATGCATTTAGTATTCTGTCTGAGCGGTATTTTGTCGTATCCACATAACATCAACAACCTAGTTAGCGTTAAACTGCACATAAGTTTATAGGGGCCTACACCGTGGGCCATAAAAACGTGTCACTTTACTTTTGTCCATATCTTCGCCAATTATTAACCAATTTAAAAAGAAATTTACTGGCACATTCTGCAGACAATTTGCAATAATGCGATTATTATATATCAGACCACATGATAAATGCGTTTCTACATTATTTTGTGAAATATAAATGTAAGCAAAAACTAACGATAATAAAAAATTAAGTAAATAAAAAAAACGCTTCTGACTAACATTGCGATGAATGATTCATATGACACTAGACTGTGTTATACCCACACGTTACACGTATTATATCCACTTACAGCAATGTTGGTCTAAACTGGTTTTTTTCAATTTTACCAAAATGTTTGTTTTTTATTATCGTTATGTATGCATATTTCATTGATATTTCACAAAGTAGTGTTGAGACACATTTATGGTTTGGTGAGATCTATAATAACGAAATTATCGCAAATTGTCTGCAGAATGTGCTAGTTGAAGAGTTTTAAAAATCGGTCAATAATTGGCGAAGATATGGACAAAAGTAAAGTGGCATGTTTTTGGCCTACAGTGTATAAACGTTAAACTTAAACTCGAATAAGCTGAGCCAATTTTTTAACTTTTTCGGTCACTCACAAGTGGCGTGTGCTCCAATACGTTTTAGTCACTTTTTAGCGCGTGTAAAAATCTCAGGCGACAGCACCCCCGGGCGACCGAAATATGGTCTTCCAAATAAGTTGTTACAAGATAAAATACATTTATATCCCGCTATAACTTGAACACATATTACGCATCTTTTAACATAAATGCAAAGGTCCGTACCACAGTAGGGAACATTGCATTGTTCCAGTCGAACCATTCCAGCCTCGTCAACAGTGACGCACGAAGGTCCATTCCACTGAGTAAACGAGACACGTCGACAGTAGTTCTTCGCTTTGCTGATGTCGTCAACTGTCAATGTCGCCGATATCGTGTAGTTCTTGACGTCAGTCCAGGCAATACACGCACGTCCACTGGCTGCCCTGGTCACCGTTCCACGATATCCGTTACCCGCTGGATTCGTCATGCATTCTTTTTCCTTATCTAGACAATCGACATAATTATTTTACAACAAGCTTGCTCATTAGCCTAATATAGTTGACTATCAGTTTTCGAATAATAGTTTTATGTAAAGGAGGTATTCGTATTTTGATTTTTTTTTGTATTTTCTAAGGTTTTTCATACTGTATGTTTAATGACTAACCTACGTTGAATTCAAGTTTAAAATTGCACAAAGGCGGCATTAGCACGTAAATAAAAACCTGCACTGTATAAAAAGGACTCAGGCCTCGACAACTGATCTATTTTCAGAAAGGCATACGCTATAATACATGATGCCTCTAAGTGTAATATTAGTGCGCAACATTGCAGTTATATAAGACATTGCTGTTTCTACCAGAAGAGAAAAAAAACGAAGAAAATGTTAGTGAGTTGGTTACCGGTACTAAAACAAATAAAAAACATTGATTATCCACAACGTAAGAAAGGTCCGTACCACACAAGAAAAAGCAAGATAGAGTCGATAAAAACGAAAACCTGCCCATAAAAGGCAGAATATGGCTGAAATTATTTTGTTAATGCCGTGCTATTGCAAATTGCCATTACCAAATACGCCACAATGTTGAACCACAACATCGTCGATGGACATCCCGCAGTAACGAGTTTTACTTCGACGTCCTTCTATTTCGATGCGATGAAATCCATTCGGTAGCTTGGCGAACATCCAGTTCCAAAAAGTTCGATTGTCGCCGTTGCTTGATGCAAGGCAGATACGTAATTTTTCCTCACTGACGGCAAAGATCTTTATCGCTGGTTTGTTGACAACAGCCGTAGACTTCAGCTGATAGAACAGCTCAATACACATGCCTGTCGTGTCCATGTATGGCGTTTGTAGACGCGCTAAGTAGTCGATTCTGGTATCAGTTGACAGCATATTCGCATAATGTCCGCGTGCTACAACAATAAACAAGAATATTTGTTTCGCAATAAACACATAGCATTTATAACCAGAACGTTATTTAGAGAGCTGTGTCACTTTTTTTCGCTGTGGTTTCCAGGCGGCAGCATTATATTCGGCACAGACTGGCACTGTCCGGCAATGGTAAAATCATTTAATCCTATTTTAGATCCAGATGTTAATCCGGATTACCGTCAAAATCTATTTATCTCTAGGTTGTTTAAAGTCTAAAATTTTAAAAAAAAAATTCAGCCACATTTGCCTATAACTTTTTGCGTAATTCTACTAGCAAACCAACAAACAGAAATATAAGTACATAATTGCATGTACAAGGTAAACCCAAAAAGACCCTACCACGAACATCATGATATTTCAGAATACTTTTGTACTAAATTCAGGCTACAAACAGCGTGTATACGATATTACAGACCGCTTCTAAGAGTGTTGTCATCGACTATTCCACGTCCATCAACAACATCCCATAACTCTGTGGTGCTTGTGTAGTCATTACTCAACAAACAAGACGTGTCTTTCTCGAATGTGCACGTAAACATTTCTTTGCCTGTAAAACAAAATGAAATACACGACAACGAACATGCTGTAATTATTGTTCAAACAGCGTACAGTTTACGCCAGTCGTCAAAACGTCAAATATACGAAAAACAGTACCTATGCCAAAATAGAATCTTATCTCTGACCGAGACAACGTATTCGTCGATAGAACTCGAGTCCAGACGAACGGTTGAACATCTGACCATCGGCCGTCACCCACTCTCCTGTGTACGCCGACAGTTGACACGTCTGATGGCGTCTATTGTAGAGAAACCCGCTACACGTCAGGTCGTAGGTTTCAGAGCACAGTCGACGACACACTGCTCTCGTCGTATCACCCACTTCGATTGTCTCGAAGTCGTCCGGAATCATTCCAATGTTTTCGTAAAGCACGTACTTGTCGCAACTTTCTGTCATAACACAGTAGCGTTGTCAACATTTTGCGGCGCAATCCTAATAATTCCCCGCGACACATATATGTGTCATATATTAATTATATATTTATCATATATGTGTCATGTGTTTCCACACATATGGATTATAGCCTATATGTCACGTATATGTGTCGCGGGGAATTATGGGGATTGCGCCCATTTTGCTACACGTTTTCCAGTTTGCTGCTCGTTTTTGCAACCATCTCTCTGACAACGTTAGCTTTCCACCTTTAATGGCTGTCGTTCTGTCTCGTGTAAAAAGTCATCTCTTTCACATTTCGTATTCCACCCGCTTGTGATTGTACAGTGCCAGAGCAGTGACGTTAGTTGCCACGGATCGACCCTTTAGTTGTCTCTGTGATTTACGTTCTCACTATTATTGTAATCTTTGCTTTCAAGCCGTGTAAACCTTCCGATGAAGTAAAGTAAATATACAGCGTGTACATTTACACACAATACACACTTATACAAAACACTCAATGTACAGCAAATACAAATATTATAGCATTATAAAAAATATAATTTAAAACCACAACATTGCACAAAAAATAAATTATGTGAATGTAAAACAATACTATTGTTCTAACAAATTAGCAGCAGCAGCTTTAAATGCACACTGTAGAAAGAAAAATAATTTATAGTTTTCGTACTTGTGAACATAATTAGTTAATATTTTACTGCTAACTTTGTTTGTACATTATTGCATACAAAAAAATCACACAAACGTTTGTCACAGCTGAGCTTGTGACAATAATAAAATTACATTTTAAACAAGATACACTAATCAACACTCACTGTCGGAAAGTTGTTCAGGTTGCATGTGTTTAGCAAAGACTTCATAAAACCCACTTTCTTGTACTGCAGTTAATCTGCAAAACGTCACAAATGAAAGCGCAGTAAAACACAGACTCCGACTTTGATAGCGTAGACTACAGTTCCTAATGCACACTGATTTTCAGGTGACAACACCGATGCTGTTGCGCGTCACGTGCAGTGTAGTGCGGTTGCTACAGTTTAACGATCACGCTGAGCTCACAAAATGTCACCAAATGATTGAGACAACAAAGGCGCAGAAACGCAACTGCAATAATACTTTATTTGGTGCCATCATGTGAGTGAAGGCAAACTGTTCACGCATTTATTATTGTAAGTAACCCAGTAACGCAAAACACCATAAAAATTACGCGGCTACTGTAATTGGATTAAATCCCTGTTCATCAAAATTGATGCCACACAACGGTATCGGTACATACAACATTTACCTGAACATGTTGTGATTGCAGACGGTAACTGATGGAAACTGCAGATCATGTTTGTACTCTACACTGACGTCCACGTTTTTGGGATGTGACAGGAGATACATCACTTTAGTGGAGATGAGGTAGACGAAGGCGGCGAAAAAACAGAAAATTATTAGTAGCCATACAAACCTGATATAACAACGACAAACTCAAAACAATAAGTAAACTCGACAGAGTTTATGTACAATTTACAATAAAACTAACAAATTAAAACAAATCACTATTTAATTATTAAAACGTTACAACCGTGGTAGTGCAGCATAAAATATGGCAAAACTAGGATACAGGTTGGACCAAAAAAGTAACCTATTGTACCTTTTCTATATCTTCGTTAAATATTGACCAATTTTTACAATTTTTTTAGCATTAAACTCTAGAAGAAATATGCTACGAAGGGGCATGCACATCACACTTTTTATATCGCTACACTACCTTGTAAAATATAAATATTTAAAAACGTACTATATCTACAGAGGGTAATAAAATCGAGTGTAAATTGTTAAAGTATTTAAATAATATGTTATATCACACTCACACGGTAGTGTGAGTGTTGTAAGGACGACCTTCAAAGTATATGGGAAAATGCAAACTTTGACCCTCAGCCAACCAAAAATCCCTGAACCGATCGTCACCAAATTTTAATGGCGTGATTACGTCATGGACGCCTACCACCAAACAAAATTTGGGCTCAATC
>Ga0209367_1006882_pt1 | contig 15684 bp, 12 predicted proteins | sample WorMetLIZISLAND2_FD_187412 | JGI IMG/M metagenome (GOLD analysis project Ga0209367, IMG submission 187412) | Marine gutless worms symbiont microbial communities from Max Planck institute for Marine Microbiology, Germany - Olavius geniculatus... ... | reverse complement strand
GCGACTGCGAGAACAGACGACCATCCTCACGACGGTCTTCACCGGCTCTACGGACTTCAACTCGCCATCGTGACGCCAACCAGGGTACACCGTCGCGTCAGCCTTCTTCAGCATCGCAGGCTTCGTCCCGTTGCCGCCGCTCCGTACGAGGGTTGCAAGGTTCGCCGACGACTGCTCGCGGCCAACGTTGTCGTCCCGACTCTGTCGACCGTTCGTCTCCAAGCTGCCAGGACGACGATGACCGACGCTCCTCGAGCGGATGGCCACCAACACCAGACTCTTCGCGTCGCCGACGCGACGCCGGCCGCGGTACTACCCAGCGCCGATCGTCATTGACTTCACGCGACCGTCGCCACCGTGAGGACCCCGCGACTCGTTCGTCGCCACGTCGTCGTGCCTATGACAGTCGACACCCACGCGGGTCGCTGTCGCAGTACCAGGCACCTTTGCGTTGCCGCCGCGACGTCCGCCGTGACTCCATGAGGTGCCAGCCGTCATCGACTGCACGCGGCCAACATTACCGTGGTAACGGCGGTCATCAGCCCCAATCCCAGGCACTGCCGGTGCCAAGACGTTCCCGCTCTCGCCACGATGCTGGTAGCCACTCTTCAACGTGTGAGTCACCAACGCCACAGGCTCCCCGCCGTCGCTGCAACGCCGGCGCCCATTCGTCGCCTCCTGGACGCGACCCACCGCTGGCCACTCATGGAGTTCCTCATCAGCCCGTTGCCCTTCGCTGCGACCGCCGCCCATAGACGTTGCTCGCCGGGAGGTGAGCCCGGTGAGTCACCAATGATGTGGCGGACCGGGTCCGCCACGCGACTGACCTGAACACCTTTTTTTACTTTCTTACTTATTTTCTTTAGTTAAGGTTGTTGACATTAGAGAAACGACTTCCGGTTAAAATAGCTACCCGTGCGTCAGCACGGCGCGTTTGCTGCGTTAGTTTGCTATAGTGCTCGTTTTGGTAAGTCACTCTTTGTTTGAATTCGAACTGAATTGACGCCGGACCTTGTGCCACATGCGCGGGGCTGTGAAACTCGAGCTTTTAATTACTGACTGTACGAGTTTGTATTGAGTTGTGTGAGACATGACCTATCGTGTTTGGACTGTCGATTGTCTGTGTACCTCGGAAAAAGGGGGAGGTCGGGTGAGGGATACCGACTTGCGGACACCTGCTACCTAACTTTCGTGAGGCTTGGCGCCTTACTCTAGGGCCTGGGGGCATACATACCTTCCGATATCACTGTGTACCTCCGGTACCTCCGTACCTCCGGTAACACCTCGGTACCTACGGACCTCTAGTATCACCTCCGCACCTCGGTACCTTTGGTACCTTCGGTACCTCCGGACCTCCAGTATGATCTCTGTACCTCCGTGGCCTTCTATGCAGGACTCGGTCGGCGGCGACTTGACTCCACCCACGGGTGGGGACTTATGGCCGTGGGAGGCCACGGCAGTGGTGGCACGTCGGCCAGCCCTGCCACATCACAGTGATGTCATCGTAATAAAACTCACAGTTAATGCTCACAGTGAAAATCGCTACAAAATGTATATTTCGGATTTTTCTACTTTAAATATTAATGGAATGGCGCCACTTTGTAAACTTATTTATCGAATGATCTTGATATGTAGATTCAAATTAGACTTTTAACCTCGCATATATGATATGTCGATTTGAGCTTCATAAATATTTGAATTTAATGTGCATTTTCAAATGAAATTCAGCATTACATTGCATTATGTGAAAAATTCTAATCTGTCAGTACTCCCGGTGACGTCATGAGTCTAGCTCATAGTCATCATGAATATTAATGTACTAGCTGGTGGCGTCATTAGTTTAGGCTGGCCATTAATATTCATGACGTCTATGGGCTATGCTCATGACGTCACAGGGGGCGCCTGTTTAGCCATCATGGTGGCGCGTTTTCTATGTCATTGTAGGTTGTCGATTTCAAATGTAAGTTTTTCCGTGTTGACAAAACACTGGGTGCCGATATTACTGTCAAAGTTATCAGAAAATTCTGCACTTTTAGGAAAATGGATAAAATATATATGTTAATTTAGGTGTCCATGGACCTTTAAACCCTGCATGTATTGTGCTTGGTGTATAGACTGGCTTGAGAGGACTACTCACAAAGATGTGAGTTGGGATGACCGAAACCGTCACCACGTAGCCAATGATGAGGCTATTAAGTTCAACGGGATTCCATATATGATACTCGGCTGGCGGGTTTTGGAATGTTGCTTCGGACATGCACCACGGCCAAGGAAATATGAATACGTGGTCAGTGCCTATCAGTGTGGTTTTTCATTTCAGTGTTTTTAAGTTTCACTTCTCGTCATTTTTTTCCCTTTTACTAGAACTGTCTGATTAACGTGATAACTCATTAAAAAAAATTAACGCAGCACGTGTGTAAATTTACTTAATACTGTAAAGCAGGTGTTCCAATATTTCGTTAAACTATGTTCATTTGACGATGGAATAATATTCCAGTAATTAAAAATAGTTTTGTTGCCATTCCATCACTACTGTCATGGTCCTGCGACTGAGAGTCTCAAGAGCTTTAACGTCTCGCCGAGACGTTTTTCCATGACGTATGGTGAAACGCATTGACAATGAAAAAAATTATACGAATTAATTAACTCACACCATGGTAAGCATGGTAAGCTGATAGCATTCATTCTGACATCATCTATATTGCGATTAGGTCATTTTATGACGAAAAAAGACTGACATGACATAATTCTGCTTTATGGTAAATAAGTAAATGAAAGAGTAAAAGCACTGTAAATAGATATGTCTAAGCCACAAATGTCATGCTGGTTCTAAATGCAGCTACAGTATGCACAGCGCGCGCCTGCACAAAATGTCTCGACGAGACGCAATGGCCCGAGACGAGACCTACTGGGCCGAGACCGAGACATATTGCTCTAAGACGAGACCGAGACGTTGAGGATTTTATCCGAGACAAGACTGAGATGAGACGTTAGTATGTTGCGAGACCGTCTTGAGATCGAGACGTCTCAACCGAGACCACATTCCTGATTAATACTAAATTTGACTTGCATTACTAGGTGATAATTTGTTGATAATTAGTTGATAATTTTGTCTAGTCCAAAAGTCTTAGACCACAGTTTTGTCTCAGGCCACCATAGTTTCAAAGCTGCTGATGATGTTGCATTTTGTTGCTTTTTTCTTATGTTGAGGTAAGCAGTTTGTGCAGTTACAAGTTTATGTTTTCACAGAGCACAAAGAGATACAGGAAAATTCAGACAACACGGAAGAAAGCATGTCCGGCCAAAGTTGTCATTAAGGAGCTAGTTTACTTTCCGGACTATTCAGTATGTATTATTGATTTGCTTTTGAGCAGTTAAAATTTTTTGCATTTTTTTTAGAGATTTCTTCTTCAATTTTTAGTTGTCTCATCTGCAGCTAGGATGAAGGTTATGTCTTGGAGGGAGTGTCAGAGTGGGAATGGTCAAAGAAGGAATAAAAATTTTGTTGATTATGCAGATTCATTCGTGGATTTCGTATAAATTTTTATTTGGTAATTTTTTTAGAATTTCACTGTTATTTTTATAATTATACTCAATGTAAGTTTCGTGCTGGTGTGATTTTTGCTGTTGATTTTTGCTGTCAGTACTGGTGCAGGTGATTGGGAAGATTTATCTCCAAAATTACCTGTAATGTATCAAACAGGATGTAAAAGTCTACATACTTTGCATGTTGGTGCATTTAAGATATCAGCTGATACGATGAGCCATCGTAGGCATAAGTCCTCACTGTTGAGGTCTGCATTAAAACGTGATCGCTCAAGTGTCAGAACCAGGCGATGTTTTGCTGTACGACTGGCTGACATCAGCGATCACCGCAACCATGTCGTTGGGCCGGTACGTTCTGTGATTTAGTTGAGCCACCCAGTGCTTAATTACGGTAAAAAGTAGATTTAATTTCCTCCTTGATTGGAGACTTTGTTGTAAGTCTTGTTCATTGCTGGTGGCTTAGCCTATCGGGAACATCGTTGGTTGCACTAACGAAGTTACTCGACATTGACCTGGCTTAGTACTTAGATGGGCGACTGTTTACTGGTAACCAATCAAACCACTAAGGCCAACTCTGCCTGGCCATCTTACCGTGGGTAGGCAAAATGGGTACTACGATTTCTCACAGCTAGAGAAGAAATGGTGAGTTGTGCATAGCTGTATAAAACTGCTTGCATACTGACCCAGTTGGTTAAAGGTGCTAGTTGTTAATGGAGCCGGCCATCCGGCAGACTTAGGCTGTGTGCTGGCTTAATTTGGCTTAAAGTGCCACAAAGAGCATGTGCTTCTGCATAGTGGATCTCACTATCTATGCAAAATCTTCTTCCTCGGTCGTGCTGCTCTGCTTTCATTCAGCTGGTACATAAGCATTGATAAAGATAGCCGCCTTTAGTATTAAAATCTTAAAACTGGAGCTGTGTCTGTATATGTATGTATTTGGCTGCTGTTAGTGGTTGAATATGAAGACAAATAAAGAAAAAGCAACTGAAATTCTGTTGCTATTATTGATGAAAAATGCAGTGCTAAGTTTAATGAATGTTGGCCCTCTGCCTGGTAAACTGAGTAGCTGTATGGGACTGTCATGCTTTTCTTTTATTAGGTCGAAGGCTTGCTTAATAAAGCCAGTCTGCTGTCTATATGCATGTTTGTTCATGCATACATCCAGTCCACGAAGAGTTTTTTGTGGGTTTTCCGATTTAAGTGAAATTTGGTTTGTAGTTAAGAGTTCGACATGCAGCAGTATGTTGTATGACCCTGTCCAAGGTCAGTGTCTCGAGACCTTCAGGCTTAGACATTCTTTAATTTTCAAAGTCTATCTGCTTCACCATTTACAATTAGAGCTGACAAATGGCTAGTGATTCTTAAAGTAGAATACGGATTTAATATCTAAATTTGGATGTGCTGGATTTTTGATATTTGGCCTAGTTGTTACGTTCGGTGATTTTAACTTCACTGGCAGTGCACACAGTGTTGCAAAACCTGTACAGAGGATTAGATTGCAGTCACACATGGGGGCTAATTTTATTATAGAAAACTGCACAGTTTTAATGTACATACGCTGTGTCTCAAAAAAAAGGACCCCTGCTACCTTTTGCAATAACTCCAACAGTCCTGGTTCAGTAGCAATAGATTTTGACAAAAATAATCGTTAGAGAATCAGCACTTAATATCATGTGTTACTTTGCGAGAAATTTTAAAAACAGAGTACCAGCTGAGGTTTTCCTGTGGCACCAACAGTACAGGCAACTGCACTGCAGTACTCCAACGAACCAACAACAAGCAGTCGTGCGATTCTGTCTCAAATGCTTCAAAAAGTCATTCAAAGTTGTTTTCTTCCATTCTTTTGTCGGAAACTCTTTCATCAGTTCCTTAGCTCCGTAACCTTTACACTCGTACAAATTTTTAATTAAAATACGATCTTCTTTACTTAACCCCATTTCTTCGACTAGCGTCGTCTGCTGTCTTATACAGTTTATAAATGGCGCTCTCTGGTTACCATGGAAATATCCTAAGCTAACCTAACCCCGTTTTATGAAATATCCTAAACCCGTAACGTCCTACGATATTGAGTACCTTTTGACGATTTTCTAAGCTAATCATTATTATTATTAGGCACAGTTTATTGGAGTTATTTCAAAACATAATAGGGGTCCGGTTTTTTTGAGACACAGTGTATATTTACCCCCGATTGACCCCCGTTGCCACGACAACGAAATTTGAAACAAAATTGGCTATAGTTCGACTTCGTAAGAGATTTTTTGGGAGATTTTTGCGTTCATTGGGGGGGGGTTCGGAGATGGGCCATCGAATGCCGCCAACTGCATTATCCCCCGACCGACCCTCGTTGCCATGGCAACGAAATTTGGGACAAAATTGGCTATAACTCGGCTTGATGTGTAAAAGATATCTGCGAGATTTTTTGCATCTGTGGGGGAGTTTTCGGAAATGGGCCATCAAATATTACTAACTGAATTTACCCCGACCGACCCTTGTTGCCATGGCAACAAAATTTAAGACAAAATGGGCTATACCTCGGCTTGTACAACAAATATCACATTATCAGATCCATGTCGATAGGACCGCGAGAAGCTGTAAAATACTGTAGTCTACGTCGTAGTGAGTCTCGAGGGCACGGATTAGTTATCACCGGTGGTCGTGGATTAGCATTAATCCCGCAGATTAGCCGTGAAGCCAGCACGTTATCGCCATGTCGTCGAGAAATCGCAGCTTCTTGACGTGTATTCAGCAATTTTATGATATATTTTATGACAACGTGGTCGGAAAGAATCTAAAACGCAAATTGTCTAGTATTAATTGACTTCATTAACATTATGCAGCTGACCGTGTGGCTTAATGGTAACGTGGCTACTCTGCATGATGTCACTAAAGCAGGATTTTTTCTCGCTAAGAATAGCAAAGTAAAACTAAACAATAACTAATTTATTTTTAAACCTAGATCAAACTGACTTTTCGATCTCGAAACTGCTTTTCAGACTTTTGGCCACAAACTGCATATAAAATGATAATCACGCCAACGGTATGAATTTCTGCTTATGCATTAATTTCGCAAATTGTAATAGTACTGTAACGAATTGTTACAGTATGGCAACTTGCAAGTTACGCGGCTCGGCTTAAATTTCGAAACTGTCTGCATGCTTTTCGTTTTTTATGACGGTCATAGCGTTCATACACAAAAAAACTGCAACAAGAGTAGACTGCTATAAGCAAAATCACGATAAAGAAGTTTTTTTTATCGGTAATCGATAGAAGGGACACGATGCGACATGTTCATTACCGAATTATGACGATTGGACGGATATGCTGCCATGCAGCCATCGCGTTTATCGTATTCTGGCCACGATATTAACGGAATCGACAATCTACCGTTGATTTAAGTTCCCAAACTCAAGCTATCAGTCGAGTATAGGCTACAGTCTATGGGTAGTTGCGCCTCGCTTCCGTATGTCGTTTAAATGGAACCGACCACTGCGGAGTGCTGATACAATTATTGTGTTCGCATCCTTCAACTTTTGGGACACTTCGAGCAGTTTTTAAGGCAAGAGAGAAGACTTCTAAGCGGGCGCCACGCGTCGCTGCAACACTTATTTAGCCTAATGGGGTGTTTACACGATCCAGCAAACGTCCAGCAAACTTCCAGCAAATGTATTCAAAATAGACGTAAATTGCTGGACATTTGCTGGATCGTGTAAACACCCCACAATTCATTTTGTTCTATATCCGCTGCAGCGTAAAGCGTAATTAGACCAACAATGCTCACTAGCGCGCTATGTCGAGAGAAATATCTCTATTGATGGGTTCCGATATACCATTACTGCGGGCCGATCTTACTCGCTGTTATTGCGGCCTACTCTATAGGAAACCGCATTGTGCATTGCACGGCCCGTCTGTCTGTCCGTGCAAAAAAGACATAAGAAGCTAGAAATTAACAGAGAAATTGTAGTTTCAGGTAGCAAGTCATTTTTCCGAAAAAAAAATGAAAGACAAGTGACAAGATCGCACAATGTTAAAACACACTGCGCCACAAGCTTTTTTTAAATCAACAAGTAAAGAACGGTAAAACGTTAAGCTGGACAGTTAAAGTATAAACTACGCACATTGCCACAGGTGATAATCCATTTGGCGCAGAAGGCTAATAAAAACTATCTTTTCGGTAAAAATAATATAACCAAAGTGTATCCATATACTGTCGAAAAATAAAAATCACGATGACGCAACTACGGTCATATTGGACAAACTGCAAAAAATGTTCACGCGATAGGTTAATTACCTCCGCCAAGGAGGTAATGTTTTTGCCGTTTTTTGTTTGTTTGTTTGTCTAAGAGTCAGCAAGATAACTTGAAAAGTTATGGACGGATCTTTCTTAAATTTTAAGGGTATGTCGGGAATGGTACAAACTAGCAGTGATTCAATTATGGGGGTGATCCGGCAGGAATCCTGGATTCTGGATTACTTTGAAATTTTCGTTACCATTGAGTTAAAGGGGGCATAAGGGAACCGGTGCAAAACCGAAGATGGTGACGCCACCTGGCGAATAACATTGCCTTGGCGAAGGTACCTGCGGGCTATGACTGTTTTCTAGTTAATGTAATGCATCAATAATATTATGTAACACAGGTAAATGTTGAGATCAACTGATACCGAGAGATAAACACTATCCCGACATTAAGAAAAAAACGAATATCGTGTCTGTCAACTGGACCGTGCATTCGTTCGTCTAATACTTTCATTAAAACCTGCCAGTTCTCATGCCAATCCCGTGTTTTCATTATCAGCTGATCAACTTTCATGGCTTCCTCATAATCTGGCCGCCGCATGCAATGTTCCTATATGATTTAATTACATTCTATCGTCCTGTAGTAGCCTAGATGTTTGGACCACTCTCTCATTAATCACCGAATAAATAACGGCAGAAAGAAACACGCATAGACCCTTACTTCTAAAGTCAGCAGAGTATACACGAATAATTAGTCCATAGGGTCCCGCATTTTGATTCGGTGACACTTAATCGCCCGACATTTAATCACGCGACAGTAATTAATCACCGACCTGTGATCGATTGTGCATTTTCGAACATGCCTATGGAGACAGACGTGCGTGGCGAACATTACGACTCAGCCATGTTTTCCATAGAAACGAGGAAAGAACGTGGAAATTACAGAACGGGGACAGCGAGCTTTGAAAAAAAAACAACGAATGCAGTTAAAGGTTGGCATTTTGGTCTGCAGGTACTTTTTCAGTGTCACCATTGAACATTGTGTACTTTTGTGCAAGGGATCGAAAAAGATCTTCAAATGCAACGTTCGTCGTTTCAGCAGGAAATTGCTGGTGCACGTGTAGAACGTGACGCAGTAAAATAAAAACAAAATGCCAAAATCTTTTGTCCTAAAGCCATTGATTGTGTCAACCTGTTAACGTGCCCGTAGACTTTTATGTTTTTTTTTTTATAAATTATGATTTTATACGTGTAACTGTGATTATGTCGTGTGCTAAGTGTCGCGTGATTAAATGTCTGATTATGCAGTGATTAACGGTCGCGTGTTTAAATGTCGGGGAAATTATATGTCGGTGATTAATTGTTGCGTTTTTAACTGTCGTGTGAAGAAGTGTCCGTACATCCGCATTTTAAAGCTCCAAACATTAATGTGTAAAGTTCCAAATTTGGCGTGTAAGCTATGCGAAACCAAGGATCCAAACGAAAAGTGGACTAAGTCTGTTTTTGAAGGGTACAACGGAAAAATGGGCTACGTCCATTAAATTGAGTTTTTTTAAAAGATTTAATTCACTTTTTCCTTGTACTTTTTATATGACACTTAGTCCATTTTTCATTTAACCCTTCAAATGAACACTTGCAACATTTCTAAAAAAAGGCAAGATATTATGACCAAGGTTGCTATTGATCTCTAGGCCTCATGGAAAGTTGCACTCGCGCTGTCGATTAGCATTGAAACTTGGATGACCTTGAATAGCTATTACAGATTCGCATACAATCAAGTCAGTTATTTATTATCCAACTGCTTTCAGTCATAGCTGTCAGTGCTATGTACACTTTCCACTGTTCTTTGTATTTTTTTGCAATGCCCCACAATGATATTCTTTGCTTTTTTGATGTTTGGCCGAACTTGGTTACAGCCGTTTTTTAAAGGTTTTCTTAGACGTAGCCTAGTTTATCCGTCTCTTTTTGACGGTCTTCGTTTTGATCTTTCTTTACGGATAAGCTCTTTTGGTGATTCTTTTTTCTTTACGTCCCCGAGCCACTTTAATCGTTTTTCTCGTACTATACGCGGTACTCGGCTGCTTAGAAGTGTTTGTTGCGTTTTCTGTTTGACCTCATTGTTTCTGCAGCTGATTTGTAATTTTTTTTAGCCACCAATTTCTTAAAGTTGTCAAGGTTTTTCTCTTTGTGATAATCTATTATAAGAACTGTAGTGTAGCCTACGATCTACGTTTTTAAAGCCAACCACGAAAATTAGACAGGTAATAGACCCATCGGCTTTTTTATAAAGCGATACAAGATGACAGACCGACTGTCGTTCAGGATACTAAATAGTTTTCCATCACATCCCGTCATAGCCACATGTCACATACGCACGTTCTATTCGTTGCGCTAAAGTCTTTCGAAGCCTTAGGACCAGTCCATTGAATCACACTCAGTTTTAATCCTGTGATACTAGACCTGCTGTCAACCTTCCATTATCGGCTAAAAGTCACTGTTTCTGCAAGTCTTTTAAGTCTTTTTCTCTTCAGTTTCTCTTCTTTTCTCCCTCACGGATGGAGTGCGCAAGATTAAGCCGGCTCAGTTGGTTTTTAGGTGCATTATATAAATGTTTTCTTTCTTACATACCTACTTACCAGCAGTACATAACAAAGCAATCGCCAATCTAGACCATTTTTGTAATTTTTTTGTTTATTTGTTCACGCCAATCGTGTTTTTCTTATTTATGTTCGCTAGTTTTTTTCTGTTCCGTATGGTAGACGATGATTCGTTTTGACGCACGTCACATTTTTGAATACAGTGGCTGAAACCATAAAGAAATTCGATGGTAGGAATATTTTTGACACAACTTAGCATCAAATTACTATTTAGTTTTCCATCTTACCCAACTTTTGTTTCTGCACTACCCGGGGAAACCACAACCAGCAAAATATCTTAGGTTTTCTGTTTAGGTTTTTTTATCTGATGCGATATGATTCTTTAATTAACATAACGCGTATAAACACATTTTGTTTACATTTCTGACACTTTGGCTAACAATTCATTCAGTTGTCCATTTTTCAACTGCCTACAGTAAAATTGCTTGAAGTGTTGGCCCACTATGCGAACACAGGCAAGGAGACGCTTTCTTCATTCATTGACGGCAGTATCGATAAAATTCTGCTCCAGACCAATCCAGGCTGTACCAATCGCTTCTTGATTTCACAAACATTCCTAAACTTCATCCGGTAGACACACTGCTGCATGACAGTCAAACCTTGTAATAGACCGGCTGTTGGGCAAACAGATTAGGACAGATGACATTTATTGACACTGTTTCCATTCATTTTAACACATATTATGCTTGGTCTGCTTTCCCCAGGTAGTGCAAAAGTAGACGTTGAGCGAAATAAAAATTAAAACAATTATTTAATAACCAGTTGTGTCAAAAATATTTTTACCAAATATTATTAGGATCTGTTAATCTTTTTTAAAGTTACGATCGATAATGTCGGGGATGTTGTTTAGGTTTTCTGTTTATTTCAACACATATTTCGTTTGATCTGCTTTCTCTAGGTAGTGCCGAAGCACACAATGGGTGAGGTAGAAAACTAAACAATCATTTAATGTCAAGTTGTATTAGAAATATTCGTACCAAAAATTATCAAAACCTGATTATTGGTTTTCGAGTTACAGTCGAAAATATCGGGAATGCTTTTTGGGACACAGTGTATATTTCTATTATTTGACATTAAATAATTCCCGCGAATGCCAGACGCTTGCGTAGGCCTAATATTGCGTAATATGTAGGCTACTCGAGTAACAAAATTGATTCCACCACTGCTGGCCAGATGGCGCCTTTTATTACATTCGCATTAATCTGATCTGTGTTATTGCATCGATGGACGCGAAAAGTATTCTTCGAAACCATCGTGACTAAAACAGTCAATTATTACGTCACTGATGCAATAACTTTGTCAGCCGTCAGACGTTTTTCGACAGAAATACACCAGGAACAATTTGCAACAACAAAAATTACCTCACCTCAATTCAAATAAATACTTTAATATCAGAAAAATGGCTTAAGCAATTTATCAAGACAGTCAAATGTTATCATGCCGTTTTAGAACATCTTTGGAAAAATATAACGTACAAAGTTTTTTTTTTTATTTTGAGCCTACTAATGCGCTAACCATTTTGTCAAAAGCTATGTATAAAATCGACATAATTACAACAGCGCGAATGTCAAGTAAAATAGAAATGCGACCTGTTTTTTTCAAATTGCATAATTATATAACAGATAAAGTGCCTTGTCTGCGTCAAAATTGCACGTATTAGCTGGTAATAATACCGGGCATGTAACACGAAAGTTCTTACTCACAATATTTGCCGTTTTCTTCAGCGAATCTTCTGCCCGCAAGCACCAACTGGCGAGCTGTGCAACTGTGGATCGTGCGCCGCTAAGTGCGACTTCCATCATGTCGTGTGTGCGGTTGGCGGCTGTAGACCTATAGGCCTATAGGCCTGTGACATACAGACAAACGCCCTCCGACAAAACTGTCCTGCGACAGAACCCTTTTCCCGTTTTCTTTGTCATATTTTATTAGGTCGCTCGTACGGTGGCAACGGCAAATTTTATGTTTTTGCTTTCTTTGTGCTACTTCGTTTTTTATTCGTTCTCTAAAGCCTGCAAACGGACCAAGATCAAAATTGAGGGAAGGACGGACATTAGGCCTACCTGAAATAAATTAAGGCAAAATTTCAGCGTGATTCGTTAAGGAGTTTTAAAGAGAAAGGCATTTTACAACATCTATAATCGACGACTTAACGAATCAGCAGCCGTGGTCCAAGACTTTGTGGTATTTTTAAATCTACACGTGCTGCTTAGTCTGATGCGATTGCGTTCGAGCTACGTGACATTGCTACGAGGAGAATGTCAACCCCCTAAATTTTGCTCCACTTGGACTTACGGAGCCGGGCAGTTTTACTTTGGTTTCTGTCTAAATTTCCAGTTGCAACTGAAGCGCGATCGACACGCAAATCGATTTCATGTAAGCTATAACGTGTGTCGGGCGATATTAAACCTACTTACGAAAGCGGGTTAGCAAAAACTTCTAATACTGATCTGATCCGTTTTCCAGGTGCAGTTTGGTGGGAGTTTTTGTACTAAGCTTTCTTGGTCGTAGGGGCGGGGTGTTGTGAAGGGGATTTGTGTCGTAAACTCAGTCCTATGATGCAGCTACAGAGGCTGGCTGTGGAATATGTGATGTCACGTCAAGATGCCCAGCCACTGTGACTTACTTGTCTGTCTGTCTGTCTGTCTGTTAGTTTGAGATTAATAGCTTCTCTTCTCCGTCACTGCTTCAGCTGCTGCCGATCCGTCATTTTCCAGTCCTACTTTTTCAGTCCCCCCTCTTTCTGCGTCACTCGGTTACACGCCAAAAGTCTCCAAAACGTTTAAAGGTTGCTGGTGCATTGATTTCACACGCCGTGGGCTATTCTTACATTCTTTACAGACAATAGCGTTGAAACAATTAAGTCTTTCACTTCGCTTTCGCCAGATTTAAAAATCGCACTGTTAAGGTGGCGTACATGCCACTTGTCGTTTTACTCCGAATCTTTGCACGAGAAGTGTTCGCGTATGCATTTTGTCTTCAATGCTTTGTTTATCATGGGCCATCATAAAAAACGTTACCAAAGACTGTAATATTGTAGCAAAACTTAATTAATACCGCAACGACTAGCGATGACATTACAAATAACGTCGTATTTTTAAAGAAATAATCAAATATATAAACAGCAAAAAACCGCTAGTAAAACCTACATATTAACGCGGTTATTTTCAGTCAAAAGTAATTGCAGTTTAATTGCATGTCCACATTGAAAAATATATTCGAAAATATATTCTAATTTTAAATCAAACAAAATATGGTAATGATATTCGCTGTATATGCGGCTTAAATCCATTACTAGCATTACAAATTCGGTGTCAAAATTTACTCTAGTTCAGTAGATATATTTTTTCTAGAGGATTATTATTATTAGTGCAGTCTGTTAGATATAAGCTGTTTTTATTTCATTTTATTGTACTTACACAATATCTATCGGTAATTTTGTGATAATTCTCTGGGTGTAAGTCCAATCTGTAACTATCTCAGCGTTCGACAAGCCAATTACAAGCGACCATTCGACACGATCAGCGACTAACTGAAACTAAGTGACCGGCAGTGAATTAGTGATGCGCGATACCGCGGTAATCTACAAATTATCGAAGACAACGTGACTGATGGGCGAACGCCGGATACGGCGCATACGGAATTAGGCTGGAAAATAGTCCTCCGATAGAGTCCGTCGTTGTCTGTAACCCGTCTGAGACAGAACTATCAATCAGGGACCCATCCGCACAGCCAGTCTGATAGCACAGCTATAGCACTGCAGGCGTCGTCTCTAAGATAGGCATTAATCCGAAAAGAAAACTTGATGATGTCGACGCGGCGGAGAAAAAAAAGACGAGTCGTCGAAGTTCCAAAAGTGGAAATGTTCAGCGACAGAGACGAATTACTGCACAAATACAGCCACGTGCCACGAGTAGCGTAGCTGCACTCTCTCCAGAAAGCTGCACATCAAAAATAATTTATTTGATATCTTATAGAATAGGCCTGTAAACCACCTGTTAGCGTCAAAATCAACAGAAATCTTGTACTCAGATCTTTGCGAGCGCATAATGTCGCGTTTAGATCGTTTTGGTGCAGTTTCGTTTACGACTTTTTCGTGCAACATATTCATAGTATAAGATTATGATAAAAATTACGAGTGTTGGAAAAATATGAATTCATGTATATGTTGACAATTTTCTGCAGTATCCTTTCTTTGCAGTCAAGAAAAAGCATCTATTTAAAGAGATGACGATTACAAAAATGTTAAGCCGATGTCTAAACAAAAAAGGATGCGAGAAAAAAAACTCATCAGAATGATGTTGACATTTCTGCATGGTATTAAGTTTTAAATTTAGGAATATGCAATTTAGAAAAAAATACGCAGACGGTAAAAACTAAACAGCATTAAGCTGACTAATAGATTGTCTGCAATATCAACTATAAGCTTATACTTTGCGTCTCAGAAAAAAACGTCAGCTTATATCGCCAATTCTTGGCAGAAACAGGAAACTTGAAACAAACACGTTTACACTTTACCACTACACATCGTTTTATATTGTTGTAGGTTTTCTGTACATTGTCGTAAATTGTCCGCGGAGTGCGCCAGTGGAAGAATTTCAGAAAATCGATCGATATTCGGCAAAAAATGTAGACAAAAGTGTGATGACATGTTTTTTGAGTCACAGTGTAAAATTTTGCGTGCGCACCTGAAGTTAAACACCGTGGACGATCGTTGAGTGCGTACTGTAGATACTAAAGTGATATAAGTTCAAAATACACTGGCTGCGGTAACGGCAATATACGTTTTCGTCCTTTCGATGGCCTCCATATTGGCTCAAGAAGGTCGCTTCCATTAGCGTCGTTATCCCAAGGCGATGCAATGCGCCGCTAGTCCTGTATCACAAACTCTCTATACCAGCATACACTGCAGCTGCTAAGCACTGGAGGTCGCGACAAAAATCGTTTTTTTTTCACTCGATCGAGCTTCGCAAAAGCCAATTTGCCGAGCTGTGCACCGAGTGTTCGGCGTCGGCGATGGAATAATGCGTCTATTTATCACACGCATGTAATGTCCTCCCCGCTGGCGACCCTTTTTACGCGCGAAAGCAGCTATGCTTTCAGCGCGTCTTAGCTATCGCAATTCTGTCCGTCTGTCTGTCCGTCTGTCTGTCACACGGGTGGATCAGGCAAAAACGGTCCAAGCTAGGATCTCCAAATTTTCACCATCGGCTGCCTGGAAGACTCTAGTTTCAGGAACCGTAAAGCTTT
>Ga0209367_1006881_pt1 | contig 15689 bp, 13 predicted proteins | sample WorMetLIZISLAND2_FD_187412 | JGI IMG/M metagenome (GOLD analysis project Ga0209367, IMG submission 187412) | Marine gutless worms symbiont microbial communities from Max Planck institute for Marine Microbiology, Germany - Olavius geniculatus... ... | reverse complement strand
CAGTGTAGATATGGCCTGACTTGTCGTCCGCTGCAGCCTCGGGTGTGCTTGAGCATAGTTACAGCTCCATGGGCTAAGTAAGAATGCGCGATGCGAATAAGTGAAATTTATCAAATGCTAAACGTTTTATTCGGCAACTTTTAATACTGCAATTAATTTTAGTAGTGTAATTGACTCGCCATAAGTCCTTTACGACGCATGACGTGATTGCAGCTTCTCCTTAGCGACGACCTACTAAATATTTACGACATTTCGGACGTAGGCGTCTGACTAGTGCTACGTCGTCGTTATGCATACCGACTTAGCACTACGTCCGACGTAATTCGATTTTAGTTTGGAAGTTAAGTTACGACGTTGTTATGCATACGGCCCCATAACTTTTGTTCAGAGGTGACGAGCAAATACATTGCAGAGTTAGTTGCTGTTACTTAACATTGAATCGAACCAGTGACTTCTTGATGATACACTCATTGTAGCGGTAGCCGGTTGATTTATCACGGTCGGTTCATCACATGGACGGTTCACCATTAGGTCAATTCATCACAAATACTGTTATATACCGCTGTAATCATCTTCAGTATATCTTTTGGTATAGTATGACAAGTGTGATTAGAAATCATTCTACAAAATAAAATCGTCTGGTAAAGCCATCTTCGCCTTACTGCTGAGTTGAGCGACGACTGATGCTTGTGCTACAGGTGGCATTTTCTGTTATATTCTGCTTCATCTGATGTAGGCCTGTGTAGGCCTACTGCTGTGCCTACGTGCTGGCGATGTTGCAACACTGCCTTCATGTGTGTGCGGCATGGTTAATGAAATCACACAATTGACAGCTGTCTTAATTGTTGCAGGCACTTTATTGCTTGAAACTGGCAACATCTCCAAGTGATTTGTGTAGCATTATTTTGTGTATGTCTTCAGTACTCGAAGCCACCACATATCACAGTGGGTTTTCCACGCTTAGTGACACCAACTTCAGAATTTCGTACAGTGTTTATATGTTGCGTATCATCGTTGTCATCTATTGCACAAATGTACACGTTAGGCTTACTAATGTCATATGATTGCAACGAACAATACCGATCAGAACTGCACCAACCGCTAATTGTTTTTCGTGCTTTGTGATGAATCGACCTGCGATGAATTGATCTGTGATGAACTGTCCGCAGGATGAACCGACCGTGTTGAATCGACTTAATTGACCTGTGATGAAACGATCGGGAATCATTGTAGCGTGATGTTCTGATTGCTAATGTCGGTGCCGTGTTTGCTGCTAGGAGCTGACTGCTGGTTTAGACAGGATGAAGCTGTCGGCTGCTGAAGTCATTAAGGCTGGTAAAGGACTTGTCCGGGATTTTCCTCTCGGCATTCCTGAATGCGGTGCCGATGCATTGAGGTTCACTCTGTGTTCATACAATGTTCTTGGTAATTAATTTTCCAGCTTTTTCAGTATTGCAACTGTATCTTAGTGTTAATGCTGTCTACCATGCATGATCGTTGACAAACAGTTTTATTTTTTGTAGCAACTTGTCTGTTCTGCTGTTCCTTTACATTTGTACTGATAGTTATGGTTTTCATTTTGGCGTATTCGTGTTGAAGTAAATAGTTGTGTTATTATTTACAAAATCTATTGGTTATGACAGAACATTCACAAAACTGCTGTCATGACTGTTTTGCAGGGCATGTTGTGAACGTTGACGTCAATCATATTAAAGCAAATCGTCATTTCTGTAACAAAATCTGGCAGGCTTTTCGATTCTTTCATAAAAACATCGATGACAGCTTTCGACTGGCAGATCGCCTATGTGAGGTCTTAAATTAATGTCGCTTGTTAAATGTTGTGACATTTGGAAACGTTACATGATTCGCATTATACATTTTTTTAAAATTGACATTGCTGTTGCTAATACGAACAATTATGACATGGTTATCTTTTTGTTTATTATCCAGTGGTTATACTAGATGGCATCTCTATAGAGCTGTAAGTTTTTGCTTATATTTATATTTCACAAAGTGGTGTAGAGACACATTTGCTGTGTGGTGGGATATATATAAAAATTACATTATTGCAAATTGTCTGCAAAGTGTGTTAGTCAAAGAATTTTGAAAATCAGTCAATAATTGGCAAAGATGTGGACAAAAGTAAAGTGCCACTTTTTTTATGGCCCACGATGTATATGCATAATCCTGCATAAGCTCTGACAGTTATGATATGACAGGTATATGATCATGTAACATCAGCGACAGATCAGTGGATGTTAAGTCGACTGTCGGCTGTGGTTGAACAATGTGATGTCGGGTTTAAGACTTACAATCTGACGGATGTCACGCGCCGTCTGCACACGTTTTGGTGGGCAGAGTTCTGTGATGTCTATCTGGTAATTGTTTTTACTTTTTCATTTATTTTATATTTATTGTGAAGAAAATTGATTACTCATTTCGTACTGTTACTTAGGCAAAGAACACTGCATTATTTTACAGATTTTTTTCTGCAGCACAGAACAGAGTAGTATTTTTTGGGGGGGGGGAAGTGGGGAGTTGTGGTGTTTAATTCATCTACGGTATGTAACTTTTTGAGAGGGTAGAGTGATGGCCCATGTCAAACCTTTTATTGCACCAAGGCATTGAGATGGAGAAAATAGAAGTGGGTATCAACTAGAACATGAGTGAGGTTCGGCGCTGAGCATAAGCCTATGCTCTAAATGAGTCTTGGTGCATTTTGAGCTTGATGAATGCATTCTGGTACATTTTTTGCTATTTTAATAGAACCTTGCAAATGTGATTATTTAAATAAACCTCTCTGTCATAATTTCAGTGGTGTTTTAGCACCAAGGACACTTGCCTACAGGGTGCAGCAGAAAAAAGTGGACCCCTAAAGTTTTTCGCTGTTTTCTCAGCAACCATTTGGAAATTTAATTTGAAATTTCACGGATTTATTTACTAAAACCTTCTACATCTAACTGCTAAGTAAAATGTGATTCTGTTGAAAAACGACGAAGTTACAGACTTTTCAACGTGACCGCCTACCGATTTTTCAGCATTCAAAAATGTTCCGGCTAGAACACCAATTTAATAACATTGTTGGAACAACACCGTTCAATAATGATCAGGTGCCAAAATTTTATTGTCACTGTGAATGTTCGAAGTGTTCACTGCCAGCTCCAAGCTACAACACCAGCCTTTAGTCGCCTTATTTGATAAATCTTTTACAGCCTTGTTGATCGGTTCCTTGGCAGGTTGCACCAGATAACCTGAAGCGCTTCCTTGAGTTTGGCGCTTGTTTTCAGCTTTGTTTTAAGCTTGTAGAAAGCCTCCAACGTTGCATCCCATACGTGATAGTCCATATGGTTTATATTCGGCGAATTTGGTGGCCATTGGTCTTTTGTGATGAAATTAGGACAGCTGGCCCGCAGCCAGTTCTGTGTGCTGCGCAGCGTTGTGTGCTGTGTGTGCTGACGCGCTGATGCAAGATGCAAGATGACTCCAGTGGCAGCCGGCAATTGCTTTAAAGGAACGAGAATTTAATGATAATTTTTAAACAATACAAATACTGTTTATCAAAACGTCATTGTGACGTCATCGGCAGTAACGTGTAACCAGTTTTTAAAAATTAAATAGCATTTTTAGCTTGAACATTTTTTAATGCTGAGAAATCTTTAGGCAGTCATGTTAAAAAGTCCATAACTTCGTCATTTTTCAACAGAATGACATTTTATTTGGCAATTAGATGTAGAACGTTTCATTAAATAAGGCTGTAAAATTTCATATTAAAATCCCAAATGGTTGCTGAGAAAACGGCGAAAAACTTTAGGGGTCCACTTTTTTGGCTGCACCCTGTAGTTACAGTATAGCAGAAGAGTGATGATAACAAGAAGAACTAAATGAGAAAGCTGATGAGCTTCAAAAATCCGACAAACACTGCTGATGCAAAGATGTTGTTTATGAAAGTTGAGTTTGTTAGTGCATTGTTATTCAGGAGTACGTGAAGGCTGTAATTCGGATGCAGTCATCAGCTGATGTGAACATTTGTCAGAACATTATGTACGCTTGCATCGATGCCGGTCTGCGTCTGCTGTCTCCCTTCATGCCGTTTATCACCGAAGAATTATATCACCGATTGCCAAGCCAGTCTCGTGCGCCGAGCATTGTCGTAGCATCATATCCACAGCCAGCTGATGTACTGTTCATTCATTTTTATGTGCATTTTTGTTTTATTGCTTTAACAAAGCTGTTAGGCATCTAGTCTGCAAAAATCGTGATCACTCCCAGACGTCGACTTTTGAAAAACTTCACTAATTTAATATAAGTATAGACAAATTAGAAGCTACAACGATCACATTGTGTTGTTGAAGTATAGAGAATATGAAGATTAGACTGAATGCAGAACATAGATATCAGCACCATGGAGTGGGAGACATTAGTTTGCGGAGCGGTATAAAGTAGTCTGGAGCAAACTGATGCAGAAGTTTCTCGATGCTTAGACCATTTTTTGTAACTGGTTTGTTCTTTAGTGGGAAGCCAGTTATAGAGAACCTATAATTTTTAATTATTTTTACTGTATAAATTGGCATAAGTAGACATATAGTGTGTATTGTGTCTACAGTACCAGTACCATGATCATAAAGCAGAGAATGAAATGCGACATGTGAATGAGATCGTCTCGGTGGTCTTGTCACTGCGTAAAGATCTCGGCTTAACCAAAGTCCGACCGAACTGTAAGCCGAATGCTTTGCTAGTTATGACTGTCATCAGTAGTTATATCATGATATGCTTTTTAATGTTTTTGCATTAAATTTTAAGTGTTTTTGTCTTTATCAAAATTACTTGCAGCGTTTCAGTGAAAGTAGTAAATAGGAAATTAAAACGGACTATTTCACGCATGTATCACATGCAATTGCTTTACAAACAGTTTTTCTTAGATTTTGTTGGTTTTAGATCATTTCTTTCTTTGTTTCAGTTATGCATGCTAACGTCTCACTGCAGTGTTATGTTTTCGAACTTACATCAATAATCAAGTTTTAACTTGTCTAGTTTGCAGTTTTTACCAGTTTTTTTGCATGTTGTGTGTGGTCTGTTTTTATGCACAACAGCAGCTACTGCGTGGTGCATCTTAGCCATCGCAATTCTGTCTGTCCCTGTCCATCTGTCCATCCATCACACTGGTGGATCAGTCAAAAACGGTGCAAGCTAGGATCACCAAATATTCACCATTGGCTGCCTGGAGGACTCTAGTTTCAGGAACCGTAAAGCTTTTCCATAAATTTGAAGGGGGTCACCTTGAACGAGGGCGCTGAATGAAAGCAGGTGGGAAAAATTTGTGATTTTCAGCTGATAGGGCATTGGCAGAGCGAGATAGGTGGCACCCTCTGATGAGTACAAGTAAAACACTATAGGTAATTTAGCCGCCAGTCATCTGGCGCCCTCTGGCGACTGATTCTGTTTTACTGCTTTTTCTTTGAAACTGTAGCCAAAAGCCGTACGGATGAGATCTACGGATGAAATCTACGAATCACTAGCGTACGACAGTGCGCCGCTGTTGCGCGTTCCCCTTTGCATTTGCTGGGCTTTTCTTTTTATTATGCTGTTGTTTTTAGAACTTGTATTTGTGTTTTGTTTGCATTTTGTCCTGATGCATCAGTGAATAAGCACATCTCAGGGTTGAGACATCATGGCAGATACCCGGAAAACCCTAGTGAGTTGTTTGGTTGTAAACCCACCTAAAAAATCTTTTAAAACCCAGCCAGAAAAAAAACCCACCCCAAACTTAATTCAATTTTGTTTTATTTTTTACACTAATAATGAAATATTTAATTATATTTTTATATTACTTTATTTTTTGAAACGTGCAAACATACAAATTTTCAAATATTGGTATATTTTGGCTGTGAGGAGCAAACAGAAATTCATTAGAATCAACCAACTAAAAACTTTTACAAATGCCATAAACCCACCATTTTCAGCCTTTTTACAAAAACCTTAAAAGCAAAAAAACTTTAACCCCAAAACCCACCGGGCTGGGCCTTTTTAAAAGAAACGTGCACTTTTCTTTTGTTCATATCTTCGCCAGTTATTGATCAATTTTTGAAATTCTTTCACTGGCAAACTCTGCAGACAATTTGCAATGATGTGATTATTATATATCCTACCGCATCATAAATGCATCTTTACAGTACCGTGTAAAAGATATCAATGAAATATGCATACCTGACGATAATAACAAACAAACATTTTGGTAAAATTGAAAAAACACTTCAGACTAACATTGCAGTGGATGGTCTGTATGACACTAAACTGTTTGGGTCTAACACAGTCTACCACAGTCTAACACAGATCATTCATCACAATATTGGTCTGAAGTGTTTTTTTTTCATTTACCTAAATTTGTATTAATATCGTTAGTTTTTGCTTACATTTATATTTCACAAGGTAGTGTAGAAACGCATTTACCATGTGGTGGGATATATAATAATCACATTATTGCAAGTCTGCAGAGTGTGCCAGTGAAAGAAATTTGAAAATTGGTCAATAATCGGCAAAGATATTGACAAAAGAAAAGTGCCACGTTTTTATGGCCCACGGTGTATATGTGCATTTGCAGTATACATTCAGGTCAGTGATGTCGAAATTGAGACATCTGTCCGAGCTCATCGTCTGTTGCTGCAGACGTTGTCACGCTCAGGCTGTGTTGAACTGGTTAACAGTCTACCACTGCCATCTGATGCTGTTGCTGGCTGTATCACAGTAACCATTGGCCATGACACAAGACTGCACCTTGATGTTGCTGTGAGTGATTGTTCGATTGCTGAATTGTCACGTAACTCAGCTGTTAAATGACATCGATGTCGAAGATACATCCGTCATTATTGTTGGCTCAGGGTTTTGGCTTTGTTAGTCTGATTTTCTGCGTTGTCTTTGTTTCAGTTGGTACTAATGCAAGTGATTATTTGAAAAGTCTCATCTCCAAAATGCCCTGTTATGTGTCGGGTGGGACGTAAAAAATTTGCTCATTCATTTAATGTGGAAAATAATAATAATAATAATAATAATATACATTTGTATAGCGCCGTAGTGACGTAGCTTTAGAGGCACAAAGAACATTAGTGCTGCTGCTTCTACTATTTTCTGTTTTTGTCTACATTTTCTGGAATTACACCAGCTTAGTCCGGGTCCCCCTTAAGTGAACTTGTGTAAAAGTTGGAGAAAGACTCATGGGCCAGTTGCCCCGCCTGTTAGCCACTCAACAGTGTCAGAGCAATGGAGGTAACTTAATAATTAATCAGTCGGTCATTTAGTCTGTCATTTGTTAAGCCATTGATTTAACTCACATCTTAACTGATGCATTGGTCTGCACTGTTGACACTGTGGTCTACTGGTCGTCTATTCTGCAAACACTGCTGAATTTTAACAACTGTAATTGAATTTCTTTAATCTGATTTGATTTGGTACTAATTTCTCTCCTTTAAAGAATCGCTCTGATGATTCAATTGAATTTCTGATTTTGAACATATTGACCACTGTTTTAAAAACTGTTAATTGTGTGGTCTACATTGATTGACTAGATATATGGTGCGTGGTCTGCATTGCTGTAGGGTCTGATAGATGTTGGCTCAACAATAGCTCAGTTGATGCAACAGAGAAGCACTGTAGAGCAAGAGCTGATGAAGCAGCAGCTGCATCAGTCAACACCAGATGATGAACAGCGTGCTGCTGATAATGACAAGGTAATTATGGCTGATGAATGGCACTTGATGCCGTTAACTAAATATGTTGTTTTGCTTAGCTTAGTGGTAACATCGTTGGCTGCATCCATGAAGTTACTTGATACAGAGCCAGGTTACTATTGAGATGGGTGACCATTCATGGGTCGACCATCTTATGCTCGGTTTTTGAAAAGAGGGGTAAACCTCGGATTAGTTGCCCCGATGTCCGAGGATTACTCGGGGTTAAATCTCAGTGTAACTTTTTGCATTTTTGCAACAAGGGGTAACCCGGGGTTAGTAACTCCAGGTTTAAACCCTGGGTAACTCGCCAATCTTTGTAAACCGACATCTGATTGGTCGATAATGACCACATGACTTGGCGAAATGCCGAGTTGATTTATCGCAGGTTTATCGTTTGGTCATTTTTAGTGCTGCCACCTAGTGAATGGCTCCTATACAAAATGCTATTTCAAACATTACAAGCAACAATTCACTGACCATAAAATGTTTTGCAGACGTTACAGTAATCTCAATTATGATGTTGAACAAAAATGATGTTAAGCGAAATAAGCATAAAAGCATATTATTAAACGTCATTTTAAAATAACGATGTTGCACAAAATGTTTATGTTTTATTATTAACTTAATCAGAACACCTGTTGCAACTTGAAATTTGCTATTATTGTTACTAGAGAGCCGAATAGATTAACAAATCATCATCGAAGTAGTCACAGTGAGCCGTGTTGCTTGTCTCGAGTTTGTCCCTGGTTTACCCTTGGGGTAACCCTCTGATGATGTGGGGTTAACTTTCGGCGAGTTGCCCCTGGTTTACCCCTCGTTTCAAAAACCGGGCATTAGGATTCATATTATTAAACCAAGCCACCCAGGCAAAAAAACCTTTCATGGCTGTGTAAATGAGTACTGGCGATAGTGAAGAAATGGCAGATTCTACATTGCAGTGGGTTGTGTTGCTAGTCTTTTGCTGGCGTTCTGACGCAGTCGGTGTAAGGCCATGGCTCTTAAGACATGTGAATTTATATATAAAATTTGTAGGGATGAAGAGAATGATTAGTTATTGTTTTTTCTTTACGTTATTGTACTGCTTAGTTTTGTACTCATATTTACATTACATTTGCTACCAGGGAGATCTTCATGGGATGTTTTTGGAAATTGCTGGAACAGTTTTTACATGCTTTATAATATTGTTGTTGTCATACGTTAAATAGTTCTCCCTTTAGTGTTTTGATATTTTTTGATCGAGTGACAGGAGTGTATCTGGCCTGTAAAAAATCGTCAAGGAAAACAGGTTGGTTAAACTGAGTTTTGTTTCTACCTTTTTGCCGTTTATCTGTCGATGCACGTGTGCTTGTTGTAGATTCTCAGTTTGCAGATGAAATTACAGCATCTGACAAACCTCGTTGCAGCTACTGAAAGGCTGAGAACTTGATGCAGAGTTTAACAGTGAACTGATTATAGGCTGCAGTTTGTTGACTGTCGGAATTGCCTTAAAACTTGGTCTGTTAGTGGTATTATATTGTTGTCAGTTTTTCACTGGTTTGATTAGTGCTGTGACTCTTGGTTTGGTTTATTTTTATCGGTAACCTGATGTTATTTGAACTTATTTTCTTCCTTTCTAGTTTTTATGTGGTTTCTATCACTCCCATAACCGTATGTTTCTAGATTATTTTGGTTTGTTTTATATAGCAGTACTTGTTCCATTATGATTTATCTCATTTCATTTTTTTAAGACTGTATGATTTTTTATAGAGCTGTTGAAGCGTTAATTTCTTAAACACATTAAAGCACTGCGTTATTTTTGTAATGCGTTAATTAATGCATTATTAACGCACCCAGGCCCATCGAGAGGGAAAGTAGTGGGTAAGTTACTCCTGGCCCAGTGACGTTTGGGGGGCCCCACCTGTAGAGTATAGAAAGTTAGAAACACATTTTATACGTATAATCAACAATAACTGACGTCTTAGCAAGCATAGAAATCTATTAGCCTGTCATCAGAATAATTATTTATTTACAGTAGTGATGAATGGCAACTACAGTTTAGTTACTGAAATTCATTCGATTGTCAAATAACTGCAGTTTAACGGAATATTGGAACTTTTCCTTCACAGAATTTAGTAAATTTAAATGAATTAACATAAATTTACATATGTGCGTTAATTTTATTAATGCATGTCAATTTTTTGACACGCATTAATTTATTAACGCATTAACGCGTTAATTGATGCGTTAATTTGACAGCTGTATTTTTTAAGTTACGTTTTAGATTTAACTGGCAGCTTGCATGCCATTTTTTTAGTGCAAGTCCTTTCCCGTGTCATATATTTATGGATTTTTTTCGTTTTTTTTTCATACCATCTAGCCAGCTGTGCGACTGGGGAAGGGGGATATGAGGACTGTGAAAAATCCTGCTACAGCAATTCCCATATTTTCGTTTTTGGGGATTAACTGTGGAGAAATATTGCTAGATTCATAGTAACCAGTCATAACAAGCACTGGTAACAGGCTTTTTGGATTTATCAACGTCAACGATCTTGAACCCCTCAAAAAATGTTTTTAGTGAATTTTTCACAATTTTTGGATGCAGCTCACATTTCAACACTGAATTGTGACGAAATGGCTGGAGATAGACCAAGACAACCTGCGTATGAAATTTTCACCATTCAACGTAGATTTTAGCAGTTCAAGTCTCGACCCCCTAGTTTCAAGGAGGCCGGCGCAGGCGGGCGTCAAAGACAGCTAACCCCCTAAAAAGTGGTTATTTTACCGCAATTATCTCGTGTAGTGTGAACACGGTTGCAGATAGGCACAGACATGCTGCTTATCATAACAAGCACTGGTGACAGGCATTTTAAATTTATCAACATCAATGACCTTGAATGAACTTTAACCTTCCCCAAAAGGGGTTTTTAGTGAATTTTTCGCAATATTTGGATGCTGCACACATTTCAATACTGAATTGCGACGAAATGGCTGGAGTTAGACCAAGACAACCTGCGTATGAAATTTTCAGCATTAAACGTAGATTTCAGCAGTCTTAGTCCCGATCCCCTAGGTTCATGGAGCCCGGCGCAGGTGGGCGTCAAGGACTTCAAAGATTTCGGGCTGTGCAAGTCTATATCGTTCACAAGGTGGCGCCACCGTACTGGCGTTGGTGGCGTGGCATAGTTGATAACGTGTTTCGACTGAAACGAAGTTACTCTACGCCGGGCCCGGTTAGTACTGCGATGGGTGACTACTGAACCAGAACTGCTATAGGCTTTCGCGCGTCTCGTGAGCATTAGCTCAAATTTCTTGTTTATTTACAAGCACAAAAAAGTAAAAACAACATATCGAACTTAGTGAAAATATTAAACATAGCCTAAATTAGCTCAACAAAAAAACTGAACTACAAACCTATTATATAATTTTGTGAAATATGTTTTGGTAAATAAGTGGCCTTATGTCCGGTGGCATTTTGTCCGTATACACCTTATTGAACGACCGTCGCCGCTAGTTCATTACTAACATATAACTCACACTTTCCTACTATTGGCGCCATCAGTAGATAAAATTTAGGAATGGCCGCCACTGAATGTGTGGAAAATCTGATTACCGGTATTATTATCAGTCTAAACGTGGAAACTCCGCTTCTGTTTATATAGCCTAGGCAGGTGAGTTAGGATTGGGCTTTACCTGTATCACGTCATTCACGCCGATTTCTAAAAATAAGTTGACGCGCTTGTTGCTATTTATAGGCCCCACATCGGCGCTGCAGATAAAAGGACAGCGACGGCGTTCAAAGCATTGAGAAGTCAGCCGAATCTTGAAACTGAATTAAAGTGTAAATCGTTACGTGGTAGCCTATCGTAGAGTAATTACTAGTAGTGATGGAAAATATCAAGTGCGTTGTCGTCGGCGACGGTGCAGTTGGCAAGACGTGTCTTCTTGTCTCTTACGCACAGAACAAATTTCCGACGTTATATGTACCAACGGTAGGATAATCTTGACTGGACGATTACAGATCTGAAATAGCAAGCCTAAACGATAGGCCCTAACTGTTTACTAACTTTCGAATTGGATTTTGGACAGACTGTAGTATAAAACATCTCGTCTGTTTGAATGTTAATCTCAACCAGTGACACCTAAAATTCATTTCGGCCGGACTTGCTGGCCTGTGCTGGTGAAAATGACGTTGTTACAGACCCCGATAGACCCGGCTGTAAGAAAGAACCTTCTCTCCGTATCATTCCCTCGACCGACGCTTACCGTTACGGTATCTCGATCTATGCGTGTTCGATGCCACTGTCCGTCGTATTTGGCGCCAACATTTGCTATAGCTCGTGTTAAATAGGCCTAGTTTTATTTCCAACAGTGCAAACACGAGTTATCTTTTTTTCGGAGAGGGACTAGGGGCCTACCTAAGTGTTGACCAAATTATGTGCAGCAGAATTTTTTTCGGCCACGCTGCTGCTGTTATTGACGATTTGACGTAACGGCCATAAATACCTACGACACCGAGGCGACTCAACTGTCGGCGACAGTCGGCGTGAAAGGGAGGTGCGAGTTGGCCATAATGTGATGTGATAACGGGCGTATAGTAGCCAGCGTATACACACGGCATGGATCTGTACTCAATCTGCAGGTATTTGATTCGTACGCGGTGACGGTGATGGCCGGTGATCGCCCGTACACAGTGGGTCTGTTTGACACGGCAGGTCAAGAAGACTACGATCGACTGCGGGTTCTCAGTTACCCCCATACAAGCGTCTTCCTCGTCTGCTTCTCCGTCGTCTCGCCCGCCTCGCTCCAGAACGTACAACAAAAGGTCAGCTTTAGACGTACGACAGGCTTTAAAAAATTTCGATTGCAGCTGGTGAAAAAGTGGGGACGGTGGGTAGGGGAAGAGAGGATTATTTTAAAATTTTTATTTTTATATCATAAAATGCCACGTAACATTACTAGAGCTGTCGACGCGTTAATTTTTTAAATGCATCAACGCGCTGCGTTAATTCTTTAACGCATTAATTAACGTGTTATTAACGCACCCAGGTCCGTCGAGAGGGAGAGTAGGGGAGTAGGCCTAAGTTACCCCGGGTCCCGCGACGTTTTGGGGCCCCACCTGTAGAATATAGAAAGCTAGAACACATTTTAAACGTATAATCAACAATAACTGCCGTCGTTGTTTTATAGTTCTCCAGTGCTCGACTGGAGGACGAACACACGGACTGACGGACGGACGAACGTGCAAGACCCGTAATGCTGCCTATTAAGAAAGCTCAACTTTTTATTCGTTATAAACGTAAACTCAACATTTAAGTTTGCAATCTTAAAATTAATTTAATTAGCCTAATATTATTTCCTCGTATCGATGTTGAGAGTGTTGACTGTGGTGTGCTGTGGTTTACTGCAGTGGATACCGGAGTTACGGCACTACTGTCCGACGGCGCATATCTTGTTAGTCGGCACTCAGATAGATCGGCGAGATGACCAAGCGACTCTACAATCACTGGCCAAGCGCCGTCAGCGACCGATTCCCCACGAGACCGGCGAACGATTGGCCAGGCAACTGAACGCCGCCTGCTACGTCGAATGTTCTGCCTTAACTCAGGTGTGGGATGGCTTTAATATAATGCGTTTTGACTGTCATAATGGTTACAGATATTGGACGCTTTTGTTTTTGGTTTTTATGTAATTTTGACGTAGCTAGGCCTACTGCTAATTAAAAGTAAACAAAAAACTTGAGTCGCGTTCTTCCCGTGCCCTATCAATCTGTTGTAGGCCTGACTGATTGATGAACAAGAAATTTGAGCTAAGGCTCACGAGACGCGCGAAAGCCTATAGCAGTTCCTGTTCGCAAACTTTCAGTTTATCTCCAGCTGTTTTCACGAAAGACTGGCGAACTACGGTAAAATAACGACTTTTACCGGAGTACCGCTCTTTGAGGCCCTCATGCGCAGGTTTCCTCGAACCTAGAAAATCGAGACTTAGACCGTCCAAATCTACGTTCAGTGCTAAAAATTTCGTATGCAGCTTGTCTATCTCAATTGGTTTAAGCGCAAATCGCTCTTGAAAAGTGTCTCGCAGCCCAAAATTGCCAAAAAATCAATAAAAACCCCTATTTAAGCGTTCAAGGTCATCCAAGGTCATTGAAATCGGTGGCAATCGAGAGCTAGTGTACGACTTCCTATTAGTGATTAATAGTAATCTGGCAGCTTTCGCGCGTAAAAAGCTTGCTTCTGGTTATGTTAAAAGCCTTAAACATTTTTTGGATTTCTCAAATACAGCAGTGTCACTGTGATGTTAATGCAATTACGTCTGCCAAGCTGCTTTGATACTGTATTGCATAATGCCAAAGTGTCATTTTGTGCCAGACTAAAGTGTGTTAAGAATCGACTCTTGATGTTTTAGGCTTGCATTAGTGTTTACTGTTTCCATGTTTCTTTCTGTACTGCTTTAATGTCTGTCTGTTTGCATATCTGTGTGTCTGTCCGTTTTTTTCCGTTCGTGTTTATGATGTTTATGGGCCTTGTTGCCTGATACAAATAAATAAATAAATAATAAATTACTAAAGTTACTATAATGACATAATTTATTTGAGTTTGATACATTGGCCTAGTTAGGTTATTGGATGTTCTTGTCGTCTGTTCTCATGATGAGTCAAGACGTATATAGCTGGCCGAATTTTATTGCGGTGGGTCTTGACGTGGGTGCACGCAGGGATACAGCAAAGTTTTGCGATATTGTGCTTTGAGAATGTTTTTTGTGTTGTATTTTGCGCGTAGCCACGCCGAAAACATTTTTGCAAATGTTTTAGCGTACATTCACAAAAAAATTTTTTTAAATGATCATTTGATAAATAACCTAAACATAGTAAACCGTAAAACATTTACAAAGCATTTTAAATTTTTAAATTTTTTTGGCATTGTAATTACGTTGTAGGCCTAACAGACGCCTGCAAAAGTTGTAAGTACTGAACGAATATTATTGCATAATGTTGTCTGCAGAAGGGTTTGAAGAACGTGTTTGATGAAGCGATTCTGGCAGTGATACGGTCGCCACGACGCAAGCCCAAGCCGAGCAAACGTACCTGCGTTTTACAATAAATTCGGCGTAGGCTGAATTCATAATTATTACCTATTTATTAAGCAATGGAGACTGTATATTGTTGCCAAGATACGTGATAGTTAACATTATCGTCGTCGTCGTCGTCGTCGTCGTTGTCGCTATCACCGACAGCAGCAACAATCTGAACGTTCTGAATGATGATAAAAAAAAACAGTTTTACGTCGTTTACACATCGCGCTTTGCTACAGAACTTGTGCAATCTCGTCAGTAGTCTATGCGAATTTGCAGTGTACAGTATTATTGTTTTCTTTCATAATGTGCGCATGTGACATGAATTACGAACATTTTTTCATTCTTGAACATTGTAGATTGTAGTGGGTGGCTGGTAGCCAGCCAATGAGATTAGGGGGCGGCACTGCAGCGACGCATGCAGCGTCGCGGCAGCAATGCTGGCAGTCAGTCTTCAGTTTGCATTTAGTCGTCAGTAGAGTCTTCAAGAGTCGAGTCGTTATTAGTGGATCGGTTGACCCGAAAAACCATCCTCCTTTAGAATAAAGAAAAGAAAAATAACATGAATACAACATAATAATTATACCAAATACACCCCCAAACCTATCTATTTTCTGAAACCTACAAGATAAACCCACGGTCCTTCGTTCTTAACTTATTACTGCGCGTGAGCCTACGAAAAAAACTCATCAGTTTAAAATGTGTGTAAGCTTAAGGACGATGTGATGTCATTAGTCCTGTAAAACAGCAAAAATCATTTGGGTAACTTTAGATGGAACTGCATAATGGCGTCCTTACAAGCTGACTTTAGCTGGTAATCATTAGCATAGGCTAAAGCCTTCTTCATTTGATGTTATTTGTCGTACTGCTTGCCTAATGGTTACTGATTAGGCTTAACAGCAAGGCCGTATTTAGGGG
>Ga0209367_1006880_pt1 | contig 15690 bp, 8 predicted proteins | sample WorMetLIZISLAND2_FD_187412 | JGI IMG/M metagenome (GOLD analysis project Ga0209367, IMG submission 187412) | Marine gutless worms symbiont microbial communities from Max Planck institute for Marine Microbiology, Germany - Olavius geniculatus... ... | reverse complement strand
ACGTTGGCGTTATAACATTTAAGGATTATTTAACTGACGTTGTTGGTTCGTTGGAGTACTGCAGTGCAGTTGCCTCTACTGTTGGTGCCACAGGAAAACCTCAGCTGGTACTCTGTTCTTAAAATTTTTCGCAAAGTAACACATGCTATTAAGTGCTGATTCTCTAACGATTATTTTTGTCAAAATCTATTGCTATTGAACCAGGACTGTTGGAGTTATTGCAAAAGGTAGCAGGGGTCCGGTTTTTTTAGACACAGTGTAGTGCTCGTCCTCAATAGCCTAAGTGCATGTCCTCACAAACCATAAGCCTCATAAGCCACGCATACAACAGTGACAAATATTTACATTCTTACACTAACCTACATTGTATAGATGTAATAAACGTCGGAAAATAAAACGTAAAAACATCAAAAAATATTCCGAATGATTAAACAGTTATATAGGCCCATTATTTTAGAGCATCAGTAATTATTCAATTTTTGTATATAATTGTTACCAAAATCAAATTATTTTATTTTTCACTTTTAAAAGTTCAGTGTTTATTCTTTTCTAATTTAAAAAAGTGAGAAAAATAAAATAATAAGATACAAACATATATTTATAAACGAAATAAATCAAAACGTTTGGAAACGTTTACTACATCTATTTCCTATACATTAGTGAAACTGGAAACCCAGCTGTTTTACGGATAACGTAGTATAAAATGGTCCTCTTCGTAGGAATTCATACCAAAATAGTTGACAAAAAAGTAAGTAATTCTGCATATATAATTTACGTCACGGACATGGTCTTGAGGTCAAGTATGGCGTTGGTCTTGAAACCACCTCTGTCTTAGATTTCCCATCCCCCTCTTTATTAACTGAAATTATGTTTGACTTTCCCTCCCTCAACCCATAAAACTACTACGCAAGACATTCCCTCCCTGGAAAAAAAGTGAAAGTCGGCATCCGCGCCTCACTTCAACCGTTGACTACGGTGTAATAGTAGGGCTGTTGCTATCGGTGTCCGAATGTCGTCTATCGTCGGTGAAATACCCGTAATCCGTCGCTCGATTCTGTGAACTAAGTGCCGCCAAATGCGCCGGAAATCTAACCCCAGCCTTGTGATACGATATTATGCACCTGTCGCCCCCTATTGTACCGTAATGGGCCGGCCCGTCGCCAATGGCAACGACGTGATGCTGGCCGTACGTCTGCGGATACTGGTGAGTTTTGAACGTCGAGCCGATGGTTTTAAATTGTGGCGGGAAAGCTGGCCGTTGGTAGAGTCCATTGGGAGGTGTGGCGGGTTTGTCGAAGCATGGTTCCTCGTACAAGTTGAGCGTTCCGGTCTGCAAGTCCGCCTGTGAATAGTCGCCGTATGGACTCGAACGATAGCAGACTTGGTTCGCACCTGTACAACGCAGTTCAGCCAATATTCGTACAGTCTATTAATTAATCACGCGATTATTACCTCCTCCAAGGATGTTATGCTTTTGCCAGAGTTTGTTTGTTTGTCTGTCTGTGTGTCAGCAAGATAACTCAAAAAGTTATGGAAGAATCTTTCGGAAATTTTCAGGGAATGTCGGGAATGTCAAAAACTACAAGTGATTCAATTTTAGGGGTGATACGGAAATTTGAGCTAATGCTCACGAGACGAGCGGTTAACATGCTTGGCGAAGGTTGCGCTCTCCGAGTGCTTTTCTAGTTTGATAATCTGAATCAGTGAACGTGCAAACAGAACAGGGCAAAAAGCAAGAATAACAACGTGATGTTCATACGAACGTACGGCGTCTGTCCAATGCATTTCGATAGTTTACAGCGTGCCTTATTTGACTTAGACTTTCGCTGAGCCTTTTCGCTGAGTCAAAGCTAAAGCTGAACGCTAAAGTATGTACTTAGACCAAAGTTCAACTAAACGATTTAAAATGGTGAAAAACCGGTAAACCTAACAGGAAATTAATCAACCAGTTACGCTTGGACTTGCTTATTCGATTGCGCCGCGCACTCAAATGACGTAATTACGTAACGTTTTACGTCATTGTGTAGCCATTACGGCGTTTATTTTTGGTACAAGACTGCTTTAATTTACTAAACTATCATAGGCCTATGTATAGGACTGTAAATAGTCGCCACTCGCCATGTTTTCGCTCAGCTAAAGTCAAAAGTCGAAGTGGATTCCGGCTCAGCGAAATCACTTCACGATTTGACTAAAGTAGGGACTTAGATCGAAGTTTGGACACAGCGAAAGTCTAAGTCAAAAAGTGAAGTCGCCCAGTATACGTCCGTATAAATATAATCAGTGAGCTAAAAAAACACAGTTTAATTTCAAATTGTACAGCAGCAATGATCCTTTCATCTTTCTCTATTATTTTAACTAAACAACAACCATTGTCAGTCACGACTCACGAGACCATTCGATTCGTCACCACCCCTTTACTATAAATGGTCCATCGTCACCATGGGTATCTGGCACCGTTACAAAGATATAGCGCCTCAAAGATAATGGGGTCACAAACTTGACCTTTTGAGGTCACGTGACGTCATCGGTCACGTGACCATTCGACTCACGAGGGTCGACTTCTTATGAGTGGTCCATAGTGACCACGCGTCCATCTGGCACAGTTACGGAGATATGGCACCTCAAAGATAATGAAGTCACGACCTTATTTTTAAGGTCGCGTGACGTCATCGGTCACGTGACCATTCGACTTCTGGGGGTCGACTTCCTATGGGTAGTCCATAGGCCTAGTGACAGTTATGGAGAGACGGCGCCTCAAATGTTGGACGCACGAACGTGGAGATGGAAAGAGAGAAGGAAGAAGAGAAAAAGAAAAGGCGAAAAAAGAAGGGAAAGGAGAAGGGGAAGTGAAAGGAAAAAGTGGTGCATTGTGAACATGCTTCAATCTTGCACAGTTATGGAGATATGAAGCCTCAAATGTTGGACGGACGGGCGCACGAAAGCACCCACGCACGGACGCTCACGTGATTTTATACTCTGTCCAATGCTATTTAGTGCTGTAGCTTAGCTGACCAATTGTGCATTTTATGATAAAAGCACCAAATTTAGCACAGTTGTTCATTAATATAAAATATTTTTAGATATTGGCCACCTGAAATTTTGCCTCTATATCCGCCATATTAAATTTTAAAATGGCCGCCATCTCGAGTCTTTAAGTGGCAATATTGTGGGATCCAGGTCACCTCAGATATAACATATGATATTGCTGGCTAAACATACATTTGTGGGGTCACATAAGCCTAACTCATTGGTTCAACTTAAAAATGGTTTGACAGGCAGCCATTTTGACTTCAAAAACTCTGGAACCCCAAAACTACGAATTACGATATTTCGTTATGCCCACTGTTGGCTTTATTTTGATGGCAGTAAATACCTACTTGGAGTCAAATCACAACCGATTAGTCTGTATGGACAGCGCTGTTAACACAAAGACTTTGCAAAATGGTTGCAAATAATTTAACAAAAAGCCCAGCTATCGCTAGGAAAAGCCGACCGACCGTACCGCTTACGTCCGAAGCCCAGCGTTCGACTTCCAGTCACAAAGAGAAAGCGATTTGTCAGAGATGACACAGTTCCATGTGCGCTATGTTAACGTAACGCTGTCTCGAAAGCTACAATTAATGCTAGTATAACAGACATCGCGCGAAATCATTTTGTCAGGCGATGCAAATAGCTACGAAGAAAATTAACAAGGAGAATATCGGATGCAAGTTTTGCAAATATTGCTCACAATAAAAACGCCTTGGTCGGAAAAACACGCTACAGCCTATACAGTTTCTGTTGCAGTACTGACCTTCAAGGTCAATCACTGTGAATAATTTTCATGTCATTTGAAAGCTAATATGCCACTTCCTATTAGTAATCAATAGCAACCTAAGCCGTTTAGCCACAGTACATCCGTGACGGACAGACAGACAGACGGACGGACGACAATTAAGACAACTGCTCGACCGTTGCTTAAGTATATATATACGGTCGGCTAAAAATCAAAATTTTGTGAATGAATGTGCAGTCATTCTATATCAAAAGTTGCACAGACTGCAGCGTGAAAACATTTGCAGATAGAACAGACATACTGCTTATCGTAACAAGCGTTAGTGGCAAGCTTTTTAACGGTGTCAACATTGATGACCTTGAATGACCTTGAACTCCTCCCCAAAAAAATGTTTTAATGTTTTTTCCAACTTTTGGCTGTCGCACACATTTTAAGAGTGAACTACGCCAAAACGGCTGAAGATAGATTTGGACAACCTGCGTACGAAAGTTTTAGCATAAAAACGTTCACCTTTAGCAGTCAAATTTTCGGCCTTCTACATTCAAGGAGTCTTCCATACGGAGATTTCAAATTTGAGCACTCCTTCAAGACGCATTATTGTACACGATTGTCCGGGTGACAGGACCACTACTATCGCGCGTCACGTGAGCTTGCTTAAATTACTTGTTACAGCTTCATTACTGGGGCCACTGACAGCTTCAGAAGTGAGTTAGCGAGCTCTGGAAAGACGTAATATCCAAGATCCAAGCAGTCTTCTTGCCATGCCCAGCAAAGGTGGACACAGTGTCGCATTCAGTCATAGCATGGAATATTGGGATCGAGTCCCTTTGCCTCTGTGCTCTAGATACCTAGGTAATATAAGGTAAAGGTAACCCGTACTCGAAACGAGCGTTGGGCCCGGAGCTGATTCCACAGGTGACATAGTCATAAACCCGGTGGTAGGCTGCCATGCAGTACTTTCCACCAGGCCTGCGGTTAGTGCTCTCAAGTCTGCAACTATTTCATGGGCAGGCGGAAATGGAGGATTCCAAGTAGACAAAGGTAGGCACAACGTCAAGCGGAGTGCCATCAAAAGTGATCACTGGTATGTCATAGCCAAAACTCGTCACCTTGGTTTTCGGCCGGCTGATCCATAGGGCTAGTCCTAACTTTGCGGCTGCAGCTGGCACTTTATCTTGGAATGTCTGACCAGCTTCGACGGAGTCAGGCAAAAGCGCGATGTCATCGGCGTAGTCCAGGTCTTGCACTGACAAATCCTTGCCGACAACAAATGGAGAAGCACCAGCTCGATTCATGACCCAGTCGATATAATATTAAAAATCATCGGGGACAGGAGGCATCTTTGTCGAACACCGATGAAAACATTGAAGCTGTCGGTAAATTCGCCATACACCCAGACAGAGCATTCTGCGCCCTCATCATAGCTGCGCAAGATGTTGACGATTTTGGCTGGTATTCCATCCACCAGCATGGCTTTCCACATGGACACACGATGCATACTGTCGAAGGCAGCCGAAAAATTAATGAAGATCGCAACGAACATCCGGCCACTTCTGATTCGTCGCTCAAAGGATTATATGACGATTCGGTTCAACCCTTTGAAGTGTACTTTTGACGTTTCGGTTCATGGTGCGCTTGGGGCGTGGTCGTGGGCGGCGTTGACGTCACGCTTCATTGCACGTGGCGCAACACCTCGTGCGGCTTTGCAGATACGTAGGGGATAAAGATCTCTTGAGCATACTCTTAAAATGTCTTGGCTATGGTGGGTTTTAGCATCTGGACAATAGCAGCTCTATCTAGGACTACACAGGTGACAACAGGAGCATCTGGCTTGGAATTAGAGATGTCCTTCAAACATTTTAGGAGGTCGCATTTTAGCCAACCGTATACTTAAGTAACGGTTGAGCTATTGGCATGGTTGTCGTCCGTCCGTCTTTCTGTCAGTCTGTAATGGATGTACCCTGCTTGATGGGTAGGTCATAGAGAAAAAGTTTTTTTTTTAAATTATTAATCATCCACGAGTGTAAAACTTGGGCAATAGTCATGCAAATTTTTAGTAAACTAGTGCAAAGGGAACATTTTCAAATTTTGGGCTAAATAGATGGGGGGTATAGAATTCAATATAAAACTGACCATAACTCGGAAACGTTGAAAGATAGGGCCAAGGTTACTACTAATTACTAATAGGAAGTCTCATATTGGCTTTCAAATGACATGAAAATCAATGACCTTGGATGATATTGAAGGTCAGTATTGCAGCAGGAACTGTATAGGCTGTAGCTCGTTTTCTCTAGCAAGGCGTTTTTATTGTGAGCAAAATTGTTGAAACCTGCGTCCGATATTTGAGTTGCTTATTTACGACTGCAGTTGTTTATATCGTCTGGCGAGATGACCGCGTGTCACCGCGCGCGACGTGTGTTATACTAGCGTTAATTGTAGCTTTCGAGAGCAGCGTTCCATTAATATAGCGTGCATAGAACTGTGTCACCTCTGAAAAATCGTTTTCTCTCCGTGATTGGAAGTCGGACGCTGGGCTTTGGACGTAGACGGTACGGTCGGCTTTTCCTAGCGACAGCTGGGCTTCTTGTTGTGCTTAGGCGTAGCCTTTTTTCATCAGAGAGCGCTAGAGGACACACCTGATTCAGACAGCAGTCATTTTGACCCCAAAAATGTATGTTTAGCCACCAATATCTTTTCTGTAGCTGAACTGGATCAAAAAGTTTGCCACTTTTAGATTTGAGATGGCGGCCATTTTAAAATCTAATATGGCGGATACTGAGGATGAACTTTACATGGCCCAATATCTAAAAATGTTTGTACCATATTTATAAATACGTATGTCAAATTTGGGGTTTTATCACAAAATACACAATTCTTGCTAATATTAGCCACACTATATTGCATTGCATTGGACAGACAATAATGAAAATCTAACTTTTAGCAAAATAACACCGTACTGTTCAGCAGTCGACAATCGCGCAGCACTTACACTGTAATTAATTACTTGACTTTTTTACATTCATAGTTCTTGCTATCCATTTCCATACGCCCGAAAGGCTCAGAATTGAAAGCAGCTGTTAAAATTTCAGAAAATCGACTGCTAGAGATGAGTCGCATGATAGACACGGTGGTAACATACCGATGAAGTCGTTATCTCTGACTGGAGTGAGATCAAGATCATTCTCTTCAACATCCGACATGTCTCTCAGCGCTTTGAGCAACTGCGCCTACAACAGCCGTCGTCATGAAACAGCAATTAATTGTAGGCCTAAGCAATGTAATTTCCAAGTAAAAGAGTGGTAAACCTGCTGATATTGCCGGTTTAACGGTTTAACAGCTGAGCATTTTTGTTATCCAGTCATCCCTGTTGTTCTCTCAAGACTATTCCGTCTAATTCTGTCGTGTAGCCATGTTCCTAATGGTTTTAAACTCAGCTATATACAGGGTGGGCCAAAAAAGTAAGCTATTGTACTTTTTCCATATCTTCGCTAAATATTGACCAATTTTCACAACTTTTTTAACCGTAGACTCTGGAAGAAAATTGCTTCTCAGTGACATGCACATCACACATATTATGTCACTACACTACCGTGTAAAATATAGATATCCAAAAACGTATAATATCTACAGATGGTAATAAGGTCAAGTGGTAAATTTGTAAAGCATTTAAGTAAATGTTAAATATAAGTTATAATAAGTGTGACAAATTTTTACACGCGCGAGAGAATGACCAACTCTTGTTAGCGCACACCCTACCGGGGACGTAGGTCCCCTTACAATTTTTTTTCCAAAGGGGGGTCAAAAATTGGCCTTAATTGTAGCAAATTAGCCACTATAACTTAAAAGCCAAAAGAGATAGCCTAATGAAACTTTGCCACGTGACGTAGTGCTAAGTGGGGCTGATAACGTGTGTACAAATTTTGGAGTGCAGCGCCCCCTCAAAATTTGGGATAGCGAAAAATGTCCAAAATTTGGCGCGATTTAAGACAATTTTCAACTTTGAGCTCGAATATCTCTGAAAAGGATGGACATATCGACAAGCGGCAAACGGCGTTATCAACTACCGTCCCTACTGCGTTGAACAAAAAAATTGGTGAATTTTGGTCCACTAACGACAACGGTTAGTTGGCTAATATATCTACCTACCCTAATAGACTTTTTCGGAAGACCATATTTCGGCCCCTAGGGAACGCTGCGCCCCCAAATTTTTACATGCGCTATAAAAAGACCAAGCCTTGCTAGCGCACTCCGCACCGGCGACCTAGGTCCCCCTAAAAAATTTTTTTAAGGGGAGTCCAAAATTGGTCTAATTTTAGCGAATTAGCGACTATAACTTTAAAGCCAAATAAAGTAGCCTAATGAAACTTTGCCACGTGATGTAGTGCTAAGTGGGCTTGATAACGTGCGTACAAATTTTCTTTTTTGGGGGGCACCGCCCCTTAAAATTTGGGATAGCGAAAAACGTCCAAAATTTGGCGCAATTTAAGACAACTTTCAACTTTGAGCGCAAATATCTCTGGAATGGATAGAGATATCGACAAGCGGTAAACGGCGTTATCAACTACCGTCTCTCCCGCTTTGAACAAAACAAAATTGGTAAATTTTGATCAACTAACAACATCAAATGCAAATATGTGGATATAAATTCATTCATGGAAGTAGCAAAAATAGACGGTTCCGTGGTCCAAAATTTTTGGTCGAAAAGTGCTAGCCAAACGTAGCCTATATATTTTGTGTTATGTGAGTTTATATTTTGTGAAAAACTATATCAATAATTTTTTAAAGAATCAGTTGAAGTTTTAACGGATGACTTTTGCTCTTCTTTGTAATTGGCTATTCTAGCGCTGCTGCTAGTCTAACAGTAAACATGGAATTTTATTAGCTTTCACTCTGTACGTTCGCAAACCAGTAATGTAGGCCTTAAAACGGCTTGTTCTCGAAGCGCCTTGAAGACAAAAGTTACTGTCTTGTTATTGCTCACGGTTTTGAGAACAATACTCTTAGTCCAGTCGTGGTGTTGGTTTTGTGGTTGGTCCTGAGAAAAAAACGCTTGGTCTCGGTCTTGTTCTTGGAAAAGTTTTTTTTACATAGCTGCAATTATTAATAAAAAACAAAGACATTAAGTTATGTGCTGCAAAACCTCGCTGGGAGACAGCATAAGAGGACGACGGACTTCCTCATCATCTTGCAGAGTTTTACCAGCACTGCCACTAACACTACCACAGCTGTTCAACTGACACACTCCGAAGTTGTTGCTTGACTGCTGCAACTTCTGCAAACAAATAAATAAATAAATAAGTGAAGCTGCAGCATCGTTAACAGGTGTTCATTGGTCACTAATAAAAACAGACGCAACTGTAAGTCTGTTGTTAGTTTCAGCTTGAGTTTGTTATGTGCTAGATTAACTGGCATGCATGTTAGTTCTCCCTGCAGCGCAAATTGCGTGTCATATTGTCAAACTACAGTATATCGTAGGCCTACATTGGCACTACTTCTCGATATATTAGCCTAGATATGCAATATTGCATTTGTTCAGCAGACATAACAAGAAAAGCAAAAAACATAACGAAAACAGCAGCAGCAACAGTAGCAGCATTCGTCAAAATTACTTCTGCTACTGCTACTATAGATAGCAAATTAGTACTACGAATAAGCCTATACTTTATCAACAATAGGGTGCGGCGTTGAGGGGCCGCCCGCTATGAGGCCGTCCTTGCAGTATCTTTACTATGGGAATTTCGTTTTCCGTACGAGTTAAGGCTCACGTACCTAAAACGATACGTTAAGAAGAAGTAAGCACGGGACAGACGGACAGACGGACAGGATCGATACATGATGGGGCCTCCTTCTAGGAAGGACGGCCCCATAATAATTTGTTGTGGGTTCGTTGTAGGCCGCACGTTGTACAACAAATCCACGACAAATCAGCCAGTAGAGTTTGGGTCTAAACCAAACAGGCAGCAAGTAGGCCTTAGTGAAACTAGTAAAGCAAGAAGACCTGTGAGTGGAAGGAAGTCAAAGAGTTTGATGACGTAGGAACGATCTGGTTACTGCCGTTGGCCGTTGTCCCAGCATTGTCCTTATCCAACTGCCCGCCATTGTTTATCAACGCCGCTGTAGGCTTCTCTTCCTGTGTACGACACTGGTAGACGTTCTGAGTCGGCACTGAGGAACCCTGAACACAACATAATCATCTATGGGTTAACTGATGCGGTTCGTGCAGGTGACATTCAACAACAATGAACATACAAGTTTTTTACATAACACACGTGCGAACTGCACAAATGCTGCTAAACAGAGTCGACAGGGACCGTTTCCAGTTATTTTATCACGTGGCCGCATTGCGGATTTTGCCCGTCCGTCCGTCCGTCCAATTGTAGCCTCCTACAGTTCGGGCTCCTAACGTGGTAACTAAAAATGTATTCCCCGGTCTGGACAAAATTAACCAATTACGGTGTGTTAGTTTTCAGTTCTAAAAATCGAGTGTCAAAATTGAGGCTACAGGCTTACAGCTGGCTTTAGAATGAGACAAAATGAGCTGACACCAAGTTAACAGAACGCTGACAACAAGCACAAATGGGCCTAACTACGTTTAGTGTAAAGTCTCGGTTATCACCCAAACATTTGGGGCCATATTCTCAAAACGTTCCTAAACATTTGCCAAAGAAATTTCGAAAATGTGCATCCTCTTCAAGAAAAGCTTCTCCTCCTTGTTGGCAGACTCCTGTTGGAGCATAGCGGTGTCGACGACTTGACGCCACTGCCAGCGATCTGCAGCGAGACGCCAGGCCGATTAAACGCTGGTGCTGAAGGGCTGAACGTCCCCGGACACGGTTCACAAGGAAAACAAATCTTATAATGCTCTTTCTAAAAGTTTTGAGAATGTGGCCCTTTTATTACCTGTCTAGCGGCACGTGATGCTCGTCGACTGGGGCATGCGACGGCTGCGACGGCAATCAGCACGATAACGATAACAACAAACGCAGCGCAGAACCCGAGTACGGTCAGAATAAACGGCAGATTGGCGTCTATGTTCCATAACTCGTCAATTCTCTCTCTGATGTCTTCACCTCCTGGGTGTCGCTGATCGTGACGGTTCGTGTAAGGGATGGATGAGTCGACGATCACGACGAGGTCGACGTGTGAACTGCGCGGAGGTTGACCGTGGTCGCGCGCGACGATTCGCAGCGCAAACGACTCGTAGATCAGTGACGACAGATCGGCCGCCGTGCTTAGCACTCCGCTCGTACTGAAACGACAACGAATTCAGCGAATGACTCAGTCGATCAGCCAGTTAGTCAGTGTGTCTAATGATCAATAATTTTATCATAATAATCATAATCATGATAATCAATGTTATTGTGCCATCTAGGCCTGCAGCAGTTTGCCCGATTCCTCCGATAGTGCTAAAACTTCTTCTTAAAAAAACTCGACAGGCATTTGTGCGCAGTTTGATTTACACAACATTGACAACGACTGGTTTTATTAAAAAAACAAATATATAAAACATATTAATTAAACCTGTTAATTCTAAACAGCGCTGTGCCGGTCAGGTCATAAGACAATCGCGAGTTTTCACCGACGTCGTCATCGCGCGCCTCCACCGTGACGATGGGAAATCCCCGCGGCAGGGCGCTCGACACTGGGAAAGTACGGTTGTTTTCGGCGGGAAAAACGAAGGTCGGTAATTGGTCGTTGGTGTCGTCAATGGCAACGGTGACCGGCACCTCGCTACGTAGCATCGGCTGGTTCTCGTCGACCGCCATTACAGTAAACACGTATCTACAAAACGACGTCAAAAATACAACAAATGGAAGTACAAATCTTATGTCGTTGTACCCTCCGATAAATTCTACTTCGCTTATCTAAGTCTCCACTTAAAATGAGTACTATGATAGGCCTGCTGGGTTGTAGCTTTTCACGGAAACCCATCTCAGAGCTATGGAGCGTCACCTGCAATTTGCGATCGCACAGTGATACTTTCCACCCGGACAAAGTAAACGTCCCACACCACCGATATGGATTACCTGTCTGCAGTCACCCATGAAAGTAGTAAACTTCTTGATCCCGAGTCAAACGACTTTACCGCTAGATCTACGTCACCAAGCCACATACTTTAACAATTAACAAGTGTGTTTGTGTTTTTGAAGTAAACAAACAAATAAATAATACTGATTACTGAAAAATATTCGTACTCATCAATCTGTTCTCTGTCGAACGACACGGTTGATATAATGCGTCCTGAGCGAGGATCAATGGAAAACATCTCATCGGCGCCAGTCTCATAGGCATCCACCAGCTGATAGACGAACCGATTGAAGGGCGGGGCGTCACGGTCTGCTGCAGTCACGTGACCCACGAACACGCCCACCGGCTGGTGCTCGGCCAATGAAAACTCGTACGACGATTGGTTGAATACGGGAGCTTCGTCGTTGACGTCTTGGATATCTAGCACCACCTGGCGGACGAAAACCACAACTAGTGGGGTCATTTCAGTAAATCGTTAAGGGGGTCTCAGTAATCCTTAGAAAGTCTAACTCTACGTAATGTATTGTTTTTGCAGGAGCAACACTGTTTCAAAGGTACGATTTACAGGAAAAAAACTAAAATCGTAAATCCTTGGCGGGACTCTGTATAGACCCCTCCATCCCCTCAGCCCCCTAAATGACGCCCCTGAGCACAACGTTGCAAAATAAATGATGATGTCATAAGTATGTACATGTAATTGGGTAGTGAAGCGTAGGCCTAAATAAGTGGTTTTCTGAACGACAATCGAGAACTCATGCTTGCAACAAAAGTACATGTTCCTCCACCTGCTGTTAAGGGAATCGCCAGGGTGCAGCATATATCAGCTTTGGGTGTCACATTATCTCACAACGTCTCTATGACTAAACACATTGATACCGTCATGGCAGGCTGTGCACGTACTCTCTACGGCAGTGTTTGTCAACCTTTTTGCTGCAGCAGAACCCTGTATAAGTGTCACAATCACTCACGGAACCCCATGGCATGTAATGGAATTTTTAGGGTATCTGGAAACCGATGTCCCCAGCGGAGTCGAGAGGCAGAAAACCTGTGGGAGTCTGTGGCAAAACCCTGAAACGCTGACGATAAAGCAGCAGCCAAAAGACGTGTTTAATTTTACCGTATTAGATAATATTATTTAGCATTTTTATTTCACCCGTAACCAAAAACACTTTACGAGGCGGTCGCCAACGGCCCAAAAATTATCATTGGATCTTTTACGTTTTCACACCCATGGACAGCTCAGGAGGTCTGGACCCCCCAGCCAGTTGCGCTAATGGGCGAAGCTTTTATATTTTTCAAGCAGAATGTTTTAGGAAATGAAAATTTGTCAATAAATGAACACACAGTTCCTTAACACTGTTAAGGAATTGTACGTCCATTTATTGACAGATTTTCATTTCCTAAAACATTTTTAACACTGACACTAATAAGTTAGTGTTCTGTGTTCAATGCAAATATTCCAACATTGTTGACAACAAGAAAAATATTCAACACTGTATGCAAAAATAGACGGCTAGAAGCGCTAATTTGGAACTAAGCATATTCGGTGCGTATTACTTCAATATACGGCTTGATTTCACGTAATCTTGCATGCTAGATTATTTTTATTTTTCTTTACTGACGAGCCGCGGAACCCTTGGCAGAATGCTTGCGGAACCCTGGGGTTCCGCGGAACCCCGGTTGAAAATCACTGCTCTACGGTCTTCGAACGCTACGGGCTCATGGTATGTCTCATGCCTGTCTGCAGTTAGTCTTCCGATCAACTGCTCTCGCTAAATTGCTGTAAGCCTCTCCCGCTTGGTGGGGCTTTACTAATGCTTGAGACGAGCTGGCAAATCAGGTGATTCTTTGCTCACTGTTGCTGCACTCTGTGAACAGACCGACGAACAACTGTTTCGCTCTATCAAGTACAAACCTACTCATCCTCTTCGACCACTCTTACCTCCTGAGCGCAGTACACCATATTGCGTACATCCGCGACCGCATAAATACGAACTTGCCTCTGAAATAAATAATATTAATGAGTGCAATTTTATGTACCGTGTATTGTACAAAGACTGTTTTTAGTTTTTCTAGCAAGTTAGTATGTTTTGCATTGTGTCTACAGCGGTGTGTCTGTTTGTGAGGCTGCCTAGTGAGGTCTGAGTCCTAGGCCTATGCTAAACTTATTGCAAAGTTAACCTAGGCCTAAAGTTACAGCAACTGGACTCAACACTTGACAATAAAACTAAAAATTTGGGGCAAAGCCCAACGTGAGTCCGCCCGGCACCCTAAGTCCGATTGGGGGAAAATTAGGGGTGGGGGTAAAATTTCTTCGGCATCAAAGTCACGTGGCTCGTACTCAAATGCACTGGCATACGCCGAACGCGCATTGTCGACTTAGGGTAGGTCAACATGAGCGCCTATAACTTTGTTCGTGGTGGACGGAATTTCACAAAATTCTTTCGATTCAACGCACAAAGAATCCTTCTCGTCAACGCCCTTTAGATTTCGTCGCTATCTTCACCGGTTTCAGAGATATTCGCGGTCAAACTCGAAAGTTGTCGTAAAACGCACTAAATTTTGGACGTTTTTTATTCTCCCAAATTTTAAGGGGGGGGGCGGTGCCCGCAAATTTCGTACTTACGTTAACACCCCAACCTACAGTCGCGTCAAGTGCCAAAGTTTCGTCGGGCTACACCCCCTAACTCCGAAGTTATAAGCGCTCCTTTATTGCATTTTAAGCCAATTTTTGACTCCCTTTTGAAAAAAGTTGTAAAGGGGCCCCCCGCCCCCGTTGGGGAGTGTGCTAGTAAGACTTTACGTCAATCCCACTTCTGACACCAAATGTGAGGCTGCCTAGTGAGATCTGAGTCCTAGGCCTATGCTAAACTTATTGCAAAGTTAACCTAGGCCTAAAGTTACAGCAACTGGACTCAACACTTGATAATAAAACATTTTGTGTGTCATTCTGCTTGATTGAATATTAGTTGCGTTTTATCGTGTATTAATCGTGTTTGTTGTGCTGATTGAGCCGTAGGGATACTGGCCGACTCGGTAGCTGACCAGAGAGCAGTCGAGGGTCACGCGTGTCAGAACACTCAGTGTAAGACCGGTGGTGACGATCCATTCTTGTTGGTCAACGCCATTTGGTATAATTTTGTAATTATTGTAACCCCTAACCAACTTGACTTTGGTGGTAATTTTTGTATATTATAATGGATCGTTTACCCCCGGAAACGCAGGAACATCTCAAGAAAATGAGTACCGCCCGTTTGTCTGCAAAACTAGGTAGGGCGGGGTACGACCCAGACCGTCTGGATGAGCTAGATAGGGCCGATCTATCAGAAGCCCTGGCGGAGACCATGCTGGCTGAACCCACAGCAGAGACGGAAACAGATCTTCTCCGGGAAGCACGGGAGGCTTCTCAGGTCCCTCTCCCCGCGGGAGATTCTAGCAGCGCCATTTCAGAGGGTGGGGGCGCGGCAGTCCGGCTCAGGGAGCTAGAGCTCGAGGAGAAGAAAGTTGCTCGAGAGGCTGAGGCCCAGAAACTCGCACTGGAGGCTGAATTGAGGCGGCTGGAAGTCGAAGAGAGGAAAGCCGTTCGAGAGGCTGAGCGGGAGCAGCGGGCGATGGAGGCCGAGCGGGAGCGACGGGCGATGGAGGCTGAGGAGAGAAAGCTGGAACTGGAGATAACGGTTGCCCGGGAGCAGGCCGAGCGGGACGTCCGTTTAAAAGCCGAACAGCTCAAGTTAGAGCATGAGATCCGGCTGATAGAGCTAAAGGCCCGTCAAGACAAGCCCGGAGATGGCGAGGGAGTAGACGGTCAAACCCCGTCCGATCCTAGCGGGGCGGGTAATTTGGCTCTTCAGACGAAGAGATTTGGGGAAATGATGAGGCACGTTTTG
>Ga0209367_1006877_pt1 | contig 15692 bp, 12 predicted proteins | sample WorMetLIZISLAND2_FD_187412 | JGI IMG/M metagenome (GOLD analysis project Ga0209367, IMG submission 187412) | Marine gutless worms symbiont microbial communities from Max Planck institute for Marine Microbiology, Germany - Olavius geniculatus... ... | reverse complement strand
GTAGTTCATTGTACAGTAGATGCACCGGACGGTGTACGGACAAAAGGCCACCGGACAAAAGGCCACTTATTTACCAAAACGTATTTAACAAAATTATATAATAGGTTTGTAGTTCAGTTTTTTTTTGTTGAGCTAATTTATGTTTAATATTTTCACTATGTTTGATACTTTTTAAATGTTGTTTTTATACGACATAGGACTTGGCGTTTTTTGTGCTTGTAAATAAATAACGATGTTGTAATGCTGTGTATACCAATAATGTTGGAAAAAAATAACTGCTAACGCACAAGCGACGACAATGAAATTAATACGGTGAACATGACGACAAAAAATTACACAAGAACAGTTCAATAAGTTGTGCAAATTTGCTAATGTCGTTTATGTCACGTTTATTAGTTATCGGTAGGCCTACGTTTCATTGGTATAGCTTACCGCCGGTTTACCATTTACTCGAGTAGTGAGCAATTACTGAGACAATGAAGAACGATTGCCTAATTGTTATTGTTGAGTACGCTCAGAATAGCATAAACGGCATAGTAAACGATTATCATTTGAAACCGAAAAATGTAACCTAGAAGGTCGGGACTTAGACCGTTGAAATCTACGTTTAATGCTGAAAATTCTATACGCAGATTGTCTTGGTCTATCTGTAGTGAATTCAGCGCAGTGGGCTCTTAAAATGTGTTTTGCAGCCCAAAATCGCCAAAAATCCATCAAAACCCCTATTTTAGCGTTCAAGATCATTAAAGGTCATTGAATTTAGTGACAATCGAGAGCCAGTTTACGACTTTTTATTTAGTGATTAATAGTAACCTAAGCCCTATCTCGCACCGTTATTGAAATACAGCGATTTATTGGCTAAAAATCGCAAATTTTTTCTACCCCTCCCTCATTTAGCGTTTTTGTTCAGAATGACCCCTTTCGAATTTATGGAAATGCTTTACGGTTCCTGAAACCAGAGTCTTCCAGGCAACACTTAGTTATACCGAGTCAACATCTATAACTGTGGCCTTTTGTCCGGGGGTGACATTTCTGGTGGCCTTTTGTCCGGTGACCTTTTGTCCAGTGGCTTCGCACCAGACACTTGCGACGTAGCCGTTAATAGACATATGTTAATTAACTAATTAATTTTAAACAACTTTGTAATTTTATTTTCAGAAAAGGTGTATATTTGTTCGTTTTGGCGCATTGCCATTTTTCAGAAATTTTTTATATTTTACTGTTTAATGAAATTGATCGTACGTTAACGCATTAGAGTGTAAGTGTAAAAGCAGTGATTATTTAATCAGTGTAATTATGTTTAGCTTTACTCATGTCCACGAGACTAACAGAACAAACTGATAGCACCACTCTGTAAACCAATCAAATTATGTACTCATTTCAAATAGAATACATGTAGTAACAGTGTAGTGACAGTGTACACCGTATCCTCCAAAAAGCATCCCCAACATTTTTGACTGTAACTTGAAAAACAATTATCAAATTTTGACAATTTTTGGTACAAATATTTCTGACACAACTTGCTATCACATAACCGTTCAGTTTCCCACCTCATCTAATGTATGCTTCTGCACTATCTAGGGAGAGCAGATCAAGTGAACTGTGTTGAAATAAACCGAAAACCGAAAACCTAAAAAACATCCCCGATATTGTCGATCGTAACGTAAAGAAAAATAAGCAGATTTAATTCATTTTTAGCAAAAACATTTCAGACACAACCGGCAAATAAAAAGTGTTTTAGTTTCCATTTCACCCAACGTCTGTTTTTGCACTGCCTGGGAAGCATAATACGTCTTAAAATTAATGAAACAACGTCAATAAGTTCCATCTATCCTAGTCTGTTGGCCCCAACAGCCGGTCTATTACAAGGTGTGGCTGTCATGCAGCAGTGTGTCTACCAGATTAAATTTAGGAATGTTTGTAAAGTCAAGAAGCGACTGGTACGGCCTGGATTTGTCTGGAGCAAAACATTATGGAGAATGAATGGAGAAAGCGTCTCCTTGCCTGTGTTCGCATAATGGGCCACCACTTCAAGCATTTTTACTACAGACAGTTGAAAAATAGACAACTGGATAAATTGTCAGCCAAAGTGTCAGAAATGTGAACAAAATGTGTTTTTACGCATTATGTTAATTAAGCAATCATATCGCACTGCGTAAAAAGTTATTTCGCTGGTTGTGTTTTCACTAGATATTGCAAAAACAAACGTTTGGTAAGGTTGGAAACTAAATGGTATTTTTGATGGCATGTTGTGTCAGAAATATTCCTACCAAAAATTATCAAAATCTAATAATTGGTTTTCAAGTTACAGTCAAAAATGTTGGGGATGCTTTTTGGGATACACTGTATAAGCGAAAAACAATACAAACACTATCTCATTTGATAGGCGCAAGGCAAGCTGATCACACGAGCTGCAGATCTAAGCTGATCATAGAATTACAATTTTAATTGTCGTATAGGCCAAAAAACACGTGAATCAGTCGTTACAATACGATTGTTGCTTACACGCAAAAACAACGTAAATACCAGAAAGACACAAATGTCAATAAATTAACACAGAGGCACATTGCAACTTTTAAGCCAAAATTGGTGGGCATCTGCGTCGTTGCCGAAGGAGGCAGAACGGAAGACAATTACCTTCCCCCCTAAATTTTACTCCAGGAGCTTTTTCGAAACAGGGATGTGGTCTCGGTCGAGACGTCTCGGTATCGAAAAGGTCTCGAAACGCACTAACGTTTCGTTTCGGTCTCGTCTCGGACAATATCCTCAACGTTTCGGTTTCGTCTCGGTCTCGGAGCAATACGTCTCGGTTTCGACCTAGTAGGTCTCGTCTCGGGTCTCGGGACATTGCGTGTCGTCGAAACGTTTTGTGCAGGCCCGCGCCGTGCGTACTGTAACTGCAGTTAGAGCGATGCTTACCAGCATGACATTTGTGGCTTAGACATACCGGTATTCGTTTACAGTGTTTTTACTTTTTTATTTACTTATTTATCATAAAGCAGACTTATGTCATGTCAGCTTTTTCGTCATAAAATGATCTAGTTGCAATGAAGATAAAGTGTATGTCAGACAGAATGAATACTATTAGCCAAATGTAGACGACGTATAAGGCTATAATCAGCTGTGACGTAGTTTACTAATTTCAGTTGCTTGCAAATTGTGATAAACATAGTGGCTCATGTCTGCAGCACTGCAGTTGCAATTCTTTATGGTGCAAGCCGTTAATTATTTAGTAATAATTGTCAACATAGTGATAATTGTCAGCATAAAATGCAAAAACCCACAATGATGCGAGTTAATTAATGCGTATAATTTTTTTATTGTCAATGTGTTTCACCATACCTCACGGAAAACGTCTCAAAGAGACGTTGAAGCCCCAGAGATTCTCGAGGGTCTCGGGAGCTTCAAAGTCTCGGCCAGCGTCTCGGAAGCTGCAACGTCTCGTCTTGGTCTCGTCTCGGACAAAATTTTAAATGTCTCGGTCTCGTTTCGGTCTCGGAGACATGGGTTTCGGGTCTCGTCTCGGTCTCGGCTCAGAAGGTCTCGTGCACATTCCTGTTTCGAAAATCTTTTTCTTGTCTTGTCGAAAAATTTTTGTCTAAAAATGCAAAATTTGGGGCAAAAACTTTCATTTGGTTAGAATTTAGGGGCTTAACTAAAAGCCTGACTGTAAAAACGCATAATTTCCACCGTCGGCAACTGTCTGTCCGAATTCTGCCAGAAATTTGCAGTGCCTCTCGGAAAATTTTAACTTTCTGCTCCGCCTACTTTTTCAATCCATGACGTTGTTGTGCATGGGAGGGCGATCTCCATTCTCCTTCCCTTTCCTTTCTCTTTCTCTATCCCTTACCTTTATTCTGCCTTTCCTCTCCTCATTCTTTGGCCCCATCTTTCCTTGCTCTTGAAGTGGTATCCGAGGTGTCACTTCCGAGTAAATTTTCGAAATCCTACATTGCTGTACCGTAGTTAAGTAAATTGTTGGGTATCGTATTCAGTTGCTAACCTGGCTCATGCCGATTATGACGAAATATTTTTTATTTACTAGATGAAACCAGATTAGCTCTAATGGTCACAGAACTTAACGAAAATAATGGATTAACCCATTTGGGCAAAATGCTTGGAGTTGGTGGGTGGACGATTTGTCCCGAGTGGGTGGGCTTTCGCCCATCTAGTTTTCATGTAAAAATTGCTTTACCTGAGAGGCATACTGCCAAGATAATACCGATATTGTCAAAAAATTATTTTTTTCACAACGCTAAAATAATACAAAGGTAATCACAAATACCGAAGTAATATTATAATGGGGGCTACCAAAGTAATTTTGCAAAAAGCAGAATTGTTGTTGCAAGCGAACCCGACTCCTCGTTCGTATTTACCAGGTGGCAGCACAGGACTTGCAGTTTGGCTGCTATTTGCAATTGCATGTTTGTGTTCGATCTCCATATCTCTTTCCCTCGGGGCCAAGGCCCCATCTAACGCAGTGTGTTACTGAACTTAGCAAGTGTATACCTGCCAAATGGCATGCATAATTTCCAACTGTTTAACGCGTTCATTTACGTGTATAAAACGTGTGCGCTGCAGGAACCGATTTCGCCTGATAATACGTAGCTTTCCTACATCAAGAGCACGACATACACGTCATGTCACAATGGTGCCAGTCACCTTACGCCTTGATACAGTACACAGTCGTCAGCGTCATAACTGCGCACGCCGATTCGCCGAAGGTCTTCGGAGTATGATCATAATATGATGTAGGCCTATTCAGTGTTGCAATTGCCGATCGCCGAACGTTTATACGAGTAGCGATCGTGTTTGTTGACTTAAGCTCCGTCGGGAAATATCGTTGAGTTGCCGCACATAAATGCAGCCGTGGTGACGCCATCTGCCGAGTGAGGTGGTAATGACATTGGACGTCAAACAGTCGGATCGAAACGGAGTAAGTTTACTGAAGTCTTTTCGTTTCTGATCTCAGGTTTGGACAATAATGAATTCGATGAATAACATTTGCAAGAACAGAAGCGCGTTGGCGCCGCCGCCATGGAAAAGTCGAGATCAGCAACAGAACGCGAATTATGTGACAACAACGTCGACGCCGACAGAAACTATCACTGACGACATTCTGGACGTTTTCAACACGACTTCGACGATCAGTGAAACGACGTCTGCGGATTATACAAACTCAACCTCAGGCGTTGCTACGATCTCTACCGACAGGTTCCTAAACGCAGCCACATCGAATCATGTAGATACAGACTTTTACATAGCGGAGAACGGCACGACCAACGTCTCAGTTGCGACGAGTTTTTACAACAGCTCACTCGCAAATCAGTTCACAACTGCAGTGTCAGCGACTTATTCAGCAGGTAAAGAAATTCGTAGCAAAATCTCACAGATTAGAAGTGTTAGTGGAATTTTATAAAGCTAAAATAACTGTTTATAATGCCAAGATCCTTACCATAAAACACAGTATTAAACCGTGTTTACACTATTACGCGTTTTCGCACTATATTTCGTTCATAAGCGTTCAAAGGCAAAAATTATGTTCACAAATAACAAAACAAGTAACATACAAAGCGGACTTAAATAATGTAGCTTGGTTTTATGTTAATTTTTCGTCTGACAACAGATAGTGTGATTTTGGATTTACGTTTTGTCGACGACATTGTGTGAAAATTGCCACACAGGTCCGACATTCGACGACGACGAAGAATGGTACAGAAGCATGAGCGATGGAATGACAACTGACGACTACGGGTCAGGTGGAACGATGCATGACTTCTTGGACGAGAACACAACCAGAACGCTTTTTCTCAACCACACCGCTCAACCGACTGGTAAGATAAATGCGATCAATTACTATTATTTTACCCAACAATGTAGTGTCAAAGATAACTTCTGTGGAAATTTCAATAAATCGCTCAATTGCAGATTTCTTGGCCTGTGCCTCAGTGAAAAAATGCTGAAATTAGAAGGCGCTCGTTAGAGTGCATATCTCCGCCAATTCGTGTACACAGACACACACACACGGACAGAACGGCCAATCTCATAATCTCCTCCAATTCACTTCGTTCCATTGGCGGATATAAAAAGCCTGTTTGTCTGCCTGTCTGTCAGATTTGTTTTCTCCTTCTTAAACCGCTCGATGGATGTAGCATTTTTGGCAGCTACAATTATGGGGTCTAGTGACACATTTTGTTAGATGGGGTTTTTGACCCTTCGTGAGATAGAGATTTAAGAATGAAACCCACAGCCAAAACATGTAAATTGCAAATTGCAGCCAAATTATCAGTCAGGAGTTAGGTGAACTTGCCATCACGATTTCGCCATTTGCCAAATTAATTTTAGTCCCTGTTATTCTTTGTCTCACGGTATAGTTGTTTGACTAGGCGTATATTTGTGCCAAGGTGTCGCAGACTGGATCGACTGGACGTCGAGCTCAGACGGACTTGAAGCAGCAGAGACGGCGGTCAACTGGGTCAATTCGACTGACCAGTGGACTGACCATCGACTGACCAGTGGTCATGGCTGAGCGGCAGATGGCATAACACTACGGGTGGGCCGAGCGAGTCGGTGTTGGTTGGCGGTGATGTGAATCGTACTAACTATACGGCACTGATCGGCGAGTTCTATGACGACTTCGAACACGTCTCCGAGACCTATCTGATGACGTTCAGACCTAGCTGTTGTAGACCTACCCGTTCTAAGGCCTACCGCAGGCTACCTGTAAGACATGCCCGTGAGACCTACCTGATGACGACGCTGGCGCTGCTGGGTATCGTGCTGAACACTCTGGCGATGCTAGCGACGTGCAGCGACCGTCAGATGCGCCGGATGTCGCGCTCTCTGCACTGTGTCTTCTTCGCCGCCGAAAACCTGTTCCTTTCCGGCTTTGCACCATGCTCGATCGTACTGTAGTGCATAAAACTACAGCTAAGTAGCGGGAAGGGGGGAGGATCTCACGTTTTGGTCCTTGCCGGCTTTGTGGGTTTCATGCAGCTGCGTGGACACGAGCGAAGACAACGCCACGACAAAGAGCATGATCTCGAGGTTCGCTGCCGTGTAACCGTCGATATTAATTCGTGTTTAGCCTGTGATAAGATATGTCGCTAAAGTTCAACCGCAAACTATTTACGTGCTGAATAGAATGCGAGTCAATCACTGAATTACTGAGCGTCAAAAAGTTAATAACTTTTGTTAGCAGACTTTGAAATATGAAAACTACAAATTAACATTTGCGATAAAACTTTTTTGAACAATGACATTTCATGTTTATTTGAAAAAAACAAGACAAGTTTCATCACTGTACTGTATACGCTACAAACCTGGGATAGTGATGATGATGATGGCAATAATGATTAATGTGCAGTTGAAGAACTATTACACGACGTTTTTCGGGATGGCGCAAGCGTTGGCGGCCTGGCTGCTGTACATCGTCGCCACGGACTCGTACCGCGGCGTCGCCCGCCTGTCGTCGGACCGGACTGCTGACATCAAGAAGAAACTGAAGAAAATGCCGCGCGACATTGTCTGCATTGTCCTGCTGATTGTAGCGTTCTACATCGTCTATCTGCCGCCAGTGCGCGTTCTGTTGTTCGACGTCGACAAGTACGCGTTCTTCCCGTGCAATGTTCCGTTCGAGAACCACTGGGACTTCAGAATTCACGAGGTAAGATACTCCACCGAGTCTTGTTTCTGTTCTCTTGTCATCTCGTTGTCATGGCAATTGGCAGTATCATCTGCAGTTACATTGACGCGCGCGACATAGAATGCACTTCGTGTAAATTACAAAGGATCCAAAATGACAACTGTTTCGAAAGCTGTACATAATCTCCTTTAGCTGTGGCTCGTACGCTTTTCCGTCTGCCTACTGCAAATTAGTTATACTACAGATCATTTAGTATAGCAAGCGCATAGCTGAGTCACGGTCATTGCGCTGTACAGTTTGTTTTATTGTAGAACTTTATCAGTCGTGACATTTACGTGTGATTGAGACAGGTCGAGAACGAGAACCTGTTCTACATCCTCTACTACAGCCACCCAGGTCGACTCAGCCTTCTACCCGCCGTGGAACAGTGAAATGAGTACCAGCTGTCTACACGGCTACATCCTGTACTACAGCGTGTCGTTCATCGTCATCACTCACGCCTGTCCGTTCTTTGCAATTGCCTGCCGTGACAAGGACATCATCGACGCTCTGCACCGTGTTCAGGACGTGCTGCCAATGCAGCGGCAACTCGAGCCGCATCAGACACTCGCCGACGTCGAAAAACTCCTCATGGACACCAGAAAACAATTCGGTCGGCCGTCGATTTGTGTCGATTTTCTAGTCTGCCACAGACTTTGTAAAACAATAATTTTCTAGTTTTTACAATAATAAACTTGTGTACTTTTATTATTGTAGCAATTAAGAAACAGCTTTGCGAGACTTTCAGAAAAGGTAGTAATTTAAGATTTTCGGTAAACAAATTGCATTTTTTGCATTTTTTACGTTTATAATTTAGGATGACGTTTATAAAACAGAATGACAAAAACAGTTGCAATTTAAATTTGACTAATGTAAAAAAACGCACAAAAATCACTTTATTGAGAATGTCTTATAATTTCGTTTCATTAAGAAATTCGCCATAACTTTTGTTTTCTTCGACTTCAGCACACTCACTAAGTAAATCACAAGTACAAAAACTCGTTAGCAAATTACACGGTAAATATCTAACCACTTACGATGTGCATTGTCTCTTTTTTCTGTTATTGCATGTGTCTGTCCTGTCTGTCCTGGCGAATAAAGATTACGTAGTACGATAGATTGACGACTTACAGACTGTAAAGACTGTATAGAATGCGACGGCTGGTTTACGGTGGTTCACAGGGTCGCTGCTGAAGAAGCAGGCAGAAGGAAGTTCGTACGCACTGTCAGAACGTCAGTCGTCGGTGCTTTGTACGGCTCTGTCCGTCTCAGTCATCTGTAACATGTACCTCGTCTGCGCCGCGCTCAAACTTGTCATCCTCACCTTCAAAGTTTTCACGTTCGTCGACGATTTCGTCTACGGCGCGGCCGTCGTCTTCTTCCGTTATCTCAACGTCTATTCCAACTTCATCTTGGTCCTCAAATCCTGCCTGCATTTCGGTATCGTGTTAATCTACAACATCCGCCTGCGTCACCTGGTCAAATCGACCGTCGTGCGCTGGTGTCCCATGCTTCAGCCGCAGCCCGAGGAAGACGACGACAGTGAAGATGATGATGAAGATGCTGATGAAAACGAAACGACGAAAGAGCTCGACGGCAACGACGACCCGAAAACTTAATTTAACAATTTTTCACGTTTCAGTTGCTGTCAGCCGCGTGTTAGTAAGCCGTCTGTCTGTTAGTATCTGCAATTTATTGCGATTTGTGGTTTTCGTCGTGATTTTGCGAACTGACGTTTGTCAAAAATTTAATTTGCTAATTTCACTAGGGAATTATGTTTTGTATAAAATTACAAAAAAGCTAGCACAGCTTTACGATTAGACGTTGGTTTGCCTTACAGTTGGTGTCGTGGCGTAGGCCTAGTGGTAAACGCGTTGTGTCTGATCAACGAAGTTACTCTACGCCGGGCTTGGTTAGTACCTGCATGGATGACTAGCTGTAAACACTGCCAGGTAGGTAAACCGTTTCGGTAGGTAACTGTTAGGGATTGTGGTTACATAACCTAGTGGGGGCGCTACGGCGACGTCCGACATGGGAAAGGGGAAAGGGGCGGCGGCGTAGCGGGATGATTGGCAGCTGGCGTCTACGAGGAACGGCGACCAGGTATTTCGGGGTTCTTTGCTACTGCGACCGCACAGGCGCCGTATCGGAGACCGGCAGGCTTAGGATGTCATGATGATACTGTGTATATAGTTGTAATATAAGTGTATAAAGAAACTCGTATTATCACTCGATACACACTACAGTAACTGTGCACTTCCTAAGCGGCGGACGGTGTCCGTTCGTAACAGGTAACCATTTACCCAGGTTGACTCAGCCTTCTACCCTCTGTGGAAAGGCAAAATGAGTATCAACTTCTAGCACAGTACGATGACAATGGTGAATGCAGTCACCATAGCTGCATATATCTGTGGCTCAAAGTGATCGCCTACACGATTACGTAAATACGCTGTGCGGTCGTTTTTCCTGTGAATGAGGCCGAGGGTATTGGCATTGAATATTCGGCAGCGACGAAACGATTAAAAACCAACACGTAAGGAATCACTACGACTTATGCGTTGACTGCGACTAAAGCGTTAAATTGTTATTACATTAGACTATACTGTAAATGTGGCCATTCGATTATTACGAGACTCAAGTCATAAGTCACAACGCTTGCTGACAATTAGTTTCAAACACACCGGCGTCGCACGCGACTGAGCTGAATGCTGACGTAGTCTGTACTCATAATCGAACATACACAGCTGTAATACTAGTCATATTATTGTGAAATAACTGCTGGCAAGTTTTTTTCTTATATGCGACATGGCAAAAACGTCACTTGCTTTGTCGTTACTCGTTACGATAGAATGGTCGTTACTCGTTACTGAAGTCTATCATGATATGGCGTAAATCAGCAATGTGAGACTACAACTGTGCTAATGCGTGTGTCGTCGTCGTTTGTGATCGTTCACCCAAATTCCACCACTTTGATTCGTTGTACATTTGTTGCAACGTGCTGACATGATGTCACGATGATTATTTGACGTCGGCTTCTCAATTTTCATAAAATTGTTGTAACACAACGTATTGCAAATATGTTGTACATATGTACAGTAGGCATTCGATTAGTTGTATAGGCCTACAGCTTGCTGTACTGCCTTACCTTACTTTACCTTTCCTTCTACTAGGCAAGCAGACTGTTACACCTGTTCAGCACTGAGGCCGTATCAGTTCGGCCCAATGCGCATCTTTAGAAAGTTAAAGTAACTGAAAGTTACGTAAACGTCTATGAAGCCGAAATCGGCATTAAAGCCGAAGATTAACAAGTGAAGTGTACTACTGTTCATATGAAGGTAGTCTGCTCTTGGTTGGCTTCTCGTTACAGATTTTAGAAATCTTTTGGGTCATCACTACGACAAGATGACTACCATAGGATGTTGTACAACACTTGTACAACAAATGCACTACAAATCGAAAAAAAATTCGTGGAGTTTGGGCTTTAACAAACATCGGCTGTACTGTTACGATGTTATTGTCGACAAGTTATCATGTTCATCTTGACCGACAATTCTGTCTTTCAGTAGCACGATGGCGCTCGCACTGTCGACGAAAGCTGTTGGCGTTAGCGCTCCTTATTTTTAGACTAGAACTCACTGTCATTATAGCTGCAGATAGCCTACTAGCTTATTTTCACGCAGAACTATCAAGCGTACTTTAAAAACCGAACTGTTTAACTTTGCGTGTATGTGTGAAAGTAAAGAGTCAGCCAGTAGCGTGTGTCATTATACACTTTTAATTCGATTGCGACATTATAGATGTAAGCTTATAGGCTTACGCACTACGCGTACTAATCAGAGGAGGGTTTGGGCTCAAAACGCCAGCCTGTAAAGATAATTTTTAACAACAAAAATTATAGTCTTGCAGTACTATACACAGACATATGAAGTAATATTTACCATACTGTTGCTATCGTTTTAAAGTTTCGTATGCGGTTAGGGTTTTAATTGCATATTTTTACCGTAAAATAATAAATTAATCATAATGTTTTTCGCGGTCAGGACTCAGGCTATCCACGTACATGGGAGGTGAAGTCTGCACCGCTCATTACAAGCAGTCTACGCCACTGCGCGACGCATATGATGGCACTGTGTATAACTGCATTTGATTGATCGCTTTATAGATCGATAGACTGATCCGTCGATTAAACGTGCGGAACCGGCAAGCACGTAATTTAGTCTTTACTGTGCCGCCGAAGAGCCGGTGAGCAGGTTTTTATCGTCCAAGCAAGGCAGTGGATGTCGTCGGTGCTGTTTTTGCACCGGCGAAAACAAAGAACATGCCTAAGGCGATTATTTTTCTGACGCTACGAGCATCAATTTAATCAACTCTTCGATTACTGGAAAACACTCTAACCTCTCCACACTCGTGTCAGAAAGCTGACAATAAGTTGCTTGAAGACTTTGTCAATTATTGGTGGCTTTGTAGCATCGAGGCAGGGATGCAACTGCCCTTTGCCTTCCTAAATTTTAGCTTTGTCGGAAAATTTTTCGGTTTGAAATTCTCTTCAAAAATACAAAAGATGCGGTTAAAAGACCTCATTTAAAAAATTATAGCTTCAAAAGCAAAATGTCGAACACTTATCTTTTCTCTGTCGAAAACTTACAAATTCTTGCTCCCAACTTTTTAAAACCAGGACACTACTGCAAACAATGCTTGATGATACCGTCGATGACATCGTTAAGCGTCGTCATTTTTTCTCGCTGGCGGCTACGTCGCCAGTTTATACAGTCTACCGGTGTGTCGTGTTTGCTTAATGTTTTAGCTACGTCACTGTTAACCTTTGACCGTACCTACATTTAGAAGCTTAATTTATTATTACTATTGTTATTACTACATATCAGTGACGGAAGCATAATTTTTTGTCACTGCCAAATAATATCTAAATAAAATAAATCAATTTATTAATTATTATTATTAAGCTTATAACCATAACAGCCGACATCGCTTGGAGAGTCCGCTTAGCTAACCTTTACAGGCTAACTTTAACCCTAACTCTCACATTATCGTACACACTGGAGATGGTTCGTTCGTTCCGTTATTTCACTTAGTTTTAAGTGAGGTACTTTTATCCGGTGCGTTGTAACTAGTGGACCGTACATTGTACCGCCTGATAGCATTAACTGCTGCTATCACTTTCAAACCAATTTCAAGAAATAAATCCGACCTGCGTGTGTGCAGTGTAGACCACAACACACGAGTGGATCGTGTTTTATTACTTCTGCGTTGGAGAGAAAGAGAGTTATTAGATCCGCGTGTGGCGGGATATGGGACGGTGGCACGCAATTGCCGCATCATCTCACTCTGAAGCAGGTACAGAAGCTGACAGAGTTGCAGCAGCTGCAGCGAGGCACCAATGCCAGCTGCTGCCACTGCTGCCACGCCTGACCAGCGCAGAGCATCACCACATTTTTGCTGCTACTTGCTAATGATGTATCAGATAGATCAAATTAATTACTTTTCCAGGAAAAGATGAACATCAGTAAACAATAATATTCTGATAGGCTACAGTACGAGTTCCTTGACACGTCTAGTGCTTGATCTTTTTGCTGCTGTCGGAAGTAAATATGTAGTAGGCCTAGGCCCTACTATCTACACTGTGTCTCAAAAAAAACATCCCCGGCATTTTTGACTGTAACTTAAAAACCAATTACCAGATTTTGATAATTTTTGGTACAAATATCCCTGACACAACTTCCCATCAAATGATTGTTTAGCTTCCCACCTCATCCAACGTTTGTTTCTGCACTACCTGGGGAAAACACAACCAGCGAAATATCACTTTTTTATTCAATGCGATATGATTGCTTAATTAACATAACGCGTAAAAACACATTTTGTTCACATTTCGGACACTTTGGCTGACGTTTTATCCAGTTGTCCATTTTTCAACTGCCTACAGTAAAATTGCTTAAAGTGTTGGCCCACTATGCGAACACAGGCAAGGAGACGCTTTCTCAATTCATTGACAGCAGTATCAACAAAGTTCTGCTCTAGACCAATCCAGGCTGTACCAGTCGCTTCTTGACTTCACAAACATTCTTAAACTTTATCTGGTAGACACACTGCTGCATGACAGTCAAACCTTGTAATAGACCGGCTGTTGGGGCCCAGAGATTAGGATAGATGAAATTTATCGACAGTTTTTCATTCATCTTAACACATATTATACTTGGTCTGCTTTTTCCAGGTAGTGCAAAAGCAGATGTTAAGTGAGGTGGAAACTAAAACACTTATTAAATAGCCAGTTGTGTGGGAAATATTTCTGTCGAAAATTATTAAAATCTGCTAATTTTCTTTAAGTTACGATTGATAATGTTTGGGATGTTTTTCAGGTTTTTGGTCTATTTCAACGCATATTTCGCTTAATCTGCTTTCCTAGGTAGTGCAAACGCATACTTTGGGTGAGGTGGGAAACTAAACGGTTATTTGGTGGCAAGTTGTGTCAGAAATATTTGTACCAAAAATTATCAAAATGTGTTAATTGGTTTTTAAGTTACAGTCAAAAATGTCGGGGATGTTTTTTTGAGACGGTGTATATTGCAATCAATCACAAGCATAAAAATCTCAATGTAAACTATTTTTGCTGTGGATATTTTTAGCTTTAGTTTTTTGTGTTGTTGTTTTATCATATTTTCGGAGTATTTTGTATGTGCTCCCTTTTGACGTGATAAAAGATTGATCGATAGATAGACTTCGATGTCGTCTGCTGAGACAAATTTGCATTATCCATAAACCAGAGCAATTCTGGGTGGACCGACGGCAGATGTTTCCGATGCACGTCGTCCGTCACGAACTCAGCTGCTCTCTCACACATGGTCCGACGTCTTTCACTGCAATTTAGCAAAACATGTAGATATATCGTGCATGCCATACAATCTGTAGAACGAATTGGCCTCCGACATTACCTCCCCACTGTCACTGTCGGTCTTCAGCCAGCGTCAGTCAAGATTAGGCTAGAGTTTGCCGACGATTTTTGTCATAGTTCAAATCCTAGAGTTAAAAAAACTAGATTTTTAGTTTTCTTTTGCGATTCGTGCAGGTCTAGATTTCATCAGAAACGACAAGGTCGCTTTACGTATCAATCATGTCCCCATCACGGATCTCATAACAGAATGCCGACACTCAGTGCTTTCTCACATTGTCCGCTTGATCCAGCCAATCAAGCCTTACACTGCTATGTCGATGCATCACTCGGTCGACCACCTCATCACTCATGGAAACGTAGAGCAGGCTCCCCATGCAACAACTGGCTGAAGCAAATCCGTCGGGACTCCGATGCTTCTCCAGCTGATCTATGGCAGAGGGCCATCAAGCAAGGACACAGAGAGACGCTACGACCCAGACTGGCTACGCGACGATGATAATGATGATGATGATGTAGGTCTATGGACAACTGAAAGTAAAAGGTGACACTCCTCTGCGGCAGTATGCAGCACTCCGGCGAGCGCTCTTTATAGTTAGACTATACTCGTGTTTCTACGATTTTTGTGGTCATGGGTCCCAGAGCGGATTTGGCAACACCGGTATATGTGTCTCGACGTACTGCTGTCGTAATGGTATTGTACAGCGAGCGTCGTCATAGTTTGTTGTTCGGTTTGCGTCTTTACTGATGACAGTCCCACGACAGCTAAATACAATTCTCCGCTGATCTAATTTTAACAAACACTACTGAGACGACTTTGTTCTCCGTCCGTCATAACGTTATCGTCTCCGACGTTTTCATCGCCGTGGCTGAATGATAAACGTGTCGCACAATTTTTGCAGCAATATTTCAGCCGAAGAGAGTAGAGTGAGTAAGTGAGTAGTTTCTTAACGGCACATCAGCACAAAACAGGCCATTTAGTGCCATACATGGTTAAAATTAGTTAAAAGCAGTTAATATACGTATTAAAAGCAAAGTTAAACATTTGTTAAGATCAAGGCTATTAAGCTAATGTAAAAACAACAATATATACGATTGTAAAAA
>Ga0209367_1006874_pt1 | contig 15696 bp, 7 predicted proteins | sample WorMetLIZISLAND2_FD_187412 | JGI IMG/M metagenome (GOLD analysis project Ga0209367, IMG submission 187412) | Marine gutless worms symbiont microbial communities from Max Planck institute for Marine Microbiology, Germany - Olavius geniculatus... ... | reverse complement strand
TTTTTTCTTTTTTTCTTTTACTTACCGTGTATATATGTTTGCGTGTTTGTGAGTGTTTTTTTGTGTGTGTAACTTTGTGTTATTTGTGTTTGCTGTGGGCCGTGTTGCCTGAAATAAACCTGTGATGATGATGATGATAACGGCGCAAGATAGACGCATGGTCACAATGGACCACCCACAGGAAGTTGACAATAACACTGGTGGTGTACAAGAGACACACGGACACACGTACACACGGACAAACAAATCGCGTAATGCGGAGTGATACTAGGATGGCCGAATAATAACGTATCACCGATGTCAAAAAAACTTACGCACAGGCAAGAAGTAAGAACCATGTTGTTTACCCGCTTCCGAAAAGTTTGTCCGTCTGCCGCATGTTATTTGCGCGCGCGTGCCAGGCTCAGAGGTTATCGTTTACACAGACACTGATGAATAACGCGGGTTAGCGGCTCAATTAATTTTTTGACACTGCTTGCGCGGAAGAAAATGAAACACGGCTGAAGTGTACAGCCTCGCGAGACATCGGCGGGCGAGATTACAATCATCTGGCTACAGCTCCGACTGCCCGGAGACCGAGATCAGCGCTGGTCAAAACCGTCATATGTCGACTGTCGACTATGCGACCGGTTTTGCTTTTTTTTGTAAATTGGACTGTGCAGAGTACGCTAGTATTCCAGTAATTCGAGTCCAAAATTAGATTATGGTAAATTCTCATTACCTATGGAATCGAGCACTCGCACTAATCTCGGTATTAACTATCGGTCACCATGGTTAACTCAGCCTTCCGTTCCTCCGAGGTATGTTATTCGAGTACCAGCCTGGCTATTTGGGGTTCAGGTGGGTTCAGGTCGTGTGCAGGTAATGTACTGCGTGATGTCTGTAACTCTGGGGTGTGTTCCCACGAAGAATTACATACACATTTAAGACTGTGCACGTGAGTAAGTGAGCAGGCCTAAAAGTGCTTAATATGCTGATACTGTACGCCTCAGTAATGTAAACTGTAGTTATTTTGTGTTGTGTGCAACCGTGGGTGGCCAGCATTGATGGGCATGTGCCTTTCTGGCAACCCTCGTACAGGGTGAGTCAAAAAAGTAAGCTATGGCACTTTGTCCATATCCTCGCTTAACACTGATCAATTTTCACAATTTTTCGCCAGTGGACTCGTAAGAAATTTGCTACTCAGTGGCATGCACACCACTCTTATTATGTCGCTACATTACTTTCGCCTCAGATTCAGTGAGTTTCTCGCCTCACATTCAGTGAGTTTCTCGCTGACATTGTGCGCTTTATAAATTAAATTTACTTACTTACTTAAATTAAATATAAATATTTAAAAACATACAATATCTACAGATGAACAGGAAGTCTAATAATAAATTTTTAAAGTACATAACCTAAGTGTTAAAATATGAGTTATAGTAAGTGTTAAAAAATTGCAGGACATATTAAACATTTTTTCAAATAATTTAAACGATTTTACTCTGCATTAATTTTCAATGTACACTATTGCTGGTTGATGGCTGACATCTTGCTCAGTTAACTGCATGAGCATACAGAGCAATGTGTTTCAATTGTGCAGCCCTACAAGCTGTGCAATATTTTTTGAAACATGAAAACTTACTCCGTAGCTACATCAAAACCTTTTTGATACTTATTATAAGATATATTTAACATTATTTGTACTTAAATGCTTTAAAAATTTGTTTAAATCAGTAAATGTTAGCCTTATTATGACACTCAAGGGCGTTTTAATGTGCTGATGCGCCATTAAGAAGCTACTCACACATTCATTAGACCTAAATGAACGTGATGAACATTCTCAATAGCAATGTCATGATAAGAGCACCATAAACATTGTCGTGTGCGGCTATTACTATTACCGTCAGATAGACAGACAGACGGACGGACGGACGGACTGGCACGACACGTAACTCGGCCCGTATGATGGTCGCATCAGAACGAGCGCATATTGCCGTGCGTACATAATCGCTGTGCAACCGGTCGGCGAGCCGAAACCGATAAATGCATATTTACGACCGGCCCATCACTGCAGCCCTCTATAATCGGGTTAGCCGTTCCATTGCGATTTCCAACCACGGTAGCGTAGACACGGCGAACAAACGCTATGACTATGAACCGCGCTATCCATATGGCCACTGGCCAGCAAGTGACCTTTTAGCATAATGAGACGTTATGCATGTGGAATGTCCAATCAAAATGTGCAGATCAGTTTATTTTTATCATTCATTTGTTCATATTCGTTTGAGACAACAGTTGACCAATCGTAATTTGCAGACACAATTGACTTGACTTACTCGTAGCATATGACGGTTGGGCAGGGTAGCGGTAAGAAACAAGAAAGAGGAACAAACTCAAAAGATAAAAACTGATTTTGTTACTGTAAGCTTAAAAGTCCGGCCCTATGGTACGAGTTGACGTCTGTTTGTCTGTCATTGTCTGTCACTAAATGCATTGTGGCTAAACGGTAAGTTGTAGGGTGTCGGCGATCATAGGACGAAGACGAAATCCTATAAGCTATATCGCCTATTGTGACTAAATGATGGTTCGTAGGGGGTCGGCGATGGTGCCGTTAAACAGGGCGACGACGAGCTTTCATATGCTGCCAATAGTAACCATGTTTTCATGTGCAGTGTAGTTTCAAGCTACTAGTCGCCATATCTCAGAAACGGTCGGCCATTTTTAGCGACAGCTGAGCTTTTTGTTGTTTCAGAACGCCAAACTTAACGGTTATGATTTGCATTTTGCTATTTTAGCGTAGTATTTCGTTGCTTTGTGTCAACGGTTTTTATACGAATATATGGATATGGATATGGATATGAAGGGTTATGATTATCGTTGAGCAGCTCTCGGCGAACAGTCTCACAATTATGTCGGCACTTGGCTGACATTTTCGAGGTTAACAGATCGGTTTGCGCTACTGGTGGAGACAGCGAGCTACTGGGCAGATGCTACAGGCCTATTTCCTGGCAGGCTGTTTCCAATTCGTTGGCTGACGACCGGATAAAGCTCTTCACAGATGCCGACTGGTGATATAGTAGCTTGACGGTGTAGCACTGCCGGATGGTTAATGCTAAAGACCCCAAGCTCCACTACTGTGATTTGTCGTGTGTTTGTCACACTACTAGTCATACAGAAAGTTGTACAACATCCTGGCATTTCAAGATGTTGTGGATTTCTTGAAGGTTTTTGACGCGCTACAGTTTGGCATCGTTGTCTGTCTGTCGTCTTAACGGATGTATTGTGGCTAAGCATCAGGTCTTAGGGAAATTTTTTTTACGTGAATAATTAGCTACGTGCTTAAACGTAAGCGTGCATAATTTCAGCAATCTAGTGCAAAGGAAACATTTTCAAAATCGGGGCTGAATGGAACGAAGTAGGAAAAAAGTGCGTTTTCAATGGAAAACTGGCCATATCTTGGAAACGGTGAGAGATACGGCCAAGTTTACTATTAATCACTAACAGAAATGGCATAAGCCCTTTCAGATAAGATGAAAATTATCGACCATGGATGACGGCCGGCTATCCTAACGAAAGCTGGGCTTCTTGTTGATTCTTTGTGCACTTTTTTGTTTAATTATTTATCCCTGGAGTATACTTTTGTCACGGATTTGTTGTACAGTAGGTAAAGTTTAAGCTTACTGATATAGCACCGAACCCATGATAGAATACACACTTTTTACATTACACTGATACTCCAGCAGCAATATCGTATGGTTGGCGTTTTCTCCACATAACTTGCAATTAAACTAAGTGGAAAACGGAGTAACAGACACGAACGCACAACTCTCATTAAGACTAGACACTATAGGATCTACACGGTGACTCAGAAAAGCATAGACCACCAGGTTTTCCACTGACACACTTTGTGGAAAATTTGCAAGATATAATTACCATCCAACCACATCTGAAACGTGTATTCAGACTACCTTTTGAAATATAACTGTTCTTAGAAAATTAAAATGTGCTGTTAAGCTGATGAAAGGTAAGCATGTAAACCGGTATACATGATGCTGAAAATTGTGGCATGAACAGCAGTGACTTAAATTGTTTAAAACCTTTGTTTGGTATTATTTTCTGCGGACAAACGATGTGATGAATTTGGTTGACCAATCACCTAGCTCCACAACGTGTCTGACATTTATGTTTCACAGTGTAATGCAGCGACCTGTTATCTTTGACGATTATCCCACTTTATTGCAAATTTCTGCAGTGTGTCAATAAAAACATGTTGACAATCTTCCAATATCTGTTAAAACTACGACAAAAATTCGTACTGCATACCCTTGTAGTCGGAATCTACTGGGTGGGCCAAAAATGGCACCATTTTTAAGCGCCTGATAACTTCAGCAAATATTGACCGATTGTCAAACTTTGTTTACTGTTAGAATTAAAACAAAATTTGTAATAACATTATTACTATAGATTCCGTCACACCTGAAGTATGTCACTACACTACCTTGTGTAATTTGTGTCTTATAAAAGCACCACGATGCAGCGTTTTTTTCAAGACCAAGACCTGCTTTTTAGAAAATGTGGGTTGCTTGTACATTTTATTTTGCCTGTGCCTAGTGCCATTATCACTGATGTCACTGAAATTTAATCAGTATTTTTAGAAAGTTTCATTTGTTTATAAAAAAATTTGAGACATATGAGAATGGGGCAAACTGTCGCTGCATTTGGTTGATCGCGCCATTGGTCACTGGCGTCGCAAAAGCATCTCACGCCAATACCACGGGAAACCTGTGCCGACCAATAGGCTACCAGTAGGCTGGTACCCTGTAACTATACTATAGCTGTGATGGCGCATGCTTAAATAAGACAATTGAAGGAGGTTTGCTGAGAGCCCATTGTTGCCTCTTGGTAGCGTGAGCATCTGCTGCGCGAAAGGTCTCGGTTTCGAATCCTACTTTTTGCGACTTTTTTCTCTTCGCTGTCGTAATTAATTTTTTCAAGGAAATAAATGTCTGACTTGGGGTTAAATGTTGCAAAAAAAGTAAAGTGAGTATATGTAATGTTATTACAAATTGTCGTCTGATTCTTCTGACACTAAAAGAATTTTTGAAAATCGGTTAATATGTGGTAAAGTTAAAAGGCGTACAAAAAATGGTGCCAGTTTTTTGGCCCACCGTGTAGGCTATACACCGTCTCATCAAGTTTAGAATGGCAAGTTTACTGCGCCGATCTCGTCGCCGCTATCCGCTGCTAATACTATGTTATAGCCACTCAGTAGGGCTACGTACAAGACATCCACATCAGACGATAATGGCGCACCGTCTGCACAGACGTATACACGTCCGTAGCTGAGAAGAGGGTCCATGTATCGGAACGACTCTTCCGTTTCCCCTTTCCCTCTCCCCCGTCCCGTCTCCCGCCACTGGGGGTCATCTTTACGCAACCACAAGCTCCGATAAAAATATAGGCTACATGAAATGTATCGAAGATCGTAAACACCTTACGGGTAGACTATCGTTCACGATTTCACTTGCGGGAGAGGAAAAAAGTGGAGCGCGCGATTCATCCCATTTTACTGCTGTAGTTGATATTCCACTTCGTACGCTGCCCAGTCCAGCACGGGATTGAAGATCGTTGTTAGGTTCCTCAGCGTCCATTACCCATAGGGTTGATTTTCCGATATTTTATATATTTAATCGTGACTGCTCCTGCAAAAATTAATTTTGAAGTAACGAAAAGCTGGACGGGAAATACGACAACGAACAAGTCAGTACCAACAAAAACGATAAAAACAACAACGAATACATTACGTAAGTATAAATCCTTGAATTCGTTTCTGTGCGTTCGAGTTATTCTGGGAACTAGACACGTACGTTGGGAGAAACTCTCTCATTGAAACGATGTCTGTAAAACTGTGTTGGACTATACGAAGCGGTCGCAGGTCGAACGACAACCCGTCGCGGACAGTGGCGTAGACAAGGGGGAGGCAGAGGGCTTAGCCCCCCCCCCCGCAATCCTCCAGACAAAACATAAGCATACGTTTAAATTGCACTAAATTTGGTCAGTTCATTCTTAAGAAAATAATTAAAATTGTTGCCACCTGATCTCATCTTTTAACCCTAAAATGCACCAAATTCGATTTCGGCTGAAGCTCCACCCCAAACCCCACTGGAGGAGCTCACAGCGCTCTCCCAGGCCTCCTAGCTGAATTTTAGGGGATCCTACTTCTAAGGGAAGGAAAGGAAAAGAGAGGGGAAAACAGGGAAAGGAGTGAAGGAAAAAAAGAAAGGAAAGGGAAAAGGAGAGACGAATGGGGAAAGGAGAGTGAACAGGAATAGAAACGAGGCCCCTCCTAATTAAAATTTCTGGCTACGCCACTGGTCGCGGACCGGATACAGACCACAGACATAGCGCGCTCTCTGTGTGAGACTAAGATACTTAAGAGCGTAAGTAGCACTCCGGCGACTGGTCGTAAGTCGCAATATAGTCCGACTGGACGCAGTCTTTTGTCGGCCGCACGCACGCACCCGGGACTGTCTTCTTGTTAAGGGTGTTTACGGGCACGTGTCTTCGGAAGCGATCACGTGACGCCTCGGCTCGCGCTGATTGGCCGACGAAACGTTAGGCGCCTACAAGCAGCGCGCGGGCGGGGCGACGTAATTACGTCACGAGTCGTCACGTGACCGGAAACTCAAACGAGCAAGATGGCCGCGGTGAACAGTCGGCCGCAAGCGCTGGGCCGGAAATTGTTGAAAATGGAAGAAAATGACGCTCGGAGACGGGGAAGGGAGGGTAATGGGGCGGTGCCGGGTCTCAACTCCAAACCCTCCAGCCTCCCCCCCTTTGCATCGTGAGTTGTGTCGATACGTGAAGTGCGCTTGGTCGGCGTGTGGTGGCGGCGATTGAATTAAAGTGCATGCCACGTTCGTGTCGACGAACAGCGAGCGATGTCGTCATAGGGTCGCGCTATTCGACGGCAACGACCGAGGGGTCGCGCCGGCCCAGGCCCGGCCGAAAATAACCGTTTCTTAACACTTTCACTGCCACAGCTGTGTTCTATGTAGTACGTACGTCCAGCACGTGGAAAGGTTATAAAAGTCGGTTTATAGCGACACAACTCAACCCGACATCAAATTGAGCGCAGTGACCACGACAACGCAACTTAACTGCCGACAGGGGCCCATTGAATCACACCGCAGTACTAAGCAACGGCGTCCAAAAATCTTGACTCAAATCTTTAAACACGTGACAGCGGCGTACACAAGGGGGGGGGCTCAGGTGGTCCAGGCTTCCATCTCACTTTTTGTTCAAAATAGATATTAAAAACTCAGAAAATAATTAAAATTTGTTTCCACTATATCTTATATTTTTAGGATACTGCACCAAACTCGATTTCGGCTTCGGCTCCGACTCAGACCCCGCTGTGAGAGTTCACAGCGCTCCCGCAAACCGCTTAGCTGAAATTTAGGGGCTCTACTTCTAAGGAGAAAGAGCGGAGAGTAAAAGGAAAAAAGAAAAGGCAAAGAAGAGAGCGAGGGGCACGAAAAAGAAACAAAGGGAGGTGATGGAAGGGGAGAAAATGGAAAGCGAGGCAAGACTCCCAGTTCATATTTCTGGCTATGCCCCTGACACGTGAGCTAATCAATGCCGGGAAACAATTCAACGTTTCTACTGAAATTTGTGTAAATTCAGCAGCTTAATGTATATGGCGTCACTTAGAAGCGCGATCGTAAACATAAACAGCATCATGCGGTGTTCTCGGCGACGGCATGGCGCTTTAATCTAAAGTTGTTTATGTGCATGCAAGCTTTTTATCCAGTAAATAGCAATCTTTATCCGCCAACTCAGCCTTTTATCCCCGCAGGTTCAGTTGTTCGCTGAAGCGGGCAACGGATGGCCGCATAGGCCTAGTGCGCTGCGATATCATTAGCTCATGCCAATCAGCTGCCACTTCCGAGATTGTAAAACGCTTCTGTCCAGGAGTCCGTTTCATGTATAAAGCGCTATTGCAAGTATAAAAAGACTTGTGTTTTACAATTGTTAGATACGCAGAACTGAGCTATCGTACAAAACTTTTCATAATTTCAACACGCTTTCGCATTAAAATACTGAGAAGTTCAAACAATCAATCAGTCCATAAACTGCTTACAAAAATGCTCAGTAGTGTACAATATAAAACCCAAGCTAAAACCCGAGATAAACCCGAAAAATGTGCGGTATTATGAAAAATAACAATCAGCTAAACTTTCTACAGTTTATGCCTATTTAGTTTAGCTTATTTCACTGTTCACTGATATACCGATTACGTTTGTGAGTGTGAGTCGTACCTATTTCGCGACTGGAGCCGGCTAGGGAGCCGACAGATTTACGGCCTGAGCCGGAAGAGCTTGAGCCGTAAAAAAATCAAAGGGTTAAAATGTCTCATCTCTAGTGTCGTAGTTCGTGTCGGCACGTATAGATGGCGCTGCGTCTAATAACGTCGTCGATCAGCGCGCCACCTTGCGACTCAAGAGCGAACCAACCAGAGTTGTGGTGCTGGGTACGGGAAGTAAGTAAGTAATTAGAGTTTCAAGAGGCTAGTTGTTGCGACTAACGAGAATGACCTGGACTCGAGCGCGCAAGCTGCTAGACGTCTTTCCCGCTGATTAACGGCTCGCCCGAACCAGGGTATGACCCGTACGTGTGCCGCATGCGTCAGCACCAACCGAACCGGGCATTTATTCTGCACGAAAGTCGCTAAAAAGGAGCTGAGCTATTTCAAAGACCCGCAGTGCAAATTCTTCGCTGCGGATCGGCATCATTAAGTTAATCGGTTCTCCCTTCAAAGTCTACACTGTACACAGCCAGTATGACATGACTGCACATTCGTTAGCAGCACAATTTGAAAATTAGGCTAACCATAGCCAGTGGCTTACTGTAGTCTGTTTTGGGGGTCATTTGCACCTACACGAACTAATGCATAGAAACAACCAGTAGTCAGTAATTTAGCATGGTAATTTTTAAACAAAAAGCCCAGCTGTCGCTAGGGACGGACGACCGTACGCGGGTGTCGGAAGGCCAGCAAACGATTTTCGTGTCATGTGAAAGAGCTTATTCGACTACCTATTAGTGATCAATAGCAACCTGGGCCCTATCTCTTACCGTTTAGCCACAACACATCAGTTAGAGACGGACTAAGAGACAGACAGACAGGCAAGCCGTACCATAGCGCAGACCGTTAAGCTTAACGGTCGGCCCAAAAATTATCACTACCATTATTTTATGCGTCGGTTGTACATAAACGACGTCTTATGTTTTCGAAAATATGACGCTAGCTGACAGCAAAAACGAGAGGCAAGAGAAAAAACGTGGAGTGCATTGTGGTCACCGAAGCTTAGCATACGTGGTTATTTTGTTTTGTCTGAAGATTGCTGCGGCGTCGCGTCAGCTTAGTCACAGAAACTCGTATGTATTCCTTTATATGCACAACAACGACGACGACGACGACGATGACTGCGTGCGTTGTTTATGAGGAACACTCAAAAGGTCTATATATCTTGAACCGCGTGTCTTTGTCGTGTTGTTATTTTGACCGCCACATGTTAAGACTGCGAATAACAAATTTTACGAGCATCCTGTCTAGACTGGTCAAACTTACTGCATGGACTCTGACTCCTAATAAATGGACTCGACAACGTCATCACCGAGTTTTAGTCTAGCAATATTTCTACAGCCGCGCCGTCACTTAACAATACCAGAACGTAGCAACAGACAGCCAGACAGACAGCACCGCCCACCCGTCTCAACGACTGCGTCTGAAAACGGCGCAACATCAGTTTAACGCCGAAGATGCAGATCTTCGACGCTGTCGTCGTCACCACTCTGCTGTACGCTTCTGAGTGCTGGACGCTCTTGGCAACCGAGTTAATAGAACTGGAGGTTTTCCAGATGAGCTGTCTCCGCCGAATGCTATATAGGGGTAACCCGATGTGACCGGCTACACAATGCATGATATGTTCGTGCACCGGAACAGCCCATTATTGAGAGACGGCCATCAGTAAAACCATCTTCGATGGTTCGAAGATGTTTGTCGCATGGACGACTTCCGTCTGCTAAAACTGCTCCTATGGGCAGAACGTCCGGCTGGTTGGCGTTGTCCACCCAACGCGCCAAGAAAACAATGTGTCGCTGCCGACGTGACGTCACATCTTCCTAGGCGCCTCTACCGTGACCCCCAACGACAGCGGCTAGCACGACAGCTGAGCTCGGCGCACGGCGGAGGTTGCGGTACGACATCGCCGGCATCAACCGACGTCACGACGATTGCATGACATCTTAGTTGGTATTACCTCACCTGAAGATAAACATCCTACATCTTGGGTCTTTCCTTTCACACATGCCGTAAATGCAGACACTAATCGAAACCGAATATCAGCTGACGAGAATACTTGCTCTATGGACAAAACCGTTATCACAACATCAAGTATTTCTGGAGTCTAAGTTTCCTGCTCATAAAAATACAATAAAAAAGCGGTGTATAGTTTTTTATTGGAAACCCATCTCAGAGCTACAGAGCGTCACCTGCCGTATGGAATCACACAGTGTTAAACTGTTAACTGCCACCCGACACTGGCGAACGCGCCCCGCCTCAGCAGCAACACGGACGTGGAACATTGATGCTACTCTCCGCCTATACGTCGTCGGTGCCCACACAAGATCTCAGCACCCAAGAAACGATAGAAACCAAGCAAGCTGCTTGACCATACCGATAATTGAAACGAGCGCGCACACACTGCAGATGCCACAATAGTCCAAGGACAAGCGGGGCCGATGCGACCATGACCCATGCATGCAGTGGTCTGCGACACACGTCGATACGCTTGCTTCTGCTAATGCTTCACTGTGCTACGTGCTTGAATGGCAGTCGTCCTTTGTGAACACTCAGACTCCACTACTTCGATTTGTTGCGTGACTTGTGGGGACAACAAGTCGTACAGCAAGATGTACCACATCACGTCACAATGTTGTCTATTTGTTAGCCGGCCGTACTTAAGTAACGATCGAGCTACTGAGTCGAAAATTGGAAACGTGTCTGCCAGGCAAGCTGCGTTGAAACGTTGAACAGCGATAGATAAGCGCTAAAACAAGAAAGTTTACTTATTTAATATTTATTTATAATAAAAAACGCAACCATGAAAAACCGAAGTGGTACAATGGCCTATTGCGATTGTTAAACAAATCTGTAGGCTACATAATATACATGGTGCCCGAAAATTGTGTTTACTATAAGTGGCATAAATAAAGTTGTGTATTTTCATGTATATAACTTTTGGCACGAATCATTTTATGCCCAATTTCACTGAAACAAATACAGTCTCCGAGGCGAAAGGTCCTCTATCAACTTTCTCATATCTAAGACAAGTTGTTCGTCGCAGCGACGTCTAGCGGAGAACAAAAATCGTTCCGAGGAAGACAACAGCGGTTGCCGAAACGTCAACGAAAGTTGTAATAAATGTTGTAAAAAAAGTAAAAATATGACGAATTAATATACTAAATTTGCTATACACAATTTCGTGAAAAAACTAACGCACTTTTACCGAGTGTTGCTTACACAACGCTAACGTCATCGAAAACGCTGTGTTCGTAAGAGGGTTCCATCCAATTAAGTCTTGTCATATTAGACCGCCCTCGACGAGGCGTGGGCGGATGCGTTTTCGGTCCCAGGGGAAAGTGGGCATCACCGCCATCACGTGTGGTGCTGCACTGTATGGCGGTGGCTAAAATAGACCACGTATCGTAACGTGCGGTCGTTACTGATTTACGAACGACCTCAAGAGCATGACTAACTGTTGGCAGACAGATAGGCTTACATATAGGCTTAATATTTACAGCACTAAAAGTCCAGATTCCAAAATGTAAGATTGTTCAAATTGTTTGACATTTTCTGAGATTAAAAGAATTTGACGCTGTTATTCAGAAGAGGCGTGTTTTCCTTATCTAGCGATAGTGGCGTCCACGGAGCAAGTTATGTTTTGGGTCTGTCCGTCTGTGTGGAAGAAGAAATTAATTACCTTGCAGCATTCTCTGACATTAAAAGATGAGACTTAAACTGAGACTTAGCATTCTGAGCGAATGTTTGAGGTTTTTGGTCGCTTCTATTTAATGTAGGCCTAAGCGGCCATCTATGGACCACACTAAACGTTTTGCGGCCAAGTTATTGTCTGTCCAATGCAATGCATAGCATTGGACAGTATACAAGAAATCTGAGTTAATGCTCATGAGACGCGTGAGAGCCTATAGCAGTTCCTGTTTGCAAGTTGTCTTGATCTAAATCCATCCATTTCATCGCAAATCACCTTTATGCAGCCGAAAATCTCGAATAAAAATCATCAAAAGCCCCTATTCTGGAGTCCAGGGTCATTCAAGGTCATCGATGTTAATACTACTAAAAACAGGTTACCAGTGCTTGTTATGATAAGGAGCATGTCTGTGCGTATCTGCAACCATTTTCACGCTGGACAAGCCAGTATGGCAATATCGGAAAAATAACTATTTTTAGGGGGTACTCCTTTTTGACACCCGCGTGCACAAGCCTCGTTAAACGTAGGGGGTCGGAACTTAACACTGCTAAAATCTACATTTAATGCTGAAAATATCACATGCAGGTCATCTTGATCTATCTTCAGCCATTTCAACACACTTCACCCTTGAAATGCTTGTCGTAGCCCAAAATCACGAAACATTTAATAAAACCCTCTATTTTGGCGGTTCAAGGTCATTCAAGGTCATTGATGTTGACACCCCTAAGTAGCCCGTCGCCAGTGCTTTTATGATATGCAGCATGTCAGTGCCTATCTACAACCATTTTCACCCAAAACAAGCCAATAGAGCTAAAATAATGTCTTTTTTAGAGGGAGTGCCCTTTTTCTCCCCTCGTTCGAGAGGACACTCTTCACCCAGTGGCGTGAAATTTTGTCACAAAATACAGACTTTAGGCTATAATGTGACGTAAACATGAAATCTCTATGTTACCTGGTCTTAAAACGCGTAGCGGGTCGTGACGGACGGACAGCCGAACGGACGGACAGAATTGCCATAGATATTACGCGCTATAGCTATGCTAGCTCTCGCGCGTAAAAATCGCCTTAGCACATAGATGTGATAAACGTTTACAACGTTTACAAAAAAATCTTTGTATTTTGTCAACGTTTATCTCAATAAAAATTACATGAGCGAAACGAAGCAAAATTATGACAGCGACAAAAATAATTAGTGGACAGGACAACTCAACTTAGTTTTCACGTAGCTATAATATTAAAGTGAGTGAATTCTAGGCACTTTTGTAAAACGGTTGTCACAGAAGTGGAGTAAGACATTCTTTGACAATGAAAAAACTTTTACTGAAATTTGGAATTATCCAAATAATAGGCCTAATATTCAAACTTACGCTCTGTGTACGTTTACTTTTAGTTTACCAACGTCTACAATCTTTTTCCTAATAAACGCGTTTATTAACGTTTATTATAATTTTTTTTGACGTTTATCACATCTATGCCTTAGCGTGTGTGCGTGCGTCCGTCCGTCCGTCCGCCAGTGTCCAACTTTGAGGCGCCATATCTCCATAACGGTGCTAGATAGTCTAGACACATGGTCACAATGGACCACCCATAGCAAGTCGATCACCGCGAGTCGAATGGTCACGTGACCGATGACGTCACATGCCCCCAAATTGTCAAGGTCGTGACCCCATTATCTTTGAGGCAGCAATTAAAATTTTTATTGTTTATCGCTGGCCTACACAGCTCACTCATTTACTTCGTACTGACTTTGCAGTAAGCTATCGAAATGCGTTAGACAGACTCCGTGTTCGTTTGAACATTAAGCCTATCTTGTGCTTCATACAACACAATGTGTCACTGAACCCCACATCTGTACCCGCCAAATGATATAAATCCATCAAATGGTTTAACCACGAATGTGACAGACAGACAGATAGACAGTCAGACAGACCACGATACAGAGAACTGCGTATAAGAAAGAATATGCGGAATCGCTTGCGCCGCAGGAACGACGATTCCGCTTAAAATCAAATAAAGGCGTAAAAGTATAGGCCTACCAAAGTTGGGATGAATGTTGTTCGTGCAAGGCAAGATCGACTTACACTTCATGCACCCGTAGCAAGTCTTGAGGCCAATGAAGACGATGCATTTTCGTGCTAAATCGTTTTTACGGCATTATGCAGCCATCAGCTTGAGGCTACGCTCTCGATATATCACTCCGGACCGGAATCACGTGATTGCCGATCATCAAATCAATAAATCGATCACTTGAATTATAGGCGGATCCGCGACACGATTCCGGCGCCGTTCGGCAGGTGGCGTGGCGTCAGACGCCAAGTAGATGGCACTGAAGAGTCTCTGATTTGATTACACGAGCGGCTGGTGTATGAATTCAAGCATTTATTGACACTCAGTACGCTCCGTGAGCTGGAGGTGTGCAGCGTACCGAAACCGTACCGATACCGTGGTTATTACGATCGTAGAGTAGGCCTACAGTTGTGGTGGAAAGGTAAAAGTCCGGTACTTGCTGCAGCGCTGCTTACACGAGTCAGACTTGAGACCAGAAGGCTGCACTTTTCAATCTCGGAAGCGGCAGTTGATTGGCATCAGCTGATGATGTGGGCGTCCAAGTCGGGTTCGACTCGCAGTCGCATCGCAAGCGTTTAAAACTTTAACAATATGTTCTTCTAGTCACCAAGGAGTATTTTGGTCCTGATCGAACAGTGGTAATGGCTGGTAGAACGTAGGCCTATTCAAAGTAAGTGCCAGCTTGTATAAGCTATGCCTGACCAACGTGTGAGTTGCGTTTCATAAGTGAGCTTTGTATGTAATACGCTGCTTTTGGCGTAGTAGGCTTAAACGATTGATTGGTTGATTGATTGATTGATATAAACGACTACGACGAAACGGTATTTAATAGTTCCAACTATTCAAATTTATGAAAGAAAATAATATATTTAAAAAGATATCACTGAAAAAATGCTGGCATCGCCTGCTGGTCAAAGCCGGATTATGGCGAATTTTAATCCAATAATTGGTCCTGTTCGACAAACAACGTGGGTTGTGAGACCCCGCCCCTCACATTAATTTTCCGACATTATTAATACACAAACACTTTACTTTACCGTGGATTCAACACTAAAACTACATGCCATGTTAGTGCAATTAGCTGATCAAAGATGCGGCTTTCTGAATTCGAAAGCCGTAGCCTATCTAACTTGGCGTCATCACAGGCTGAACGGTAGTTCAAGCCCTGTGTTAACGGCGACTTCTCTTTCTTATGGGAAAGCCAAAAATTCGACCCCCCACAGAATCAAAACCCCTGACCCGATTGAGATAAAATTTGGCAAGGTTGATTAAGTCGGCGAGGGGACCCGTCATGCAAAATTTTATGCAAATCCCTCCAAGGGGGGCTTCCCGGCAAATGAGTGAAATATACGCAAAAATTTTTCTAGCTGTACATATACCTTTTTTTTCAGAAACTCACCTACAGGTCAGACCCTTTGGCCGATTTTTGCGCGCGATGGCTCAAACGACGCGGTCTCGCGCAAGGATGTGCCTTTTGGGGATTAAAAAATTTGAAATTAATATTTAACGTATTTATTCCAAAAATTAAAAAAAAATTACAATGGGGCCTATGGGGAAAATTAAACAATTATTAAAACGGTCATAACTTTGGCTG
>Ga0209367_1006873_pt1 | contig 15696 bp, 7 predicted proteins | sample WorMetLIZISLAND2_FD_187412 | JGI IMG/M metagenome (GOLD analysis project Ga0209367, IMG submission 187412) | Marine gutless worms symbiont microbial communities from Max Planck institute for Marine Microbiology, Germany - Olavius geniculatus... ... | reverse complement strand
CTCCCCATCCTTGGCCCTTTCCTCTCCTCTTCTCTTCCCGTTCGCACCCTAGGAAATAGGACCCCTAAAATCCAGATAGCGGGTCTGGAGGAGCGCTGTGAGCTCCTTCAGCGAAGTCTGGGGGCAGAGCCAAGCCAAAATCAAATTTGATGCATAATAGCTTTAAAATATAAGATCTGGTAGCAATAATTTGAATTATTTTCCTTAGAATCAACTGACCAAATTGCAATTTAAATGTGCGCTTAGACCTCTTGTGTCTTGTCTGGGGGACTGAAGAAGGCTGGGCCCCCATTGTCTATGCCAGTGATTTTCAACCGGGGTTCAGCGAAACCCAAGGGTGCTGCGAGCATCTGCCAAGGGTTCCGTGGCTGGTCAGTAAAAAGTAAAAATAACCTATCGTGCGAAATTAAGTCACTCTAGGCCACAGAAGTACTAAGTTTTACGCACCAAATGCTTAGTTACAAGTTGGTGTTTGTGCTCTAATTGCTTGATGTTTACTTGATCATGTAAACGGGGTATAAAAGAAACACAAAAACTAAAAACAATCTGACTGCAGACGTTCCCCAGCATAGGAGTAACTGGCATGACAATTTTCAGATCAAAGGGTCAAAGTTTAAGGCTACGCACTATAGGCGGATGGCCGCATATTAGGTCGGCATCGGGCCGACATTTTTCTCTGGTTTCAGCACAATTCTAAAATGTCTCAAAGTCAAGGAAACCCTTGTAAAAAAGGTAAAGGAAGCCATGCCCCAGCTGGGGCGTAGGCGGGGTGCTCATCTCCCACTCGCGGCCGTTGAGCCCGTAGGTGGAAAAACCACTTGAGTCCGTGACGCATGGCCAGTGCGACGCCAGACCTACGGTTACCTTCCCAGCCTCGAGGCATCACCGCCCCTTGACCGGTACCAAATTATACTGCTTGGTGACAGAGGCACACGTGTGTGAACAACTTGCCTAAGGCCGTTACCCGGCAGTGTCCTGGTGCGGCGTCGAACCTGCGCCCATAAGTGACCTCAGGATAACAAGTCTGGCACATTACCGTTAGACTACCGAGCCACACACAAGGAAACCCTTGGGAATTTATTAACTTAATTCACAAACTGCGTGTGAATTTGTCCACTTTGTGATTCTGAACTATGCAACGACGTCACATACTTAAAGTCAAATAATTAACAGTAATTAATCCAAAAACAACAATAACATTAATAATCATGATTATGACAACAGAATAAATCAGCCATCAGACGAAAGCAGCAACAGTAGGACTAATAATCACGCTGGCCATAAACTAATAACTATTCTTGGCAATCCCAGGATTCCAGCCATTTTCAAAAATCCCCCAGTGTCCCAATCTCGGTATTTCGAGATTACAGAAATTCGTTGAACTTGTTTTTTGATGGTAACATAATACAAATAATAACTTTAGCTGTTTAATGAATAACATATTTCATGTGCGCTAGAGTCCTACTCTTTGCTGTGCAGTGTGATTTGTATTTTGTCAGTCACTCTCAAACACCTTCCAAAGAGGCCAACTGCATCCAATGCATGACATAAGTCTGTTAGAGATACTAAAATAACGCCCAATTTGTAAGCCCAAAAACGTGATCCTGTGATCTCTTAATCCCAGATCGCAGGATTCAGATTTCAATCCCGGGATTGCAATCACTACTAATAACTGCAGAGCAAGCATACCATACACCGACAAACGGCCAGCACATTACATTAACTCAGTAGAGAGACTAGAGCAAAGCACATCGCACACTACTGGTATAGGGACCACATGACAAAACTGTAACGCGATCACAGGTTTCAAACATCGGCCGAGATAAGTGCTGCCACCTGGCCAACACAACGAATTTAATAACTGTCCATTGGGCTTTGACATCAAAACTTCCTGAAACTTTCAGTAATCTTGCAGGTAGGCACAAGTAGCAGCAAAATTGGGGAACAAACAGAAACACCACATGATGCAATTCGTGGTCTTGCAGTGTAAACTGGTGCCCGGCCGAGGGCTAAGAAAACAGAGATCAGCACCATTTTATGAGCCCTGCCACTGAAAATTACATTTTTACGATTACATTCATTGCACAACAGACATTCATACAAAGCTTTGACATAATCTGACATAAAACTGGAGCTGCCCGCTAAACGTACCTTTGACTACTGCTTCAAGAAACAATCAAAGAAAACGAAATTCAAATGCTCAGTATTCATCACATAATTAGCTAAAAGTAAAGAATGTGACAGACTTCGCCAAGTTACACTACAAGATGTCGGTGTTTCAGCTGCCGGTGAAAACATAAAATTGTTTTCATTTGCTCTTACTTCCGATAAATGTGCGAAACAAAAGCAACATGCAATAATTTATTCAAAATCAAGCAGCATAACACGTAACACTGATAAACAATATGATCTGCAATAAGAAATAGGACGAAGCACACTCACGGAAGATGCAAAGTAAAAACAAATGGGAAGCTAGCAAAAATAAAACACACAACACTAAGAATACAGTAGGTATAACACATGCACAAACGAATCCAATTTGAAACTCACATAATTACGTGACACGATCACACATTAGCAATAAATTACTAACAGTTTTCAAACCACTGAAAACACTGAAATTTAACACAAATATTACTCCATCACTATGTCACTATTTTAGCTTCAGTAAAAAACATGAAAAAATTATAAGGCCTATTAGCAAAAAAAACGTCCTACTTGAGTTAATGCAGTTTTCGTATAAGCACGCTAACTGAAAATTCTGATTAACTTCCATTTATAGCGACATTAATATTAAATTATATTAAATACAAAATTGCATTGATCACTGCAGTACTTTTTGTTATTTCAAGTTTGTCTTTTCTACATCCTTTCACATATACGTCACATATACATATATGTCTATATGTGCAAGTTGCATTTTTAACAAGTGCAGATGCTGACGATGTATCTATCAGTTGCTATTCTCCAAAAATCGGCACACAAAAAAAATCGGCACACATTAGTGAAGTAAAAATTAGAAAATTTTGGAAAATTATACACATACTTCAGAGCTGAAAACTTCAACATTCCAATACTATCACTGCCATTATTATACTCAAGTTATGGGCAATGATAATGCGAGCATTTCTGAAACACTGAAAATAGGTAACCTATGTCTTCCAAAAAAGTTTAAATCATATGGGACGGTATAAAAACATATTGGAGACGTTAACTTGCAATACAAAAAAGTTAATACTGAGATCTTTATGATCAAAATATTTGCATAATCTTCACCACGTGTGTAATGTCATTGTGTGGCCATTCTAATAGGTCACATTACAGGCCTTGCCCGTCCTTCCATCTATCTGTCTGTTCTGTATGGGCTCCTGACTCAAATTCAAAAGAAGCAGAATAACCAAAATTGGCATGAATCTTCATCAGGTCAAAAAGACCCACAGCTTGCTCAAAAGGTCAAAGGTCAAGGATAGTACACGGGTGATTTTTGCAGCAAATGAGTACACACACTGACCACTTTCCAAACCAAATAAAATTTCCCAAGTTTTCTCTGGCCACTTTAGAATCCCCCGACTTTTCCATGTATTCCAGGTGAGTGGTCAACCTGCACAGGTAAAAGGATAGCCGCATATTAAGTCAGCAATGGGTCGACATCTTCACTAAGTTGTTCATACACGGTACTCCAGATCGCACTCGGCTGTCCTGTCGTGTTTCCGACTGCATTCACTAGGGGGCAGACCAACGTGCCGACTGCTGGAAGTCATCGGCTCACGAGGTCTGCCAGTGTTGGTGCTTTTCCGGCGCAGAGAACCAGCTGTCGATGATGAAACTGGTACCATGCTGTACAAGTCTCGTAAGCCAGTTCCTGCATGCTGCGTACATCGAAAGCTTGCGCGTGTAGACACAGCGTGCGTGTCCGGATACTTCATCTCACTCGACAGAGGACCCAGATAATTTGCGTCACCTGACGGAGGACCGGAAGTGGTCAAGATTAATGCCGGTGGCTGTTGAGTGGGTTTTTCCCGCGGCAGTGGAACTGTGGGAAAAAGAACCTTGTCTGTACAGTGTTCCGCCGGTAACTGTAACCAGCCGAGGGTCTGAGTCTTGTCCGAGTCGAGAATATTAGATACTTGACTGTATTGCAGCGTACTCAAGACAGGCAGCTGACAGACAGACAGACAAACAAACACACGCACAATGTTAACACTACCTCCAGTTAGTAAGTGAGTGAGTGAGAAAGCAAATACAATATTTAGAGTACACAATGTGGCTTGGTGGTGTAGTGATAGCATGTCGAATTGGTGACTGCGAGGTTGCTGGTTTCACTCTTACCCAGTCGACTGTCAAGAAACAACCTTGGGCAAGTTGTTCAATGTTCACATACGTGACTGTAGTCATCAAGCAGTATAATTTGGTACTGATCAAAGGGCGGTAATGCCCCGCGGCTGGGAAAATAACGTAGGTTTGAGCGTCGCACTGGCCATGCATCACGGACTTAGTCGTCTATCCCCTTACAGGCTCAAAGGCCAACGTATGGGAGATGAGCGCCCTACCTATGCCGCTTGTGAGGTATGGCACCATTACTTTACAAAGTCAGCCAGTGGCCAAATCTGAGGCACTTGGCTGACCCACTAAGGGGAGTGAGTGAGTGAGTGAGTAGGATTTAACGTCCCACCCGACATAGCATAGGTCATTTCAATGACGGCCTTTCCAGGTGGAATGCACACAAACACATAATAACGAAACAGTAAGTTTAACCTTTACAGAAACACAAAACACAAATACAAAAAAAACAAGCTAAACCTAAAATTGTAAGAACTCCATTATACAAGTGCATATGTAATTAACATAATGGTAGTTCTAATAATCTTCCCTGTTATCCTCCAGATAGACATCAATGTGATAATGCTGTCTATTGGAAGACGGGGGGGGAGCTGCAGGCGTGCTGGAAGCAGTGAGTTTTAAGGAGACAATAGAAAGTGTGTGAATAGAAAGGGTAGAACTGCCCTTAATCCCACTGGGTGAGCTTACGACACTCCCCTAGGTATAAGGGCAGAGGGCCAGTACTCCCATATACTGTCATAACCTTCCAGTAGTTAAGCTGCTACCAAATTATACTGCTTGGTGACAGAGGCACGCGTGTGAACAACTTGCCCAAAGTTGTTATGTGGCAGTATACTGGGCGAGAGTCAAACCAGCAACCTTGCAATCACCAGTCCGACATGCTATCGATACACACCGTGTCCCAAAATTAGTGGCACCCTTGTTTCAAATAGGCCTAATTCAGTTTGTAGTTCATGGATTTCAACAAAATATTGTACATTGCAAAATATCTTTACTTACTGTTACACCCATTATGACGTATGCACTTTACCGTGTGTGCTCAGTGTAACATCATTATGACGTCAGTGTTTGTTTACATCAAACTTACGCTCAGTACGTTGTTACTGACAAAGGGATTAAGTAGCAGTGTACCCACCTCAGACTAAGAGCTTGCATCGAGGCCAAAGGTGGCCACTTTGAGCTCAAACTCCAAATGCTAGTTCAGAATGATTGTCTCAATGACTGTTTCAAATTTTGTAAAAGTCTGTCACGTACTAACGAATTTACACTAACTTATCTGTAGGGGTGCTGCTAATTTTGGGACACAGTGTACTACCAAATACCAAACCACACCTGCCTGCAATAGTGACAAACATTTCCAACATAAAGATGGAATGTTAGAGATCCTGTGTGAAACAGAATAACAGTGATATAACCATAAGAAATTAAATAAGCAACAGCTGTACGTGTTGCGTGATGTGTTAGTGACTAAGTAAGCGCGTTAGTTCTATCATGCACTGAATCATACCTGGTTAGTTTAAAAGCACCATGTCAAAATCAACAATGTAACCGTGCAGTCATTGTCTCGCTGACATCTGCAAGCCAGCACACGCTATGCATATTCTATGCCCATCTGCGCTCTAATGCAACAGTTTAATTACGTACACACACATCTTAAGGTGGGCTTTACGAGTTAAGGGTTTTTTTTGGGAGGGGTTACGGTTGTGCAAAACGGCCCAACTTGATGCCTTTTGAAATTTCCACTGGTTTTCAGTTAGCTCATTCATATTTATTATCAGCAAAACAAGAAACTAAAATTAGACTAAGTTTGGGATAGGTTTTTTGGTGGGTTTTATAGGATTGGTGGGTTTACCCAGAAAACTCAGTGACTGTTTTTTAAAAGGGGAGTGAATTTCTGGGGTATCTGCTAAAGTGTCCCAGCCCCACTTTTACATCTGCTTTGCCTCCTCAATCTGCCCACTTCTTCAGAAAATATATAGGAGACATTATCAGTGATCACAATTTCAATTCTGTCTCTAAATTCCCCACCAAATAAAAAAATTTTAAAACCAAATTTTGTATTTTTGAACAGACATTTTCTAGAAAATTTTTTTTTGGACAAACAAAAATTTGTGGGGTAAAGGTGGGGGTGGTATCTGTCTTGCCACGATACCCAATGACAAGAAATAAAGCTTTAACTCATATACCGACAGCACACACATAGCAACATTTAGCTGACGATGAAAAAACTATTAAGTAATTAATTAGCTGACGATGTCACTACTGTACAACTGATAGCTAATTCCAGGGTTCCTACAGATCTTCTGTAGCAAAATTCCAAAAAACTTTTCCAGTCATGGAATGACAATTTCCTTGACCTTATCGAAACGATAACCTCATTGCACAAATGTCTGAAATGGTACACTATATCATAACTAACGTTGGTGGCGTGGTGTAGTGGCAACGCATTTGATCCGATCAATGAAGTTGCAGTACGCCAGGTCCGATTAGCACTGCGATGGGTGACTGCCTGTGGGCAGGTAAACCATCTCGATATGTAACCAGCCGCCTAGATCAACTCAGCCTTCCATCCCGCCGGGGTAGGTAAAACGAGTACCGGCCTATCTGGCTGTGGTTAAGGTGGGGTGCGTTCACCTCTGTCGGGTGGCAGGTAACACTATGTGATCCCATATGACAAGTGACGCTCCATAGCTATGAGATGGATTCGCTCATTAAGACCTTTACCTTTACTTTTACCTTTAATGAAACAGTATTAACAGAGCAATATGCAAACGAGAGAGGCCCTGGTCTGTGGAATCAAGTGGCAAAGCCCCCCTGAAGCTGAAACATTTCTAGCTTTTGGGTGTTCAATGGAAGCCACATATTTTCCTGCTGTTTAACATTTGCAAACACAAAAAATCACATATAATTGCAGTCTGCATGATCCAAGATCATTTTCCCTGACTTTTCAAAAATAATATTTTACCCTAACCATTCCCTGGCCACACAAATTTTCGGACTTTTTCCAGTTTTCCCTGATCTGTAGGAACACTGTAATTCTCTAATAAAACAAACGGCAAATGAACAAAACATGTAGCAAAAACACCCTCGTAACTATTGGCTGCATGCAATAACTCAACATGCAATGTTAATACGTTATTTAGCAGCAATAAATCAGCAAATATCACAAAGCCAACAGTAATCGGACATCAGGTGATCTGAGAAAATTAACGAATAAAATCATTGAACCATGACATGACTGATATGACATGGCTGCTACTTTGTACAATATCAGCTAGCACAACAGCAGAATGCAGATCACAATATAACACTTGCTTTATTTTTTTTCGGCATCTAATGAACAAAAATTAATTTAACAAACCAACAGATAACTAAAATAAATATTTATCTTCCTTATTAAACAATCACCATGGCAACATAAACAAAATGTTGACTGATATACAAAAAGTTGCTCGACAAAATCATCAAAGATATAGCATGTACTATCTTTGCTCACAAAATCGACCAATTTTGCACGCCTCATGAAAAATTTTTGTTGGACGATTTTATTGGCAGTCAAAATTGGCCAACTTTGTCCATTGTCTGACACCCACTTTACACTGGGCGACTTCACTTTTTAACTTAGACTTTCGCTGAGCCTAAACTTTGATCTAAGTACCTAATAAAGTCAAAAAGTGAAGTGATTTCGCTGAGACTTTTGCTGAGTCCAAAAGTACCTACTTAGACCAAAGCTGAGCCGAACCAACCTGGCTAAAGTCGGTTCGATTTGCATGGAAGAGATAGCTTTAGCCCTTAGGGCTTAACTTTCACTGAGCCTAAATCCACTTTTAACTTTTGACTTTAGCTGAGCGAAAACATGGCGACTATTTACAGATATACGTACAGATAGTTTAATAAATTAAAGCAGTCTGGCGGAAAAAAAAATGGCGGAAAAACATTTTTAATCGTTTTGGTGTAAGTCAATAGACTTAGACCAAAGTTTAGTTGAACTATGGTCTAAGTACAGACTTTAGCGTTCAGCTTTAGCTTTCGCTCAGCGAAAAGGCTCAGTGAAAGTCTAAGTCAAAAAGTGAAGTCGCCCACTGTACTAATCATACCATGCTATAAGACCGATAATGACTACGATCTCAGAAACTTTCATTAATCTTTTTTTCCCAGTTTTCCCGGACTTTTTAAAGCTTCCCTGACCACTTTGGGTTTCACTGACTTTTCCACGTTTTCCAGCTGAGTGGTCACCTTGAGAATGAAGCCAAATGATGTAATGCAGTCTCAGCATAGTAAACGTCAGACAAACGGACCAGAGACAGCTTACCCTGCTATATCCAGCACCACCGAGCGTTGGCACATCAAGCGCTTTACCACTGTCCACATAGACTGTAACATTGCCCCCAGCCGCAGCCTGGTACTCTGCTCCACCCCCCCCTGCACCACCCCGATCATATGACGGCAACCAGTGAATCAAGCTGCACACAACAACAGCATCGATCAATAATAATGCATTTATGTTCAAAAAACAAATAATTCAATGCAGCATATGAACATGAAAATTAAAAATTTTTGTTTTATATAGTTTTACTATGGATACCTAGTTTTTACCACTGTAAAAAAAGCTGTGCGCTGTCTCAAAAAAACCAGGCCACATTATTTTTTTTAACAGCTTTGTAAAATATTGGCCAATTCTAATAATTTTTGGCATGCAACATCGCTAAGAAACTTGACACAAATGACTAGTTTCGCCCACCTCACCTTAATACTGTTGCTACACTACCTTGTGAAATGCAGTGGTCATAGTTTTGGCTGCTACAACAATGAATTCATACTGGGTAGTGCATGCATCGTCTCAGAAAATCACTGGGACCTCAAATGATTCAAAAATCTGTTAAAATTAGTTAACCCTTGCTCCACCCAACCAAAGTATCAAAGCTCTGAACATAAAAGAACAACAATACTAAACAATTATCCAAAACAAGAAGCCAGCTGTCGCTAGAATAGCCGACCGTACTTGTTGTCAGTGACCTTCAAAGTCATCCAAGGTCGACGATTTTCATTTCATTTGGAAGCCAATATGTAACTTCCTTTCAATGATCAATAGCATTTGGTCCTATCTCGCACTGTTTAGCCACAACAGCGCATACTGACCTTCAAGGTCATTCAAGGTCAATGACTTCCATGTAATCTGACAGGGCGTATGCCACTTCCTATTTAGTGATTAATAGTAACCTTGGCCATATCTTGCACTTTTTCCGAGATATGGTCACTTATAGCCTGAAACATTCCAATCCATAGTGCGTTATGACCCTTCAAGGTCATCCAAGGTCATCAATTTATATGTCAATTGAAAGCCAGTATGTGACTTCCTATAAGTGATCAATAGCAACCTAAGCCCTATCTTGCACCATTTAGCCACAATACATCCCCGTGACAGATGAACAGACAGATAGACAGACGACAACAATGACAACAGCTTGATCGTTACAAAGTACGATCGGCTAACAATAACATCACAATAGTTATGCTGCATGATATTACAAACAGCTTAAACGTTTTCGATTCATTAGCAGTTCTATTTCATGGTAATACAGTATTTAAACTAGCAACCATGATCCTCAGTGGAATTATTAAATTGTAAAAATCATCTGAAACGGACAACAGCAACTGCCAGAACATCAACAGCAATCTAACTAATGAGGCTTGTAATCTGATGAACGTATACAGCATATGAAATGGCAGTGTGTGAGTATTAACCTTGGAAATGAAGGTCCACAGAGCAGATGACAACAGTTGAGACAGCAGCCTCGATTGAATGGATTCATTGATGAACGGATCTTACCAGTTACCTACAGCCACATATCATCACTCAGCCTTCAGAACCCTAACCCTAACTCTGGAAGATAACAGGAAAAGATTACGAAAACTGCCATTACTGTTGCATATGCATGCTCATAATTGAGAGTTCTATGGTTTTCTATCATAAGTGTTAAAAATGACATACCCACCCATGCAGATATCAAAGAAACAAAGACACATCTTTCGGTAGACATTTATGCACACAATCTCAAACCTCAAACACATTTTTGGACATAGAAAACCTTCAAACTGCACAAATGAGTACAAATTTGGTTAGTTTTCACTGCAGAAATTATATGCATTTATAAGTGTAATCAAACACAGACAAACGTACAATTTTCAGGACACCTTGTGGATTTCAGACATCTCAGGACAGTTTTTAAAAAATCAGAAATTTCAGCCTTTTTCAAGACCAGGCCTCTGATAAGAAAAATTTACAGAAAAAACAGATGCAAAATTTACCTGTTCATTAGTCGTCCGTCCACGACATATGAGGACAATGTGAAAACAGAGAAGACCAATGACGGGAAATGAAGATACCCCAGTCACAACCAGGACACAAATACTGACACAACGCATGAGTTAACGACTTAACAACGATATGAGACACCAAAGCAAATAACTAAAATAACACTAGAGGTTTTTAGGAGATAAGCCCACCTAAAATCCCACTAAAACCCTCCCAAAAACCCAGCATAAACGTAATCTATTTTTAGCTTTCTTTTATTGGTAAACCCACATAAAAACTGCTATAAAACCCACCTCAAACTTAATCCAATTTAGCTTTCTGTGGCACTAAAAATGAAATATTTCTTTATGGCTAATTTTTTTGGAACATTCAAACCTACAGATTTGCCAATATTGGTATACTTTATGTTACTTTATGATATGGGGAGCAAACAGAAACTCGTATAAATCAACCAACTTAAAACCCATAGAAATCCCAAAACCAATCCAGCTGGGCTTTTTACAAAACCTGCTTCAACGTAAAAAGCCAAAAAACCCAAAATCCCAATTTTTTTTTGCAAATTGTTTGCCAACGGAGTGAGTTATAAAGGGTGCCTCTTTTTATGAAACGTTGTGTATTTTAGAACAAAGTTAGCTAACTGATCAACATCCTTATCATAAAAAGATACGCTGATATGACATCAATCTTGGTGAGGTTGCTGACATTGTTAAGAACCAAGACGAGACTGAGCGCGAACACGGAGAGAATGTGCAGCGTTAGAGTCAGCAGAAACTGAAAAAAATAGCGATAGTTACGACGACCGATGCAGTTGTTCACCCACGGGCAGTGATGATCAAATACCTATGTACATTGTACAGTCAGTATGCACGGTACATACATGAAAGTTATTTATAGTGGCCTAATGTTCTGAAAAACTGCTAAACCAGTCCAGCAAACAACTTTCCTCATCTAAGAACAATTTGCAATAAACTCACAAGTTGAAACAGAAAATAATATATGTTGAAAACTGATAGTTGAAAATAATATAACCTAAAAAATCATAAATCTAAACAGCACAAAAGTCACCATAAATGCTGATAAGAAAGACTTTTGGGGAAAATCGCTTCGGAAATGGCACAGCTACAACTTTTTCGATTTTGCGTGGGCCCTATAGAGACGACATCGCCAATCCATCACACCTCACATGACAGTGTGAGTGTTGTAAGAACGACCTTCAGCGTCTACGGAAAAAGGCAAACTTTGACCCTCAGCCAACCCAAAACCCCTTATTTATTCAAAAAATTCGAAATCGTTACAATGGCGCCTATGGGGAAAAATTTTAAAATTCTTTAAACTGTCATAATTTCGGTTGTGTGCAAGATAAAGTCGTAATTTTTGGTTTTAATGTATGGTTTTCGAGGTCAGCCTAATTAACAATGACACTTATATTTACCCCCGATTGACCATCGTTGCCATGGCAACGAAATTTGGAACAAAATCAGCTATAACTCGGCCTGTGTAAAAAATTTATGCGAGATTTTTGCACCTATAGGGGGTTTACAGAGATGGACCATCGAATGCTGCCAATCTCATTTTTCCCCGACCGAGCCCCGTTGCCATGGCAACAAAATTTGGGACAAAATTGGCTCTAACTCGGCTTATGTAAAGATATCTGCGAGATTTTTTGCATCTGTAAAGGAGTTTTTGGAAATGGGCCGTCAAATGGTGCTAACTGAATTTAACCCTGCAAAACCACATCATTTGACGTATTAAGCGTAAAAATCGGTCTAACAGACTCGCCTAAAGGCGAGTTAAAGACCCCAAAAAATGTAGTAAATTTCGAACAAGAGAGGTGAATATTTCACTTATATGGGGAGCAAAAACCCCTGGGGGATTGAGCCCAATTTGTTTTGGTGCTAGGCATCCAAGACGTAATCACACCATTCAAAATTGGTGACGATCAGTTCAGGGGTTTTGGTTTGACTGAGGGTCAAAGTTTGCCTTTTCCCACATACTTTGAAGGTCGTCCTTACAACACTCACACTATCGTGTGAGGTGTAATGGATCGAAAATGTCTCTATAGGGCCCATGCAAAATCGAAAAAAAGAAAGACTTTGCCCAACTCTTTTGAAACTCCTCATCTTTTGCACTTTTCACAACAACAACAACAACCAAAAGAAAAAGCCACTGCTGATGAAGTCATACTAGAAGCTAACAAAGAATTCCAGCAAAAAAAGCCACAAAAATGTAATTCCTGGACAAAAAATCGACCCACAAAAAAGCACATAAACAAAAGGGCACCATTGGCTTATTTTACACTGAACACAACTAAAGTCTCCAGAACAAAGTTCTCACTCACATCAATGCATCGGTTACAGACAGCGCAGTGAGAACAGCGTGGCGGCCGATAGAACCTACAAGTGGTACACCATTTCATCCGTAGCGCTACTCCACGCACTTCCACCAGCCGATATGTCATTGCTCCGGTCATTGGGTCCGTCTCAGGCATACGACGTCGATCCTCTACACACCCACGGGACACTTCAACATTCAGTACACAGTGGTAATTGCAATCCCGGGACTGAATTCTCAATCCCGCGATCTGTGATTGAAAAAGCTGTAATCTCGGTTTCCCATTTTCAGAATAGATTGGTCGTTAATTTGGTATTGCCAATAAACTTAATTCACACATGCCCCTATGGAAAATATATATTGAAACTCTAGCGAATGAATACAGTATTCTATTCCAAAAGACGCTATTCCGACACAGCAGCTGTCGAAATAGCGACAGCCGAGCAACTGACGACCTCGACTGTAGCTTCGCAATCACCAGTTGACCAACTAGCTCCTCAGGCCTACCAAGTAAACCGTCACTGGTAGCCAGATGGCAAGTATTGTAGTTACTGCCAACATCATCGAACTTATTACTTATATTGTACGCTAACTTGTGGTGTGCTTTATTGTCACATATGTTTTAAAAATGCTAACCCTAACCTGTAGCCCGAACTGTAACCTTAACCATAACGTAACTGTAAACGAAAACTGTAAATTTAATATTAAGTGCAAAATCGTACTTCACTACACATGTAATTGTCGCCCCCTGGTGAGTGTGAATGTAAAGCACAATGACGTGTCTGTCGATGTGCATTTCAGTCAGAATAGCATTTGTCGGAATAGCGTCTGTCGGAATAGAGTCTGATTCCCATAGGAAATGATTGTGACTGACAAAATACAAACTACAGTGGACAGAAAAAGTAGAACTCTGCAACGTGCATGAAATATTTTACTCTAATACATGTCATGCCTCCAATAAGTGTCAGCCTGTTGCCACGATGCAGAGTTGTAAAAGCACAACATGTGTAATATTATCATCCTAAAATTTCACAAATTTAATAATCACCAAATGTTGCAGTTCCCACATCAAGATTTAAATTTTACAAGACTAATTTCCCAGTTTTCTTTTTAATTTCTACTTCTATACCTTTTGCCTAGCATTTTACGATCACAATTACATAAACCTTGAAATAAAAATCATACTTTAGAACAAATAACAAAAATAGCAACAAAGGAATACGCTTGTGGTTGAACTAATTAACCAATCAGCCAACAGACCTTGCGGATAGATGCCAGGATCCATGAATGTAGCCAGACCAAAATTAGAAATTACGAAAATCGTAAGCAGAGATTCATAAATTATAACACCAACACCGTAGACCTCAAACACATAAGGACCACTACAAAACAAAACACAACTGCTGTAAAGCCTGCGAATTGCGGTCTACCAGTACCCAGAAAAATTGGCACCATTAAAAGTTAAAGGTGGCATTTTAGCAATTTATAGGAAGCCTATCTCAGAGCTATGGAGCACCACCTTATGCATGGAATCACACAGTGTTACCTGCCACCCAACACAGGTAAACGCCTCCCCCCACATTAACTACAGCCAGATAGGCTGGTACTTGATCTACCTACCCCAGAAAGATGGAAAGCTGAGTTGACCTAGATGGCTGGTTACATACCAAGATGGTTCACCTGCCCGCAGGCAATCACCTATCCAAGTACCCGGTACTAACCCAACCTGGCGCAGTGCAGTTCTGTTGATCAGACATAACACATTACCGCTACGCCATGCCATCAACCTAACTGCAGGCATGCAGCATCAAAAAAAGCCACAAGTCCAGAATCGTTCAACTTGAAGTTTGACTGGAAATTGAACTTTAATAGCCAATACAAATGTATTGGCAGAAAATGAAGAAAAAGTATAAACTTTATAAATCTGCTGTTAAATCTGAAATTATGGTCTAATTTATTTTTGAAGTTTGAGACCGACAATGCCCTAATTAACTAACTGAAAACTTTGTTTTGCCATATCCAGTGGTGACAACATCTACCTTGATGAAAGAAGCCAACAAAGTCGGACTATACATCAATGCAGAGAAATGTAAACTGATGACCACCAGTGTTTGGAGTAACAGATCAGATATAGAGGCTGCAGGTTCAGTTATAGAAAAAGTAGATGATTTCTGTTACCTTGGCAGCTATCTATCATCCAACGGCAGCTGAGAAAAAAATGTTAAAGTACGAATTGGAAAAGCAGCAGCAGTGTTTGGTAAAACAAGATAATGTTCATTGCATTTTGACAGTTTAAAGTATATGTCCGTATAAATATAATCAGTGAGCTGTTTAGACCGGTAGAAAAAAAACAAACAGTTTAATTTCAAATTGTATAACAGCAATGATCCTTTAATTCTTCTGTATTATTTTAACTAAACAATAAACATTGTCAGTTAGGAGACCATTCGATTCATCACCAGCGCTTTACTATAAAAGGTCCATCGTCAATATGCATCTATCTTGCACCGTTATGGAGATATGGCGTCTCAAATATTGGATGCACAGACCTGGACACGAAAAGTAAAATGGAGAAATGGAAAAAGAAAGAAAACTAGAAATTTGGGGCAAAGCCCAACGTGAGTCTGCCCGGCGCCCTAAGTCTGACTGGGGGAAATTAGAGGGGGGGGGGTAAAATTTCCCCGGCATCAAAGTCACGTGGCCCGAAC
>Ga0209367_1006872_pt1 | contig 15696 bp, 6 predicted proteins | sample WorMetLIZISLAND2_FD_187412 | JGI IMG/M metagenome (GOLD analysis project Ga0209367, IMG submission 187412) | Marine gutless worms symbiont microbial communities from Max Planck institute for Marine Microbiology, Germany - Olavius geniculatus... ... | reverse complement strand
TCGCACCAGAAACATCGCTTCACGTCGCCGGTCAGAACGGCAATTCACGCATTAAAATGAAGTTCCAGGCATGGCGATCAGTCACTACTGATCCATTTATACTGTGCATGGTGTTTTGCAAAGAAATAAAAACGGATAGACGCTCCTGTATAGATTTGCGATCGAACGTATTTTTGACAGCAGACGATATCATTGATATCGTTGCTATGACAACGTTTACTGGCTACGGCATCTACTCGCAGCGCATGCTGAGTAATTTAGCGCAACACCGCAAATTGAGGTCACTGTCAGCCGATCAGATTGGCATAAAGCAGGCTCAGTTGACGGCGGATCAGCTAATCGCCGATCACGTAATTGGAGATCGAAAATGCATGGAAAAACGAAACACAGTTGATCAACGATCAATTCTGAACGTCAAGTTAATCGTAGATCAGTAAATCGGAGATCAAATTTGATTTGATTGGCGATGGAAAAACCGGACCTCAGTCCCTGACCATCACTGCCTATAGACACAGAAACACAGTGACTCCTAGTACCCCTACTAATAATACTACTATACTATGACCACGACTACGAATACGACTACTACTATTAGAACAACAACTACTACTAATAGTGCTACTACCAATACCGTTACCAATATGGTTACTTACTTATGTAGGCTTCAAAACCATTCAATTACAAAATGCTTCAACATCGAACTAAAAAATCCAAAGAAATAAGAAAAGCAAAATGAGGAAAGCAATGGGTAATAACTTGACCATCCGCTGCAATTTTCACAAACCAGCCTTAGCTCAGCAGGCTTGGCAAGACATATCAGACTAACAAACCATTAGGTCACTCAAGTGATTTTTCACAGGCAGCCTCATGCAGCAACAACCAAAAAAACTTAATCCCTACCTCTCATGTGAATGAGAATTTTACATTGTACATATGCAAATGAGTACTTCTCATGTCAAAAAAAACATTCCTACATTTCAAACTAAACATTAAGTGTTGTAAGGCCATAACAAGCCAGCGTGAAGTCGAGATTGAACCTTTGTCAAGCTGGACATCGAGGAGGTCCATCTTCTCCACACGTTTCTCGAGCTCGTACTCAGCTGATGCAGCCATTGGGTCAATGTCCTCATTCTTCCGGTCGTACTCCATCACTGAGTACGTTGAGAACACCTTTGCATGAGCAAACACACAGCTCAGTGGATTAATTAACAACACAGTAGTAGGGATTGCAATCCGAGGATCCCCGAGTGATTTGCGATCCTGGCCGCCAATCCCGAATCCTGGGATTGGAGGTGGCCCATTCCTAAAATTTTGGGATTACAAAAATTTGTTGAAATAGTACTTTTTAAGCGTAAAATAATGCAAATAACATTTCTAGTCATCCAATAAATAAAATATTTCATGCCTGCTAGAGTCCTACTTCTTGCTGTGCACTGTAATTTGTATTTTGACAGTCACAGTCACTCCCTGCAGTTCAGATATACCTTGTGTATAAGCGTACTATGTCCCATACATGAAATAACTCTACTGAGGACACCAAACAACGACCAACCTATCTGTAAGCCTGATCCCGAAAATGGGATCAAAAGGCAAACCTGGCCGTGCCCCATCAGAAGCGTAGGCGGGGTGCTCATCTCACACTCACGGCCGTTGAGCCCGTAGGTGGATAGACCTCTTGAGTCTGTAATGCACGGCCAGTGCGACGCCAGACCTACGGTTACCTTTTCAGCCCCAAAGCTGTGTTTTGTGTGTTGTTTTGATTAAGGAAAATGGTTAAAATGCAATATTTTGTTCATTTTCTTTGCCCATGTAGTGCAGAAACAGACGATGGGTGAGGTGGGACACTAAACAGTCGTTTGATGTCCAGTTGTATCAGGAATATTTTTACCAAAACTTATTGAAATTGGATCACTTTTTTCGAGTTATGACGACAAAAATTTTGGTGTGTTTTTCATGCCTCACCTTGTATATGTAACCCTAATATCACATTTATTGGCTTGCTAATTGAAAAAAATTGAAGCGATGCTGCAATTTCAGTATAAAAGTTTTGTTCCTTCAAACAAAAGCAGTTCAATTTTGTGCACTTTTTAGCCGCTACTGAGATGACACACGTGCAAATATGGTAGGCTACGAATGACAGTGATCGTACGAATAGTCTGTGGTACGAAGTCCAGTTACAGTCTAGTCTACATGGTTAGAATGAACTGAATTGCTGAATCCATGTAACTTTTGTCTCCTCTTATTTTACTTATGCAGCATAGTTCTAAAATAAATTATGATGTGGAGTAAAGTAGCCAGAAAACAGCTAGAAAATTGGTCAGAAAAGACCAAAGTTTTTAGGTTTTAAATTTTTTTTAAATTCACATTTTAGTCCTGGTTTTGAGTTACGAGTCCACGACAGAGTTCAGAGACAGTTCTCGGACCTTGGTTCATCCCGCATCCAACTGGACACATTGGGCCACACTGCGACGCCATCCGTGTCTGTCTAGAGCTGCCACCTCTGCTTCTTCCCAGGTGAAACCCATCTTTTGCTGAGGTCTTTGTTGACTGTGCTCCTCCAGTTCGCTCTTGGTCGACCTGGTCCTCTCTTATATTTTGGTACCTGCCAGTACAGTGCTTGTTGTGGTATGCGCTGATGGTCCACGTCCAAGCCAGCGTAATCGTTGACAGTTCATTTTGCTAAAATTTATAGAAAAAAATTTGATTGTGTGACTGACAGGGTGTATAAGATGTCTAGGTCATAATTTTGTATGCGGTGGACACTAAACCAAAAACCAAAAAAAAAACAAAAAACTTTTCAAAACGTTAAAAGCCTAAAAACCTGAAATCTATTTTTAAAAACTCAGGTTTTTTTAGCCCTGGCATCAGTAAGTCAGTGGCGGATACAGAATTTAGAAAAAAAGGCGGAAGGGCAGAGCGTAGAATCACGGTGGAGCACAGACCCTCCTCAGAAACTTTGTTAAAATGTTACGCATAAATAACGCATTTTTTTGCAAAGTTTTCACTTGTCGAAGATGCATCCAGTCAACAGGAAAGCGGCCGCCGCTCCTCCTGAATCCACCACTGGTAAGAAATTTCAAAAAAGAATCAGCCGTATTTTAGCCGAAAATCAGCCAAAAAATTCATCAGCCAAAACTCAGCTGAAAAAAAATCAGCTAGCCAGATCTCAGCCAAAAAACTGTGTTAGCCGAAATCTGGCCATAACAAAATTCGACTCTGGGATCTAACTGTGGCATTTTGTAAACTCGGTGCGATGGGCGTGCACTGTGCATGTGCTATATCTGGCCGCAGCCGCAGCGGTGCAGCGCACACACTGAGTTCTGCTAGGTTTTGCAAAGTCTGTTCACTTTGTTGCAGTGTTACGTAATTGCCAACAATAACAATGATCATAATTACGTCGAGTCAGAGTCACTGGATTCAGTGCAGTGTGAGCGTAAATGCCGCAATGAAACTGTTTCGAGTTCGACAGCTTTAAAATCGATCAGTGCGGAAACCGTGGCAGGCTCCGCGTCTACGGGTGCAGTGGTCAAGACACTTGTGAAAAAGTCAAATAGTACCAGTGCCATATGGGATTACTTCGGTTTCGAAAGTGATGCAAATGGTTTCCCGATCGACAATGCCGTAGGCCTAGTAAATATTTTTGAGTGACAGCAGGGCCCCCAAACATCGTGGGGCCCGGTAAAACTTTACCCCCCTCAACGAGCCTGTGGACTAACTTTTCATATTCACTTCCGGTATCGCGATAGTTTGCGATGCTCGACAACTGAGATGGTATCGTTATCGTGGCTCCAATTTCAGGCATCGCACAGCACTGCTACATACCTTCATCGGAGAAGAGCTGAATTTAACTTTGTCGGGTTTCTTTGCTGGCACAGAGGTTGTAGCCTGAAATGGACTATCTTCCTCATCCAGATCATCGACCTCAGCAAGTCCTTCAACCTCGTAGTAAAAGTTGCCATCGTCCAGTATGTGAATTCCTTCATCATCAACTGCACACCAATAACAACACATACAGCAGATGCTAGAAAAAGTAGATAGAAGAAGTAGAAGAGAATTTGCACATAGAGCAAAGGTCTAATTCAGTGAGAGCTCATCGCCTTCATGGCACTTTGAGCTTTAAATCCAAACAAGCTAACATACAACCCAAGTCAGCTGGATGGCTGGCTCATCAACCAACTAGGTCAATATGCTATAAATGTACTAAATACAAAAAATGGCAAAAAGCCACAAACAGTGAAAACCGACTGATCTGCCTGTAAAATTGCACCATATTAACTCCTCATGAATCGTGTTAAAATAAACTAAATGCATTTTACTGAAATATACACAAAACTAGAAATACGTTCTGTGGAACGAGGTATCTGTCCCATTGCCACACTATATAGCCTAGCAGCTGCGTTTCAGCGTTTGATGCTCTTGTGAGCCTGCAGCCAATTATGTCTTTGAATGAAAACGGTTGGTTGCCATGACAACAGGAGTCTTCATGGGAGAAACTTACATGACACCATTGCATAGCCCGGGCCCGAAAATAAAAGGGTAGGTGAAAACAGCTAGCAATTATCTTTCACGGGGCCGAGTTATAGTCATTTTTGTCCCAAAATTCGTTGCCATGGCAACAGGGGTTGGCAGGAGCGAAATTTTAACGACATCATTGGATAGCCCAAAGCCAAAAATAGGGGGAACGTGCAAAGAGTGCGCAATTACCTTTCACAGGGGCCGAGGTATAGTCAATTTTGTCCCAAAATTTGTTGCCATGGCAACAGGGGTCAGTAAGGGAGAAATTTAAATGACACCGTCAAATAGCCTGGGAGCGAAAATAGGGAGGTAGGTGCAAACAGCGCGTATATAATTATCTTTTACGGGGACCGAGTTATACCACTTTGAAATCTCCATTGGCTGTAATGCAAAATTTTGCAACTTTTGAATGGTTGCTGTGGCAACAGAGGTCGATTGGGGGTGAATTTAAATAACACCGTTAGATTGCCCGACCCCAAAAATAAGGGGGGAGGTGAACACAGCATGCAATTATCTTTTACGGGGACAAAGTTATACCGCTTTGAAGTCCCCATAGGCCATAATGCAAATTTTTAAAAATTGAAGGTAAAATAGGGGAAGGAGTTATCAGATTTTTATCCCAAACAAACTCTATCTTACTTTTTTGGTTCCGAATCACTGTGCAAAATTTCATCAAAATCGAATCAAAATTGCAGCCATAGGAGTGTTTACAGACAGATTGACAGACAGACGGAAGTGACTTTATAATCTGTGCCATGCTATGCTATAGCAATGGGACAGATAAAAACTTACAAAAAATCATTTACTTACAAACAGTATAATGTTCCTCTTTCAAAGCTTTGATACTATTGGCTAAGCAACAAAAACACTGTCTGGCCTATAAAATTATGCTGCAGCAATATACCCCAGACAGCAAAGACTCAGTCGAGTTAAATAAAGCCAAAAGTTCTTAGCAGAGGCAGAAACAGCAGCAGCAGCAACAGTAATAGTGATAGCATATGATACTGGTTACAAGTAGGAAAAGTAAGAAGCTACTTAATAAAAGGTATATATACATTTGACATGGTGTCACAGAGAATGGAGAAAATTGGCCTTCATTTAAGTATCATAGCTTCATTTATAAGCAAGATTTCTGCAAACAGCAGTGTCTGCATTTTTACGGGCTGCTTTGGTGTGCACAGTAAATTAATTCATACAGCCACAGTGGCCTTAAAAAGGCTTAGTCAGAACACGTGCAATTAATGGCCCACTAAGCCAACGCTGTCAGCAGTACACCCATGCGTATTGTACAGTATAACATTGTGCACAGGCAGCCAAGCATAAACTCTCTGCCGACCAATCGTAGTTTTTATATATATATATATATGTATATGTCGCATGTATGCAATTGTGCGTGCCAGCAAGCACTTGTTTTCATATAACAGTGGGAGGGCAGGACAAAATGCAACTGTCCATTTCATGCCATAATGACATGAACTGAAACTGGCTAAACAAATGAAACTAATGTGTGATATCAAGGCTACCAGCCAGTAAAGCCAGAGTGAGTGAGTGAGTCGAGTTTAACATCCCGCCTGACATAGTATAGGTCAGCCAGTACAAAGTGGTATAATGAAGACTGTAAAAAAGTAAGAAAAAGCTTAGTTAAAAAAAGCAACAACATACGCTTGTGAAAAATAGGACATGTAAAACGCATAAGCTGTATACATGCCAAAGAAAGATGAAACATACAAAAAAACTGAGATTATTATAATATGATAATTGGTAAAATGGTAAGAGAGAACTGGTAGCTACATTCGATCACAGCTAACAAAAATGCAACCACACGCATCACAACAATGCACAAGGGCGGCCAAAGTAATTTGACATTAGGCAGCATCGCTGTAAACATGTTATTTTGGAGAAAGAGGAAACCATATAAGATCAGCAATGGTATCACTGGACAGGGTATAGACGAGTTACTATATTATAGGTAGTCTGCAGTAACCACGTAACCACAACACTATCTGTAAATACTGTAACGGATCAGCCATAGTTAAAGTTAATGTTTCAAGACTGAAAGTTCTATCCACCGAATCAGTCTTTTTTTTGCAGGGAGACTGAGATCCATATCTAACATAAACGGGCAGATAGATGAAAGACCACGCTAAAATAATGTGTTGCACTAGCAGAAATCAAACTGAAAACAAAGATCGAAAATACCCGAGACCTTAGCAATCAGCTGCAATTAAAGTGCAGTACATAAAGCAGTGTTACTCTTTAGTTTTTAGTACTACAATCCTCGGTCATCTCTTTAGCAGCTGGTGGGTTTCAAACAGAATACGAATGTCACATGAGTTGAATCCAACAATAAAACTTTAAGACAAGATGATGCACAAAAATATAAGACCGAGCCCTAAAACTAAGACCATGGTCCAGAGGACACCACGTCTTCAGAATCTAGTAACAACAGAGTCAGGTAGCACTAGACTGACACACGAACTAATTATCTTCATTATCATGCAGAAAACAACGGACTATAAACTTAGCATGCGATAACTGCAAAACACGGACAACAGGCATTCAAACGATCACTGCAAGTAAACTTATACGCCCTTCACCAAACGACAATTCAAACACTCTTCACCACGTCAAATCATGCAGCAATCGGTGACAGAAACGTCTCCCAAAGTAGAAGAAGAACAGCAAAATGATGCGAAAAGTGATGGCAAAAAAGTAACAAACAAATGCATCGGCGAAATTTTTGCTCATCATGCAGTCAGCAGAAATTAACAACTGTAACAAAATTCCCCAACAGAGACGACACAAAAACCTAGGAAAATGCCAGATGACCGGTCGGGCTGTGTATACCTGGTTCTATGAATCGGCCGCGATACCCCAGGTCTATTGGTCTGTACCACAGGCCATTGTAAAGCTCACCATTCTCATAGTAGTCTGCAAGCAACAGTTCAGTTTTAACATTTGTGCATAGCAGCTTAAAAACTTCCCTGGACTGTACATAAACAAGACAGTACTTTGCTTAAGAGTCGTGATCTGATTCCATGCGATTATTGTTAATCGTAATGTACTATTAACAGAGTACAAAAGCACTCCTTTCTCAAACAACAACAATGCAAGACTTTAAATTTGGGAATTCTGCTGTCCACTGTTCACCATCTGATACCCGGTTACTTGCTGAAAAATCACTCGTGCATTTTTGACTGGTTACAAGCCGTCGAGGAAGTTCACAAGTAAGTACCAGTCAATAAGTTTTACAAGACCAGCACATCAGTAATCAATGAATCACATTCTAACCTTCATCATAGAGGTCATCATCTCGCAGGAGAAAGTAATCTGCTTCAGGATGATTACTAACAAACATCTCATCACGAGTATGCTCCTCCATCTCCACACCAGTAGCAGCAGCAGCAGCAGAAGCCGCATCAGACACTACCGGTATGACATCATCATCCAATAGTTCCGCTTCACGAGGCTCCTTACTGCGCAGTAACACAACAATATCACATGAAGACGCATCGCTATAGCTAGGGCCTGTTATAGCTAATGTTCTACTGGCTACAGCAGGCATTGGATAAACTAGTTTGCAGAGAAGTAAGTGAAATACATGTAATCAAATAAACTGCCTCAGACAGTCTGTATACAGTGATAAGCTATTTCAGCATTGAGACGTAGCGTTAGGGTTAGGTTTAACTTAGAGATAAGATTTAGCCCCAGTGAACCACTCCTATAGTAGACCCTCCCCTACATGGTGTCAGTCTGCACTTAATATGTAGAAAAAGAACTGGCGCTACTGTCAGTCAAAAGCACTGGAGTGCAGAGAATCAAGGCGCCAAAAACTGCAAAATCGAGACAAAAAGAGGCATCAAAAAAGACGGCAACAGAATGAGGCATCCCTGTACCCAGACAACTAGAAGTTCAAGGGCAGCATATAATCCTCCACTGGAGCTGAGCAGCAAGAAACAACACTTGGTGCATTATGAGCCTGCAGCACCTATCGCGATGTCATCTGCTGCATAGACATTTAGTATTCTTGCAACATTCAGACATCATAAACAGACAGCATACCACCATTGTGCAAAGCATTGAAGAGATTATTGAATCTTAGGCCTATACATCTGACATAAAACTAAATAATGATACCCTAATCAAAATTATGCCGACAATTAACGTAAAATTATGCTAAGTTTCAAAAGATAGCTCAACTGCATTACTCACCCACTGGTGTCGGAAGATGCTAAGTGATCCACCGATGGCAGCATATCATCACGACTGCTATCTGGCAGTGTACTGTCCGATGGCATGCTACTGTGACTACTTAGCCGTTGCCCATCGAGATGTTCTGTGTGTGAGAAATCCTTTGCAAAAACAGAGTCTTCAACATGATCATCAGCTTTCACGTCAGGAGACAAAGGTGGCAGATAATGACTTCCATCGAAAGATGATCGAGGTGATGTGCTCAGATGTCCTCCAGTCAGCAGGACACTGTCCTTTGGAAAATGTGGAACTTCGGCCAACTCCACACTGGTACGTCTTCTCCTCCCAGCGGAATCCGCAGTGTCCGGCGGTTCCAAACCTTTGTCGCTGTTGTCAACATCATCCGGTCGAAGATCGGATGATGTTCGTCTCCTGGGCTGAGCCGGTTCACCTGGCAGATCGGCCTCTGCATGTGATGCTGATGCTGGCTCTAAAGAACTAGACTTGTCCAAGTCAGGCACTTTGGTTTCAAGTTCGGTATGTGTTTTCACTTCTCCGCCTTTCGAGTTCGCCGACCTTGAACGCAACGCTACCCCAAAAATCGATGCAGGTTGCTCCGATAACGTTGGTTTTGTTGATTCATTCTCATGGGCACCATCCATTGGTAAATCTCGACTGGTCTCCACACTGTTTAGAGAATAGTTGGTAACCTCTAATGGCTTTTCGTCAAAAGTCTGCAGCTGCGGATGTTCTTTTTCTGGCTCATCGGATCTGTTACTACGCCGCCGTGTCTTCCAAGCTTCAACGCTCTGGACCACACTTTCGTCTTCCACGTACATCGCTGCCAATCGGCGCACCGGTCTCAAAGAATGATCCTGATTCATCACAACCGGTTTAGAAATGGCAACATCTGCAGGCTGTGCTGGTTTCTCCGACTCTGTTCTCACCGACAGCATTTCTTCCAAGCGTCCGTACCTCGATGTAACTTTAGCCGAAGTCGGCACCACCTTTGGGGGAGGCGCGATGCGATCAGAGTAATTGAGGTGAAGACGTGACGAGCTGGTTGGAATGGTTTCGACGTCTGACTGACTATTTGATGATAACAGCTTTTTGTCTGGCTTACTACCTTCATCTCTGTTCAAGTCTGGCCCAGTCTGGATGTGATTTTCTGTGGGGCGAGTACGTCGACGTGGGACCTGTCCACCAAACATGGCAGCATTCCTTCTGACCACGTCTTCATAGTGCTGCTTCAGCAACTTCGCCGATGGCATGTTGTCTCTTACAGAGCGACCGAGATCAGTCTCGGACCGACTGAAAGATTTAGACGAGTCCCGGAGAGGTGAAGGCTCATAAGATGTATCATCGTCGAGGCGGTCAACTGAACTGGAACGATCTCTGTCCAGTGGCAAAGACGTCCCTACCGGCTTCACGGAATGGACATCAGTCGACTCTGACAACACTCTAGGGCGGTCCAGTCTTGGCTCACGCATTCCATACCTACAAATAATACTAAATATTTTAAAGCAACCATGAACCGTGAAAAGTTACAAAATAGCAGATACACTTCGAGTCAATAAGCTGACAAAAACAAACCGACAAATATTTAAAACATTATGCAGTACTGGCATGGCCAAAGTCTCATCCATATTGAGTAGCTTTGCCAACTGGTTGCTGATGTGAAGAATAAGATGTAAACCCCAAACTATCTGACTCTGCAACTAACATGAGGTAGTTAAGTAATGCAGTGAGAGAGATCTTTAACTTGTTGGAGTAAGTCTCACATAATAATATCATGATGATCGCAAGAAGTTACAATTTTTTTAATAAACAGCCGCAAATTTGCAACATGGGTGCTAAAAATTACATTTTACTCTTAAATTCCTCTATTAAGGAAAATACTGGCCTATTGTTTTACATTTTTTAAAGAAATTTTTCCGACAAGGCAAAATTTAGAGAGGTGGAGATAGCTGCCTCCGCCACAACACTACTAAATGGGTATAGCGTGTACCTGCTAAACTTTGCAGCTGGATATCGGTGGTCTGGATCGGTTGATGCTGTCGAAGAAGAACGTTGCTGCTGTGTTAGCTTAGTCTCTGCAGCAGTACTAGTGGAGACGGTGGCTGGTGAAATCGCCAGTGATGACCGTGAGCTTCCTGGGAACCGTGTCGGAGACTTGGACCGGTAGATCGATGACTGTCGACGTCTTTGCTCTTGGTCCAACCTTGTCTGTTCCTCCATCTTAGCGAACAGCGCTCGCGTCTGCTGGAACCGCTGTGTGTGATTCGTTGACTCAAAATACTTCTCCGGGTCTTCCATGTTCATTGCATCCTCCTCAGGGCTCATTCTCTTCCGACTTGACTGCTGCTCTGCAAGTCTCGATTCAGCATGTACGGCGGACGTTGCCGCAGCAGCAGCAGCAGTTGCTCTGTTTCCTGAGACTGCCTTTGCCCCATCGCCGGGCTGGAAGCGACTTTGAAGCTGCCGTATGCTGGGTATTTCCGAAGCACTGCGGGAAACATCTGCCCAGCGAGTACGGCCACGCTCTTCGGAGGACCTGGCTTTTCCATCATAGCTCAGCTCAGAAGTAATGCGTGGTTGAACAGACGATACACCAGCGGGAGCAATTCGCGACATCGCCTTCTCCTCCTCGGTAAGTTTGTGCAAACTGAGATCACTGTACAACTACATCTGTGGACGACGTCATTCTTTGCACTACACCAGTTGATATGCTCAGGACTCCATCATGACGTCGTTCAATGTAATCTGAAAGACAAACCAAGCATTACTTCAGCACAAGTAGAAAATGCAACAACTTCTACACCTAACGTAGTGAAACAAAACTGTCAATTTCACCGAAAATTCCAACTTCCAAGCACGACTGCCTATGAACAGCATGAGATTTTGCTGTCAAAAAACATCTTTTTTAAATTATCAAGTTCGCCCAAAAACCGCATTGTAACCGAAAAACGGTATTAGTCCGCGAGGAAAGGATAGATTGCAAGACGACTTAAGTTTTACCGCAGAATTTTTTAAAATTTCAACGCAAGATCTCCAAGATGCGTCGGCTGATCGGCTTGAAATTTTGCACGGTGGGCAGTACTAGGCCGAATTTTATAATGCTGGTCCAAAATTTCGGGGGGGCCCACACCCAAAAATTTTAAAAGCCAAAAACATGCAAAATTTTGGCCTAATTTTGGACAACTTCAAAGTTCAGTGGCGAATATCTCCGAAACGAATGAAGATATTCAAAATCGAATAAATATTTTATCTACCAAGATTCCTCCCACATTAGGCGAAACAAGTATGGTAAAGTTTGGTCCAGTAACCTCGGAGATCTTGATGTAAAATCGTACCCACCCAAAGCGCCTTTTCTGATTTCGGCCCATAGGGGGTGCTGTGCCCCAAAATTTTTACACGCACTAGGGAATGACAGTCTTACTAGTGCACCCCCACCGAGGACAGAAGCCCCTTACAATTTTTTCAAAAGGGGGTCAAAAATTGGCTTAAAAATTAGTAAATGCACCTCTATAACTTTGGCGGTAGTGAAAGTAGCCCCATGATACTTTGTCACGTGACGTGCCACTATGTGGGGGTGTTAACGCGGGCACAACTTTTGGGAGATGCCGCCCCCTTAAAATTTTGTAGGGCAAAAACGTCCAAAATTTGGTGCAATTTAAGACAACTTTCGAGTTTGACCGCAAATATATCTGGAACGCATTAAGACATCGACAAGCGGTCATCCCATGTTGAACACAAAAAAATTGGTGAACTTTGGTCCACTAACAAAAAAGTTATAGGTGTGCATGTTGACCCACCCTATGTCAACATTGCGCATTCTGCGTATACTAATGCATTTGAGTTCGGGCCACGTGACTTTGCTACGACAGGAATTTCACAACCCTGAAATTTTCCCCCAATCAGACTAAGAGCGCCGGGTGGACTCACGTTGGGCTTTGCCCCAAATGTCTAGTTTATTCATTTTTTGCTTGTTGCATTAGTTTATTCCACATAACCCAATGGTCAGCACTTGGAGTAGTATAGTTTAGATAGAATTCTTGGTTATGACAAATTGAGTGAAATCCTAGGGGTGTAGACTCAGCCAAGCGGGTGGGGAGAGGAGCGAATTCTTCCAGTCCACTACAACAGAATAAGTGGCCTTGGCGGAAGGAAAGAGCATAACTGTGTGTGCACGGTGCCACGGTGGAGGATATACGGCCGGCTGGTCAGGTTTTGCACATATACTACAGAGCAGCCTGAATCAATTACCAATCACGGCTCTGTGTAGGCCTCACGCTGTCGTGACGCGAGTTTGTGAGTAGGTAGCCTGGTGCTGTAGGCCTAGTGTAACTGGCATTCACTGCCTGCCTGCTTTAGTAGTAATTACAGCAAGCAAGCGTTGATAACTGCTACGTATACAGTGCTGCAGGGCTCACGTACGTCAGATCTGATCACACACCTACACTCGGCCCAAACACGCTACACTGCCTGGACAACACTGCAATATACAGCTCTGGAAAAATGTCGGCCCACTGCTGACACAATACGCGGCCATCCGCCCAGGTAGAAGCCAGCTATCCGTAAACATATGAGCTGAAAACTAGCACATCGTCTACTTCTGACCCAGGAAACTTTCATGCTGATTTTTTTTTGTTTTTCTGTGACCACTGTTTCGACTTAACAGAGGGTAAGAGACAACACTGACATAAGCACGGGGGGGCACTGGAGGTATGTGCACCCTATGAGCCTACTCGGTTACTCCAAATAGTGCCAAAATGCACAAAAACACTTCATTTTCACACACAAAAAATCGGAAAAATTTCTGAGGAGCGGCACACACCAAACCCACACCTTACCCCTGTAGTGCCCCTACATCCAGATCTTGGCTAAGCCAGTGGGGGACGGACGGACGGACAGGCAAGACTTGTCATGCGGCCCATCAGAACGGCGGCGCGGCATATCAACGTCACACCAATGTAGTATGTGACTGCACTATCACGCTGGAGTGACCACCAATGGTACATGTATCTATCTGCCTATCACCAATCTGTCCACTGTCCACTGTCCAGTGTATGATTATGTGGCATCCCACTAACGTTTCGCCTCCCGGATGCCCCCCATTACCCAGATATTTCACCCACTAAAAAAACTTCGGACAAAGGCGAAAATGAATGGACGGCGAAGACGGCGGCGTTCGTCTGTCTTCGCCGTCCAACTGTCTTCGCCGCGCTTCGTTTTCTCCGTCCGCCCGTTTCAGCCATCGTCCAGTAGTACTTTTAGTGGACGAAATATCAAAGTGCCAAAGAGTTTGATGATGACATTGAGAAGTATTTGCACAGTGGCCACAGGTCTTTGAAAATCCTCGATTGTTTCCATTTTTGTACAAACCTTGAAAAGTCCTTGAAACCAAATAGGGTTTTGAAATGAAAGTTTTGGAATTTGATAAAAATGGGTCTGGCAAGTCACTGAATGTTGATGGCAGTGTGAATTTTGTTGTAAATATTATATGCCAGAAGCAAGAATATATCTGGTAAAAATATTTAAAAGTCCTTTAAAAATTCCTTGAATTTTTTTTCCCAGAATTGTGGCCACTCTATTTACCTATGCAGGACACATTGACAGAGCAATAAGCATGATTATGAGTAGGACCCTAATCAACTGCTACAAGTTCTATTTGCAATAACAATGCGTTAGTCGAAACTGTTGAACAAAATGACCACATAGACTGGCAACATCCATGCATGATGCGCAATGCCATTCCAAAAGTTAAAAAATAGCCACAACTAGCCTAAACGTTAATTAATTAATTTAAATAAGGTCATCTGGGCGGCGAGCACTCGCTTTCGGGTTATACCCTATCTGTGTATATACGCTGTGTGCGAAAAAAGTAACACCCTGGACATCGTACAATAGAAATGTCAAATCTAAACGAATCTGGTTAAAATTGTATGCATTAATTTTATACAAATTGCTGAAAAAATTACCAAATTTTGTGAAAAATATTATTTCTTAGCGGAGTCATTAATATTGTTGAATATCGATAACAAAATATCTCTGTTACCAACATGGCGTTACATAAGTAAACACTCGCATTTGCATAATCTAACAAACAGCATCTGATTTTCTCAAAATTGTACGCCAACAATGCATCATCTAATTAAAATGCCGAATTGCAACTAAATTTGTTAAACCAAACAATAGTTACAGTGGCTTTTGTGAGTTGACCCCAAAACACATCATTTTCAGGTCATTGTGGATGACGTCAGACGTGAAGACATAAAACTGAAGTAAGTAAGTAAGTATGTAAATTTAATTTATAAAGCGCACGATGTCAGTGAGAAACTCACTGAATCTGATGAAGTGCTTAGGGTCACAAAAACTGCTGTAACTGTTGTTTCCTTTGGCAAACTTAACTGAAATTTGACAGTTTGACTGCCAATAGATGGGCATTGCTGACATAGAATTTTGTCGAAATCAAACGTTGGTTTTTTGGAGTTACGCAAATGTAGATTAACAGAGCTATTTCGTTATCGATATTCAACAATTAATAACTTTGCTAAGTGAACTCTAAGTAATGATATTTTCAACGAAATTTAGTAATTTCTTTAGCAATTTATTCGGGACTAATGCACAAAATTTTATTCGGATTTGTTTAGATTGGAGATTCTTATTGTACGATGTGTTACTTTTTTACTGACAGTGCTTATATGATGGCACACTTGCCTTAGCCCCAGGCACCCCCGTCGGAAAATGCTGCCCCCCTGTGCCGCCCCTGCGCTCAGGCCATGGCTAAGACACGTGAAGCATTCTGCTATCGTGCCTAAAACGTTTGTGTTTAATTCTGCAAAAACTGTTCCCTCAAGGCAATGCAATACATGACTGCAGTTGTCCCAATGATGATAAGTTCAGATTTTTCACGGAAAGGCCTGCAATTTCCCAGAAATCTGTGTCTATGGGCTGAATTACGCCCATGAGGGGAGGGCAGCCCAGGAG
>Ga0209367_1006871_pt1 | contig 15699 bp, 8 predicted proteins | sample WorMetLIZISLAND2_FD_187412 | JGI IMG/M metagenome (GOLD analysis project Ga0209367, IMG submission 187412) | Marine gutless worms symbiont microbial communities from Max Planck institute for Marine Microbiology, Germany - Olavius geniculatus... ... | reverse complement strand
ATGATGGATGGTTCAAACAAAAGAGGACGGCCTCACCGAGAATGGTCAGATGACATTGAGCAGTGGTGTGGGACAACCCTGCAGGAGTTAAGCCACGCTGCCCTAGATAGGCAGCGGTGGGCAGCGCTAGTAAGAATGGCGTCAGACACCAACGGGCATTGAGCCCACGGTTGTCGATGATGATGATGAACTTGTTCTTACCCCAAAAATGACATTCGGCCAGCTAAAGATTCCGCTCTCTAGCTTTTCGTCTGAGGATGACTGACATCTCTGATTTGTGATTTTTTCCGAATATCGATGTCCAGTTATTCGTTTCTGATTCTTTTTTTGTTTCAATTAGGCCCCTTATTCAAGTTCGGTCTTGGTAGCCTACTGCAACTGTGCTCTGAGAGTTTTGTCAAAACATGCGAAACAAGAATAGGCTACCATCTAAGTTTATACTGACTAAAATTTCATTCTCTGCAGGGTTATTCAAACTCCAACTCGATATAGAACTTGCAACTTGCTGTCGTGCGATAGGCGATTATTATACACTTTGCATATCTTTTTAAATATAAATATATAAAATATAAATGAATATATGAAAAATGCACATCATTTACTGTATATCATTTAAATTCATTATAAGCAGTATACATCAACATAGGCAGATCCAGGAGTTGAAGATGGAGGCAAGGTCGAGCGAAGAAGGCGCGAGCCGAGTCGAGGCGCCGTAGGCACCAAGGGGGATGGGATATGGGGAGGGGGTGTCCCTCTCCAGACCCCCCCACAGGGGGGTCTGGAGAGGGGGCAGTGCTCCCTCCCGAGGATTTTTTTTAATTTTAAGGTCAAAATAGCGTATTTTCGTGGACTCTGTGCTAAATTTCGTTTTTTTTCTATGACCATAACAGTATAGAAATACAACAGAAATGCAAAGACTGCCATAAAGATTGACTTGCATGCAAGAAAAAGCGTTATTCAAGGGCGTCTATTTTCTTAAGTCCTTGGAGCAATCCCGCCCAAACTCAAGGTGAGGCGCCGCAGGCGTCGACTGGGAGGGGAAATAGAGAGAAAGTATTCCTCTCCCCAGCCGACTAAGGAGTCTGGGGGAGCGCCATGAGCTCCCCCAGCGAGGTTCGAAGCAGAGCCCCGGCGAAAAACGAATTCGGTGCATTCTAAGCGTCACAGAACCTTTCTGGTTGCAAGATATCGTGAATATATGAAAAATGCAAAATAATAACATTCAACTCCCTACTAATTTTTCAAAAAAACCTTTCCTGGTTTTTCTTGTAGCGTTTACTTCAATTAGGTTTATATGGTTTAAACTCCCCTAGAGTTATTTATTGTTTATTTGTTTATTGTTACTAACTCTTACTTAGGCATAGCCAGAAATTGGAGTCATTAAAGGCGAACTAGCTCCCAAGGGCCAAAAATTGAGGCCGAAAGCCGAAAACAAAGGTGGACGTCTTGGGGAGAAGCCTGTCGCCGGGGCGCAGCTCTGGAAGCAAACGGTTTTTTGGGCAGGAAAAACCCACTTAAATGCATACATTGAGTATTAATTTTATTAGTTTTATTGCAGAAATTCATAATGCACTGCATATGCAAGGCAAAAAAACGACTTTGGCATCTTGGAGGGGCATGGCCCCTTTGCTTCTAAATCCGCCTATGCGTTACTTGGTGTAGTCCGATGACTGTCCTGAATATGTGTTTTACACGTGCTATGGTACCCTATGTGTTAAAATAAACGAAGATCGTGATGACAATGGCGTATATTCAACAACAGCACAGCAACGTCAACAATAGCACTATTTAGCTAGAAATACTCGGAAAGTAAAAATCTTCATTGACATTATTATCATAGCCATAGCCCCTCTGCAAACGTGATAACAATATGTTTAATTGTAAGGTTTTTATTTCATTATTGGAACGCTAAAACGGCAATAAATTGCCGAGATCACAAAACGCATACATTTCAACAACGAGCCGTTTTCGCACAACAACATAGCCGCAAAATAATCTGGCGCTCTATTTTATAATTTATCTGTGAATATTCTTAATTTGAAACATACGTGTACAAAGCGACAAAAATGTATAAAATGAACTATACTGTACTGCACTGTCCGTGAAATTCTATTCATTTTAGTTTACTTCGTTCTCCCTGTAAAATGCTTGTAAACCTTTACTCGTTCGGGAGCTTACGTTTTCCACACTTCCCTACATGGCAATGGAAAGGGGACTCGCTAGCTGTTTTCTTTTTTTTAAAAAAAATCCTGCCTTCGGCTTTCTGTCACGATGTTCGCCCTTATTCAGGCTTCAGTTTACGGCTTTTCGGACTGAGATTCGATAACAATATCACACTATAATAATGCTACATTCCGTTGCTGAAAGCTACAACAAACATTAACAGCGTAAACACGTATGTACAAAACAACAAGACTGAATACGCAAGTTTTGCCGTACAACTGTACAATGCGAAAGCAGACACAAAGGACACAACCTGCAGTGTGGGATTTTCGCAGTTCTGTAGCGTAAATTAAACAGTGCAATGTCGATAATCCCGATGGCATAATTTCAGTGTAACTTTAGTAAGCAACTTGAGAAGCCAATGCAATTAACCAGGCCCGTCGAGAGCCACAGTGGGACCCGGGGAAACATTCTCGCAGGCTCCACTGGGGAGAAAATTTTTGAATGTTTCTTTTTAAAACGGCCCATTTTGGTGTAGGCCTACCTTATATTTCGCTTTGTTCACTGAAACGATTTGTTGCAAAAACAACAACAACAAAATTAAAATTGTACGAAAAACACAAAAAACGGATTGACGTTATCAGTGTTGCTTTTGCAACCGTACGTAGGCTAAATAAAAGAATTTATTCAAAGGGCAAGTGCATAGGTTTAATATCATAATAAATATGCAATATAGTAAACGTACAGTCCTGTATGACACGCCACATATCAGCTTGCATACGATATTTAAAGCCGTTTTCTTTACAGCACACGTGTATAGGCCTACACGACACTGTAGCTATTATTGAACACCGTGCATAATTGTAACGGCCTCACAACACTGGAATAACAGCAAAATGAAACACGAATAACGTAGGCTAATAGTATATATCTAGAGGCACAAAATAATGCATGTATTTAACAACAGACTGCGCCGTAATAGGCTGCCGTATTTTTTACTCTTCGCGCGCTACGTTCCTAACGTAGCGAAGAGGATTATGAGTAATATTGAGGACCGACCGATGACCGACCTCTGTTCCTGGAAAAGCCTTCATGGAAGAACTTCAAACGGCCATATCTCCATAACGGTGCTAAATAGACGCATGGTCACTATGAACCACCCATATGAAGTCGACCACTGGGAATGGAATGGTCACGTGACCGATGACGACACGTGACCCCAAAAAGTCAAGGTCGTGGTGGTGACCCCATTATCTTTGAGGCGCCATATCTCCGAAACGGCGCCAGATAGACCCATTCGTTAAGGTATAACAAGACAAATGGCAAATAGCGTCATTAACCATTTTTGGAAATTTTTTTCTCTCAGTTCCTGAAATCGGGCAATATTATGAACTTTGCTGTGACAATTTCCAATAACGACCTCGACGCCAGTCACTATTAGTATAATAATAGCGCTCTTGAGGTCTTCTCTAATTGGGCGCTATACAAATTGACATATTCATTCATTCATTCAATATTAAACGGGTCTCAATTAAACGCCGGGTCTCTAATACAAGCCGAAAGGAACGAAAAAGTTCTTAAACGAATACGAAAGAAAATGATGTGCGCGAGGAGTACATTAGATTGGTGACAATCTATTAATATTTCTTGTACAACTATACGGCAGTTGTGTTCTCCGCCTAGCTAGCCGTGTGTCTGCTTCAGTTCCGTGGCGTCATTTCAGTAAATCACTGAAGATGTGGTGGGTCTCAGTAATCTTTGAGGGTCCCAGTCCACGTTGTTGAATTTGTTCACTCTGTTTGCCACTGCGTACTAAAGCATTACCAGCAGATTTCCATGCATAATCGCGAGTCGAAGCAAAGTGTCCATAAGCCTATAAACTTACTATACGCAGTGCGTTGCGAATCTTGGCGGAGAAAGTTCGCACCCCGTGGAGTGCTTTTTAGAAACTTTACTGTTTAACGCTTGCATCAGTAACAACAACGTTACACGGCTAAAATGAATAAATACGTATACGTTTAGAAAACTTATGCTGTAGGCTTCTAATAACACTTATGGCCAGCTTTTTAGGGCTTTATTTGCGCAGTGACCACCACTGACTACGCCAAGCTACACGGAAACGTTCTTTTATGCCAATCCAGTCACACATGAAACAAACTTCCGGATGAACTCAGATCTATCACCGACGCTCAACTTTGCAGACGTTCTTAAAACACGTGTTTCACAATTTAGTCTGTCACTGTTTTGGCGTTTATACTGCACGATGGTCTGGTTTTGCTTGCACGCATACCTGATTAAGCATATAATACACAGTGCGCAGGAATGTAATAAAAATACAAAATTAAGAAAAATGCATCTTTAAGTTCAAATAGTTAGAATTGTCAAATTGAGTCAAATATTTTATTAAAATTTTTTAAGTCTGTGGCCTACATAATTTTTTTCTATGTACAATAAAAATTTGGCAAAACTTTTTTACGGCTTTAAAGATACGGCATTTTCTCGATGAAACTGTTTTTGAGCGCACCCTCTAAATCTCTGATGATGATGATGATGATGATGATGATGATGATAAACAATGAATGAAGCACGGCGCGACGTATTATCGCGTTCAAGTCGACACAGTTTCGGCGTACACAAACTTCACGATTTCCATCCAACGCAATGCATGCAACGTAGGCCTACGCAACGAAACAAACGCAATGAATGCACGGCAAGAATAGACACCGCTTCTCTCATTAGGCCTACGTCCAGGCCGCTTGCGTCAGTTGCGTTTGTTGCTTACTTTCTTGCGTTCGTTGTGTGCGTTGCATTGGACAAAACCAGACTTAAGCTTAAGCTTATACATTCAGTCTGTTTCCATCATCTATACCAAAGTTCTCTGCGGTTTATACGCTTAACGACGTACACGATTTGACATAATACGGTATAAACAACTGAAATTTTTTTGCAGGCCCAATGTTAACGCTATAAACACCACAAATCGCATGAAAGTCCGTTTAGTTCACTTTGGGTGATAATTTAATCATTCAAAGTAATAAACACAACAACGCTACGGTAAAAAAAACTGTGTCTTAGAACGCATGCATCGTGAACTTATTATGCGGCCATCCTGTAGGCCGCATTGCACACCTTGTTCGTCTGTCTGTCCGTCGTTTGTTTGTCTGTCAGTCCGGCTCTTAACTGATAAACACAATTCGTAGAAAAACCAACAGTGATGTAAATGTCCCTTTTTACAGCAGTAACTAGTGTGCTAATTTTTAGTTCAAGACGTTTCAGATAGACTAAGGCTTTCAAGTTAATAGAAAACGTGTAGTGTTTACCGGAGTTTTGACAAATAAATCGTTTTAACGAAACTGGTCCACTTCGGCATTAAAATAATCACGGCCCGTCCAAGACACGATACTCGATGCATGATGTTACAAAAAGCACAACCGATAGAATGAAGTAACGACGATTTGCAGTCAGATAAATACACACGATCGGAAAACAAATTACAGGGTGGTTCAAAAATAAGGCACCAAAGTTTTGCCATAATTAAGTGAAGTAAGTAAGTAAATTTAATTTATAAAGTGCACAATGTCGGCGAGCTCGCCGAATCTAATTCGAAAAATATTGACCGAATTTCAATATTTTTTATTACCGTTTGCCTTAACAGTAATGTTTTCAGTAAAGTGATCGTTAAAGATCTTATCACATTTTAAGTGCCTTACTTAAAATGATAATGTCAGCTGCTAAATGATACGTACGTACTGTAATATTTACAGCGAAACGTTTTAGCTGTCAACATTTAATTGCAGATTTACTGTTGACTGAGTTAATGAAAGACTTTCGAAAGTCGGCGAATTTTTGATACAGTTAGCTGTAAAGTTACAAAATAAGCTGGTGGCTTATACTGTTTACTGACCACCCTGTATATGCTAACACTGAACATTATGATATTAACTGATCAATCAAGGTTTAGAAATAATTAGGCCTACATGACTAACACGTCGAAAAAAGGCATAAATTCGCACCTAAACAGTAAACATTTTGTGTTTTCTTTGTCTGCAGTTTTTCGATAACATATTAACAAGCGTGTAAGCGTACCGGAAGCTCAACAAAATTAGCTTACAATATGCAGTTAGGGCTACGTGCAGTTAGAATACTTCCTGCGCCGTAAAAACTTGCAAACCGCAAGTGTTGCAGCCGATCATTTTAAAGTAATTTATTGTATTTGATATAAAAGCGTACACGAAGTACGCACTAAAAAACTCAAATATCTGAAATACTGGAATATCTGCAAACATGCGAAAACCGTCGGAAATGTACCAGGTCTTGCTATCTGATGGCAAATTATACTGTTTCCATGTCTGTAACTGAGAAAGAAATCATCCGCTAAGTTCCACGGCGATTTCGTGGTTTAACTGAACGCCACTTTACTCACGAAATGCGCTCCAGTTCGCCACGCAGTTAGCCGCTAATCAGCACTCGCTTCGCACGTGATTATACAGTGCCATCTCTTTGACAGCCACATCTTCGACTATACGATTTCCATGCGTCTACCTCCGCCGTTCTGCCGGGCACCGGCGCCGAGCTGTTTGCGTCCCGGCTTCTCGGCTATAAGTCGTCTCTCGGGGCTGTAGTTGTTCCAGAGTCCGCACAGCACCTCCCCGGCTACGACCTCACCCATGTTCATACCGATCAGTCGGACGATGAACATCCCATCACGGCGTAGATAGTTCTCGGTGAACTTGGCCAGGATGCCCGGCTCACGCTGGGTCGTGTCGAATGCACGCAGTTGTTTGCGCACGTACTGGACCTGTCCGGGCCAGTAGAGGGCACGGAAGAGCCACTGGAAGAAGTTGATGATGCTGACGAGAGCAAGTGCTACGAACCAGAACCAGACAAACAGGAAGATTTTTTCATTGAACAGATTGATTGTCAGCGTGCACTGAACGACGTAGTTGTGTAGTCTTGACTGTCGGCGGATCTCGAACTCGCACAGGGTGACGCGCGGAAAGCGCTCCGACTGTGTCCAGTCCTGACCACGTAGAAGTCGCTCTACAATGTACGCGCCGTAGAGGTGGTAGTCATTGACGAGCAGCGCATCCAGTAGAAACAACTGACCAACCGCGTTTATCACGTAGATGCCCTTGATCATGAGATAAGCGCTGATAAGGTAGTTGCCGTACAGGCGTCCGCCAATGACGCAGCAGATCTTGGCGATGAAATGCTTGATGCGGACGCAACACCCGGTGCGGTAGTCGCGCTGTGCCAGCAGGTAGCGGTCCATCTGATTCACGATGTAACGGATCGCCTTTTCACGGATTTCCAGGTATGAGGCTTCCGAGCTGACGTGAGCCGCGTCCATCAGGGTACTGAGGTTGATGCCAGAACGTCTGTTGAGAAAGCGCCACATCTGACACGGCACGAAGGACAGAACGCCTTGGAAAATAAGTATCAACGGTACCCACTGGTAGTAGCTGATACGTTGCTGCTTTGGATCCGGCTGCTCGGCGTAACGACGAACTTCGGACGAGCGATGTACGACGGCCGACAGTGCGGGCAGCAGCTCCTGCTGGCCGTCGAAACGCTGACTGGGAATCACTCGAGACATGGGCAGGTAGAACGTGTTGCTGACCCAGCAGATGGAGTTCGTGTAATCGACGTGACTCTCCGTGAACTCGGCCGGACACCAGCAGTGGATCGGGCGGCCCACAAACTGCTTCGTGCTGACAAGAAATGCAAAACACACCGTGATGACGACCGTAAACTGTCGACTCATAATAACCTTTTTTTATTCATCATTTTCAGGATGCCTTACTGTACTTTACCCACTCGTAAAATTCTGTCCCCCCGAAACCGTGAACTGTCGACTCAGCCGGTCAACGTAGTCGTCGTCGACGTGAAACTTTAGTTCGCGAATGCTCAACACAGACTTGAACAGACGTTCCATTTTAGCTGGCCGATTACAGTGCGGTTCTTAATCTTAATTCTTCTTTTATACTGTTAGTCCCGTTTAGTTCAGTGAGGTGGTGATCTACGTAAGCGCTTCTCCTCCGTGTATAACCTGCGTCCGTAGGCCTACGGAAGTAAGTAAGAAAGTGAGTTAAACGTAAATTTATATAGCGCATTTAGCGTTAAACGTAAGCTCCAGTTCTCGATCTTAATTGCAAATCGACAAATAAATCGGATCCTTGGTAAGTCTTAATCCTTTTCGCGCTTGGCAGGTTCGCAGGAGATTAGTGTCAACTGTGTGACAGAGTTAATTCATTTCGTCCTCGCATACGTTCTAAGCAGAGTCACAATGAACGAATCGTTTTGTCGCGTTTTCTTCGCACTGGTTATTGTTCAGTGCAACTGCGAGCAATTATGTAGTACTAGATTTCCGCAGTAAACTCAACCCCGACTTAAGTCCTTATTTCTCGTGACTCGGACTCGTGACTCGAACTGAGAAAACTTGACTACACCGCTGGCTTGGCGTATCTCCTCACGAGTCACAGTCGGTAGATAAAGATCGATAGTCTTCGCCAACATGCAGCCGCGTATAGCGGCGCTGGGTGCGTATATCCTGGAAGTTAAACGGTCGGTCGCTGCAGACAACGCTTCTATTCGCGAAGCGAGTTGAGTGACGTCGCCGCGTGCTAAATCAAAGCGAAGTTGGGATTGTCGACTTCACCCCAAACGCGGACCCGCAACCGCAACTGTTCACCCTGCGACAGATTACAGACAATCGTCGTTCTTCTGCAGTCGCTGATGTCGTTACTTGGGTGCAAAGCAACAACAACAACAGCAACTACTTCTACTACTATTACTTAACAGCTTCAGACGTTCTCGTACTTCGACTTTTTGGTTAGTTATTGTAAAGCATATTATTTCTTGTAGGCTTATTGTTACGTAATTCATTGATTGACAATTTTTGTGACATGTTAGTGGCTTGAGACCTTAGTCATTTTGCTACTACTACTACTATTACTACTAAAGCAGTGGATCTGTCGTCGTAATAGAAACTGATGTCGTTACTGCTGCAATCTGTTCTCTGCAGGCTGCTTCAAGCTGTCAATCAAAGTTTGCCGTTTGTTTGCTGCCCCATTCATTATACAGAGACACCGCTAGTCACTGTAAGACAGTTCAGTTGCCATTTCCTTTACTCCAGTATCTTCTCTCGTTGACGTGCGTAATTATACGCTAAGACTACACGTGGTATACAGGCTTTAATCACGCAACCGTCAGAGTAGGCCTACATGAATCAAAGCTGATTTGATGTCCTCGTTGCCGTGCTGACAATGTCCTTCGTCATTGCTGCAGCTGTCTTTGTCGACGTGAATCTTCACTTTTGCTGTCGAGATTGGAAAGAGTCGACCGGCGACCGGAAATGTTGTCGTCAACGTGTCACGTGATGTGTCACGTGATGCAACATGGTGCACGGCAAAAGTTCCCCGCGCAATCGCCGACGAACATAATCTGAACATAGCAAAACACATACACCCATAATAATACTTTATTGCAATATGTATGGCTCACGAAAATGTCCGATTCACTATCGAAAATAACAAAAACCAAAATAATTTGGTAAAAGACGGAATGGTTTGTTTGTGTTCGACGGGTGGCGACATAAAACTGACGGTTTGGTTGCAATTTGCAATTGCATATTTTAACTAAAAATCTGGATCGTCATTCTCCTTTTCACTTAAAGGAAGGTCAAAAAATGCGCCAGGAACCCATCTAAATCAATGTAAAAAAAATTGGACCCCACACGGGTAGTATCTGCAAAATGGAGTCTAAATTCGTCGCCAATTTGAGCACGATGCATGGGTGTGACAAACAAACAAACAAACAGACAGACAGAAAAAAAACAAAAAGACCAGGTTACACAGATATGTGTAGAAACAGACGGAATTTTTACTGGCTGAAAAAAATTGCAGCCACCGTGAATGTAAAATATGCGAAGTCGTCGAGCGTTGTGCTATCAACTTCCACTCCGTAAAATTACTCCTCATGTAAAAAAATTACCTTATTAGACTCACATTCATTTTGTAAAAAAAACATTCATGTGTTTTGACGCAAATGTCTAACATTTTTCTACGTTTCTGTGTGTGTTTTTATGAGCGCAACTTGTCATTTTTCCTTTTTTTTGCATTTTCAACGTTCACTGGTTAAAGTTTGTTACTAATGATGAGGTTTGCTCTCGTAATGGGTAACCACTGCTGCCAGAATGAATGCTGGAGTGGCCGTAGGTCTTTCTTTGGTTATCTGAACCGAGTAGATTCAGGTCAAAACCACTACACAAGCTTTGCAGGCCTGCACTTCACACACTCTTGCAGATTGGAGAGGAAGGCCTGATCACCCCAGACAGTCGTGAAACTCTTTCGGAAAGAGGATAAACAAATGCTACAAAACATGACATATGCCACATTTTAGTGACGTCGTGTCAGGAAACGAGAAAAGGGAAAGCTTGTCGGAAAATTTTCCATCAAGAAATCTAGGGCCAAAAATTTTTAATTTTGGAGAAGTTTATAGGCAAAATTAAACTTTTACCATCCGTTATTTTTTGTCGGACATTTGCAGTTATCTGTCGTAAATAGTGCAATTTCTTGTTTCCTACTTACTTAAGCCATGACGTTATTGCTTTTTTTTACAATATACAGCGTCAGTGGTCTTCCAAGCGTTGCTGATTTTTGGCCGACCGTTAGGTCGAGCCTTAGGTAGTGGGCACGATGTGTCTCAGAGCTTTGGAGACTGGCCTGCGTCCAGTGAATCTCGGCTTGGCGACGGCACAGCGACGCGCGCAGGACAGAGGGGCATGGCACCAGACTGAAATGCAAAAGCGCAGCTGGCAAGCAGGAGAATCAATGAAGTAATTCCGTTAGTTCGTCGTCCGGCCAGGGTCCGACCGTGTACCAGGAATCCCTGCATGGCGCTCCGAGGCTGACGATTGCAGCAAGCTGAGCAGTAACAGTACCCCGCAGCGCTTCGTGTGAATTACAGCATAACGTCCAACTAGCAGTGGCGTATAGACAGAAGGTGGACAGAGCTCACAGCGCTCCCCAAACTCCGTAGTTGGATTATAATACGAGACTACCTCTACCGGAAGGAAGGAAAGAAGAAAAGGAGAAAAAAGAAGGAGACAGAACGGAAAGGAAAAAGGAGAGAAAGAAGGGGAAATGAACACGAAAGGGAAGCGGAAGGAAAGATAGAGGAAATGGTAGAGGAAAAGAAAGATAAAAGGAAAAGGGAGCAAAAGAAACTGAAAAGGGGTAGCTTCCCAGTTCACATTTTCTGGCTACGCCACAGCCAGTGCAGCCATTCTGCATCTGCATCAGACGCCGTCCGACCTGCCTCTCAGAGGACGAGCGACAATAACGCAAACTGCGACGGCGCACGAACAGCGGCGAAATCGTCGACGGATTGAGATGCCGTTATATGGCAGGCAGCGAGCGCGGCCTACAATGGGCTTGGCCCGGTCGATCTGATGGATTTCTGACGTTATGGTTCCTCGAGTCGGCTTCGGTTTGGAACTCGCTGTCATATCACTGTAAATTCGCCGAACTTCTCAGCACTTATAAGGTGTGGCTTGATATTCCGTTGGTTAGCTTGTCGGGCCCAATGATCGAAATTGGCGGAGGTTCGAACTTTGAATTCGTGTCATTCCACTATAAGGTGGAATGACACGTATAAGGTAACAACCCTTGACAAGATGTTCACACACCACTGCCCGTCAATGCGATGCCCTACTTCGAAGGCTCTGCCGACTAATACCCCGTTTACACGATCGAGCAAACATCGAGCAAACGTCAAGCAAAAGTAGGCCTATTCAAAATACACGTGCTATTGCTCGACGTCTGCTCGATGTTTGCTCGATCGTGTAAACGGGGTATAAAGGTGTGCTCTCACTGCGGGCGCGACGCGCGCAGTGAGAACACACCTTAAGTAACCAAATCTAAATTCAAAATCCAAATTATAAGCGTTGCATAAAAGCTGCGCTATTCCATATTGCTTACAGTAAACGTAAACACGTGGCCTAGTTTTTTTTGCCATTATGCGCTTCTCATTTGCTTATGACATAATTAGCGCGCTATACAAATGTGTTTTGATTGATTGATTGAGTCTCCGCTATAAAACACATAATAAAAATATGACAGAAAAAATAATTAAGATGAAGCAACGTGACAAAGTTGCAGGTTTTGGTAGCTTACCGCATCCACAAACAAGTTTTAGCGATTTTTCTTGCTGGAGCTCGTTCGTTGCCAGAATTTAAAACTAATAGTACGTCCATTGTAAAAAAATTCTTAAATAAGCTTATATACTTAGAACCTAATAAATACCACTAAAGTGCAACAGGAAGTTAAAGACATCAAAAATGCGGTGCTCTTAAGGTTCCTAGGTTTTTGCTGGCTATAGTAGCACATTTTTAACGAAATTGTGCTTCAAAACGAACTTGCTATAGACCTACTCTTTTCAATATTGGCTCACATCCAACTAAGGGCAGGTCTTGCAGCAACCAGGAAGTTATAAACAGAAATCGCCGGTCTGGCAGTCGCAAGCGGAAGAATTGGACGTGCATTAGCGGACGATCGATGGCCAGCTTCTGTGATGCTCAGCTGGACGCTGGACGCTGTGACGTCACATACAGACTGGACATCATGCAGCTCGCCGCACGACGTCGCCACCTGTGCTGATGTGCTTTCAAGCACGTGACCTTAACGAGTGACCTTCACCTTGCCAGGCCTGTGTGTCACAGCGGACAACGACCATCAGAAATGGCGTATAGATAGGGGGAGGGGAGAAGCCAGAGAAAGAAACTATGATTCTGAGAATAAAGAGCATTGCCCCTTAGTTTTGCCTTCCGTCTGCATGCAATATTCTCTGTAAAGAGCATTATAGTATTTGACATACCGCCAAAATAAAAACCGATGTTGCAGTCTTAGCCGCATGGTAGGGAGAACTCGTTGTCATCTACCAAAGAATCCTACCCCACCCTCGGCCTTCGGTATCGATTTTCGGCCTTTAGGGCCCAAACACATACTGGTTCTCGAGAAAAAATTCCGCCTTTGACCATCACTCGTAATTACAACGCATCTGATTTTTTTAAAATTTTTTGTGAGCCAATATAATTATTGAAGTTTGTTGCAAAAGCTTGCTGGTTTAGCCTACATATGGTCAGAGGATGACAGTCAGATCATAGAGATCAATATTGGCGTGTTTTAGCCATTTCGACACGATAAGCGCATCCGTCAAACAGGAAATAAGTAGTGCCACAATATCGTGATGCCATGTTGCGCAAACTAAAAAAAGATGGTGTACTAACAGCTCTTAATGGGAAACTCATCACAGAGCAACAAAGCGTCACCTGCCGTATCACACAGTGTTAGCTGCCATCCCACGCAAGTGAACGCGCCCCGCCTTAACCCCAGCCATAGAGGCCGTACTCGATTTACCTACCCCGGAGGGATGAAAGACTGAGTTGGCCTTTGTGTTGGTTGTAATACCTAGATGGTTTACCTGCCTGCCGACAGTAATCTATCCAAGTAGTAACCCGCTTGATAGCGACCAGACCTGGTGTTGAACCCACGACTTCTTGATCCCAAGTCCGATACGCTACCGTTGTACCGCCAAGCCAGTAGTGTCACAATACAGCGTGATTTGCTTTGCAGTAGATTATCGTTGATTACAAAAAGAAACCACCGCTGGTGACTGGCGCAGCGCGCGCTTTTAAGTCGTAATTCATTAAGTTCTGACACGCAAGCAGTCTGATTCATCCGACGAATGTCAGACTCTGCACGCAAACCTGCGGGCTTTACACGGCAGGCACGTCATAATGAACGACTTCATCAGATTTAGGCCTCTTGCTGTGTACTAAAGTACACAGTACTATAGTACTGTGTACTATAGGCTAGAATAAGAATTTGATAACTAGATTTGATAACATTTTAAAAAAATCTTGTATCAATTTATCCATTTCCACGGAAATATAAAGGAAAAAGCGCGTCGATGTTTTTTAAACACAGCGTATCAAACATGTTTAACTTTTGCAACGTATACTTTAAAAAACTAAAACGTTCGAACTTTTTCGCATAAAAGCGCCGAGAAAGCAGATACAAAACATGTACGTATAGAAAAACAAACTGATAGCAATAATCGTGGATAATTGCATAAATGGTTTACGGTTTTACGCGGCTGACGAATTGGTAGTATAAACGCGATCGTGATTTAAGTAATGCTCAGCTCGACAAGAATTAACAAAATCGCACTTCTGAGCTGTAATGGCAGAGTTCTGGCAGCCCAACGATGAACGGCACTGCTGCGTACCGTGCTATTTTATTGCACTGTGTAACGAGATTGCTTTTCAAGGAAAAAAGAATAAACGGCATGATTAACGGCATGACGTACGCTTTTTTGCAGTGATGTTGTGGCAGGGGAGGAGACGAAAAGAGCAATAATTATCCGCTTGAATTTGTAGCTCGTCGAAAAATTCTTTTTTCATAAATAAAAAAAAGTGAAACTAAAATTTTTAAATTTTAGAATAAAATATAGACCAAATTAAACTTTGAGCATCCATAATCTTCTCTGTCGGTCATTTGCAGATGTGTCGCAAAATAATGCAACTTCCACTACTTACTTTACATACAACGCCCGCTGCTCTTTTTAGCCGAACGTACATAAGTAACGGTCGAGCTGTTGACGTGTTGTCGTCTGTTTGTCCGTCTGTCCGTCTGCCTGCATGTCTGTCCGTCTGTAACAAATGTACCTTGGCTAACTGGCAAACGGTACGGGAAAACTTTTTACACGAATAATTAGCCATGTCTTACGTCACAGAGTTGGAAATTGGCTGTTTTAGCAGAAAACTTGCCAAATTAATGTCGAACTGATGCCAAAACTGAGTGTTATTGCCAAATTCGAAGAACAATGCCAAAATTTGAAGCATATGTTTCTATCAAATGCCAAGCTCCTTTCAGATCCAAAATCTGACTTAATATTTTTTTGGTATTTCAAAATGCCATATGCAGTTGGCCAGGGATGTGGTCTCGGTCGAGACGTCTCGTCCTAACGTCTCGTCTCGGTCTCGTCTTGGTCTCGAACAGATGCGTCTCGGGTTTCGTTTCGGTCTCGGAGCAATATGTCTCGGTCTCGACCCAGTAGGTCTCGTCTCGGGTCTCAGGCCATTGCGTCTCGTCGAGACGTTTTGTGCAGGCACGCGCCGTGCATACTGTAGCTGCAGTTAGAGCGATACTAACCAGCATGATATTTGTGGCTTAGAAATATTCGTTTACAGTGTTTTTACTCTTTCATTTACTTATTTATCATAAAGCAGAATTATGTTATGTCAGTCTTTTACGTCATAAAATGACCTAGTGGCAATGAAGATAAAGTGTATGATGTCAGAATGAATACTATCAACCAAATGTAGACGACGCTGTGACGTAGTTTACTAATTTCAGTTGCTTGCAAATCACAGGCTGAACGGTAGTTCAAGTCCTGTGTTAACGGCGACTTCTCTTTCTTATGGGAAAGCCAAAAATTCGACCCCCCACAGAATCAAAACCCCTGACCCGATTG
>Ga0209367_1006870_pt1 | contig 15700 bp, 8 predicted proteins | sample WorMetLIZISLAND2_FD_187412 | JGI IMG/M metagenome (GOLD analysis project Ga0209367, IMG submission 187412) | Marine gutless worms symbiont microbial communities from Max Planck institute for Marine Microbiology, Germany - Olavius geniculatus... ... | reverse complement strand
GAAAGAGAAGGGGAAGGGGAAGGGGAAGGGAAAGGGAAAGGGAAGGTAGTAGAAAGATAGCTTATAAATGTAGGACGCACGGACACACGCACGGGCACAAAGGTGATTTTATACTCTGTCCAATGCTATGCATAGCACTGGACAGACAAAAACGTAGCTGTTTATTAAATATTGCTCATATGACAAACAGTTAACCAACTGATCGTCAATCAACTGGCTGACGCTGGCCCCCCGCTAAAGTGTACTGTTTGACTGCAATTTTGTCATTCCATTAGTTAAGCAGCTAGTTCCTAATTCCTTACCAGCTAAGTTAACAGACAAACTGAGAACTGGCACAACTGAGATGCAGAGAACAGAAAAAACAAAAGCAAATGTCTCACGAAATGTCATAACCACACACATACCATGATGTCGGGTTGTCTTAGTGATTTGTCTGCATTGTGCGGCCTTACACCGTTCGACGAGACTCTTGCTACTGAAGGCGATGGTGACGCTAGGATGCTAGCGCCACCATTCCTTGGCAGTGACCTGTTGTCCCGGGACGACGAAATGGTGGGTGATTTGACCGACGATGTACACAACGACAATGTCTTGCTGGTACTCAGACTACTGAAGCATGATGATGTAAGTGCCTTTGCCGATGCAGATGACACAGTGCTACCGGAAGATAAACACGATGTTTTGCTGCTGCTCAGAGTGATAGGAGATGGTGACGATGTCAACGCCGACTTACTCAACAATCTATTCTTGCTACTGCTACCAATATTGTTGCTGATGACGCGATTCGAAGCTGATTTCGCTGAAGTCGACTTAGCCGATGGCAGAGTGGATAGTTTATCACTGGGTGACAAATACAACCTCTTACTGTTACTGCTGCTAATATGGTACGAAGGTGACTCGACTGTGGGTGATTTAGTCTGAGACAACGTTGACCTGTCGTTGTTGCTGTTGCAAAATGGTGCTTTAGATGGAAGTAACGTTGGCGGTTTCTCCTTGGTTGATAAGGACAGTGTCTTCGTACTATTGCTGTTTCTGATGTTGCTATTAATGCAGCGATACGACGGCGATTTTGCGGACAGTTTTTCAGAAGGTGACAAGGTCAATGTCTTGCTACTACTGTTGCTGATGTGGTATGACAGCGATTTAGCCGAAGGTGATTTCGCTGAAGGAGACTTGGCTGTCGGAGGTGGTAATGGTGACAGTTTGTCGTTGGGAGATGTTGACGTAGCGGCTTCATGCAGAAAGATTCTTTCGCTGCGACGTCGATACCATTCGGACGACACGCCTTCGACACACTGAAACCAACAGCACAAGTACACACATACTAGCTACACTACTGACGATAACTACACTGTGTCTCGATAAAAAACATGCCGCTTTTATTTTCTAAATAACTCGGTGAAACATTGACCGATTTTGATAATTCGTGGCATGCAACATCACGAAGAAACACGGTGTATATCGGTATCACACAAAAATGAAAGGCTGTGTTTGTGGATAGCTCTTTATGGGACACCCATCGCCGAGCTAAAGAGCGTCACCTGCCATATGGAGTCACACAGTGTTACTTGCTACCAGAACACTAGAAAGTGCCCCACCTTAGCCCCAGCCAGACAGACCGGTACTCGATTTACATACCCCAGAGGGATGGAAGGCTGAGTTGACCTTGGTGTTGGTTATATACCTAGAATGTTTACCTGTCTGTGAACGCCATCCATTCAAGTAGTAACCACTCGATAGCGATGAGACCGGGATTCAAACTCACAACCTCTTGATTGTTAGTCCGACACCCGAAGATTATGCCATTAAGCCACATGTCTTCCACGTGACAAACACTATCAGCTAAAAAATAACCTTAGTTACTATTGATAACATTATAGCTGTTTTCTTTAAGTGATTTCAGTCGGTCAAACCTAGGTTACTCTGGTCAATGAGTGTGCTGAACAAAAACCGAATATAATAAGCATAGACGTTAATCCACAGCTTAGTTTTCAAAACATCCTAAGTCAAACTTTGGAACAATTCCAGAAACAAAATCAAATTTATGACAACGTTAAGCAAATAACTGAAAGACAACTTAGCAAAAACTTTTTTTTTAATGTATGCAAAATTTAATGGGAAGAACAGGGAGGAGCATATTAAATGACTCAAAATATGCAATATGCAAAAATTGTAAACACTGACATACTCATTAAATAATGATTCTATTAATGATTCATTAAATAATATTTTAATGTTCTGAGACGTCGAAAACGACCAATAGCAGACCTTGGTCGTGACGTCAACAGACAGTGGAGACATAGCATTTTCTGTGTGTGGTTTCTGGAGATCTCCATTCATTGTCACTGATCTGTCGACATTATTACTGCTGGTGCTCTGGCGTCGTCCGGTCTTTGACGATGTCTTGGCTGCCAAATGTTGCACATCGGCGGATTTGTGTTGCGAATGTTGTTTCTGTGAAGCAGATTTCGTCTTTGACGATTCGCTCTTTGCTTGCAACGCTGACGACGCTGGCGCTATAACAGCATAAACTCAATCTATCATGAACTTGAAATTTGGGGCCAGGTGTAACAAGCACTAAATCTGACTAATGGCGGCGCCTGGCGAATGAAAAAATAACATCATAATACCACTTGCCAAGCGGCCCATACCCATGTTTGACATTATAAATGCCTCTGCCTCCGAAACTCCTCAACGGATCTTGCCGAAATTTGGCCTCAATTCTTTCCAGGTAAGAGTCATCCTTCCCCACAATTTTGAGCTTGGTTTGCTCTCCGGTTTTGGAGGAGAATTGGAATGAAAAAAATTTTTTTTTAAGTCGAAAAAAAACAAAGGGAAGCCATAGAGCCTCCTGTTACTACATACATGGGCGGCCTAACACTGTCACCAAGCCCACGCTGGCTACATTATCTTTTGCACTGATAAACTAACTTAATACTCTAGTGATGTAGTCCCAGTCCACTTAGCCCGAGTCCTGAAAAATTGCTCGAGTCCATTGCTGGACTTGAGTAATACATCACTGCTTAATAGCTTCAACTGCTGTTCAGCTGACCATCTATCCGCTCAGATTAAAATGAGTTAAAAGGTTAAAGTTGGTGATATAGCTCTTTATGAGAAACCCATCGCAGACCTAAGGAGCGTCACCTACCATATGGGATCGCACAGCCACCCAGCAGAAATCAACTCCGTTATGACTTTTTGGCCTACTATTATTAGGCCAATCTAGCAACAATGTAAAGCATCCATGATCTATTGACATAAACGGAAGAGTGAGGGGTCAGAATAAGCGCTAGATCTGATACAATTCATTACACCCTGATTCTTTCTGAGACTTTGGCGCTTTACAAATCATTTACTTACTTACTTACTTACTTACTTACACAGAGCAGACAATGAGCATACCGGCAGCTAGCGGCTGAGTAGATGTTTTAATTGTTGAATGATGTTTAGTTTTTGCAGATGCCATCACCAATGAGCTTGACGTTGCGACACGCCCTGCCACATAGTAGCACAACAGCAGTCTATACTTACGAAGTTACGAACAGGAACAAACGAACACACAGACAAACAGACAGACAGACAGTCAACATACAGGGTGGCCCAAAACAGCAAGCTATTGCACTTTGACCATATCTTCACTAAATATTGGCCAATCTGAGAAATTTGCTACTCAGTGGCATGCACATTACATCTCCTGTGTCACTACTTCACCTTGTAAAACATAAATATCCCAAAACCAATAATTTCTGCAGATCAGCAGAAGGTATAATGGTAAATTTGTAAAGTAGTTGACTGAAATGTTAAATATGAGTTATAGTATAAGTGCTGTTTTTATCCCTCTTGACAAAGCTACTGAGAATGTCTATTTACGATTTTATAAGTACGTTTATGATTAATATTTAACATTGTCTTACTGTCATATTGTACCTTATTTGGATATGCGTTGTATATATATATCTGTCCTGCCTGTCTGTCTAGGCCTAGCTTTGTCTGACATTTTGTCGAACTAAAGTGATCATAAAGAACAATGGAGCACATATTGAACATCTTTTCAAATAATATGAACCGTTTTTTGAATAAATTTTCAACGTAAATTAATGCTGGTTTGCGGCTGCAATTTTGCTCAGTTAACTACATGAGCATTGTGTTGCGATCGGCTTCACAAGCTGTGCACTATTTTGCTGAAAAATGAAAACTTACTCCGTAGCTATATGTAAACATTTTTGGCACTTACTATAGTTCATATTAACATTTTACTTAAATACTTCAAAAATTACCATTATACTTTTTCCCCATCTCTGTAAATATTGCTGGTTTTTTATATTTATATTTCACAAAACATTGTAGCGACATAGCAAGTGTGGTGTGCATGCCACTGAGTAGCAAATTTCTTACAGAGTCTACCGGTAAAAAAATGTGAAAATTGATCAATATTTAGCAAAGATATAGACAAAATGCAATAGCTTACTTTTTGCCCCCCCCTCCGCCCTGTAGGGCTGGCTGTTAAAAAATTGAAGGTTGCGTACAGCTCTTTATGCTAAATCTATCCCAGAGTTGCATAGCATCACCTGCCATATGAGATCACAGTGTCACCTGTCACCCAACACAGGTGAACGTGCCCCGCCTTAACCCCAGCCAGACAGACCGTTACCACATCGCAGAGGGATCGAAGACCTAGCTAGATATTGGTTATACACCTACAGGGTGAGCCAAAAAAGTAAGCTATTGCACTTTTTCCATATCTTTGCTAAATATTGACCAATTTTCACAATTTTTTCACCATTAGACTCTGGAAGAAATTTGCTACTTAGTGGCGTGCACATCACACTTATTATGTCACTACACTATTTTGTAAAACATAAATATCCAAAAAAGTACAATATCTACAGATGGTAGGTTTCGTAGGTTTCGTTAAAATTGTTTTTAGTTTTCGGACAAACTATGAGATGTTTCCGCTTGCATGCTTTTGGACTTACTGTGTATCTTGTGTTTGCGTTGTTGAGGGTTGCGCTTGTCAACTTTACATTAAACGAATATATGATGATGGTAATAAGATCAAGTGGTAAATTTTTAAAGTATTTAAGTAAAATGTTAAGTATACGTTATAATAAGTGTCAAAAAGGTTTACATGTAGGTACAGAGTAAGTTTTCATCTCTCAAAAAATAGTTCACAACTTGTAGGGCCACACAATTGAAATACATTGCTCTGTATGCTCATGCATTTAACTGAGCAAGATTGCAGCCATCAACCAGCATTAGTGTAAATTGAATATTAGTGCACAGTAAAATCGTTGAAATTATTTGAAAAAAAATGTTCAATATGTCCTGCAATTTTTTTGACACATACTGTAACTTATATTTTAACACTTCAGTTAAATACTTCAAAAATTTACCATTAGACCATCTGTTCATCTGCAAATATTGTATGTTTTTGGATATTTATATTTTACAAAGTAGTGTAGCGACATAATAAGTGTGGAGTGCATGCCCTGAGTAGCAAATTTCTTACAGAGTCCACAGGTGGAAAAAACTGTAAAAATTGATCAATATGTAAGCGAAGATATGGACAAAGTGCAATAGCTTACTTTTTTTGGCCCACCCTGTAGATGGCAGACGGTAACCATCTGATAGCAAGGATTCAAACTCCTGACCTCTCTATCACATGACCGATACCCTGCTGTTATGCCACCAAGCGACCAGTGTTAGTGTGTGGTGCAGTCACAGTCTGTATCGTTCTACTAACAAGTACTGTACACAATTAACAGCGATCATACTGCACATGTTTTAATTCAATCATCGACTTGCCCTACCTACGTAAACTCAACCTGCTGGCCATCTCTCTGTGGATGAAAAGCACTCTAGCGGGGAAGAGACTGCAACTTCTGTGCACAGCTGATAGTGCAACTAACATGATCCAGTGACTGGTCAGTCGCTAATCTAAAGAAACACTGGTCACATAGTCAAGAGCCGCCATAGCCAAAGTCTACCATAGCTGAGGATGCTACTTATCCCTATTCATAATAACCATATCGCTAACCCTAACCCTTACCCTGGCGCTGTTCAGACTAAAAAACTAACCCTTCGGACTAGTGAACTGTCCCCACTGATCCAGTTGTTAACTCAGCCTGGCCATCCGTCCGTGGACAAGTGACGATACTCAATACACTCAGACTGCTATCACCAGATGACTCACCGCTGGCTGATGATGTCACAACAGAAGCTAGCGATGACGTCACGGGCTGCTGCTGACGGCTACCAATGACGTCATCGAGTGACGTCATCATCATCAGTTCATCATCACACGACCGCCGACTTGCACTGACTTCACCTGTCATGTCAAATTCAATGAAATTTTAGCTGCAAAATTTACGGCATGGGTAGTCAAACATGGTTCTATTTCTACGAAAATGTGACCCCAAGTATCCCCTAATTTGTAAACAAAAAACACTCAATTCACTGTACATGCATGTGTAAGAGTTTTACCTGGTGTTCTGGCGGTCTGCTGGCGTGGTGACGTCACAGTGACGTCACGTGGTGGCTCTGACGTCACATATGTACTCAGCAACCTTCTCTGACCTGTCGCTGACCTTGACCTCGCAGTAACCCGACCACGACCCGGCCTATTTGCTCGACTCTTCCTACAACCAACCACAGAGCACGCATTTAAGTTTAACGATCATTAGTGATGAGACCTAAACGAAATCGACGATCGAATCGAACCAACAATTTATGGCAGTATAGTGTAACAGCAAAAACAATGTTAAGGGTGTTGTCAACTTGTCATATTATTAAAGTTCAGTGCGTTTATTTGATGCAGAACAATGTCGGGCAGCTACTAACCTCAACAAGAGGCAGGTATAGTGTCTACATTCACAATTCAACATTTATACTGTTCTTGGTGCAGTACTGATCTTCAAGGTCATCGAAGGTCAATGATTTTCACGTCATTGGAACACGTACAACTTTCTATTAATGATCAACAGCAACCTTGGCCTTTCTCGCACCGTTTAGCAACAATACATCCCTTACATACGGACAGACGGACACACGACAACCCATGCCATAGTCGCCTACAGCTATGTTGTAGCGTCAAAAAATGTTGTGTAATTATCGCAAGATGCACGTTTTTTTACTGGACTGAAGGTAAAATTGCCCAGTTTTTGATACAGTCATACACGAATAATTACAAGGTCACTCATCGCCCACGAACGATTAATATAGGCTTCTGACAAACCGTGTTTGAGCAAAGCTCACCTGAAGCGCGACAGACAGCATCGGCGCTGTCACCTGGATAATCAGTGTACATTTTCTTTAAAAAACCTAGGGTTTTTGTTTGTTTTTTTGGACGAGCAAGACCACTGTAGATCCGTCGCTAGAGTGAAGGCCCGCGGACCTCACAAAAAATGTCTGAATACAGAAAATTCTTGCAAAGATTCGTTAGCGATGAAAGGCTTCTCGCAGTTGCAGACGACCCGCGGCTGAGTGTCTATAGTGTTTTACTCGTACTCACCAGAGGGCGCGACTTATCTCGCTCAGCCATCGACGTATAGGTTGGATATAGCAAATTTTCCCTACCCCCTCTCATTTAGCGCCCTCGTTTGGGGTGACCCCTGTCGAACTGATGGAAAGCTTTGCGGTTTCTGAAACTAGAGTCTCTCGGGCAGCCGACGGTGAAGATTTGGTGATCCTAGCTTGCACCGTTTTTGACTTAATCACCCGTGTGACAGACAGCCGGACGGACGGACGGACAGAATTGCGATGGCTAAGACGCGCAACAGCACTAGCTGCTGTTGCACGTAAAAACAAATCGGTGTGAAAGTTCTCAGGCAAGAGTAACAGTTGTGTCATTTTTCAGCTAAAAAGTGAAAGGCTAGAGATAGAGTTACGATACGACATGACGTAAGATCGCACTTGAAACCTGACAGACAGAATTAGGCGGACGGCCGAAGAATATGTCAGCACTGGGTTAACACAGTATTTTTTTTAGTATTTAAACGAAAAATGCTTTCCATATGCTATTATACGTTGCTCCAATTGACAAAGTTTAAACGTCTTTATCGTCACGGTCATGTATATGAAAGCAGACGTACTCGTAGCTGTGACGTCGCTGAAGTCTGGCAAGTTCTCGCTGTTTCTCGCGATATTTCACCTGCAGCTCAGCCAGGCGCATGCGCATATCCAGCTCCATCGCGTCCATGTTCTCCGGACCTGCAGCCAATGTAAAACTCACCTATATGTCTGACACAAAATTAACTGAACTAATGAGAAACCTGCAACGTTTGGAACACAAAAAAATCTAGCTTGACGCCTTCACTTCTTTGACTGCAACACCGAACGCGTTCGAGATTTTTTTCACAGTTAACGTGCCTATATATACTAACTTACTGAGCAGATACGCCAACACCCCGCCCCCGGTTATTGCGCACAAAATAGCCCTAATCTGACTCACTCAGACCCCACGGCTTGATGACTGGCACTGCTCGGACGTTCCCCTACAATTAAATCGATAACACTGGGGCTCCTAGGTATGAAAACCTTAATCTGATTGTTGATCTAAGAAGAAACGAGTAACAGTAAGTAACAGAAACGATTAGAGACGGAAAGCGAATGAATGAAACTGACCGACGTCTACTTTGAGCGCAGTAAAGACGTCTCCAGACCGCTGTTCAGAAGAGTTGACATCGCCAGTACCACCACAAGGACCGGCACCAGTACGAACACTGGCGCTGGCACCACAGCCAGCGTATTGATGTTGTTGTACAAGCCTTGAGATTGTGTCGCTGTTGACTGTAGGGCAGTCTCCGGCCGAAAATACGTTGTAGCCCGCCGTTACCACGTCTGGAGATATCCTACCACCTCTACCACCTCCAAGACCACCTCTACCACTCCTGCCATCATTTCTAGTGCTGCTACACTCCGCATGATCGTCATCGGTAGCGACGTCGTCGATGAACTGTGACAGCGGAAGGTCGAGGATGGAAAAGCGACGCCGCTTAGACGAGGAGGAGCACGGTTGATCGGTTTGAGATGGTAGACAGGCGGAAGAAGACGTGGTGTGTTGAGATCCTTGTGGTGAAAATGTGGATGAAGATGTTTGATGGAACTGCGAAGACGCCACGCAGCTAAGAACATCCAGTCCAGACAAACCGCCATCCCCATTATCAACATCATCAGCAACAGCAGGTAGAGGATGTTGTTCCAGGCTCTGAGATGATTGTTCCAGAAGGACGCTTCCAGACGCTGGCGGTTCTTCGTCTATAAGAGTGATGCATTCCAGCTCGTAGCCGAGGCTTGAAACGCCACACGCCGCTGCCGAAGACGTTCTACTGCCATCTGTACTGTCAGCAGTGTCAACTTTGCCACATCTGTCCTGCTCAGATGGTGTAGTGGTTGCCTGCTGACACGTGGTAACTGTACCTGTATTGGCTCTACCTGTGTCACTGTCACACGATGTAGAGGCTATGTGCTGACACGTAGCAGATATATCGTCAGCACTGTCACACCTGTTCTGCCGACACATGTTGCTCACGTTACCTGTACTGTCGGCAGTGTCAATGTTGTCACAATCTATCGCCGTCAGTCTTAACGACGCAGGTCTCTCTGGACACTTGCTGAGCGGCGAAACGGCGCCCGCAGCGGATGATGGCCTCCCAACGCTACCACTAACTAAACCACTGTTACCATCTTCACCTCTACCAGCAATACCAGGACACTGGAGCGGCGACGTACCGCGTGACGTTAGGCCGCGCGAGCGTGACGTCATCAACAGACGGTGGTCACATGACGGCGACGCCTCCTCCGAGGCCGGTCCGTCATCAGCCCTGGAGTCCGCCACCGTCCACTTCCGGTCATGCGACTTCCGGTCAGTGGACGTCCAGTTTTCCAATGAAGTCATTGGGTGGTCACGTGACTTCCGGTCCTGATGTGATGTCATCGGCGGAGAGGGCGTGGCTACCGCGCGGTGGTCGCGTGACGCCGATGACGTCACAGTGGTCGTGAGTGACAGGTGCTCGGACTTAACGCGTGGTGGCTCTGTTAAGACTTGCAAGCTCTGCCGGCTGCTGCTGCTGGCTGTGCCAGTGACGTCAGCACCGGCCGCATCACCGATACTACCAGTAGCAGTAACGCCCAGCTCGTCATGATGTGGTTGATCAATGTTGGACTGCTGATCAGACAGTTTGATTAGGGGGATCTGTTTATGGGACTTAAAGCTAGACCCACAGCTCGGACTGGAGCTAGGGCTGCGGCTTGGTTTGGTGCCGTTAAGATGCTGGCGGCTGGACTGCTGAGTTGTACCAGGCACGTTGACCGCAGTACGTTTACTATGCCTAGACCTGGATCTAACGCCGAAGTTAGAGCTCGAACTGGAGCTAGGGCTAGAACTAATGCTGTTGTTAAGAAGAGGTCCCGTGGACTGGTGAACTGTATCAGACAGGTTGACGGTCTGCTGGCTGCTGTCACGTCGACTAACAGCACGCTGATGTTGATGACGTGGACATGACGATGTCTCAGATGACGTCACACCAGCAGCAGCAGCAGGCCAGACTGCAGCTAAACAACACACCACGCATACACAGACAGTACACAAACACTAAAAACACGCTCTTTAAGTAAGAAAGTAAGTAAACATGTACAGTGCGCACAAAAAAAGAGCCAGATGAGATGCCGCACTTTACCAAAGTTAACAATCGCTATAGACTTCTCTAAGACACCAGCTGGTCGGTGATCCATGAGTTCCGTCCGTGAGAGAGACAAGAAAAGCCTAGCTAACGCAAAGGGGAGCGGGCGACAACTGTGCATGTTTGAAGGCCCGGCGCAAACAAAACCTAAGCTCACCGATCCCAGCAACGATGTTTCATTTACTCTCGTCAGAGGGCGCTAGAGGTGCGACCGGTCTCGTGCAGCCATATTGGTTGAAAATCGCAAATTTTCCCCACCCCCTCTCATTTAGCGCCCTCGTTCGGGGTGACCCCCTTCGAATTTATGGAAAAGCTTTACGGTTCCTGAAACTAGAGTCTTCTAGGCAGCCGACGGTGAAGATTCGGTGATCCTAGCTTGCAACGTTTTTGACTGATCCACCCGTGTGACAGACAGACGGACAGACGGTCGGACGGACAGAATTACGACGGCTAAGAACTGGGAGAAAAGGTGTGTGAGCAGCAGTTCATGTCATGTTCACTTCATCTCCCCCCACACAGACAGACCCATCCATAGTTCTTCACCAGCCAAACACTGCACATGCGATCTGCGTATCCGTGTGCTGACAAAGATATGCATACCACATAAGCAACGTTACCTGCCTGCCGCACGTCTTAACACCAGTCAATCAGACAGGTACTCCATTCACGTACCCTGCAGCGATGGCCAACAAAAAGCCCAGCTGTTACTAGGATGGGCCGACCGTAGCGCCTACCCTATATTCGAAGGCCAGCGTCTGACTTCTGGTCGTGCCGTTTAGCTACGATATATGCGTTACCGACAGAGGACAGAAACAACCTTCGGCCAAAAACACACGGTCTTATTTAACTACAGGTACAAATAAGTAGAGCTGTCACAGTTGACGCGTTGATTAACGCGTTAATGCGTTAATAAATTAACGCGCATTAAAAAAAATTAACGCGCTTTAAAAAAATTAATACACATATGTAAATTTATGTTAATTTACTAAATTTTGTGAAGCAAAAGTTGAAATATTCCGTTAAACTTCATTTGACAATCGAATGAATTCGAGTAACTAAACTGTAGTTTTCGTTTCATCACTACTGTAAATAAATAATTATTTCGATTTTCAATGACATGCTAATAGATTTCTATGCTACCTATGACGTCAGTTATTGTTGATTATACGCTTAAAAATGTGTTTCTAACTTTCTATATTAGACAGGCAGGGCCCCTCAAACGTCGCGAGGCCTGTGATAACTTATCCCCCTACTCTCCCTCTCGACGGGACTGGGTAAGTTAATTTACACGTTAATTAATGCATTAAAAAAATTAACGCCTTGACAGCTCTACAAATAATTAACAGTGGGGCGAGTGAGACATACCGGGAATGATGAAGCAATGTCCGGTGACGGGGTCAGGTACCAGCCTACATCCAGCTGCTGCAGCCACTGAGTTGGGGGATACCATCTGATGATATCGCGCTGCTGCTAGTGCCGCTGCTGCCGCATGGGGGCCGTAGGCAGCGGCAGAGGGTGATGAGAGGTAAGGATGCCAGAGAGGAGACGGTTGCGGAGACTGCGGAAGCATCTGTGAACAGGCTGCTGGACCGGGTGATAGGTGCCAGTAGTGGCCGGCTCCTTGCATCAGTGTCAGCAGTCTGTCTTCGATGCAATCTTCGACGTCTGTCATCAACCACACACAGACAGACCCACCTATACCTGTGACGACACACGGGGAAATCCAACAAAAAACGGCCGCCGCAGCAAATGACCTGACGCAATATGCGGCCGTCCGTAATAGGTGGCGTGGCTCTCGACGCTGCGGGCTTTGCAGAGCAGCGCGAGCGTTCTCTGTATGGCACAAACCGTGCTGCGGACAGGCAGACGGACACAGCCACAGACACGGTGCCTAATAATAAGGGTCGCTTGCAGCTCGCAGCGTCGTGAACCAATAACGGAGTTTAAGGCGACGATTATAGGCCTACATTCAGCGGTCGTGTGAGACAAGGGCTAAGAATCGACACATGTCGCATGGATGAAAAGCCTCCGTATAGGTTACTGCTATTAGGCTACTCCTCAAATATTGGCGGAAGGGGGGGGGGGAATTCGTGATAGTGTCTCCCAGTCCAAATACTGAGAGACGCCCCCCCCCCTGATGACCCTGACGCATATAACATGGTAACTAATAGTAGACTATATTACTATTAGTTTGGCCAATGTTACCTGGATTGAGCTGGAGAGGTGACAGACGACGTGGTCGCAGAGTGCACCGATTGCCGTTCACCAACGTTACACAATCACTAGCATCATCGCCATCACGAGCATGCCGTCTAGAACAACAACAGTCAGATATATCAATTCAGCATCTTACGGCCTATGTGGCCGTGCTAACAGGCTGCGTTATAGATCTACCCGTCCATCTAACCCGGAGCGCATAATAGTAATGTGTAAAAAAGTAAAACGTGAAGTCCTCCCCGAGCCTTACGGCCCATAGGGCCATAGGGCTGATCTCCGTTTCCTTAGCACTCAGTCAGACACCGGTTTACACTGCGAGACCACGGATACGGGGCTAGTGCATCGCACGGTGTGCCTGTCTAAGTCTCAGCTTCTCACTGGTACTCATTGCACCTACCCAAGGAGGGATGGCCAGGCTGAGTTGACCTGAGCGGCTGGAACATACCAGGATGGTCACCCATCCAAGTACTAACCGGGCCTGTGTTGATTAACTTCGTTGATGCAATCAACGCCGCTGCCAACTGAGCCAAACCACCACACATACACAGTGTCTCAAAAAAACATCCCTGACATTTTCGACTGTAACTTGAAAGAAAGCCACTTATCAAATTTTGATAATTTTTGGTAGGAATATTATTGGTACAACTTGCCATCAAATAACCATTTAGTTTCCCACCTCACCTAACATTTGTTTCTGCACTACCTGGGGAAAACACAATGAGAGAAATATCACTTTTTATCAAATGCGATATGATTGCTTAATTAACACAATGCGTAAAAACACATTCTGTTCACATTTCTGACACTGTGGCTGACACTTCACCCAGTTGTCCATTTTTCAACTGCCTGCAGTAAAACTGCTCGAAGCGTTGGCCCACTATGCGAACACAGGCAAGGAGACGCTTTCTCCATTCACTTGACAGCAGTATCGCTAAAATTCTGCTCCAGACCAATCCAGGCTGTACTAGTCGCTACTTGACTTCACAAACATTCCTAAACTTCATCTGGTAGGCACACTGCTGCATGACAGTCAAATCTTGTAACAGACTGGCTGTTGGGGCCCACAGATTCGGATAGATGAAATTTATTGACGTTTTGTCATTCATTTTAACACGTATTGTGCTTGGTCTGATTTTCCCAGGTAATGCAAAAGCAAATGTTGGGTGAGGTGGAAACTACACCTCTTATTAAATAGCCAGTTGTGTCCAAAATATTTACGCTAAAAATTATTAAAATCTGCTAATTTTTGTTCAAATTACGATCGATAATGTTGGGGATGTTTTTTTCAGGTTGTCTGTTTATTTCAACATATATTGCACTTGATCTGCTTTCCCTAGGTAGTGCAGAAGCATACAATGGGTGAGGTGGGAAACTGAAAGGTAATTTGATGGCGAGTTGTGTCAGAAACATTCGTACCAAAAATTATCACAATTTGACAATTGGTTTTCAAGTTACAGTCAAAAATGTCGGGGATGTTTTTTGAGACACAGTGTAGTGATGTGATTTGAAGTTATTGCAGAAAAAAAGACACAGGTGAAAAAAAATTTCCAAGTGCAGTTTGTAAGAGTGGTATGGTCAAAGGGCACGTGACGGAACGCCGTTCGTCCAAACACTTTTGGGATGGACTGCCCTTCCTTTTAGACACCTAAAAACAAAGAAATAACAATACAAAGCTCCGCCCCGAACCCTGAGCTAATAGCCATTCTTCAGACAGCTGGGTTGAAGAAGACCTACTTCTAAAAGATAGGAATGAGAAGCAAGGAAAAGCACCGCCCCCCTCCCCCCCGAAACACAAATTCACCACTACACCACTGGTTAGAGAGCATTACGAACAGAACAGATCTTCAGTGAAACAAACAAAACTCACGTGTTGACGTCAGCTGGCGAGTCGGCGATGACGTCATCGTCCTCGTGACCCGGTGACCTCGACGTCACCCAGTTCCGTGACCTCCCGGTGACCCAGTTGTTCTCGACGGCGGCTCTGTGCACGCTGGACGATGATGATGCCGGCGCCGAGTGGTTAGATGCCTGTCGTTCACGACCTGCAGCTTCCAACGACCTCGGCCTTGACCTTGACCTTGACCTTGACAATGACCTTGACCTCTGAGTCATGTGACATCGCCGGTCAACGTCCTTGACCGCTGCATGATGCACACACATACCAGGTAAACGGAAAAGGTAAAAGTCTCTTTGTATTTGCTATAGCACTTCTTAGATGAGAAAGACTCACCACCAGAAGCGCTTTACAATCTCCGGCCAGATGGCAGCTGATTGCCATGAGCTGATGATAGCGCAGCGCACTATGCGGTCATCCATTGCCCGCGTAAGCCAACAACTGGACCCACGGTTTGCAGCTAGCAAACATACCACCGCCCCAATCAGCCACATACAAGCTTTCACCGGGTAGCCTGTAAGCTACTACTCATTTGTCGTCCCGCCGAGAGTAGGAAGCTGAGTTGGCCTGAGCACACAGTAGGTTAGCAACTTGCTCAAAATTGCTGGCAAATGACCGGCAGTGAGAAACGAAGCGCAACCTGAAAGTTACGAATCGACAATGACAACGTAAAGCTATACATCGGCACACAGCTGTCAAGCAACTTGCCCAGAGTTGTTATTTGGTAGCGGACTGGCCGGGATTCGAACCAGCGACCTCTCAGTCATGAATCCAACGCCATAACCACTGAGCCACCAAGCCTCATAAACACAGTGAGCAACGATTAAGACAAAACAGATAGCTTAACAGCGATATAGCAATCAAAAACGCTGGCATATATATATATATATATATACATACATATATATAT
>Ga0209367_1006868_pt1 | contig 15702 bp, 7 predicted proteins | sample WorMetLIZISLAND2_FD_187412 | JGI IMG/M metagenome (GOLD analysis project Ga0209367, IMG submission 187412) | Marine gutless worms symbiont microbial communities from Max Planck institute for Marine Microbiology, Germany - Olavius geniculatus... ... | reverse complement strand
AGGCCATATTTCGGCCCCTAGGGGGTGCTGCGCCCCCAAATTTCTACAGGCGCTAGAGAATGACCAAGTCTTACTAGCGCACCCCCCACCGGGGATGGGGGCCCTTCTTACAACATTTTTCAAAGGGGAGTCAAAAATTGCCTTAAAATGTAGCGTATTAGACAAAGGACCTTTGGAGACAAAGGGAGTAGCTTCATGAGACTTTGCCACGTGACGTGCTGCTAGATGGGGGTGATAACGCGGGTGGAACTTCTGGGGCCACTGCCCCCTTAAAATTTGGGGGGGGGCAAAAAACGTCTAAAATTTAGCATGTTTTACGACAACACTCGAGTTTGCCCGCAAATATCTCTGGAATCAATGAAGATGGCGACAAAATCTAAACGGCGTTGACGAGAATGATCTTTTCGGCGCTAAACAAAAAAATAATTTGTGCAATTCGGTTCACTACGAACAAAGTTATAAGCACTCACGTTGACCTACCCTAAATCGACAATGCGCGTTCGGCGTATGCCAATGCATTTGAGTTCGGACCACGTGACTTTGATGCCGGGGAATTTCTCCCCCCTTTTTACCACTCCTAATTTCCCCCAATCGGACTTAGGGCGCCAGGCGGACTCACGTTGGGCTTTGCCCCAAATTTCTAGTTTTGGATTAATCTGGATCCAAATACAGAAATTCTTTTGGCACTACATGGTGAACTTTGCTGTCCGATACAGAAAACAAATTCTGATCTGGCCAGAATAGCTCTGTTTGGACCTATAATGAATAGGTATAGGTATAGGTCGTCAATTTGTATAGCGCATCGTCGCGAACACGCCTCTAATGCGCTTTCGTCACTAACCAGAGCTGCCGGCCGCACAGCCACCGTGTGCAGCCTGCAGACACGGGCTGCCGCAGCGGCCGGCTAGGCAGCCCCAGTCAGCTGTACTAACTCATATAATGGGTTACTACTCATTTAACCGACCCCGGAGGGATGGCAGGCTGAGTTGGCCTTGTTGGTTGACTGATAGCGACGCTTTACCCACAAAGTGGTCAAACGGCCATACATCAGTCTAGCGCAGGATATGGAAAGTTCGCTGGCCAGGACTGACGTTCTAACCACTATGCTACGCCACCAACATGAATGTAGTGCACAGCAGAGTACAGGAAAAATTATTTTATCCTCGGCAGAGGTTTGTATATTAAAATACACAACAAAAGATATGAAAATACACAAAAAAAGTTTTAAACAGCATTCAAAAGTTTTTTTTTCCTTTTTTAACTGGGCACCAATATCAAAGGCAGCTGCTGACGCTACTGCTAACTACTGCAGCAGATCTGCATAACCATCAGATCTCCGCCCTCACTCAACTGACGTGGAATGACGTTTGGACTGCTGCAGCTGCCGTTCAGCGATGCTGTTGTTTTCGACTATTTTGTCAAATGGTTCGTTGATCATGCTCAGTCCACCACCACAGGTTTTGTCGATGTCACCTTCCTCTTGCACTACGAACGACTTGTGCTCCCACTTAGCAGCACCGGTCTGTTCAACATACAAACAGCAACTTGTATCCTACTGATACCTGATGCAATTTACCCATCAAATTCGTCAGCTTGCTTTATTGTTGTGGCTTAATGATCTCGAGATTGCAAGTTCAACTCCTGGTTATTCCACTGCCAAATCACAAGTTGTTCACACACAAATGTCTCCGTCGCCGTTCAGTATAATTTGATAGAAGCCTAACTGCAAGAAGGTAACAGCAGTGTATGCGAGAGGTCTGGCCTACTGCCCATAACTCAGTTGGGTTTACCTTTGCTGCCAACTGTGGAAGATAAACACTGATCCCAGGAGAAGGTGAAACTTTACCTTTTTACTTTATCGACCACAATGTAGATGTATTATGATGTTACAAATTACCACACACATCCCCATCAAACTCGCCTCATACAAATAAATAAAAAATGTCGTTTCACTGACGAATAGAATGCAAAGGATTTTTACGCACAAAAGCAGCTACTGCTTTCAGCACGTCTTAGCCATCGCAATTCTGTCCGTCCGTCCGTCCGTCCGTCTGTCCGTTACACGGGTGGATCAGTTAAAAACGGTGCAAGATAGGATCACTAAATTTTCACCATCGGCTGCCTGAAAGACTTCAGGAACCGTAAAGCTTTTCCATAAATTCAAAGAGGGTCACCCCGAACAAGGGTGCTAAATGAGAGGGGGTTGGTAAAATTTGCGATTTTTAGCCAATAAGTCGCTGTATCTCAATAATGGTGCGAGATAGTGCCTAGGTTACTATTAATCACTAACAGGAAATCGTACAGTGGCTCTCGATTGCCACCAAATTCAATGACCTTGGATGACCTTTAATGCTAAAATAGGGGTTTTTGTGGATTTTTTAGCGATTTCTGGCTGCGAGACACATTTCAAGAGTGAACTGCGCCGAAACCAATTGAAATAGACATAGACAAGCTGCATATGAAATTGTTAGAACTAAACGTAGATTTCGACAGTCCAAGTCTCGATTTTCTAGGTTCAAGGAAACCTGCTCACGAGGGCATCAAATAGCGGTACCCCCATAAAAGTCGTGTTGAAATGGCTGGAGATAGACTGACAGTTTGCGAACAGTAGCTGCTATAGGCTTTTGCGCGTCTCGTGAGCATTAGCTCAAATTCGTTGTTCAGTCTAACACATTGAGTTGCAAAGTATACTGAATGACACTCAAAAATTAATATAAAGTAAGTTTTGCAAACTTATTTGCCAAGCAGCAACAGCATAAAACACACACACGCGTACACAATGCATAAACAAAAATAAATGAAAACAAAAACCAATTTTAAATCAATTTCGGAACTTGAAACTCACCTCTTGTTGTATTCTGCCATTCGCAACAATGCTATCGTGGTCCTTAACAGGAGTCTGGTCCTGATCATCATTCTTATCTTCAGTTTGTCCTCCTCCATCTACCACTGCTGTTCGTGGTCTGTCTTCAGCAAAGACAGCCAATAACGTTTGTTGTTTTTTTATTTCACGTCCTTGTTCCTCATCACCTGATACAACAATGCGAATAATGAGTCAACTGAATAAATTATTGTTCACTCAGTAAGTGAGTAGTTTCTTAATGGCACATCAGCACAAAATAGGCCATTCAGTGCCATACGTGGTTAAAATTAGTTAAAAGCAGTTAATATATGTATTAAAAGCAAAGTTAAAAAATTAAAATACTTGTTAAAATCAAGGCTATTAAGCTAATGTAAAAACAACATTATATACGATTGTAAAAGCCGATATCTTTAACATAAGCGATGATGTTGCGAGATGAAACATTTTCAAAAACGTCCTTGAGTGTGTCCACTCCAAAATATCTCTGACGTGCTTTACTGTAACGGGTGCAGTCTACCAAAAAAGTGCTTAACTGTGAGCGGAGAATGGCAAGCTTCACATACTCAAACCTATCACAAAATTAATCATATATCTGTATGAGGCCCACTTGCTACAATACACCATGGTCCATAAAAATGTGCCACTTCTATTTTTGGAATAGCTCCATGCAGCATTGGCCGATTTTAATAATTTTTGCCGTGCAACATCAGAAAGAAACTCAATGCAAATGACTACTTTTGGCCATCTTGCTTTAATAATGTTGTTACACTACCTTGGGGAAATGCAGGTTGTTGAGCCTGTGGTTCGCCAGTGGTGTCAATGTTTGCCGCTTGCATTTGCGCTGAAGGGAAACGTTTTGAGCACATGCTGTAATAAAGATGATGTAATTTGACATGTGTGACATTTTGAGATACAATAGTTGCCATTCGTGTTTGTTGCTTTTCAGTTAATCATTTCTGAGCTGACGCGTGCACTATCCAGTATGAATTCATTGTTGCAAATAACCAAACTACAACTTCTGCATTTCACAAAGTAGTGTAGCAACAGTATTAAAATGAGGTGGCTAAAACTACAGCCATTTGCATAAAGTTCTTTCCTGATGTAGCGTGCCGAAAATTATTAAAATCGGCCAATAGTTCATAAAGCTATTCAAAAAATAAAAGTGGCCACAGTGTATATTATCAGGTCAGATCCTATACTAAATGCCAAAAATGTTGGGGGCAGAAAATTGCAACTTTCTGCCAAACAGCTGCAAATTTCTGAAGAGGAGATTATGGGAGCTTAAAACCAATTTTACACCTATAGTACCTTTTTGAAAATTTTTCAGACAACAGAATCCGGTGCAATGACAGTCTCTATTAAGTAACAATTCTGTTAATTCACTTTCTTGTATTCCGAATGAATGAATGAACAAATAAATGAATGAATGACAAAACAAATTTTTGGATAGACTAAAATCTGAATGGGAGGAAAAGCAGGAACTGTCCCTAACCCCCCCTACCATGACGCCTCTAGTGACAGACTTACCTGTCTGTGTCTTTCGACATTTGCAGTACCAGATGATGAAGATCAGCAGCAGCAGGAGAAAGACACCAAAGACTGAGAACGAGATTACAGCAGCAGCGACTGGGAGGGTAGAAGGTGTTGATATCACACTGTCAATAAGCGGCTGACGAGATTCCACCGAGGTGATCAGTTCTTTGCCTGGCGTGGTTGTGATGTGGTCTAACATTGTTGAGTTGCCGGTCATCAGAATTTCGTCAATCATTGCCTTGTTTTGCATCCGGCATGCATGATACCCTGAATTTAAGAAGAAAGTACTTACATATACAAAATGGAGACATCACACATCCAAAATTTTTTCACTATATCCTGACGTTCTCACTTTCTTGGTCAAAAAAACAAGAAAAAAGACAAGGATATGGCTTCTCCTGTTTAACTACCCGGCTCAATATTATTGTTGATTTCTGCTCAACCCACCAATTATGCAGAAGGTGCCATTCTTTGATCAAACAACATTTATAGCACCAATATTATTACACAAAACAATCAAAACATTTGTTATACAATTTCAGAAGCAGATCTGTACACCGTGGACTGATGCAAACCACCAAAAAATTTAATCATTTGATATATGGGCTATGTGCCCCCCTTTGCAAAAAAAATCATGGAAATCTGTTGAAAACTTTTGAAGAAATCTTTCAGACCGATGAACTATGTCACCAAAAACACGACTTTCTTCCTCCAGTGAACATATTAATAAACAATAAGTGACAGATGTTTAATGTTAAACTTAACAGATAATATCACATTCCAAAAAATCTGAAATAATTATAACCAACTTGGACAATTGTTGCCACAGAAGGCATGCAGCTCTCTGCATGCATCATCACACCGAGCCAGCCTCCGAAACCAGCCACTATAGAACTTCCCGGGTGGACAGATCTTGTCAATCTGAGCTTGCACCTCTGCAGGGACTTTACTGCCAATAGGAGACTCATATGATGGCATAGTCGTCAGTAAACACTCATAGTAATCTAAACAGATCCACAAAAAATGCACGGAAAAAAGTTTAGTCCAAATAGCACATACTACAAATTAACTTCTGGCCAAAAGAGCACAGATAAAAAAAGCAAAAAGCTGTAGGTATTCTGCTGGTCTGAAACCATGCATTGTTCTGGACATATTGGTGATATTTTGTGCATGCTATGATGGCACATGACTACAATGTATTTCATAGCAGTATAGCAAATCATGAGTAGGCTATAAACAAGCAATGCCCCTGCATCACAGGAGTTATCACTAGAAACTTCAGCAGCAAGTTCAATTGTGCATTGAGAAAGTTATGTCTAACCCCAAAGTATCATTATCTTCACAGCTGCTTATACATTGTACAAATTCGCAACAAATTTTTATTGTTTTCGTGCATCTACCTTCCACACATCGCATCTATAATCATAATTTCAACTTCAAATCTGCTGTACACCTAGGGATATGAGAACAACAACAATACTTTATAACATCCAGTCATTTATCTCAATATGATGGGATGGGGTCCTCAGAGACTGTCCTCACCCTCAAAGACATCTCGAGGACAATCAGGGCCTTGATCTCAAGAAGGCCTCACTTCTGCCTTGGCCTTGAAAATGCTGGCTTCAAACCCATTGCTGATAGCACATAGCATAGCCTCGACTCAGCTGAAGATTCATAGCAAACACAATGACCACAGAAAAAACTGAATTTAAAAGGCTGCTGCATCAAATCGTACCTGGACAATTTTTGCTGCAGTAAAATACATCAGCATCGGTTGACTTGTACGGTGGACAAACATGACTGCACTGCATCAATGAGTTTAACAACGGATGAAAAAAGCTGACATCCTGACACCCGTGAGCAGTAGCCATGCCTGAATCAAACGAGGCTGTCACATGCACCAAATTATTGCACAAAGTCATGTCTCACTGTTGTTGAAAAAAAAGCTTTCAAAACAATCTTAATCCGGATCAATAACATCATGGAAGAATACTGTGTTTGAAAAAAACTGAGATTGCAAATATGTCAATGACAGAGTGATGTCGCGGTGCCAAAACCAGCTCCCGATACTCTGACTATAGCTATATAAGACATATTATCAGTCTGGTGGCACATTATATCTATGTAGGGTTATGGTTTGGAGTTACAGTTGGAGTAGGGTATGATTAAGAACAGACTTTTAACCAGTTTGCACCTAGCACATAGCATAGTTAATCAAAGATTCTAACAGAAATAAACTAAGCTAACTTACCCACAGTTCTTCAGCTAGTGCACACTGTTTTTAGATCGTCCAGTATCACACATTCACTATTTAATCTCCTGTTTAAGACTATCAAATTTATCTAATGAAGTTTACTGTACATGCAGTGCAGTCTGACGTAAGCGAAATTTTTAGAAAACCCACACATACCCATGGCAATACAACGTGTAGTCTATACAGCATAATTACGCAGTATTGTTTTATAAAAAAAAAGTTACTCTCTACCGATAAATATTAAAGCAAGTGATGTCATCAGCATCAGACTCTAATCACTAATAGAAAGTGCCATATGCCCTTTCAGATGACATAAAAATCATCGACTTTCCATGACCTTCAGGGTCAGTGACAACCAGTACGGTTGGCCTCACCCTAGCGACAGCTGTACTTCTTGTTTGACTAGCCTACTTCTTTTTATAGAAAACAATGTGATTATGTGACGAACAGTGTGTATTTAAGATGTTTTCCTGGGACGTCCAATGAAGTACAAATAAAAAAGCCTTTAAAACCTTCAAAAAACCAAATTACTAAAAACCTAAAAAAAATTTTCTTTAAAAAACTTCATCCAGCTCTTGTTAACGTACGTAGATGCTTTGTTACAATAATACAAGGTCTGTCAAATACTTTCATTAAAAACTGACAACGTTGCACAGCTATATGTAGGCCTAGTATAGCAATTAGGCCTATAGGCAATTCACTTTACTGCAACGGTGTCATACAGCGGATGCTTCAAAAACTAAATTCAAAATCCAAATCTGCACATACAGTGCAACAAGTACTCAATGTTTACATCTGCAACAATAAACCAACACAGGACATTTTACAACTTTATTTTCAAACTAAATCGTAGAATTTGTAAGGTTAACTTAATAGTAGGCCTAAAACAACAAATACCAATAATTATTTCATTGTTGATACACCATTCAACCGGTCACTTATCATACACAACAAGTATCATGCAGTATGACAAGAACTTGATATTTTCTTTTTAGCCCGTCAATGTCATAGTAAACTATCAGTCATAATAGACAAACAAACACACACCCACGCGCGCATATTACAATATATTGCCTAGCAACATTATTTGCAGTTGGCCTAAATGTATTCGATACGTCACGTTTGTATGCAGTATGCAATAACGTACGCAGGACTTAGCAACGTGATTCTTCCATCAACTTCCTCTTCCCTCTAATCTTCTTCCTTGAGTTTTTGATATGCCACATGAGAGCAATACATGCACTGCATGATAAAAATTCACATATACCACGCCAGAAAGATTATATACCCAGTGGTAACAAGAAATCCGAGCTAATATGATCATAGGATGTGCGACAGCAGTAGCCTACATAGTAGCAGCAGCAGGTACTATTATATGCTACCATACAATAACAACCCAGAGTCTCTCTCTCATTCTCCACCAAGTGAAATGATTTAAACATTACTACTGTAAAATGTAGAAGTTTTCACAAAAGGGCGCCACCGTTCCTGCCAGTTGTGTATGACATGTGGAGATGATGATGAGTCAGCATGTACACACACAGATGGACAAAACGACCAATCTCTTAATCTCCTCCACAGGGCCAGATTTAGCTGGTGAGAGGCCTGAGGCCAGCTGGTGGGAGGCCAGTGCCCAGCTATTACATAACTAGAGACATCTGAATAACACGAGTCCACAAACAAGCTGGTTACTAGCGCAAAGAAATTTACTAGCTAGGGAAATCTACTTAACGAGACAAAGGTGGTAGCAAAAGTTATGCGAGACAGGATTGGCTATCGAATTACGGGGTTTTAAAAATTGAGGGGTTTGGTGGGAGACCCCCTGTTGGTGAGAGGCCTGGGGCCCGGGGCCCCCCTAAATCCGGCCCTGCTCCTCCAATGTTCATTTCGTGCATCTTGGCGGAGATAAATATAACTTAAATATAAATATTAAAAACTAAAATGCGAGTAACCAAAATTCAACAATGAACAGCATAAAATAATTGGCACAGAGAACTAAGAGAGTGATACTAAATGACCTGTTACCGCAATATTTAAGAAAGTTTTTGGTCAATTTTCCCTGACAAGATTTTCGCCCTCACATTTCCCAGATTTTGACTGAAATCCTTGACATTTCCTTGACAACTATAAAATTCACTGACAGTTTTTTTTATTTTACAGGCAAGCTGTCATTCTGCACTCATATCATGCAGAAAACAGTCTTTGGCCTGCTATTTGAATTATGCAAGTCTATGTGCAAGTTTTTAACACAAAAATGACACAAATGAAGACAGCAGTATCTCGATTACACACGAATAAATACCTGGCACATAGACTTAGAAGGGGAGGGGGAGGGTTCAATGGGTTTGACTGCACCCTCCCTCCTGCCCCCCATCAGTTGGAACCAAATAATATTACATTAAAAAAATGACATCGCCAAATGCAATTTGCGATCTCAAAATACATTAAAATGTAACTGCACCCAGTTTTTTGCCCTGGACACCAATATGGGAACTTAAAGTGCTCCAACAGACACTCTAGCTGTAGACCTCCCCCTCACTGGAAAAGGTGGCTAAGTGCCTGAATATGGGTGTAGTCTATCTTACATTTGCCTAATGCTTATTGCTTTTGTACATGCAGGACAACATGATGAAAAATATCTGGCATAGCAGATCTCGGAAATTAGTACAACACAGTCTACATGGTGTTTCATAAAAAAGTGACCCCTATTTGGTTTTTCATCATTTACTAAAATGATGATCAATTTACACAAAATTTTTACCAGTTGTAGCTGAAGAAATACTAATTCAAAATATTGCAACAAAATATGGCAGTTTATTAAATATTCTTTGCTAGTCGTGATGTAATTCTGACATCATAATGTGTCATGGGTACAAGCTTGATAGTCTCAACTGGTGCTGTCTATCGCTACCCTGCTCCGATGGTAAAAAATTTGGTTCGCTTATGACAAATTTTTGAAGTTTTACAGTTGCAGCCACAAAAACGTGCAAAGCGATCGAATTTACGTGTCTGTGGGCATAGTTGGTCTCAGGGTTTTCAACAGCGGACGTTTGGGCGTAAATACGCCCAAAAATTTCAGCCCGTACGCCCAAATTTTTGGATGCGGACGTCACGACGTCCAAATCAAACTGTCTCTTATTATGTTTAGGCCTATTTGTTTATAGTAAACTGCGAATCGACATCAGATTTTTTTTCTATTTCTTTGTGTGCATTAAATAATTCTGATCCAGAAACTACGTCCTTCGCTTTGCATAGAGCTAGAATTGATTGTTCGTTTGTTTTCAAAACCAAGACCTACATCTGTTGGTCGTGCAAAAATGATGCATATTACTTTGCACTAAAGATAATGTGTTAATGTTTTGCTTGAGTTTTTGCAGACCTACTGCACGACTTCCAGATTTTGTACACTGATGTTCAAATTTTGAAACTTAGAAGTCATAACGTCCTGAAAATTCAGGTCTATTGAGAACCCTGGTTGGTCTTTGACATGTTTGAGCAACACTGTGCACTATCACACCGAGCTTGAAAGATGTTGAGTTTTTGGATCACAAGATGCCCGATTTCATGTTTCCATGTTGCTCAGTACTGACACGATAAGCATTTTTTATTAGCGAACCAGATTAAGTTCACCATCGAAGCTAAGTAGCAAATAACAGCACCAGTTGAGACTATCAAGCTTGCACCCATGACACATTACAACGTCAGCTTTACTTCACGACTAGCAAAGAACATTTAATCAACTGCCATATTCTGTTGCAATATTTTGAATTAGTATTTCTTCAGCTACAACTGGTAAGAATTTTGTGTAAATTGATCATCAGTTGAGTGAATTATGAAAAAAACAAAAAGTAAGTAGTAGATATATGACATGTAAAAATGTACAAAAAAACATGCATCATATGCCAAAAGATAATATTGGAAAAGACTGAAAATTAAAATAAAAAAGTTGCGAGACAAACAAACTAGCTGTAATTGAGAAAAAAAAGACAAATAAAAACATACAAAACACTAGGGTCAATCAATGCACTCAAAGCGACAGTCTAGCTTGACATAATAAAATAATGTCATTTGAATGAATGTCGTCCACTGTACTTTGAAACGGCTTTTGAAGCACAATGACCCATCAATCAAACAATGTCCGACAACAGCACAGGGTTCACATCCTTTTACTGACAAAATCCAGGACTTTTCCAACACCCCACAAATTTTTAAATATAACAAGCTGGCACCAGATTTCAAAAGTAGGAGACTGCAAGTTTAAAAAATGACTTCCATTTAAGCCCATAAAAATGAGTGATTTTCAAGGATATTTTTCCAGGATATTCCAGGACCTTAAGCTTTAATCTCCGGGACTTTCCAGAACCAAAGTGATTTCCAGAACTTTTCGGGTCCTGGAATTTTCAACTGAAAAAAATCCAAGACTTTCCAAGAGACGTAGGAACCCTAATAACAACATGCAGTATAAAATATATCCAACAAACAGTTGCACGTGAAGAGAAGGATTTTATATCGACAGCACTACATGGAAGCTCATCCACTGCAAATGAGAATTGAACTCTATTAATAAAGCTACCACATGGCCTATGTGGCTGAACGGCTGGCTATGTTAACAGCCAGTGCCTTTAATCAACTAAGGTCCAGTTTTTCCATCGCCAACCAAATCGAATTTTATCTCCGATTTACTGATCTCCGATCAACTTGATGTTTCGATCGTCGATGAACTGTGTTTCGTTTTCCACACATTATTGATCTCCAATCACGTGATCGGCGATTTGTTGATTTACCATCAACAGAGACTACTTATGCCAATCTGGTTGGCTGACAATGACCTCGCTGCAAGTAGATGCCGTAGACAGTAAACGTCGTCATAGCAGCAATATCAACGATATTGTCCATTATCGTCTGCTGTCAAAAATAGGTTCTATTGGAAATCAATACGGGAGCGTCTATTTTATTTCTTCACAAAACACTATACACAGTATAAATTGATCAGTAGTGAATAAGCGATTGATCACCATGCCTGGAACTTCATTTTAATGCATGAATTGCCGATCTGACCAGCGAAGTAAAGCGATGTTTCTGGTGCGAATAAGCAACAAACTGCAGATCGCCATGTTTAATCGTCAATTATCTGACTTAATCGGCCAATATTCAGTCATCAGCTTGATGGGAGATTTGATGGACAACTAGCCGCTAATTGGCAATGGAAAAATGGTTATTGAGATGATCTCTGATCAAGTCTCATAGTTGACTGGAAATCAATTTGATCGGCGATCAAACGTACATGGAAAAAAGGGGCCTAATTCAGTATGCCAGCACTTAGCAGTCCTGGGGCCAAATTTTCAAAACTTCTTTGAAAGAAATTGTAAAAATATTTAGGAAAGCACTAACCTTGTCCTACAGAGAGAAAGCTGTGTAATAAAATGAAATTTGCAAAAAAAGTACACAATGTTGACACTTAGCTAAGACGTCATATGTGACGTTATAGGTTATTTGCGCAACGCTGCGGTAAAATCAACACTGAGTAAGTAAAGGAAAATGACGTTTGGTCAACTTAAAAAACGAAGTGGTGTGTAAAATGTGTTTCCTGTGGACACACTAAGATAAGAAGTTGTCCAAAAAAGTTATCCTAAGTAGTTTTGATTACATCAGATCGGTACAAGCGCATCTAATTGGTTGAAGATAAGAAGAAAGAAGTTAGGAAGATAAGAAAAGAAGAAGTTTTTTGGAAATGCAAAGAAAACCGATGAAAATTTGGAAAAGAAAACTTCTTTGTAATTCCTAAATCATCTGACATAGGAAGATCTTTGGAAAATATCTTAGGAAAGTTTTGAAAATTTGGCCCCTGGTAACAAGCATTACCACGGCCACTGTATAATACTGTTGCAAATACTATGCCAAGATTTTTGTTGAGCAGAAATAAGATAACAGTGGCAGCCAACATTCCATTCATGGCAACTGTATAAATTCGTTCATTCCCAGAATCATATAGCTACATCGATATTACACCTTCTCTTCACGCACAATGTAAAGTACACCAAAACATCATTCAAGCTACAATAACAAAAACTCAACAGTATAAACAAATCATCATTTCAATTAAACTGAATCGTAATGTTAAGCTCGTTAGCATGACTCATTAGATTTTGGATTATACGCAACAAACGAAAATATGAAAACATGACAAACATATACAAAAAAAAACCAGCAAGAAAAATAATGGCACTAAGTGACTACATGATACACAGCCATCCGTCCACAGCAACACTACATTTAAAGGTCCATGGACATCAAAATTAACGTATATACCTTATCCATGTTCCTAAAAGTGCAAAATGCTGTGATAACTTTGACAGTAATATCGGCACCCAGCGTTTTGTCAACACAGAGAAATTTACCTATGAAATCAACGATGTAGGAAAATCACGCAGAAAACGCGCAGACACACTGGCATATAGGCGCCCCTGGTGACGTCATCACGCTAGCCAATAAACATCATGAACATTAATGGCCTAGCGTAGACTGATGACTTTACCACCTAGGCCATTAAGTGTTTTTTTCATTTACCAAAACGTTTGTTTGTTATCATTATATATTTATATTTCATTCATATTTCACAAGGTAGTGTAAAGATGCATTTCTGGTGTGGTGGAATATATAACAACTGCATTATTGCAAACTGTCCGCAGAGTGTGTCAGTAAAAGAATTATCAAAATCAGTCAATAATTGGCGAAGTTATGGACATAAATAAAGTGCCACATTTTTTTGGACCATCCTGATAAACTGTGAAGCATAAAAACACCAAAATTTTTCTCATCATAACTTGAAGAAAAGTGATCCAATTTTAATAAGTTTTGGTACGAATATTACTGATACCACTGGCCATCAAAGGACTGTTTAGTTTCCCACCTCACCCATTGTCTGTTTCTGGACTATCTGGGGAAAGAAAACGAACAAAATATTGCATTTTTAACCACTTTGGTATTATTGCTTAATCAAAACAACACACAAAATACACATTCTGTCCATATTGTCATCGTTTTAGCTAACAGTTTGTTTAACTGCACATTTTTAACTGCCTATAAAAATGTTTGAAATGTTGGCCCACGAACATGGGCTCAGCTCGGAGACACTTTCTTCATTTGTTGATAGCAGCGTCGATAGCGTTCTGCTCCAGACCAATCCAGATTTTACTAGTCACTTCTTGAATTTATCAATATTCCTGAATGTTAAGCCTATTTAATCGGCATGCTGCTGCACAACAGTCAAACCTTGTAATTAATTGGCTGTTGGTGGCCATATCTGAAAAGATGAAATTTTATAAAGTGTTTTTGTTCACTTTAATGCATATTTTGTCTGTTCTGTTTTTCCCCAGTAGTGCAGAAGCAGATGTTTGGTAGGGTGGGAAACTGAACGGCCATTTGACAGTTAACTGTGTCATGAATATGTGTACCAAAAATTATTAAAATTGGATAATCCTTCTTCTAGTTATGGTAGAACAACTGGTGTGTTTTTTTGTATGCCTCACATTGTAGAATACATATGCAAAATACTGCCATCAATGCAGCACACATCGTAACAACAATTAAGGGTTCTACATTAACATGATGCTTGAGCCCACATTTTCAAAAATTACAAAAAAAATTGCACATCTGAGATCAAATTTTTTGAAGTTTTGAAAATGTGGGTCCTGATAATTTTCACGCCATCCCGTACTCATTTAGCCTAGTAGTTTAACATGCCAGCTAAGCTCTTTGCACATTGCACACTGACAACAAACATTCCTGGAAAAAAGTTTACCCATGAAAGCAGCTGAAAACTAGAAAAATGAAGCAATGAGCATCAGTTTCACACCATAATCTTCATAAACCAAAATTTCAACTTCAAATATATTACAATTCATGATATATTGATATATTGCTTCGCGACAGAAAACGTAGGTTACAATCCGCCAATTAGTTGAATTTGACTGCCCGGGAATACGGAAAGGGGTGCACATTTTGGCCAATGGTAGCTAGTATGGAGCTGATTCATCACTACGCAAGTCAAACACAAATTTCATGCTTCCACTATCTTTCGAGTTCTTCTCATCCTTGTAACAACAATAACATATTTATATTACAATCATATTATAATTACATCAGAGCAAATAACTTCAACAGTTTACAAAGCTATGTAAGGGCAATATGAGTCAAAAGTCGAAAACAGCAAAAACGGTCAGATCGGCAATTCACGCATTAAAATGAAGTTCCAGGCATGGCGATTAATCACCTTGTAAACTGTTGAAGTTTTTTGCTCTGACAGGGGCACGGGTAAAATATCTGGTCCGCAGGTTTGGTCCGCAGTTTACCCGTTGGTCGGTCCGCAGGTTCGCATCTTACCCGCGCCCGTCTGACAGGTATTCTAGCGCCATAAAACTTACCCATACAAAAAAATCCCATCCAGACGCAGTCGAGCCAACAAATCCGCATTATCAAAAAATTTTACGCTACAGCTTTACAACTAAAACGTCCTAGAAATGCTATAACATTCTATCAATCAAGAATCAACCATCACAAAACCATGCGGCTACGAACTAAACAACAACAAGGTCAAAAATGACACACCCCGTAGACGATATGACTAATTACCACAACGGACCACAACGGACCGTAAATGAACAAATGTAACATAAATGTTGTCTGCTGTTGCCCTTTGCTAACACAAAAAAACTAGAAATTTGGGCCAAAACCAAACGTGAGTCCGCCCGGCGCCCTAAGTCCGACTGCCGGAAAATTAGGGGGGGGGGTAAAATTTCCCCGGCATCAAAGTCACGTGGCCCGAACTCAAATGCATTGGCATACGCCGAACGCGCATTGTCGACTTAGGGTAGGTCAACATGAGCGCCTATAACTTTGTTCGTTGTGGACGGAATTTCACAAAAATTTTTTGTTCAACGCCGAAAGGATCGTTCTCGTCAACGCCGTTTAGATTTTGTCGCTATCTTCATCGGTTCCAGAGATATTTGCGCTCAAACTCGAAAGTTGTCGTAAATCGCACCGATTTTTGAAC
>Ga0209367_1006867_pt1 | contig 15703 bp, 8 predicted proteins | sample WorMetLIZISLAND2_FD_187412 | JGI IMG/M metagenome (GOLD analysis project Ga0209367, IMG submission 187412) | Marine gutless worms symbiont microbial communities from Max Planck institute for Marine Microbiology, Germany - Olavius geniculatus... ... | reverse complement strand
GGCCTTGAGTTACAAGCCCCAACAAATGGGCAAAAGCCATAATGCAGCCAATTAAAATAGCCAACAAAACACATTCACCACGTTTGGCAGAACAAAGACCCCCCCACAAACCAGGGTACCTGCCCGCTATTCCAAAGGTCCACTATTCTGAAGGTCAGTTATTCCAATGATACGTGCCATAGTGCTAATGTTTGGGTTGAGGTTAGGTTTAGTGGGAATACTAGACTTTCGGAATAGCAGACCTTCGGAATAGTGGACCAGAATCCAAACTAAATAACGTCGGAAAACGGTGCAACATTTTCTGCCCTGTGGGGGACCTCTCTGTGGCATGTTGTGACATTAAAAAGGTCACCTGGTGTAGAACGCAGATTAGTCTGGACAGCTAAACCATCTCAGCAGTAGCAGCGAAGGCCCACATTTTTACTCAACATGGCCAAATTGGGTTTAAATACAGCTACGTAAAAACAGAGTTAACATTATTACCTGGCAAAGGGTGGTTCCAGCAGAATGTAAGCTGTCTAGCCGCTGGTCAAGTAATGGCATCGATGTGCCTGGAACGTCTGGTCTGAATATGTGAAGCAACTGATCATAACTGATACTACTGTACGTCCGAGGATCTGTTATTGCAATTCCTTCCTAAATATAAAAAAACTAAATGCATTTTCATTTTTCACCTGCTAAAACATTGCTACATTTTAGTTTCAATTTTCAACATTTCCCAATGGAAAATGTTTTGCCACGTGCAATTTCTGAGCTTACAATGCACAAAATATGTTGGCGACTGGGGTTCCAAACCACCCTATAAGCTCTTTGCTGGGGAGTTCAAAACCTCTAGCTGAATTCTGGGAGAAGCTGCGGGACAGGAGGGAGAAAAAAAGAAAACAAAATGTAAAAAAGATAAGGCTATTATACACTGTGCCTGGAAAAAAGTAACCTCCTAAACATTGCACAATAAAAATGTTAAATTTAAACAAATTTACATAAAATGTTGTGCACTTAATTTTCAATAAATTGCAGAAAAAGTAACTAAATTTTGTTTTAAAATATTATCTTTAAGCGGAGTTATTAACTGTTGAATATCAATAACAAAATATCTTTGTTGCCAATATGGCATTACATAAGTAAACCCCACAGTTAATATACATTTTTGTAACTCCGGCAAAAAACATTCCATTTTGGCAAAATTCTGCGTCATCAATGCGTTGTCCATTGGCAATCCAAGTGCCAAATTTCAGTTGAATCTGCCAAAGCAAACAATAGTTACAGTGGTTTTAGTGAGATAACCCTGCAACAATTCAGTTTCAGGTCGTCTTCGTGTCTGACATAATCCAGAAAAACCTGAAACTGAAGTGTTTGGAAATCACTGCACTAAAGCTGCTGTAACTACTGTTTGCTTTGATTGATTTATTTAAAATTTGGCGCTTTGATTGCCAATGGACGATGCATACTTGATGCAAAATTTTACCAGAATCGGGTGTTTTTTGTTGGAGTTACGAAAATGTACATTAACCGTGGGGTTCACTTATGTAACGCCATATTGGTAACAAAGATACTTTGTTATCGATATTCAACAATTAATAACTCTGCTACAAAAAATATTTTTAAACAAAATTTGGTGATCTCTTTAGCAATTTATTGGGTAATAATCGTAGAAAATTTTATTTAAATTGGTTTAGTTTTGACATGTTTATTGTACGATGGTTAGGGGGTTAATTTTTTCCGGACACAGTGTATATTTTGCTATTTTTTAATGATTATTGCACTTTAATGTTGCATAATGTATAAGGTTATTCTTATAGAAAAAAAGCAAAAAAAAGAGAGGGGTAAAAAGAGACAAAAAAATTGATTTTGTGCATAAATGTTAACAAAAATTCATGGACAATCAAAGCTCTACATATGATGCAGTTTTTGGCTTAGCCAGACATGATCTAAATAATTTGAGGGGGGACTGTTTTTATCTAATGTCTGCTTCTTGCTTGTTTGTTTGTTGATTTGCTTTTATTTAGAACTGTTGAAAAAAATGACAGAATGACAAATAATATCTATGAATAAACTATTACACAGAGTAGACCGGCGTGTCCTACATACATCAATAGCTCTGTTGATGGCAGCACAAAGTGACCAGTAACCTGTCCACGCCTGACCAGCGTAACTAACACTGTACCGAGGCATGTCGGCTGCATCTCGTTCAGACCAGAATGAGAAATTCAACAAGTCAACCACAAATACCCTGCAAGTCAATCATCAGCAAACAGATACCACAGATAGACGTTAGGGAAAAAATAGCAAAATGTGATACAATAATACACAAAGATGCCTTTCATGGAAAAAAACTTTTAAAAAACGTACGTAAACAAGTGAAAAATTCAACCTTCTCTACGGTGCTTCTGGGGCTCTGTAATTAGTAAAGTTTAGAAACTGTTGTGGAAAAAAACTAAGAAAAAAGCAAGAAAGAAAAGTAAGGAGAAGCGGTGGCAGAAAAAAAGGACAGAGTAAGATAAGGGAAAAAACTGCAGAGGATAGCTTTGTCATTGTCACCACAACAGTTAGTACAAGTCACTACCTGCGACACACAATCATCACAGACGATCCTAACAGGCCACAGCCCATCAGTCTGTCCATCTGTCTACCAGGTATGAGCTCCTAACAAAAAAATCAAAAGCACAGGAAAATCACAATAGAGATGAAGATTCAACAGGGTAAAAAAGGTAAAGATCGTCAATTTGTACAGCTCATCGTCGCGTATACATGCCTCTAATGCGCTTTCGTCACTGACCAGAGCCGCCAGCCACCCAGCCGCCGTGTGCAGCCTGCAGACACAGGCTAGCGCAGCGGCCAGACCAGGCAGCCCCAGTCAGCTGTACCAAGGTCCCCACCTTCCGTAACCCATACAATGGGTTACTACTCATTTAACCGACCCCAGAGGGATGGCTCGCTGAGTTGGCCTTGTTGACTGATAGCAGACGCCGTACCCACAAAGTGGTCAAGCAGCCATCCATCAGTCTAGCGCAGGATAGGGTAAGTTCGCCGGCCAGGACCGACGTTCAAACCACTATGTTACACCACCAACACCTACCGCATTTCCTCCATTAATTCGCATGGCCAAATATAAACAAATTTCTTAGCGTTCAAATTATTAGAAGTAAAAAAAAATAATTACTGAAAAGTCTGTTCGAATTATTTAACTAGAATACTACAAACGCGTATGATATTCTCTAGCAGTGTTTGGCCAGTACAACTGCCAGCAGTAGACCTACTGTGGCCTTTGATCGCCAATTCAAGCACGAGGGTGTGAAGGTGATTGTAGCAGTGACTAGTGTGAGCGCCAGCTGCATAACATGTTGGTACAGAGCTCACATTATGTTTCTATCATCGTCAGTGTCATCGGCGTAGTCATCATCAAATGAAGTAGACGTAAAATAATCACACCAGTCAACGGCGGCTCTGTCCCGAATTTTAGGGTTGAGCGGATGCTGATCCCATCGACTCACATCCAGAACTGTTTCGTGATTCTTCAACATCTCCAATATCTACCACAGACAGTTTCCCACTAAAATGACAACACTTAAGGAGTGTACAAAGTGACCAAACTGAACTGAACTGAACTCATTGAATTCCTGCCTTTGTATAGCTTACAATTTACGAAAAAAAATGAACTCAACTCTGTTCAGCTGAAAAGCTAGTTTCTTGCTGTGTTGTGTTAGCAACAAAACAAAACTAAACTGAGCTGAATTCAACGGGTATGCAGCATGAAAAGAACTTCTGAATTTTATGACAAACTTACCAATGTTTATGTCAGTTAAGTTTGTTCATTGTAAACAGGGCTTAACATTCATATTTATATAATATCAGCCATAATTACATGTGCCCTGATTCTCTAGTGAGATTTTGGCACTCTATAAACTGGTACTTACTTACTTACTAATTACACAAAAACCTTTAAACCACTTAACTAACTTTATACTAGTTATTTTCAGAAAATGCAATGTATTATTTCCTAGCTAATATACAGCTACTTTATGCTGATAACAGGATCAGAATTTCTTCAATTTGACCTAGAAGTCATTCTTGGTCTCAGTTTTGACACTGTGTTCTTAAACAAATCAATGTATTTATTTATTTATTAATTTACTTATTAAATCTTGCACAGAGTGCCAAAATTTTTTTTTAAATAATGAAAGAGATCACAAAACAGCACAACAGAAAGCAATTAAAAATCAAATTTTAAAACTAAAGCCCAAAAAGTTAAAAATATAAAAATAACAGTCAGAAATAATGCATACGATAAATACAAAAAAAAATGAAAACTGAAAGCACATTATACATGCCTTCTTAGCAGTTTTCTTGACACCCTGCTGTGACACTTTGACATCAATACTGTGCTCTGCAATGTATCTGCCTGCATCTCTTGGTGAAAGGATCTCACTGTCTGCCATCAGTACAGTACTGATGAAGGTCTCTTTACTGAAATACACATACCACATTACCACTGACAGCGACAGTTCACTGACTGAAGAGACACTAGTCCGAACAGTGCAAGGGTTAAGGATAAAAATTAAGGATAAGGAATAAGAATAAGGATAGCATTAGATTTAGCATTAGTGATAGAGATGGGAATATAAATAAATTGAATCTCTGGCGTTTGCAAACCTCAAATATGGTGGCCCTTAATCATGGTAACCCACAGCTATGGCAGAAGGGAATCTGACCAAATTTGGACAAGTGCCCCTTTGGACTCGTAACTCAGTCAGCCCACAGACATTTGCATCTGCAAACATCTCAGGCAAGTAAGTAGTTTTACCACAACAATAATAACAAGTAAACAAATTAATCTGGTATTAAGCAGAATCACTTTCTTTTTATACATGTGGTGATAGCAACAATATGCAACTGTGTGCTTTGGCTACTCCCCTTCTCCCCATCTCCCTCTCTTCTGGGAATCAAGGACCCCACCTAATACAGTATGTCACTAGACCCCACGAGTGTACCCACCAAATTGTATCTAAATCCATCACATGATGAGGGGTGCACAAATATTCCGTCCGATAGTAAGAATATTAACAAAACATTAATTCTATTTTCAGTTCGGCGAACTGATAGAAGCAACACAAAATTTGCTACTTTCAGTTCGGGGAAAATAGATAACGCCCGATGCCGCCGGGCCGCTGACATCCTGCCTCCGTCAGCAGGCAGGCGATGGTCTGGTGGGACAAAAACGTAGCAGAAAGTTAACGAACAATATACCGAACAAAGCTGAAATAAATAAATCTAAGCTGCGCAGTAAGATTTCAGGTCCACGCTGTAAGTACACGAGCTGCAGGCCATTATGATCCAATTCTGCCACTGTCCAGCTGGGAGTAAAACTGAAAGATTTTTAACCTCTCAGCATTTTGAAAAGATAGGAATAAGAATTGTGATGCTTAATCATTTTTTCAGTCGATCTTGTATAAAGAAAGAACGTCGCCCTGCACAAGTCATAGTAGATCTATAGCGCCACTCTCCACCTGCGCAGATTTCATCTCAGCAGCCAGCGCTGGTAACTAAAACTCAGAGTTAAAGGTCCTCCTTATATTTTTTACTTTAAAATTAGTGAATCTATTCACCATCTCTAATACAGTACTGGTAGCAGCGCGGCCGAACTGATTTTCTTAGCCCAGTTAGCTGTACTTCAGATCGCCGAACTGTTTTCAGTAAATTCTGATTCTTTCGACTCAATTCGGCGAACTGACGATAGTAATTTTGGTCACCAATCTTTCAGTTCGCCGAACTGACCGTAGCACTGAGCTTAACAAAATGACAAAAAAATTCTGTGTAAATGTATAATTTTACAATAACTGAATCTCTTTAAAATGTTAAATAAACGAAACATATGCAAAAGAACACAACAACTACAAATATAAACTTCATAGACAACAATGTAAACAAATGCCACACCCACTTTGGAAGACACACCTCCGATAAATAAGCAACTTTATTATTTTTTATCGGGGGGGGGATAATTTGTTACTTATTTATTGTAAACAGATGTTTTTCAACCAGGAAGTGCGCTTGTACACACAACTTCGAGAAAAAAGATTGACATTGTATTCAGCAATGTCAGTAAAATATTGGCGAGTATATGAGAAAGAGCAATGATAAAAGTCCATATTCCGTCTTTTCGCAGAGTTGACGATGAACACGAACGAAGCTACACGGTGAGTTTTGCATGTAACTTATTTCTCGTTCAGCTTGCCAACCAGAGCTGTGAAATCTGTTTATTGTATGCACGGTACGTTATTGTAATGAGCATATTTCAAAGAGGCAATTTTAGAGCGCTTCGTACTGTGTTAAGGACGTGAAGATGAAGGGTACGGTTCATTGGCGCAATGATACCTCGTCTACTGTTAAGTAGTTTGCAGTCTTAGAGCTGTGCTATTTACAAAATTTATTAGACTGGCCTTATTCGCACTCCGGAGTGCGAATAAGCGGAGGTTGTTAGCGCGCCTTCCAGAGTGCGAATAAAGCCAATAATAACCACCGCCTATTTGCACTCCACATTGAGTATGACTGATTACCACAATGGACCATAATGACGGACAAGACGACGTCATAGACAAAGGGATGGTGAAGACGGCCTATAAGACAAACGGACAAAGATGTCAAAAGCCAAGATCGACGATTGTATGGCAAAAACGAACGTATGGAAATGTCGATGACGCGGCAAAGTCAAATGAGACAGACAGATGATGGGAAAACGAACGGACAATGAAGACAACAGCAAAAACAGAAGACATCTCTTCTGTTTGCCGTCGCTGCAGTCACTGTGTGTCGTCTGTGCTATCTTGTCCGTTGTTTTCTCTGTTGTCTTTGTTGTTCATGAACTGCCGTAAGAGATGTATGTGGCAGCAATGGCCGCAGACAGATGTCTTTAAGGCTTATGGAAGCCCGGAGCCAATGAAGCTTAGCAGCATGCTGTTCGCATATGTAACCAATTCTGCAATCTTCGTATGGGTGTACATTCCTTGTAAAATAATTGCATGAAGTATATTTAAATTCACATGCTAAAAATATGATAGGTAAGAAACTGAATAAGCGATAGTTTCAAGTAGTGAATCTTAACTTTAAACTTAAACCTAACTTTAATGCTGAAGCTAAAGCAATAACGGTATGCTGTCCAATAACACTAGTACCACAATGCTAGCGCCACCTATTAGATATCGAATATTGCCATGAGTGTGAATAGGCCAACCAGTGGATATGCGCACTATGGAGTGCGAATAACCACTGTCAATTTATTATTCCCGTAGCCTTTGAACCCAGTCATTATGTGGCACTGAAACAATTTTTTTCATTTTTTTATTTTCCTGGCCTAGAGGATGCTGTAATCTGTGATTATTTCTAAAGCTATTTGTTTATTTATTGTTGATTTGTGTAAGTGGCATAGTCATATGGATACTGTAAAACTTTGGATAGAATTCCGGTTAAATTTACCTTAATTGGACTTAGCGTTTTGTGAAAAATAACGAACATGATGTGACAGTACGTGTGTGATTATTTAGCAGCATCCAAACACTATAACAAACAATTTTTGCGGTATTTCGTAACGCTGCGACATCGATGTTGCTATGGATGCGTTGCCATGGCTTGGTCAGAATGCACATTTTTGGTGCCGTGAGCTTGGTATGGTAAGCCAAAATAGCACTACCACAGCGTCAATGGGTTGTGTGCTTACTACGCCTTTCGGCATTATATGTACTCTGGCTCGGGGCTCTGTGTCATTGACCCGGTATTTATGCAGGACCCAGTGTCTATCTAAAGTTTTACGGTAAGCATGTACCTACCGTTGTGTATAATTTCTGTGTCGGTTGTAGGCATATTGTGTGAACGTTGCAACATCAGGTCATCAGTATGTGGTTGAAAGGCGTTATACTGACTTTGAGGAACTGCACAAACAGGTGCTATACTTGCCCTGTACTTGTGCTTGTGCTTGTACCTTTGTTTACGCTAATTTACGTGCACACAAACTTGTGCGAGTACGAATACGAGTCCAGGTTTCAGTTTACAACTCGTATGCGCTTCACCCGTACAATTGGTGCATTTTGTAGTCAATATGACTAACATAACTAAATGTGCGTCAGTGGACAATATCATGTGAAATTGGGTTGAATGAATGCTTTGGGAAAATGGCAACAGCATTCTACTGCGTCGTTAGTAATTTACCCATTATGCAGCCCTGATAATGAACAATTTAGTAATGACATAATTCTGACATCGGATATGTGTCTAGCTCGTATGAATTAAATTAATAACATGGGATTTTAAAAAACTAAATACTCCAAACTCCAAAAAACCAATAAAACCTATTTAAAAGAACATTTTTGACCATGCTTTAACCTGTGTCAAAGTAGCTGTGATACTTTAGCATTTGGGATTGATCAATTTATTTGTTTGATCACGGCACTGCTACTAGTAATGATGGACATTGTGTGTTTTACTCTGTTCAGCTGAAGTTGAAGTCGATCGAGACGGAACAGTTTCCTGCCAAGACTATGATGAAATGGAGTCCAAAAGTTCTCGAGCACCGACGACAAGCTTTTGAAAAATATCTTCAGGTTTATACGTGTGATCATCATGTAAATTATTATAGCATTGGTGCACAATTGGCATAGCCATAGGGGCATTGGGCGCACTTGCTCCCTCTATGAGACCACTCAGTTACTCAAATTGTTCCCAAAATGCAGCAAAACCCTTCATTTTTACACACAAAAAAATTCTGAAATATTTCTGGGAATGGGAGACAGCCACTGCATTAGTGCAGTAAATAATGTGAACTGCCAATGATCAAGATGTTGTGATGGTTCTGTTTATAAGCTTGGTCAATATGTCGATCTTTGATGCTTACTGCTGTTACAAACTGTTCGCCATTGGGTTTTCCGAATACTGACTAATGAATATACAGTGTGTCTCAAAAGAAACATCCCGGACATTTTTGACCGTAACTTTAAACCAATTAACAGATGTTGATAATTTTTGGTACGAATATTTCCAACAAAACATGCAATCAAAGACCATTTAGTTTCTAACCTCACCCAATGTATGCTTCTGCACTACCTAGGAAAATCAGATCAAGCGAAATATGTGTTGAAATAAACAGAAAACCTGAAAAAACATCCCCGACATTATCGATCTTAACTGGAAGAAAGATTAGCAGATTTTGATAATTTTTTAACAAAAATATTTCTGACACCACTGGCTATTAAATAAGTGTTTTAGTTTCCACCTTACCCAACGTCTGCTTTTGCACTACCTGGGGAAATCAAACATACGTGTTAACATACATACAGAAATACATGTTAAAATGAATGAAAAAACGTCGATAAATTCCATCTATCCTAATCCGTGGGCCCCAACAGCCGGTCTATTACAAGGCTTGACTATAATGCAGCAATGTGTCCACCAGATAAAGTTTAAAAATGTTTATGAAGGCAAGAAGCGATTGGTACAGCCTGGATTGGTCTGGAGCAGAACATTTCATTATCGATACTGCTGTCAATGAATGGAGAAAGCATCTCCTTGCCTGTGTTCGCATAGTGGGCCAACACTTTAAGCAGTTTTACTGCAGGCATTTTAAAAAACAGACAACTGGATGAAATGTCAGCCATAGTGTCAAAGATGTGAACAAAATGTGTTTTTACGCGTTATGTTAATTAAGCAATGATATCGCATTTGATAAAAAAGTGATATTTTGCTGGTTGTGTTTTACCCAGGTAGTGCAGAAACAAACGTTGGGTGAGGTGAGACTGATAGCTCAGTCTTCGCAGCATTTGCTAATAAGCATTGACTGATGCCCCAGAGCTCTGTTGTTGGGGCAGCAAACGTCTAGGTATCGCTGCCAATGCCGGTAGATTTCAGACGAGTCTTAATGTTGACAGTGCTGTCCAATGTATGATTGAGGCCATTGCCAGTGCAAAGTGGTTATACATCTCTATCTCTGTTTGTGTAAGTTCTCTACCGCAGTGGTAGTTGCTGTCATTATCGAGTATGTTTGATGTCATTTGTCGGCTGTGCCAAATTGAAGCGTGCAATATTTTCGTACTCAGAAGTCGCAAACTTTAAGACGCAGTGAAAATATGTATAGTACCGTACACCCAGGAAAAGTGCCAAATTCAGGTGTGCAGAAATTCTGTAGAACTCAAAAATCACAACAAAATGTGCGTCTGATTGTGTTTGTCGGCTCTGTTTTGCTGCATAGTCGTTGACTCAGCTGGACAGAATTCCTCGCTGTGTTCTGAAGTTTCTTGAGGTCAATCGGCACAGATTTCCAATTCAGACGAACGGATTACGTCACCTCACGCAGCCGATGATTAGCTTTCCCGAAGACGCATTTCTCTATGACCAATCAAGAGGTAATGCAGACCAATTGATGCTAGTTTACTTCCAAAGTACTGGGACAATGAATTGCATAAGAATTTGCATGGAGAAATTGGGGCTGTGCAGATTGATAATTAATGACACCGGTAACAGTTAGAAATTTTCTAATAGTTAACTTTTCAGGAATTAGTGGTCAATTAGTCATTAATTTTTAATTAATTACTAGCAGTCAAATAAAATTCATGTTTTCGTTTGCCTGCTTTACCAGCTATTAAGCTGATGGCTGTCATGTGCTGAGATGTAACTAGTAAGTGTTTGCTTTATCCAGTCTTTCTTAGCAACGTGGCTTAACAGTTGAAGGTCAACTGATTAAAATTTTACTATTATTATTTAATTGTTAACATTTTTAATAAGTTAATCTTGTGATTAATTGCTAATTTCTGTGGCCTTGGGCATTATTATATCCGGTCAAATAGTTTTTGCGCACGAGAGCTAGCAAGCTAGCTATAGCACGTATTAGCTATGGTAATTCTGTCCGTCTGTCTGTCTGTCCGTCTGTCACGACCCGGTACCGATCCAAGACCAGGTGAGATAGAGACTTTAGGTCTTCACCATATGATAGCTTAGTGTCTCTAGTATTTTGTGACAAAATTTCACGCCACTGGGTGAAAGGGGTCCCCACGAATGAGGGGGCAAAATAGGGGCACCCCTCCTAAAAAGACGTTATTCTATCACTATTCTCTCATCTAACGTGAAAATGGTTGCAGATAGGCAGACATGCTGCTTAACATAACAAGCACCAATGACGAGTTTCTTAGAAATGTCAACATCGATGACCTTGAACCCCCAAAATAGGAGGTTTTAGTAAATTTTTCATGATTTTGGGCTGCAACATGCATTTTAAGAGTCAATTGCGCCGAAATGGCTGGAGATAGACCAAGACAATCTGCATATGAAATTTTCAGCACTGAGTGTAGATTTTTTAGCAGTGAAAGTCCGGACCCTCTAGATTCAAGGAGGCCTGCGCCTGCGAGTGTCAAAGAGGGGTACCCCTCTAAAAAGTGATTATTCATCTGCTGTCGACTTGTCTAGCGTGTAAATGGTTGCAGATAGGCACAGACATGCTGCTTATCATAACAAGCACTGGTGACGAGCTTCTTAGGAATGTCAACATTGATGACTTGAATGGCCTTGAACCATAAAAATATTGATTTTAAGTGATTTTTGGCTGCAAAAGAGTGAATTGCGATGAAATGGATGGAGATAGACCAAGATTACCTGCGAACAGGAACTGCCATAGGCTCTCATCCATCTCAAGAGCATTAGCTCAGATTTCTTGTACATTTGATTTCTGATCAATTCTTCTGAATGGCAGAATTAGTGGATCAGAGTCAAGATTCGTTCGTGAGAAGGGCCAAATCTTGTTAGGCAATCTGCTGCTAGCCTTTGTAGTGCCTCTTCTTGGTAATACTGTGTAGTGTAGTTGAGTAATTAGACAAATAGCCTAAAATATAATGAATTATAATTTTGTGAACAACACCTAAAATAATGCCTCATACTTGAAGCAAATATTATCTATACTTTTAGTGGGTCGATGTATTGCGAATGAGTCACACAATTTTGGGAGTTTTTGCCGCCTTATGATTATAGCAACCTCATGTACATATATTTTGGTTGTTGCTAGCAGTGCTTGCTGTGTTGTAGGTGGCATGACTGATGTAATTTCCAGTGGAACTTTGCTGGGTTTTTACGGTTCTCACATGTTGTTCGACGATGACTCCTAGTCTTTATGAGTTTACCGTTCAAATCAGTGTCATTCATTTTTGTCATTTTATACATACATTTTCATACATACACCGTCTTGTGCTTGAGTGTAATAAGACTTGTCTTTTTTCTTAGATTGTTATTCTTAGATGTTGTTATTGCCGTTCAGTTAATTTACTTGTGTCAAAGTGATGTTTGATGTTATATTTGCTATTTATGCATTGTCACCGAATTTCTGATAGAACTTCAACTTTGACGCAAGTTTAAATGAAAGAAAAATCTGGGTTGCATTCTTGTTAATGTCAGTGGTGGCATTATATGATAAAAGTACACACACGGGTACATTTAGGATGAAGTGCAGAATGTGCTAAGATCAAGGCCACAGGCAACAAAAGGGTAGGAAGCGTCAAGCGGGTAGGAAATAAAAGTGATGACACACTGGCCAGTTTTAGGCGCCTGTTTCTGGTACCAGAAACTGGTCAGTCTATCATAGTTTTCTGGTACCAGAAACCGACGCCGGTTACAGCGTGTTCAATTTTGTGTCGGAAACCGGCTGGAAAGCTGAACTGTGATTTGTCAGTGTGAGCCGACATTGGCGCTGCTCGTTTGTTCGTAAACAAAAATAAAAGATGAAGTGAAGTGATGAAAGTTATTTCAACTCATAGAACAATACAAAAAAATGAATTTCTGTAAAATCGGAATTTATCTTTTTTTCTGCCAGTGTCATTTGCCGGCTAAGTGTGTCTCTAGCACAGGACAACAGGCGCCTGTTTCTGGCCAATGTGTCATCAGCTTAAGGAGGGATTTTCCAGCCCATTAGAAAATCTGGGGAGCATTATGAGTTCCTCCTGTCTGGTTGGGAGCAACCAAAATCGAATTATTTCATCATTTCAGGGCTCAAAATGCATCTGGTGCAAGGATACAAATCAGTTCATAAGTATTTAAGATGTGCACTTTTTCTGTTTTTCTACCTGATCACAGCAGATTTCACCCAAAGAAAATAATGCATCCATTAAGTCTAATTTGTGTGTACACGGAATGATGGTATGACGTTTTTTCGGCTGAGATATTGGGTATTGACTTATGTAATTCAGTAGCGCTGTTGTGGTATAAATGTAATAAGTAATTGCAGTGTATTTCTAGCTTTTGCTTATGCTGTTGATTGTCACTGTATAACATAGTTTATTATTTCACTTTTATAAGTCACGTCAAATCTACTGATGTTTGCATTGTATGAGACTGCGTAAATGTATTATTGACCGTGTTGATGTCTAGCATTAATTTTTTAATGTGTTAACGCATTGTGTTAATTTTATTAACGCATTAATAATGCGTGATTAATATCTCTGATATTGTAGGTGGACCACATCGAGAGGGTGACAGGAATGATGACCGACGAAGTCGTGTCTGTGTCGCAGGACCGTGACAGTAGTGATGGAACGGCAACAGAACAATTTCGAATCACTTGAATATTATTCGATCATCAAATAACCGTGGTTTAATTGAATATTGAAACTCCTGCTTAACAGAATTCAGTTGATTGACATTTGTGCATTAATTTACACCTCTACTGGCTATTCTATACTATACTGTTATACCAGTAATTTTGTAAAATATAATACGAAATTGTTTTGTTAGAAGACTGCTTCTTATTATTCTTAATTATTTTTTTACCTTTTCAGTTTTTTCTTATTTTAGTTGTCTTTACTTCAGTCATTTTTCAAATTTTGTCAGTTTTACATTTAACGCTATTTCTATTCTCAGTATCTCTCATTTCATTTTTCTTTTAAACGTTTCAGTTCTTTTAGTTTATGTGCTAGATTAAACAGACAGTTTGTTTGTCAGTTTTTGAGTGCAAATTCTCCATTGTGTTGTTGTATTCTATAGCTACCAATGTTTAATATATACATTATACACGGCGGCACATAAAAGGGTTCGAACATGCATGGTTTTTGTCGACATCGTGATTAGTTCTGTCAATTGTTACGTTAGCTTTCTATGTGGTGTACATTAGTAATTGCAAGCTTGGGATTGAATTTTCAATCCAAGGATCCAGAATTAAGAAATTTGTAATCCCAAGATCCCATTTCATGACTGGGCTTACAGGTTGGTTGTTTTTTTATGCATGGTAGCAGAATGCTCTGCACATCATAGCCGTGGCCAGGGCGTCTGTCCGTCACACTGGTGTATTGTATCAAAACGGTGCAAGCTAGGATCACGAAATCTTCACTGTGCGCTGCCCCAAAGACTAGTTTATCGTGATGAAATTCTGTGCCCCTCGAACGAGGGCGTCAAAAAGTGGTACCCCCTTAAAAGACGTTATTTTGCCGCTATTGGCTCTTCTAGTGTGAAAACGGTTGTAGATAGGTACATACATGTTGCTTATCATAACAAGCACTGGTCACGAGCTTTTTAATTTTATCAGCATCAATGATCTTGAATGACCTTGAACTCCCAAAATTAAGAATTTTCGTGATTTCTTTTGTGATTTCGGGCTGCGACACACATTTCAAGAGCAAATTGCGCCGAAATGGCCAGATATAGACCCAGACGACCTGTGTATGAAATTTTCCGCATTAAACGTAAATTTTAGCAGTCTTAAGTCCCGACTCCCTAAGTTCAAGGAGGCCTGTGCACGCTGGCGTCAAAGAGGGGTACCCCATAAAAAAGTTATTTACTGCTATTGGCTCGTGTAGCGTGAAAATGATTGCAGATAGGTACATACATGCTGGCAACGAGCTTTTTGGATTTATTAACATCGATGACTTAGAACTCCCAAAAAGGGGTTTTTGGTGAATTTTTTTGCAATTTTAGGCAGTGGTGCACATTTCAAGAGTGAACTGCGCCAAAATGGCTGAAGATAAACCTGGACAACCTGCATAGGCTTATGAAATTTTTAGCACAGAACGTCCATTTTCAACAGTTTGAATTTTGACCTCTTAAATTCAAGGCATCTTCGGTATGGAGGCCTCAAATTTTGGTACTCTTTTTATAACGCACCATTATTCTATTGCATGCTGTACATGATTGCCCAGGTGGCAGGACTGCTGCTATCGTGCGTCACATGAGCTTTGCTCAAATTACTTGTTTATCCCCAGAAGACTAATATCATGTATATGATGTATATGTACAAACTGTAGGGAGTGACTAACGAAATACAAATTACTGTGCACAGCAAGGAGTAGGGCTGTAGCAAGCACACATGAAATAATATTTTCATTAGACAACTAGAACGATTATGCTACAGAGCTATACTACACTCGAGAAAAGTAAAATTTCAACAATTTTTGTAATCTCATAATCCCGGGATTGGGATTCCGCCAATCCCTGGCAAAAACAGGAACCCATGATTGCATGCACTAATACTTATTTTGTAAAACACTGAAATGATGCCTTCCATTTCCCTTTGCGCCACTCTTCATGTAACCTTTTTGCATCTGATAATTCGCAGTGCTGCTACTGATAGACGTTTTTACAATACTGCACTATACAAATATACATTTTACATTTATGTTGTGCTGTTGAATTACTATGTAACAATAACGTAACTTTGTTATTTAACTGCTGATTGTTAACACAACTTATAAAC